>OLSF01001418.1_pt1 | contig 21616 bp, 25 predicted proteins | sample 1672301 | NCBI WGS metagenome assembly OLSF01 (sample SAMEA3136669, study PRJEB25190) | human gut metagenome | biome: human gut; feature: human-associated habitat; material: faeces | place: Austria | collected 2013
CTGGCGGTCTATCTCTTGTTTTCGGTTGCTTGCTTCCTTACCGTACATGAGCATTCGCTCCAGGATTGTCGTTACCATAACCTTCCATCAGGTTGATAACACCCCATGCTCCAAGTCCTGCTCCTACTGCCATAACTAAAATCTTTAATACATTTACTGCCTGTGCGAAAAATTCCATAATTTATTCCTCCTCGTTCTCTTCTTTCTTTTCGATTTTGTTGCAAGACATTACAATGAAATTCTTATAAGTCTTGCCGTTTTTAACTCTTTTACTGAAGTAGCCATAGATGTGAATGAAGTCATCCGCCTTAAACTCTTTGACCGCCTCTGCCTTATCGCCATAAGCGGCACAGTTGATATACTCTTTTCCTTTGCCATATCCTTTGGCAAGACTAAAGCTTGCAACCTGTACCTCTTTGTCATCTTTCATGAAGCTTCCAAAAGTCGGCTCCTTGATGAGATTGGCGTTAATATTAATCATTTCTTTATTCATTTTTTCCTCCAAAATTAAAAAAGCGACTGAAAAATTCTTCTCAATCGCAAAGTGTTTATTCTATAAAATTTTCTCTTAAAAGTGGGACTTCTGATCCTTTTCATTTTTCCTCCTAATTTCTGATATAAAAAAAGCAGCAAATCTTTTTTTAGACTTACTGCATTCTGGTAATAACGGTTTCGCCGTTCATTTTTACTTTTCCCCTTCGCTTGATGTAGTTTTCTATGTCAAACAAATTCTTCTTGTCATAGTCCTCAAGGAGCTTATAGTTCTTATGCTTTGTAATATCGAATTTATCTGATAGAAAAGGTCTAACACCTCTAAGCTGAAAGATACATTTGCTTCCGTCCATTACGGTTATCTCATCTTGACTCATCAGCTCCTTACCTGTCTTTTGATAGTTAAGTCCAAAGCTCTTTTGATTGCTCCTTGTTTCTGATGTATTGTAAAGGTCTATCGTTTCTTTACCAAGCGTTTCGGAAAGCTCTTTTAATGTGGTCTTTTCCTTTCCACCAAGAAATAGTGTACTATCACAGTTGCCCACTATTGTGTCAGCATTATCTTTGTAAATCGCCTTTAACTGAGATTGTGCCTGTAAGATAATACTTGCAGAAATCTCTCTACTTCGGATTGTTGCTATGAGCTTCTCAAACTTTGGAATTAAGCCGATGTTTGCAAACTCATCAAGTAGGCATCTCACATGAACAGGAAGTCTACCTCCGTACTCATCATCTGCCTTATCACATAAAAGATTAAATAGCTGTGAATACATAATAGACACCACAAAGTTAAAAGTATCATCGGTATCGGAGATAATAACAAAGAGTGCTGTTTTCCTATCTCCAAGTGTATCAAGCTCAAGTTCATCTTCACTCAACAAGTCCCTAAGTTCCTGAATATCAAAGGGAGCAAGCCTTGCACCACATGATATAAGAATAGACTTCGCCGTTTTTCCCGCAGCCAATTTGTATTTTTTATATTGCTTGACTGCAAAATGTGTCGGCTCTCTTTTCTCAAGTGCTTCAAAGAGTCTATCTATCGGATTCATATATGTTTCATCATCTTCCCTTACTTCTGAAGCATCTATCATATCCAGTAGAGTCGCAAAGTTCTTTTCTTCTCTTGGTGCTTCATAGAAGATATATCCGATAAGTGCTGTGTAGTAGAGCTTTTCGGCTTTCACCCAAAAATCCTCACCTGCTTTTTCTCCCTCTCCTTTAGTATTTGCAATGATTGTCTGAACTAATTTGAGTATGTCCTTTTCACTTCTAAGATAAGCAAAGGGATTATACTTCATACTCTTTTTGAAGTTTATGGTATTTAGGATTTTTATCTCATATCCGTTATCTTCAAGCATCTTACCGCACTCAAGGACTATCGTTCCTTTAGGATCGGTTACGCAATATGATGAGTGCATTTGCATAAGGTTCGGTTTTACATAAAATCTCGTCTTGCCGGAGCCAGAACCACCGATAACCAATACATTTTTGTTACGAGCATACTTAGGATTAGCCGGTCTGCCGTTCATGGTTAATCGTTCTGTTTGAGTAAGCAGGATATTGTTTTGAAACTTTTCATCCATGTACGGCTCAATATCTTTTCTCGTTCCCCATCTTGCCGAGCCATACTCTTTTCCCTGTCTAAACTTTTTAGCATTTTTGCCTTTGGTATATACGATGAATTTGATTAAAGCTGCTACTCCTACGCCTATTAGAATGTCAGCCACATGAATACTTGGAATAAAGCTCATGGTGTTAAGCTCTAATATTCCCTGAAAGATTTTATCTATTATATCACCACCTGTATAGGCTCTTACATGATGAGAGAAGATGTTGCCTACATAGAAAAATGCAAGATAGGGAATGTTCTGCTTTAGAAACTTTGCCTTATCCTGCACTTTGAATAAGCTTTTTATATCTTTTAGTATCTTATCTATCACAAGTATCATCACCTCCAATCAAGAGTAAAAGAAAGTGTCTTCCTTTAGGTGTTACAAAGGTTTGAATGCCTACTGCATCATTATCATTTCTACACCACTCCTTAATTTCAAAATATCCTTTGTTATTCTTGGCATAAGGAAGAAGCCTGTTTTTCTTATCCCTATAAATAAGCCCCTTATCTATCAGAAATTGAATGAACACTTTTTGTGGAATATGAAACTCCTTCGCCGTATTCCTGAAATTAGTAAGCAAGTTATTATCCACCAGTTCATCAAAATACTTGGCTTTCGGTTCTAAATCCTCAATCACTTTCTCCTTTTCAGCAATGAGGTTATTAGCAAGAAGCACCGCATTGGCAAGTATCTCTTCTTTTGATAAATTCTCTTGATTTTTGATATATCCGCCGTTTTTACGAATGCTCGGAAGCACATCTTTCGTAACCCAACGCTTAAACTCTTTTGCCTGTGGTAATTTTGAAGAGAGGATAAGAGAGTAAAGACCAGACTCGTTAATTAGTGCTGTCTTTGATTTAGACACATTCCCATTTTGGGAATGTGCCATCATAGCATACGATTTATCATCTTCTTCAACATGTACAATCACTGCCTTGCTGGGATTGATGTATCCCAGCTTTTCAGCCACTTCTTTCCCAATAAAGAAAAACTCACCGTCTTTTTCAATTACAGTGAGTTTCCCAAATTTCATATTTTCAAATGTTATTAAATTACTCATAAGCTCTGCTCCTTTTGCTTATTCTTAACTTTGTCTTTAGTAATAGTGTCTTTTGCCATCTCCTTGAATTTCTCAATATTTTTATGAATGGACTCTTTGGTTTTCTCCTTTTTCTCAATACTGGAAAGCACATTTTGAAATGCCTTATTCATAACCTTGGTATTCTTCGCCTGAAAGAATACCGAATGTGTTCCGGTTTCCTTATCTTTCATAACCGAGAATTTGACGCCGTGCTTATTCAGTTCTTTCTTCAGCTCCTTTAGTTCTTCGTCTTTGACATTCAGCTCTTCGAGCTGTCCTTTCTTAACCATATCTTTAAGTTTTACTTGACTTCCCTCAGCTTTGATGAGCTTATCAAATCCGCCGAGCTTTTCTGCTTGCTGAAGCAGTTTTTTCAGTATCTTGAATAATTCTTTTGCCGTAGCCTTGGCAAGCCTTACTTCCAAATTTATGGCTTTGCTTGAAACTTCTTCGTTAATCAAGTTCTTTCACCTCCCTTTAGCAGTCTTTCCTTATTTTGCTTTAACTTTTCTTTTTGCAGTCTCTTTCTGAAATCTTCTCCCATTACCTTAACGGGAATACACATCTCGATAATTCTTGAATAAATCCTCTCATATTCAACTCCGTCATCTGAATTTTGTATTTTTTCGTAGGGTAAGTTTGTTGTGAAGATTGTCGGCTTTTGTTTTAGGTAGCGACTGTTTACGATGTTATATACCTGTTCTTTGGCATAGCTTGTATCACGCTCGATTCCAAGGTCATCTAAGATAAGTACGGAAACATTGGTTAAGCTTTCGATATATTCGTTCTTATCTAAGTCAAATCCGCTCTTTTGTAGGTCATTTATTATCTGAGCAAAGTTTCTGATTTTGACCCTTATCATATATTCTTCAATAAGGGCATTTGCAATACAGCAAGCAAGATATGTCTTTCCGCTTCCGACTGTTCCACAAAAGAGTAAGCCGATATTTTCTTTTTTCATCTGCTCATATTCTTTTACATAATTTTTCGCTATGATATAGCTTTTATCTTTCTCGCCCTTGTAGTTATCAAAGGTATATGCCCATTGGCTCATTGAAATAAAGCAGCTTCTTTTAAGCCGCTCAATTTCCTGTTCCTTTTCTCTTTGTTTCTGCTTTTCAAATCTTTCCCTATCGCATTTGCAGTTATTCTTAAAGATAAATTTCATATCCATAAGGCTTCTAACTTCGCCATCTTTTCTTTCGTGGCAAGTTTTACAATAGGCGTGTCCGTCTTTCATATACTCCGTTTCAGGATCGAAGCTGTATCTAACGCCCTCGATTAAAATCTCAGCCAATTCTTTCATCATAAATAATCTCCCATCTCATAATCTTCTAAGCTGTATGACTTAGCTTTATTTGTTTGCTTAATGCTTCCCCTGTCTTTATAAAACCAGGAAAGAATAGTTGCTTTATGGTCTTTGTAGGTCTTTCCTGTGCTTTGAATGTATGTTGAAAGCCTTTCGATGTAATTATCAAATAGACTTTGCAGTATCTCTTTTAGGTCTGTTACTTCATTTTCTGTTAAAAAGACATTTTGAAATGTTCCATAAGTAGCTTTCCCTAAACTCATATCAGGATTACTATATTCATTATTATTTCTATTAGGATTACTTCCGTGTACATTCTTCATTTCTTGAGGTGTAGTTTCTACACTTCTTAAGTGTAAATTCTTCACTTCTGAAGTGTAATTTTTACACTCACGGCGAAATACGCTCATAAAGTCTTTAACATAGATGATATTGGGCTTTCCAAGACCTCGTTTTTTTCTTTCGATAAGCCCAATACCGCCCGAGGTGCTATCAAGCTCATTAAGGATTTTGACTGCGGTCTTATTGGATCTTCCTAAAATCTCCATAATCTCTTCTACAGTGAAGATGATATATACTCTGTTTTCTTCATCAAGCCATTTATTCCTGAAAGACAAGCTTGTTCGCTCCAATAGACAGGAATACAAAATCTTTGCGTCCGAGGATAAGTTCTTAAACCTTTCATCAGTTACTATGATTTTCGGTAGCATATAGTAGCTGAAACGGTCTCCGTCCCGGTTATAAAAATAATCAAATTCCACTTTTACACCCCCTCTCTTTTAATTTTTGGCACAAGAAAAGACGATAGATGTTTTACTTTTCTATCGTCTTTTATCTTCAGATATTCAATTTTATTAAGAACGAAAAACTGTAAGTTGTTGACTTTATTTTTCAACTAATAAATTGTAACTAATACATTGCCATTTACTTCAAGTATCTCTTTATAAAAAACCTTCATATTTTGAAAATAATCCGTGATTTCTTCTTTAATTTCGTCCTCTTCTTCCTCATATCCCCAAATATCTGGATATAGGTCGGCTTCTTTAAACATCTTCATCGTGCATTTTTCTAAAGCATCTTCAATATCAAAGTTTTCTAAAGCCGAAACAATATCTGCAATTCTTGTTTTTTCCGTATAGGCTATAAACTCATCCACTCCCTCAATATTAATAACCCCTACAACCACTTCGCTAAGTGGATTATTTTCTATCGGCTTATCGCTACTCACTCCGGTCAATACAAAGTGTAATGTGTCCCACATCTTATCAATATCAAGCAAAATTTCGGCATCTTCATTCCAATCTTCAATTTCCTCAATAGTTTCATCTTCTTCTGTATGAAATAATTTAAGTTCTTTTAGGTTTTCATCGTTAATATATTGATAATTAGCAATCATTCCCATATCTCATTCCTCCTCAACTTCTTATTTTTTATTCAAACTCTTCCTCAACTATCTTCAAATTCTTTTTCCTGAGCTTTTTTATATTCATCTATAAGTTTTTTATTCTTCATCCGTTCCACCTTATTCAAACAAATATTTTATCAATATTTTTCTCTGAGAATATAATCTCCTGAATATAACCATACAGTTGAACCATCATCCTTCTTATATTCTTCCCAGAACTTAATATCATCCGTTTCATTATCAATAGCTATACGATATGAAGAAAATCCGCCTCGCCCATCAATAGGAGGCATACGCTCTAGTTGATATTTTTTTACCATGCCAATTTGTTGTTCTTTTAGCAAGCGTAACCAATCTAACGCCCTATCCAACTGTTTTAGATCAGTTAAGCGTTCTTTTTCCCCATTTTTTAGGGAAACTATAACTAATTCTCTCTCTTTTTCTAGTAATTTTATTGCGTACTCCATATTTTACCCTTTACTATAAATACCTAAGCTACTTCACAGTAATACATCCCCAGCCATCATAATCTCCGTCAAATTCTTCTGCTAAATCCATTAGATACCAAACGACATCATCGATATTTTCAAAGGCATCTTCTCTTCCAACTACAAGTTGATACCTATATTCCGTATCATAAGCTTCGCTGTCATCATTACTTTCCGATTCAAGTTTTTGAAACCCTTCTTCCATCACTTTCGTTAGAAATGCTTTTCTTTGTTCTTCGGTCTTAAAGTACAGGCAATGCTCAAGAACTCTTGGCACCATACTGTCGCCATTATTTTTTATTGCCTCGATAAGCCTCATATTCATAATACTTTGGTACTCATAGTTGTCAGGATAAAGTCCGTTAAAATACATTTCCCAGTCCTTATCTTCAACTGCTGCAAATGTATATACATAATCAGGGAAGTTTTCTGACATCATCTCAGATATTTCATCCGCATATCCTGAATCATTCTTAGCATAGGCAAAGATATGTACACGCTCGTCGCATTTCACAACACCTGCCAAAACATCTCCATATTTTTCAATAATCTCCACCACGGCATCTTCTACCCGATATAAATATTCCCCTTCTTCTCTTGTAGGAAATCCGTTGTCATCAGCATTCTTATATAATATTTGTAATCGTAATCTTTTAGGGTAGTTAGAAGTTGACTCGAAGTCCATAAGAGCTAAATTGAGCCTAATCACAGCTGGCAAATCGCAGGCAAATGCTCTGCATAGATAAATGCCCCAATCTTCATCAATTTCGGCAGTTTCTTGAGTTATAACCCTCTCAGTAGCCGCATTTACGCTTTGCTTTCTTTTTTCCACTTCTTCTTTACATTCTTTTACGACTCCCAAAGCATCCTCATCCTCAGGATCAAGCTCCGCCCAGTGCATTGCATAGGGGATAGCTTTTTCTTCCTCATCTGCTAAATACTGATACCCATATGCCATACGCATATTCCATTCCGCTTTGTCTTTACCCTCTGCTCTAACTGAATTTAAAGTGTCTATGGATTTTAACAACATCTTATCACCAATGAAATTAGGAATTCCTTTATTATCGTCACCGATAACAGCGAAGTTTTGATATGCACGAGCAAGCTGATAACATACCTTATAATCTCTTTCTTCGATTGGAATACTTTCCAATGCATTTATACATTCCGTGTACTTATCTTCGTCTGTAAGCTTGTCTATATACGCAAAAAATTCTTTCCTGTTTTCTTTTTGATATTTCATAATTACTCCTTATTTATCTCATTTTTTTACAAGCTGTCGCAAATTTTCATTTTTCACTAGTAAACCATCTGTAAATTGCTAATGCTAATATAATCCATTTATAGTTACTCTATCTTAGTTCCGTTTGGTAATATAATATCGCCTGTTTCTCCACTCACATCAAAAAACCCGACATTGTGTTTTTGAGCTAAGTCTCGCATTAGTTCATACGCTTCATCTGCCACAGACCAAGAAAAAGCTACATAAATAACATCATATCCAATGCAGTAGTCAGCCATACGTTCTTCTAATTCTTCAACTTCTTTATCTTCAAGGTTGTCAAAATCCAGTGCATACTCTCCATTCATAGGCGGAAATTTTTCCTTCATTTCCATAAACCAATTTTTCAAATCAGAGGAAGATACCCCGATTGTTTCGTAGTCATGATCTTCTCCCCATTCGGTTTGCTTGTCATACCAAACCATAAATTCTTTTTTTGTAGCAGGTGCTTTAGTTTTTTCAAAAACCATTAAATCGTAACTCATTTTTTATCTCCCTTATTAAAAATTAAAATTTACGCATTATAACAATACCTCCACTACATAGTCTTACTCTATCAAATTCTTTCCAATATTCTTTATTTTCCGTATCGCAATAAAAGATTTTCCTAATATAATCCAATAATTTCAAGCCATTTTTTTGCATTTTCACACGTGCTATCAATGGGTGTTGTCTGATGATTTGTAAATACCTCCCATTGCCAATCCTCTCCTCCAACACAACCTAACTTCGTATATTCTTCAAGGAACTCTGCAAAAGAGTTTGCCATTACATAGCCATGTAAGTCGCTTCCATCATGACTTAGATAAATCACCCTTCCATAAGATTCTTTTTCTAAATCTATTGCTAGCAAATCTCCATTTCCCACTTCCTGAAATGCCAATTTATTATGGAAAACTCTATCATATGGATTATCATAATCATGATAAATATCTATCCATCCTAGTCTAATTTCTTCAAAAACAGGAACTAAATCTATTCCAAAATAAAGCTCGCCGCAAAAAATTTCCACCAATTCACTTGGTAATGATATTAATTCCTTTTCCTCATTATAAATGCTCCAAAAAAACGCTATGTGTGATGAAAGTTCTTTCAACGCCTGTCTAAATTCTATTGGAAGTTTGTAGCCTAAATCTCTTTCAAGTTTTAAAATATCTTCTTCTTTTGCAATTTCTTTGCAAACAAGCTCTCTTGTAATTCCACCTAATTCATCTACTCTATTTTTGAAAGAATTTAATCTATCTAATATCTCATTTTTATTGTACATAGCACTTCTCTCCACAACTCCACATTTTTTTGGAACATTTTATCCATCAATTCCTATATCAAAAATATCATCATATAAACCTTCAAACTCAATATCCAATAAATGATCTGCATCAAGTGTGTGCTCTGCGTATGTTAAAAGGGTTGTTACCCCTCTTCTTTGAAATATTGGTTTCCCTAATTTATGAATAATACTCTCTATATTTTCTTCCGGATAACAATATTTAAAAGTCTCCGACTCTTTACAGGCTTCTGCTATTTTGATTAAGTTTTTAGAATATGCACTAACTAATTCAGTAGAAAACTTTAGTTCTTCATTTGTAAAATCTTCTTCACTAATACATATCTTAAAATCTTCGCTTTCATATTCATATTCTGGAGAATAAGTAGTTTTATTTAAAATAAAGTCCTCTTTTTTTAATATAAATTGCATAATGCTCCCCTTTTACAATTACATATGATTTATAGACACTGTCTACACCGCTTTAATCTTATCATTTATCAATTCAATAAATGCTATCACAGTTGCTCCTCCTTTGAGTTTACCCTAATATTAAAAGCACAACACCGCAAATCGCAAGTATAAGTCCGCATATTCCTATGAAAACTCTATATCCTTTCTCGCCCCACACTTCAAAGATAAAGGCATGCCTTGCTTTAGCTCCTGGTGTTGCTTGATATACCCATTTCCAGTCTCTTATCGCACCTATTAAAAATAGTAGTCCGACTGCTATCAACACATATTGATAATGTGCTTTTAAAAATTCAAATACTCCGTCCATATTGTTTCCCTATTTCCTCCACCAAGATTTCTTTGTTTCCGCTTCATGAGCAATTTTCAATGTGTCTTGCTCCGGAAGAGCTATCCCTTTGCTTAATGTAATTTTATGCTTGTCTTTTTTTGAAAGCCCTATGGTCTCACCATCCTGCAAATCTACATCCGTAAGGAGTATGTATGATACGATGGATGATATAAACTCCATTAGCTTTCCCGGATTTTCATCCGCATCTATTATCTCAAGTTCATACTTTCCAAACACGTCCATTCCATAAGTGTATGCGGATATTCCCTTGTCAGTTTGATAGAGCCCGAACCATATCCAGTTAAAAATAGGCAATGCCTGTTCTTTAATCATTTGAGCGGAGCCAATATAATAATTTGGTTCAAATACCACTCCGCTTGTAAATACGCCTATGGCATTTTCCTGCATGCTGCAAGCTGACATAATCTCAGTATAAATCAATCCTTTTTCTTTTATATCTTCTCCATCACCTAAAACAGCAACGACGATATGTGCCTTATGACTTTTGGTAACCTCTACCACTTCCCTCCACATATAATTATTGGAAGCATTGATTTCCGCCTCTTCGTTTGGCACGGGAGCCGGGAATTTACTGATAACCACCCGATATCCATTGATACCTGTAACGATTGCATCGTCAGCTTCATCTGTTAAATCTTCACTTGGGATTTCAATGTTCCACTCATCTCTAAGATCTTTTATCAGTTTATTCTTATCCCAACAATCCTCTGAAAGCAGAACGCTTCCACAAAATTTTCCTATGCTATCGCTATTCAAAACCTCCACCTCTTTTATCCTCTAATTTATCTACACTGCTTTAATCTTCTCATTTATCAATTCAATAAATGCTATCGCTGTCGCTCCTATCATTGGAAGCCCATAAGGACTAAATAGGAAACCGAGAACTAAACCCGATACACCTATACCGACTTCTCCTTGAATGAAAGAAGCTAACGCCCCAAATATGCAGAACACCATAATGATACACAGTAACGCCGTTCCAATACCAAGTAGGAATGTCAGGAAAGCAGTCAAAATTGATAAAACAAGACTAAACGGAAATAAGATTATTTTTATTATCCATCGCATACACCACCTCTTGTTTCTTCGGCTTATGTGCTGCTTACAACCATTATTTTAGCAGATAGTGGCTCTAAGCAACACATAAACCATCAGTTTCTTCAGTTTTTAACTTTGGTAGAAGCTTCAAAACCTTTGATTTAACTGAACTATTTGCCTCTGTCATTATTATGACACGAGACCCGCAGGCCGGATCAAAAAAAGTTAAGCTTGCTAATTTATCTTGAAATTCCTTTAATTTATTCTCTCTGGTTTTCTTAACGCCAATCGCTTTAATATTGGCCAGTTCTTCTTTTAAGTCATCAAGGAACAGAGGGTCAATTACTTTATGTATATTTTCAATAGAAGTATAGTGCATCCCGCCTTTGCGACGTGTTTCCGGATTCAAAGTACTTTCAAACACAGCTCCAAAAATAGTTGGGCTGATACCAGACCAGTCAAAACCCTCACTGGCATTTTCTAAAAGTTTGGTTTTCACAGCCTCTGTAAGCTGCGGAATTTCAATATTTTCATCAGCAAAAAGTCCGCCATTGACATAGGGAAAAGCGGCCAGTTCAGCATCTAAATACGGATCCCGCAAATCTTCTGGAGTATCTAATACTTTAAATAAATCAATCAGGGCCCAGCGCAGATCTCTGGCTTCAAAACGTTTGAGATAATCGCCAAACATATTATGACCACCAAGAATACTGGCATCTTCAGCATATAAACAAAACACCAGCCGCACGCAAAGGATATTCAAAGATTGCTGGCTTTTCAGACTGTCCGGATTCAAATAAAGTTTATGGATCTCTTCATATAATTCACTTACCAGTTTACCCGCAGCGATAGAAAGCTCCAGCTCTTTTTTTATACGTTTACTACCAGTATCCACTAAAAACTTTAAACGGTGATATTCCTTGGGCAAATCTTTCAGTAAAATAATTTCCGGTTCGCCATTGGGCTGTTCCATATCATAAACGTAAAACTCTTTAAAATTGCAGGTAACTATCCAACGAGGACGTATAGAATAAGGCAGTTCAGCAGCATAGCGTTTGGCCTGTTGAAATGGCGTAAGCAAAGAACCGTCCGATTGTTTGACAGCTGCATTAAGTTCTTTATCAATGCTTTTTTGTTCTATTAAAACATGGGTCGCAGGTATGCTGGCATCGATAAAGCTGGTATGATCAAGTTTGACCTGATCCTCAAAAGAAATAAATTCTTCTGGTTTTTCAATTCCAAAAACATTACTTAAAAGGCTCATCCAGAATTGCTGGCTTTGACCTTTCTCATAACCTTTTCCCTGCCAGAATTCAGAGAATTCTTTGGCAGCTTTTCTTTGCTCTACATCGTTCATAACAAGCACCTCAAATAAATTTATATACTAATATTATACACTAAACTTTGTTTTAAAGAACCCAATCCTAAAAATACTAACGGCATTCAGGAAAATTCCTTATGCGGCTCAAAATACTGCGGTATAAAGCTGATAAAATTACGTGTTGTCGGCGAGTGATAATGCTTGCGCCCCCATACCACTGCCGCCGTAGTCGTCAGCTCCGGGTCGTCCATACGGACACAGGCCAGCCCTTCATGCCTAGCGATCGCTTCTGCTGACTCGGGGATAACAGCCAGTCCCAAACCGGCTTTCGCCCAGGCAATCAGATAATTACTGTCATCGCTGAGACAGAAAAAATATGCCTGGATGCCATTTTTAGCAGCAGACTGTTCCAACAGTTCCTTATAACGGCGGTGGCATAAAAGCGGCAGCCCCTGCAGCCTGCTTACAGGCAGTTCAAAAGTCCCCTCCAGCTGCGGAAAAAACGCCGCATCATAGACTAATGCCAAGCGTTCAGTTGGCAGCTTATAGCTTGCAAAATAATCCTCGTCCACAGGCAAATGAACGATAGCAGTTTCAATGACCCCCTTTTCCAGCAATTCGATCACCCGTAAACTTTCGCCGATCAACAACCGATAGGTTATTTTGGGATACAACTCTTTAAAAGCGGCAATCATCTGCGGTAATACCATCAGGCTCATCGAAGGGACAACTCCCAGTGATAAAATACCCTCCTGTCCCAGCTCACTGCTGGATAATTCACATACAGTCCGATCCGTTAAATTTAAGATCTCTTCTGCCCGATGCAGCAGCATATGGCCGGTTTCTGTCAGATGCAGACGCCGGCCTGATCTGTCGAACAGCACCACGCCCAGTTCCTGCTCAAGCTGTTTGATTTGTCTGCTTAAAGGCGGCTGCGCGATATGCAGCGCTTTGGCAGCCTCTGTAACATTGCCAAGCCGCGCTACCATTACGAAATACCGCATTTGCTGCAAATTCATAAGTATTCCTCCATTCATACTTTTTAGGTATTATAATTTCAAAAATAAGTATTTTAAGTATGATTTTATTGTTGTTATAATAATATTAAAGAAAAGAAAAACAGTCAAGTAAAGAGCAGGATGCAAAATTCAGGGAGGGATTTATATGAAAGAGAAAATTTTAATTGCTATCGACAGTTCTGATTCATCCAGTAAAGTGCTTGCTTATGGTATCAATCTGGCCGGTAAGCTTGACGCAGAAGTAAAAGTAGTCCACGTAATCGAACCTTACAGCAAACGATCGACCATTTTGAACCAGTTAAACCCCGCTATGGTCAAACAAACCAATGAATTATATGAACTGGCCGGTCAGGAATTAATGGAAGCAGCAAAAAAACAGACAGCTGCCGCCAAAGTTCCCGTTCATTATGAAACTTTAGTTGGCAACGCCGCGCAGCAAATCCTGACCGCCGCCAAAAAATCCGAAGCTAGCATGATCATCATCGGCAGCCGCGGCATGAACGCTGTTGCAGAATTTATCCTCGGCAGCGTCAGCTCCAAAGTTGCCATGTATGCGGAAATACCGGTCTTGATCGTTAAATAATGGATTGCTCGGGCATCTTTCCCCTATAGGCAGCGACTGAAATTTTCGCTGCAAAGCAAAATACCTGCCGTTGACCAACGGCAGGTATTTTTTATTTTGACTGATTTTTATAAACCTTCTACCCTGATTTTAAAATGCAGCAGGGCCAGCCAGCCCGCAATTGCCAATGTGACGCAAACAGCGGTAATGATCCCCAGCCCTTCAATAAAATTGCTCCAGTTCAATGCACCCAGCATCATACCCAAGCTGCCAAAAACAGTATTCACCGCATTGATCAGCGACGAGGCAGAGCCGATATCCGTTTTCTGCTGATCCAATAATATGGCCGTACTGAAAGGCCTGGCAGCGCTTTCCATGATCGTGACCGGTAAAAAGGCTATTAAAAACCACCACGGTGAAATACTCCCTACTGTCAGCAGCGCTGCCGCTGCTACTACAGTAAAAATAAAACAGCCATAGGTAAATTGACGCGGCGATACGATCCCGATCAACTTCATATATAAAAACGGACCGACAACGGCAAAAAATGAGTTAGCAGCAAAAAAATAACTGTAGACCTGCTCACTAAGCCCAAAATACTGTACATAAACATAGGAAGATACTGCCACGTAAGCCATATAAGGTGCTGCCAGCAGTGAAAATACAGTCAGTACACCAGTAAAACCAACATTTTTACCGACAACTGCCAATCTGCCGAAGGTACTCCAAAAGCTGCCCTTATAACGGTCGCTTTCCGACAGCGTTTCTTCAAAAAAGAAGCTGGCGGCCAGATTAACAGCACCGGCGGCGATCAGGACCCCGAAGGTACCGCGCCAGCTGACAAACTGCAGCAGAAATGCGCCGATAACAGGAGCGACCATCGGCGCAATAACGGCCATAGCCTGCACCAGCGCCAAAACACGATTTTTAGTGGTGCCATAAAAAGCATCTTTGACAACCGCCATCGACACAGCAACCATGCCGCCTGCACCCATAGCCTGCACGATTCTGTACGCTATCAGACTGTAAATACTGCCGGCAAAGGCGCACAGACCACTTGCCAGCGTATACAGAACTATTCCCAGCAGTAAAATCTTCCGGCGTCCGTATTTATCACTTACCGGCCCAAACAGCAGAATCCCCACTGCGAAAAAGAAGAAAAAACTGACCAGCGTCAAATTGACCATCAAAGGTGTCGCAGCAAATTCTGTACCTATCGTCGGCAGTGCCGGCAGATATAAATCTATCGACAACGGTACAAACATATTCATCACAGCGATCAGTACGATCAAACCCTTTGCGCCTAAATATTTCTGCTGGATTTTTGAAGCGTTTTCCGTAAGCATTATTTTTCCTCCTTTAATCTAATAAAAAAACCGGATAAGAGAATATCTCTTATCCGGCAGTACTGCCCTCCGAGGTGTTTCCGTAAAAACAAGGTTATTTTAGCATCTGTTTAAATATTTGTCAACATTTTCACTGCAGAGCATTTTGAAATATCGACCGGCCTGTCAGCTCATATCAAAAATATTAAATTGTTCATATTTGCCCCATAAATGCAGCGTCATATCTATTCGCCCGTCGGCAAGGAAGGTTACGCCCTCCGCTTCCAGCAAAGCACGTTGTTTTTCCTGCCCGCCGAAAGCATAGTCAGGTGCCAGAGCCCCGGTACGGTTCACGACCCTGTGACAGGGCAAATTCCGTCCAGAAGGAGCGCAGCTCATGATGTGCCCTACCTCACGCCCAGCCAGCGTATCACCGACCTGCGCCGCTATCTGTCCGTAGGTAGCCACTTTACCGCGAGGTATCCGGGCGACTGCCTCATACACCTGCTCAGCAAATGCCGCATCCACTATCCTTTCGCCGTTATACGTAATCATAATTTCCCTCCGATTTTATTAGTATATTACAATGCCGTACCTTTTTGGGGGATAAAAAATCCAGACATATCTACGCCTTCCAGCTCCAGCAGTTTTATTTTTTTTTCAATACCGCCGGCATACCCAGTAAGACTGCCGTTTGCACCAACGACCCGGTGGCAGGGAATAATAATAGAAATGGGATTATGTCCAACAGCACCGCCGACAGCCTGGCTTGACATCCGTTCCTTCTGCAGCTTCACTGCCATTTTTTTAGCAATACTGCCGTAAGTTATTACCTCTCCATAAGGGATCGTACATAAAATTTCCCAAACGCCCTGACGAAACGCATTGCCTTGTGGTGCCAGCGGCAGCTCTGCCACATCAGGCTTCTGCCCGGAAAAATATCTGTCCAGCCACTTTTTTGCAATATCGAAAAGCGGCACAGCATCCTTTTCAATCAAAGCTTCCTTCAGCGTACCCTGATAATACTTTTGCCCTTCCAGCCATAAGCCGACAAGATTTTTACCGCAAGCGTCACACGCAAGCGTAATTTTTCCCAGGGGCGATAAATAAGTCGTAGAGTAGTACATATAGGGCCTCCTCTATAATGTATTCCATAAATTAACCGTAGCATAACTGCGCCAGGGACGCCAGGCTTCCGACAGTACCTGCAGTTCTTTAGGCGTATGATCCGGCAGCGCCTTTTTTATTCCTGCATCCGTTGGCAGAAAAGCATCGGGCCAGCCCATTGCCCGCATGGCTATATACTGCGCCGTCCAACTGCCGATACCGCGAATAGCCTGCAGCTTTTGCATTTCTTCCTCCGGATTGCCGCAAAATCCAAAATCATTTTTTTCGTCTGCCAATACCCGTGCCAGTTGATAAATCGTATTCGCACGCGCAGAGATAATACCTAATTTTCCCAAATGCTCACTAATATTTTCTCCCAGTGCAAGTATCGCCGCAGGCGCAGGAAAGCTGTGCGTAAGACCTTCAATACCTGTCTGGACCTGAGTTCCATACACAGCGACGAGCCTTGCCGCTAAAGTACTTGCAGCTTTTACAGTGATCTGCTGACCCAGTACAGCCCGCACCGACATTTCAAAAACATTGAAGCAGCCGGGCAGTCTGGTTCCTAAAACACACAAACCGGGCTGCAGAGTATTCATCACCTGCAGCGTTTCATATACTGCCTTAGGCTCACAATATAAATCAAATAAATTCTTGATGCGGGCCAATACCTCAGGAAGCACCGGCAGAAGACTTTCGCTGACCGTAACGCTCAAAGTATTTTCAGCCGGTCTGTGCCCGACCCGCACCCAGCCGCAGAACTGCTGGCCTTCCGCATTTTGCAGCTTTACCGTACGCAGATATTCATCATTATTTACAACTTCTATTCCTGTTATTGCCCGTCCTGCCAAAAACTTTAATATTTTATCCCAGGCATAAGGAGGGCGGTAACCAAGAGCCAAGGTGATCTCACCGTTATGGCTTTTTGCTTCTGCCTGTCTTTTCCGCAAAGCTGTGGGCACAAGCTGATAATGTTTTTTAAATAAATCGTTAAAACGGCGCAGACTGCCAAATCCTGCCGCCATTGCAACTTCCAGCACTGAAAGATCGGTGTCGTTAAGCAGATTTTTGGCAAGCAGCAAGCGGCAGGTCTGTAAATATTGGACAGGGGAAACGTGGTATTCCGCAGTAAATATGCGCCGCAAATGTCTGTCCGTACAACCAAGCCGTTCTGCTATTTCCCGCAGGCTCTGGCCGCTGCCGCAATTCCTTTCCAACATTCGCGCAGCCCGGTAAACTAAATCAGCCGTAGCATCAGTAACAGAGGTCCCGGGAGCAAGTTCCGGCCTGCACAAAAGGCAGGGCCTGTAGCCGGCCTGTTCCGCAGCGGCGGCCGTCCTGAAAAAAGTGCAGTTTTCCGCTTTGGGCTGTCTGGCTTTGCAAACCGGACGGCAATAGATTCCCGTAGACGATATGCCAACGAAAAAACGTCCGTCAAAACGGGCATCTTTGGCTTTAAAAGCCGCGTACAATCCCTTGATATTTTCCTGCATCACCGTTTGCCTCCTTACTTGAAATCGCTTTAATTATATCATAACATTTCTATAATTCCCGCCATTTTCGGACATGCTTTTATTAAAATAATTATCAGAACCACCTCGATCGCAACACGCACGAGCAAATATTCCTGTCAAGCATTTTCTTTTATATTGTTTATTTCATTGCGTAAGTATATAATAATAACGGTATTGATTTTTGAACAGATTACTGAACGTACTCCATTCACTTGAAAGAACCTAAAACATTACTACAAAAGGGAGGTAATTTATGCCAAAAATGTTCCTTGTTCTTATGATACTTTTACTGACGAACAATATTTGTAATGCCGCGATCTATAAAAATATCGAAAATGATTTTCTGATCGATATCGGCGATAACTGGAACCTTTCAGACAAGAGCACCCAGGAAGGCGGTATGGTGCTGATATTTACGGCTTCAGACGATAAAAAAAGCACTGTAAGGGTAGGCGTTTCTCCGGTTATAGACGAAAAGGAAAACGCAACTTTGAGAAATATGCCTAAAGAATTATTAAATGAATATTTTGACGCATTTATCGGGATGACCAAACAGGCATCAAGTAAATATAATATCACTTTCGCCGACTGTAAAAATATAGGCCCTCATTATGTACTTCTTGTGAACGCCTCTTTGCCTATGGAAATATACAAAAAAGATAAGCAGCTTCCTTTTGTAAAATCAAATGCCTTCATTGTTTTTAAGAAAAAAATATATTTATTTATGATGGATTCCTGGGATACGGAAGAAACACATCTGCAGCAACTCACAACAATAATCAAATCGCTGCAGCCTCTATGATTGCACCAGAAAATATATTATAAAAAAATAAGCTCAAGATTTTTCATAGTTTTGAAAAATCTTGAGCTATCTTTTTTTGGAGCTACTGACAGGATTTGAACCTGCGACCCTCTCATTACGAATGAGATGCTCTACCAGCTGAGCTACAGTAGCGGTTCAGAGCATAATAAGCTCTGCCATATAGTATAACGCAACCCGGCAAGTGCTGTCAATATACCCTGTTTGCAACAGCTCATTTTCTCAGCAGGATTTTAATTACTGCCCGTCGATAAACAAACCTCCGTTCCATAAAAATGGAACGGAGGCTGGGGATATTCTCAAGCAAGCTGGAGGATTGCAACACCTTGCCGAAAATCAAAGAAATTATTTAGAAACTCCATCTGGCTCCGACATTCCACTGCCAGTCTTTTTTATAATCACTGCCGGCACTGCGCTCGACATCAACATAGAAGTAATTGTTTTTACCAGTCTGCACTGCTGCGCCTAAGCCATATTCAAACCAGGTATCATCAAAATCACGATCCAGTCTTGCTTTTGTACCGCCGGCATCCACCATTGAGGCATTATAGCCGCCACCAAATTCATGCATCAGATTAGCTTTCAAGTATATATTAGTTTTTTCATTGATATCTTTACCAATATTGAAACCAATACGTCCCACAAAACTGTCGATTCCATCCTGATCTACCCTGATGCCATTGCTTGTGGTATAGTCAGTTCCGCGCAGCCTGCCAAAAGTGAGCTGGGCCTGCGGTTCGATATACCAATTATTTTTCAGATTGTTTTTGCGCCCATATTCCGCGCTTATCGATAATCCATTTTGGTCATAGTCACCGGTGATCTTATTACCGGAGGTATCAAAAACCTTAAAATCATTATCAAGCTGGCTGTATTTCAACACTAAATCAAGGTAATGGCCCTTAGCACCGATCTGCGTACCGTAAATATTTAAAGCTTTAACTTTATTCTCGCCGCTGCCGCTGCTGTAACTGCTGTCGCCATCCAAATAGCTGAAGGAAATACCAGCATAACGCGTATACGCCGGCGTTGACTTCAATTTTTGGTCATAGCCAAGCTCATACTGTGTGTATTTATTCTCAAATTCAAACTGGTCACTGCGGCTCAGCTTACCGCCTTTGACCCTTACCCAGACGCCCTCTTCCTCTCTACCATGCTGGCGCAGATCTCCCAGCCGCTGCAGCAGCTGATCATGGTCGCGCCAGGTATGATAAGCCAGAGCTCCCGAAGCAGCGATAGCCTCTACACTGGTTGTCGGCAGGTTAAGATTTGTAATGCCTTTCAAATACCAGTCCGTCGTATAACCGGAAGCAGCACTGTCTTTTTGTCCCAGCTCATAACGCTGCCAGTACAAAGTGCCTTCCTGATCATCAGCCGTAAAAGTACCGCTGCCGTTGACACTGGCTAAAACAGTATTTTCTGCCGCCTGGCCTATTCCCGGATCACTGTCGAGTCCATTTATCTCCTTCAGTGACAGTGTCTGGCTTCCGCTGAAATCACCTGTGACATAAATTTTATCACTGGCATCAACCTGGGAACCATCAATATCCATAATGATCGTCCCACCGTTACCTGTCAGCGTTTCCACAGACAGCGTACTGAAAGCCTTATTATCGCCGGTCATATCGATCACAGACTGTTCATTCTGCAAACTGTTGAGCTGTGAATTGCCAGTCAAAGTCCACAGCGAATTTTTAGCCATAGTTAAGGTGCTCTGTGAATCATTGCCGCTGTCGAGCACAGCCTTTCCCTCAAACCGCGAACCTTCTGCCAGATCTAATGTAAGAATGCCGCCGTCCGCAGCCCTGATATCGCCGACAATATTATAAACACCACTGCCGGTAATAGTACTGACGGCAGCTGTATCACTATCTTTACCTTCCGCACTGAAAGCATAAGCATCTTTTGTTGAATCCACAGTAACAGCAGCGTCCTGTAAAATTACCGTGCCGCCGGCAAGCGCCGTTACGCCATGAGACTCACTGCCAACTGTCGTTATGACCGCGTCTTTTTTTAATTCGATCAGAGTGCCGTCATAACGGGCGTCTACACCATGTGACTGATCCCCCAGAGTTTTGATTTCTGCCCCTTCATCAATAGTGATTTTGCCGCCGGCAGCAGTAAAATCATATACTTTAGTAATATTGCCGCCGCGGACAGCCGAAGCCTTATCGCCCTGAGTACTGATCTCGGCATCTTTGCCAACATAAAGCGTGGAATCGGCATGGATACCATAGACAGCAAAGGACTCGTCCCCTTCCGTCCAGATAGTTGCCTTATCGCCTACACTTATCTGTCCGGAGCTCCCCTGTTTAGTACCAACACCGTTAAAACCAGTATATGATAAATAGCCCGCCTGAACGGCATTTGCGCCATAACCTTTCCCTTTGGCATAAATCGTACTGTCGTCGCCTATTGTAATATTACTTTGGCCTTGGCTCGCATTGCCATCCATCGATAATACCGCAATGCTGTTGACATCATAGCCTCTGATATTATCGTGCCCTATCGTAACACCGTTGCCGATTTCAATCTTACCGCCGCTGGAGGAAGCAAGCGCTGCCCCTGTAGCACCATAACTGTTGCCGGTAACTGTACTGCCATCGCCTATTTGGAGCAGAGAATCTTTACCCGTAACGTACACAGCAGAATTAGCTGATGAATTTAAAATACTGCCGGCACCTAAAATAACTGTCGCCTTTTGACCATAGCTGCTTGAGTCTACACGTACCGCAGAAGATTTAGCCTCAACGATCGTTTTACCAAGCTTAATACTACAATCGCCGCTGCCTGCAACGCCCCCTGTAGCATAAGTCTGGATTTGGATACCATAGCCGTCGCTGGTAACGTTGACATTATCGCCAACAATCGTACCGCCATCTTTATACCCGACAAAAATACCTGTTGTATTAGAACCGGTATTTATTACAGAATCAGCTGTCATCGTATAGGTACTGCCGTCTGTAATCCTTACGGGACTTACATCTGCGGCCTGCGCTAAAAGCGGCATATTTATTATCGCCAGTGTGACCGCCATTCTTAAAGCTTTCTTGTTATCCATTTTTATCTCCCCTTTGATTTTTTATATAAACTTATAGTGATAAGTTTATGTTTTGGCCAGTTTATCGCTTCCTTTTACTTATCCGC
>OLSF01001425.1_pt1 | contig 21512 bp, 17 predicted proteins | sample 1672301 | NCBI WGS metagenome assembly OLSF01 (sample SAMEA3136669, study PRJEB25190) | human gut metagenome | biome: human gut; feature: human-associated habitat; material: faeces | place: Austria | collected 2013
GGCACTTCCATTAATGATTACAATTTTCATGCGTGTATCCTCCAACTTCCGATTTCATGATATCATTTCTAATACAGATTTTACCGTATTTTTCAGATTCAGTCCATCTTTTAATCCCAGTCGATAGAAAAATTCTTCTGTTTCTGCTCCACTGCTAAAAATTGCATTACAGTATTCCGTAATCACTTCTTCCTGTTCTTGGGATAACGTTTCCAGTAATTTCTGGTATTTCTTATCAATCTCACTTACTGGCTCTTTATCCTGCTTTAACTTCCATTCTGAATATGCTTTCCCCATATGCTCTGTAATTGTCAGATTCACAAATTCCTGCACTTCCTCGGATATGGTGCTCGCAGATTCCTGTTTATCTTTCTTTTTATCATTTGATTTTTCAAGTGTCGTGTCATCAATATAACGAATGATTTCTCGAATATTTGACTTCATCGACTGCAGATATCCTTTCATCAGCACAGCTACTTTTCTAGCATCCGATTTTTCGGTTTCTTTTTCCAGCATATAAAACTCTTCCAGTTCTTTCAGAATATCCATCCCTGCTTTCATCTGAAATTCCACCTCAAGCAAATCATCCATCACTTTATATAATTCTTCCATTGTTTATTTCTGCCTTTCCATATAGCGCCACTATATTTTCCACAATCATCCAAAAATAAATTCCTGTAATCCACATTTCACAACTTCAATCACTGCAACTATCCCCATACCGATATGTGGGAGTAGAACAAACACTACTGTCGTAATAATCGCTGATTTCATTGTCCAGTCCGTACTGATTCCAAACCCAATACTCAAAACTTCTGTCACAACAGAGATTCCGGCTATCAGATAGCAGAATCCAGCAGATAACCCAACCAGGAACACCAGCACAATATTCACCGCTGCAAGTACCAGCCAAACAGGAGCTGCAATAATTCGAAATGGCAGTTTTATCATAAATCTCAACATAATTCTTCCTCCTACTTTGTGCCCAGTGGACACAAGGTTATTTTAGCATATCTGCCAGATATGACTATCTCTTTTTAAACTTCGTGCCCAGTGGGCACAAAGTTCTTACCTGTCTGGAATATCCTTCCCCCAGTACATGTCATGTCGAACTTCAGCATCATAAAACTGATTGATTGTTGCAGGAGCGTTATACAATACCGTCAGCATATACTGCCGGATATTCTTCACTTTGCTTGTACTCCTGTCAAGACTGAAAAACACATACTGGATGTGTTCATACCCGACTTTGAGCAAACGGCTCTTGACCACTTGTGTAGGCACAGCTTCCCCATTGATCTGTTGATATGTCTTTGTCGAACATATTGCATCCAGCATCAGCTCTACCAGCTCTTCTAAGGTAGGAAAGCTCTACACCTACCTGCAATCCGATTACATCACGATCTACTGCGTTTAATAGGTCATTCATCAGATAAGTAAGCCGGATATAGCGATACACCTGCCTTGCACTGTCATTTGCGTTCTTTCCAATGTCTTTCGCACTGATACCGCCTGATGTTCCCTGATGATTCATTGCTTCCATCTTCATACGGTAAGCAAATGCCTTTTCACTTGGGAGTATATTAGGTCTCTGCAGATTGCTGTCTACCATCGCACGGACAGCTGTATCTTGATCCATATTTCTGATAATAACCGGAACCTCTTTAAGACCAGCAAGTTGTGCCGCATGTCTCCTTCTGTGACCGGCGATGATTTCATATTCACCATCACCCAGCGGTCGTACCAGTAATGCTGTAAGAATTCCCTCTTCTTTCACACTTTCCACCAGTTCCGCCATTGCCTCATCATCATTTACTTGAAATGGATGGTTCTCGAAAGAATGTAAATGCTCAAGTGAAACCTGCTGGATATCGTTCGTTTCTTCTCCTCCTCCAAGTAATTCATCATAAGATGTCAGTTTTATCTTCGATGCACTTCTACCTTTCATCCAAAAGCACCTCCTGTGTCATCTGCCAATATGCAGCCGCTACTTTTCCTTTTGGATCATGCTTAAAAATGCTGTGTCCTTCGGCACTGATTTCTTCTGCACGAACAGAGCGGGGAATGTCTGTCTTGTAAACCTTCAGCTTTCCTCCATAGCTCTCCCGAATCAGATTGCTGATGTCTTTGGAGTAGTTGGTGCGGCTGTCCACCATCGTCAGAAGAATCCCTTCAATCCTCAGTTTCGGGTTGATTTGCCTCTTGACCTTGTTGATGGTTCCAAGCAGCTGTTCCAGACCCTTTGCAGGAAGGTATGCTGCCTGAACCGGTATCAGCACATTGTCGGCAGCTGCCAACGCATTGACGGTCAGCATACCCAAAGACGGCATACAGTCAAGAAGAATGTAATCATAATTCTGTTTGACTGTATCCAGGTATTGCCGGAGAATGGTTTCCCGGCTCATGGCATTGACCAGTGCTACCTCCATACCTGAGAGTTCGATGTTGGACGGCACCAAATCAACGCCCTCCGGATGATGAAGAATCCCTTCATCGGGAGTAATAGGGTTTTCCATCATAATCTTTCCCATCAGATCGGAAAGTGTCGGAGACAGATCATCCGGGCAGGGATTGCCCAAACTGACCGTCAGGGAAGCCTGGGGATCGGTGTCTACCAGAAGCACCTTTTTTCCTTCAAGAGCCAAGCCAACGCCCAGATTCTCGGTGGTGGTGGTCTTTCCAGTGCCTCCTTTCTGATTGACCACCGCAATGATGGTTGCTTTTTTCGACATTTATCGTCACTCTCCTTCCTCTCGCTTCATTTTCAATTTCTTAAATCCTCCTTCCAAATATCCGTGTGACATATCGTGCCGAACAAGAGCATCGTAGTAGGTGTCTATTGTCGTCGGCGCATTGTATATCGTAGTCAGCATATACTGACGGATATTTCTAATCTTTGTGGTGTTCTCCTTGAAGCAGTCCATAACATATCGAATGTGTTCGGCATTCAGTTTCATAAACCGACTGCGGACAATTTCTGCCGGACGCTCCTCTGCACCAATGCGAATCAACGGTCGCTTCGTGCAAACTGTTTCAACGATCAACTCCAGAATGTTATCCAGCATTTCGGAATCGTAAGGGTAATCCTTCTTCAACAAATCCATACTGAGCTGATCCGAGAAATAATCAAAGTATTCTTGATACCGGTCATTCTCGTCCATCATTCCACCATTTCCGGAAGGAAAGATAGAATCAGTATCACTAAATTCAGTATTTTTAATATCAGTATTATTACATTGTGATTTCGGAAGTTCTTGAGTTGTGATTTCCATTGTTCCAGAATTGTGATTTTCACAATTCAAGAGTTGTGAATCCACAGCAGAGATAAAGTTCTTCACATAGATCAGGTTGGGCTTTCCCAAACCCTGGCGCTTACGTTCAATCAATCCTGCTTTCTTCTCAAGTTCACTGAGCAGCTTGATAGCCTTTTGTTCAGCACAGTTCAGAGCCATCTTCGCTTCGTCGATTGTAAAAATGATATACACTCTACCGTTTTTATCTATCCAACCATTCTTGGCAGACAGGCTCATGCGGTCAAGCAAAATGCCATACAGCATCTTGGCATCGGCAGAAATATTCCAGAACCTCTCGTTCGTGAACAACACCTTCGGAACTCGATAGAATGTGAATAGATCGGATTGCTGACCGTAAAAATAATCAAAACTCACACGGCTTCACCACCTTCTTTCTGCGGAAAACTTTCTGTTGTCAGCGGAATGCTGCGGAAAGTCGTATCCGTCTTTTCGTAAGGACATCGGGCAAAATAGTAGAAGCGGTATTCCTGTTCATACACATCCATATCAACGAAGCCCCACTTCACGCATAACCTTCTTCGTACACCAACCAATGCACGGGTGATCTCGCCCATAGGGACAGCCATCACATTCCGACTTGGGTTTCGGCGGCAAAGAGATTAAGTAGTAGCAATTATTTCTACCCAGACGGCAGCCCTTTCTGCCATTCGTCCAGAAGTAGCAGTAATGACAGTCGCTCGGCTTGTCTGCGGTATAAACAGGCTTGCTCAAATAAAACACCTCCAATCTCTTGTATTTGCCCATGGGTTTGGGCATAAAAAAAGAGCGCCTATCCATCCCCAATGCGGGGCAAATAGACGCTCTATGTACATAACGATATTTAATTTTATCTGCTATAACTGCATGGTATTCAAAACATCCGCCTTTTTTGATTAGCTGGATTTTTGGCACGATTTTGGGGCTGATTAGCAGGAAGGGCATTTTCATTAGCAAGAACAGCCCGTTTTCTGCTAAAAATTAGCTGGCGATTTTGTCTTATAACAACCGTTCGATTCTGGAGGGGTTGTCAAAAATCAAATTTTGGAGTAGAATTTTATCTCATACAGTGAAAGAGCTTTTTCGTAGCTTTTTATATAAGAAAAGCCGAAAACCCTTGAAAACAAAGGCTTTCGGCGTTGTTCACTGGCGTCCATAAGAGGATTTGAACCTCCGACCCCACGCTTAGGAGGCGTGTGCTCTATCCAGCTGAGCTATATGGACGTGTCTGATATATGATTATAGCCCGATCAAAGTCGAACTGCAATCCCTTATTTAGTTTTTTTTGAGGTGGCCGTTGTAACGCAACCTTAGGAGGCGTGTGCTCTATCCAGCTGAGCTACTGAGACAGGTAACAGTTGCTATTATACCTGTTTTCCGCCCAGATTGCAAGTGCCCGCTGCAATTCTGTGCCCGGTTTCTGATTTTACAGGATGGGCATGAACCACTCCACGGTCTCCGGCTGCGGGGAAATCGAACATTCTGAAAACAGCAGAAAAAGCGGACAACAAAAACAGACCGTCAAAAAATTGCATTCTTGCCCTATTGCGTGTGTAGGGGCGACCATTGGTCGCCCGTCAACTTACCGCAGCAACGCATTTTCCGGGATAGTTTCTTGCAAGGCAAACGGGCGCAGGCGAGCAATGCTCGCCCCTACAAGAGTTTTTCGACAGCCTGAAAAAATCCAACCGCCCGGAAGCAGTTGGACATCTCTATAAAACGCACTTTGAAAATCGCTCACTGCCTTTGCCTGTTTTGTGCGATACAGCAAAGAAAAAAAGCTGCGGCAATATCTTTGCCGCAGCTTTTTGGTGGGAGCTGGTGGATTCGCAAGCCGCGGTCTAAAAAACAGTCCGCAGGACTGTTTTTTGCTGTCTGCGGACGGCCGACCTGTTCGAATCCTACCAGCTCCAGCACAAAAAAGGACCCGCAACCTAAGTTGCGGGTCCTTTTTGGTGGGAGCTGGTGGATTCGAACCACCGAAGCATTAAGCAGCAGATTTACAGTCTGTCCCCATTGGCCACTCGGGAAAGCTCCCATATTTTGTTTTGTGTCTGCCGTGTCACCCGGCAACGTATGTTATTATAGCAAAGGTGTTTCCAAATTGCAAGCCTTTTTTTGAAATTTTTTGAGATTTTTTCAAAAAAGTTTGTTCTTATCGCAGCATCGTGCAAAAACTATACTTGACATCCTTTTGCGGTTAGCGTACATTTATATATAGTAGAATATATAAGCAACGGGAGGTTTTTACAATGGCGATTCGTGTTGGTATTCTGACTTCCGGCGGCGACTGCCCCGGCCTGAACGCTACCCTGCGCGGCGTAGCCAAAGCGCTGTACCACCGCATGGGCGATAAGGTCGAGATCGTCGGCATCATGAACGGCTACGACGGCCTGATCAACGGCAACTTCCGGGAGATGTCCCCGGACGAGTTCTCCGGCATTCTGACCGTGGGCGGCACCATTCTGGGCACCAAGCGCACCCCGTTCAAAAAAATGCGTGTGGTCGAGGAGGACAAGGTGGACAAGGTTGCCGCGATGAAGAAAAACTACCGCGCCGCCAAACTGGACTGCCTGCTCTGTCTGGGCGGCAACGGCACCCACAAGACCGCGAACCTGCTCAGCCAGGAGGGCCTGAACATCATCGGTCTGCCCAAGACCATCGACAACGACATCTACGGCACCGACGTGACGTTCGGCTTCCACACTGCTGTGGACATCGCCACCGAGGTCATTGACCGCATCCACACCACCGCGGGCAGCCACAGCCGCGTCATGTGCATTGAGATCATGGGCAACAAAGCCGGCTGGCTGACGCTGTACTCCGGCATTGCGGGCGGTGCGGACATCATCCTGCTGCCGGAGCTGCCCTACGACATCAAGAAGGTCGCCGCTGCTGTCGAGAACCGCGCCAAGGCGGGCAAGAACTTCTCGATTTTGGCCGTGGCCGAGGGTGCCTTCTCCACCGAGGAGGCCAAGATGAAGCGCAAGGAGTGGACCGCCAAGCGCGCCGAGGCCGGTTACACCACCGCCACAGCCCGCATTGCGAAGCAGATCGAGGAGATGACCGGTGCCGAGACCCGCATCTGCGTGCCCGGCCACATGCAGCGCGGCGGCAGCCCCAGCGCCTATGACCGCGTGCTGGCCACCCAGTTCGGCTCCTACGCTGCCGGTCTCGTGGCGGACGAGCACTACGGCGTGACCGTCGCCATGGTCAACCGCCATGTGACCGCCAACCCGCTGGCCGACATTGCCGGCAAGACCCGCGGCGTGCCCGGCGACTGCGACATGCTGAACGTCGCCCGCGCCATGGGCATCAGCCTGGGCTGATTTTCCCTGCAAATCACAACCGCTCCCCTGCCATTTTCCGGCAAGGGAGCGGTTGTTTTTATTCCAGTTATTCCAGATAAAAATCCCGCAGCGCCTTCAGCCTTGCGGCGTCAAGGCCGAATTCATCGGCAAAGTAGGCCTCATAGCTCGGGTAGCGCCGCAAAATTTCGTCGATGGCTCCTGCGCCCATCGGCTCGCTGACGCCCTCGACGGGCAGCAGCAGCTCGCGCTCGGCGGCGGGCTTATCCGCCAGGAAGCGCTCAATGATTTCGCGGCGGTAGACATTGGTCAGCATGTAATCGGCCAGCGCGTCCGTGCGGGAGACGCCCAGCGCCAGCAGGATCAGCATAGCCCCGATACCTGTGCGGTCCTTGCCGCAGGAGCAGTGGAACAGCACCGGCACGCGGCGGCCCTCCAACAGGGCAAACAGCGCGTGGTAGGCCGGATTGCGGAACGGCATCTCCCGGTACAGAGCGCTGAACCACTCAAAATCGTGCACCGGGCGGCCCACACTGCGCTCAAAGGCTTCCTTTTCCTGCCGCAGGCGCTCGATGCCCTGACCGGAAAAGTCCATCTCGGTGCCATCGACGTTGCGCATACCGCAGACGCGCTGGTAGTGCGCCCCCGGGACCGCCGGATCGGGGTGCGCAGCGCTCTCCCCTGCACTGCGCAGGTCCAATATTTCCCGCAGGCCCAGCGACGCCAGCCGTGCGTGGTCGGCCTCGCTTTTCAGCAGATCAAGGTTGCCGCCGCGGTAGAGCAGACCGTATTTTACCTGCCGCCCATCCGCCGCGCGGTAGCCGCCCAGCTCACGAAAGTTATTTGCGCCCTCAAATTTTATCTCAGCACCCGGGGAAAACACGACCTGCATGAAACGTCTCCTTTTGTGTTTTTTGTCATTATACCATGGTTCCAAACAGACGGCAAGGCCGCCCCCATCGCACGGGAGCGGCCTTGTACCGTTTTCTTATTTATTCCTCGACGTACTCCTTCTTGAGCAGGCTCAGGATCACAGCGCCGACGACGCTGCCGACGATCAGGGCAACTACGTAGAGCAGTGCGTGGTCAACCACCGGGAATACGAAGATACCGCCGTGGGGTGCGCGCAGGGCGCAGCCGAACACCATGGAGAGCGAACCGGCCAGCGCGGAGCCGATGATGCAGCTGGGCAGGACGCGCAGCGGGTCAGCGGCAGCATACGGGATCGCGCCCTCGGTGACAAAGCAGAGACCCATAACGTAGTTCACGATGCCGTTGCGGCGCTCGTCGGGGCTCCACTTTTTGGGGCAAAAGGTCGTAGACAGGGCAATCGCAATCGGGGGCACCATGCCGCCGACCATGACCGCGGCCATAACCCCGTAGTTGCCGGAGGCCAGCGCCGCCGTGCCAAAGACGTAGGCTGCCTTGTTGAAGGGGCCACCCATATCAATGCTCATCATGCCGGCAACGATTGCGCCCAGCAGGACCTTGGACGTGCCGCCCATAGCGTTCAGCCAGTCGGTCATTGCCGTGTTGATGATGCCCATAACCGGGTTGATGCCGCACATGACCGCACCAATAATGAGGATGCCGCCCAGCGGATAGATCAGCATCGGGCGGATGCCGTTGAGGCTGGCAGGCAGCTTCTCGGTGATCTTCTTGAGGAACTGCACGATGTAGCCCGCGGCAAAGCCCGCCAGCAGCGCCGCCAGGAAGCCGCCGGAGATGCCGGTGGTCTCACCGTGGGCAAGGCCGGCAAAGTTCGTACCGTTCATGGCCAGCACGCCGCCCGCAAAGCCGACGGCCAGACCCGGACGGTCCGCAATAGACATGGCGATAAAGCCTGCGAGGATCGGCAGCATATAACCGAACGCCGCATTGCCGACGGTCTTGAAGAACGCCGCCACCGGCGTGTTCATGCCGAAGTTGGACGGGTCAATCGCGTAATCGTCCAGCAGGAAGGCCAGCGCGATCATGATGCCGCCGCCCACGACGAAGGGCAGCATGTGCGATACACCGTTCATCAGGTGCTTGTACAGGCTGTGGCCAAAGCTGTCGCTTGCGCCGCCCGCGGCCTGCCGGGTCTTGGCCCCGGCTTCGGCGTGGTAGATGGGAGTTTCACCGTGGGCAATTTTCTTGATCAGCTCCTCCGGCTTGTGGATGCCATCGTCCACGCGGGCAAACAGCACCGGCTTGCCGTCGAAGCGGGCGGTCTCGACATTCTTGTCCGCCGCAATGATGATGCCGTCACAGGCGGCGATCTCCTCGGGGGTCAGCACATTCTTGGCTCCGTCGGAGCCGTTCGTCTCGACCTTGGTTGGCAGACCAAGCTTGTCGCCCATCTTGGTCAGGGCCTCAGCGGCCATGTAGGTGTGGGCAATGCCGTTGGGGCAGGCCGTGACGGCCAGCACACGGTAGCCGTTCCGGGGGATCTCCTGTTGGGTGAAGCTCTCCTCGCCAAATTGGGCATCCTCCTGGGCGTCGATGGCGTCGAGAAATTCGGCGGGCGTCTTGGCGGCGCGCAGCTTTTCGACGAAGTCGTCGTTCATCAGCATCTGCATCATACGGGCCAGCATGTCAATGTGCAGGCTGCCATTCTCCGGCGCGGCAATCGCAAACAGCAGGTCGGTTTTGCCGTCGTCATCGGCGTTGTACTGGACCGGGGTGCTCAGCCGCAGCGCCGCCAGGCTGGGGCGGGTCACGCAGGCTGTGCGGGCGTGGGGCACCGTGATGCCGTTGTCCACGTAGGTGGATGCCTCGGCCTCGCGGGCGTAGAGGGCCTTTTTGTAGGCGTCCTTATCGGTGATATTGCCGTGGGTCGCCTGCAGATCAACGAGCTTATCAAGGATGGCGGCCTGATCCGGGGCAGCGACATCCAGCGCGATGGACTGCGCGGTGAACAGTTCCGTGATACGCATAGGACAGTTCTCCTTCTTCTTTTTAAATAATATCTTTGTAGGGGCCGGGCATGCCCGGCCCGCTGCCTTACGGTAAATGGGTGCTGCCGGGAAGGTTGAGGGCCGGACATGTCCGGCCCCTACGGGGCAGCCGCCGCTTTTGCAGGGGTCGATGCTTGCATCGACCCGCGGGCGGATGCAGGCATCCTCCGTTACAGCGCCGCGTCACATCGTTGCCAGCAGTGCGTCAATATCCGCCTTCGTCGCCAGACCCAGGCTGAACGCGGTGGCGCTGCCGCAGGCGGTGCCCAGGCGGAGGGCGGCCTCATAATCGCCGCCGCTCTGCTGGTAACCGGCCACAAAGCCGGCCACCATGCTGTCGCCCGCGCCGACACTGTTGACGACCTTGCCCTTGGGGCAGCCGATGCGGTAGACCGTGCCGTGCTCATCCAGCAGCAGCGCACCGTCGCCCGCCATGCTGACCAGCACATTGCGCGCACCCTTGTCCTGCATCATGTGGGCAGCAGCGGCAATTTCCTTATCATTCGTCAGCCTGACGCCCGTGATCTCGCTCAGCTCGTAGTTGTTCGGCTTGATGAGGAACGGCTTGTAGGGCAGCACGTTCACGAGCAAATCGCGCGTGGCATCGACCACAGCGCGGATGCCGCGGCCCTCCAGCCGGGCCAGCAGCCGCTCATAGGTCGTCTGGGCCAGGCTGGCCGGAATGCTGCCCGCCAGCACCAGAATGTCATCCTTTTGCAGGGCGTCGAGCTTTTGCTCCAGCGCCTGCATGGCGGCTTCCGGGATGTCGGGGCCCGCGCCGTTGAGCTCGGTCTCCTGCCCGGCCTTGATCTTGACGTTAATGCGGGTCATACCGTGGTCGAGGTGGACGAAATCGGTTTTCAGGCCCTGCGCAGCCAGGCCGCGCTCCAGCCAGGCGCCGGTCTCGCCCGCCACAAAGCCGAGGGCGACGCTCTCGCACCCGAGCTGGGCCAGCACGCCGGACACATTGATGCCCTTGCCGCCCAGCACGCAGTCCTCGCCCCTGGCGCGGTTGACGTCGCCCACCTGCAGCTCACGGTCCAGCCGCACAACGTAATCAATGGCCGGGTTGAATGTCACTGTGTAGATCATTGCTCTGTCTCCTTTACCAATGTCAGCTGTCTGTATTTTGGGTCAGGGCAGCGGTTCGTCAGGATCGCGCCGCTGTAAATCTCCCCGATGACGGCCGGATAGACCCGGCCGAATTTGCTGTCATCCACCAGATACCAGGTCTCCCGCGCGCGGCGGACGGCAACGGCCTTGACGGCGGCCTCCTCCGGGTCGGGCGTTGTGAATCCGACGTTCAGCGCCACGCCGTTGGCCCCGATGAACGCCTTGGTGAAATTGAACTGCTGCAGCGCCGTGATGGCCGCCGCACCGATGATGGCCTCTGTCCGGGGGCGCAGCAGACCGCCCGGCACGCAGACGTGGCAGCTTTTTTGTGCCAGCAGCCGCGCGTGGGCGATGCCGTTGGTGACGTAGTGGGCCTCCAGCGCGGGGCCGCTCAGCGCCCGGACCATGGCCAGCGTGGTTGTACCGGCGTCGATGTAGATGAAATCCTCCGCCCGAATCAGGTCTGCCGCGGCCTGCGCGATGCTGCGCTTCTGCCCGACGGCAAGCGCCTCCTTGGCGGCCATCGTCGGCTCATCGGCCAAAAACTGGCCGTCCGGCAGGGTCGCACCGCCGTGGACCTTATTCAAACGGCCCTGCCGCGCCAGCTCGGTCAGGTCGCGGCGGATCGTGGATTCACTGGCGTTAAGTGCCTCGCACAGCTCCTGCACGGTGGCGGTGCGTTTTTCCGCCAGCAGGTTCAGGATCAGGGCAAAGCGTTCCTCGGCTAACATAGGGGTTTGCTCCTTTCCCGGTCTTTATTTGACCGATTTTGGTGTTTTGTGGATATTTCTGATTGACTGTAGCTTTATTATAGCAAATTATCCGTCAAAATCAATCAGTTTCGGTCATTCTCACTCACCAAAAATGAAGGGTAGTTTTTGTGCAGGATGTACAAAACAAAAAAGGCTTCCCCCTCGGGGGAAGCTGTCACCGAAGGTGACTGATGAGGGGCGAGTTTGCGCAGCAACCCTTTTACGGGCAATCACGGCAAGCTCGCCCCTCATCCGGCCTACGGCCACCTTCCCCCAAGGGGGAAGGCATGATACGTTTCAAATAAATTTCCCCGTCCTGCTCTCCGGGTTCCGCTTCACCTCGGCGGGGGTTCCGCAGGCGACGACACGTCCGCCCTCCTCACCGCCGCCGGGTCCCATGTCGATGAGATAGTCCGCGCTGCGGATGACGTCGAGGTCATGCTCAATGACGATGACCGTCGCGCCGTTTTCGATCAGGGTTCGGAACACGCCCAGCAGCGTGCGCACGTCCAGCGGGTGCAGGCCGATGGTCGGCTCGTCAAAGACAAACACTGTGTCATGCTGGGCCTTGCCCATCTCGCTGGCCAGCTTCAGCCGCTGTGCCTCGCCGCCGGACAGGCTCGGCGTTTCCTCGCCCAGCGTCAGGTAGCCAAGGCCCAGATCCTGCAGCACTTTTAAGCGCTGTGTCACCAATTTCAAGTCTGTACAGACGGTCAGCGCCGTGTTGATGTCCATGTCCATGAGCTGCGGCAGCGTGCAGGTCCCGCCGTGCCTGTTCTCGTGCCGCACGGCGTCGGCGTCGCGGCTGTAGCGGGAGCCGCGGCACCCGGTACAGGGAATTTCCACATCGGGCAAAAACTGCACGTCCAGACTGATGACGCCGGTGCCGTCACAGACCGGGCAGCGCAGCTTGCCTGTGTTGTAGGAGAAGTCGCCCGCCTTGTAGCCCAGCCGTTTGGCATCGGGCGTGCGGGCAAAAACCTTGCGCAGCTCGTCGTGTACATTGGCGTAGGTCGCCACGGTGGAGCGCACGTTGATGCCAATCGGCGTTGCATCGATGAGCTTTACCTGCGCGATGCCGTCGGCCTCGACGGCCCTTACGTGGGGCGGCAGCGGCTTGCCCGCCGTCTGCGCCGCCAGCGCCGGGACAAGGCTTTCCAGAATCAGCGTCGTCTTGCCGGAGCCGGACACACCCGTGACAACGGTCAGCCGCCCCTTGGGAATGTCCACCTCCAGCGGCTTGACCGTATGGATGGCGTCCGTCGAAAGATGGATGCGCCCCTCGGCAAACAGCTCCGCCGCCAGGCGGTTCCGGGGCGCAGCACTCCCCTGCCCGCCCAGAAACGGGCCGATTTGGGACGCCGGGTTTCCGGCCAGGTCGGCCACCGTGCCCTCGGCAATGACGTGCCCGCCGCCCGCACCGGCCTCGGGGCCCATCTCGATGAGCCAGTCCGACTCCGCCAACACCTGTGTGTCATGGTCAACGAGCACCACCGAGTTGCCGTCGGCGATCAGGTCGTGCATGACGCCGTTCAGGCCGACGATGTTGGAGGGGTGCAGCCCGATGGACGGCTCGTCCAGCACGTACAAAACGCCCGTGGTGCGGTTGCGCACGGCGCGGGCCAGTTGCATCCGCTGGCGCTCACCGGTGGAAAGCGTTGACGACGCGCGGTCCAGCGTCAGGTAGCCGAGCCCCAGATCCAGCAGCCGACGTGCGGTCTCGCGGAACGAGGCGCAGATGCTCTCGGCCATGGGGCGCATCTCGGGCGGCAGGCTGGCGGGCACGCCGTCCACCCAGCCGCAGAGTGCTGTCAGCGTCATCCTGCACGCCTCATCCAGCCCGATGCCCCGCAGCCGCGGCGCACGGGCGGCCTCTGACAGGCGCGAGCCGCGGCAGTCCGGGCAGGTATCCACGCGCAGGAATTTTTCCACACGCTTCATGCCCTTCTCGTCCTTGACCTTGGCCAGGGCGTTCTCCACCGTGTAGACCGCATTGTAATAGGTAAAGTCCAGTTCCCCGGCCTCGGGCGTGCTTTTGGCTTTGTAGAAGATATGCTTTTTCTCCGCCGGGCCATTGAAAACGATGTCTCTTTCCCTGTCGGTCAGTTCACGGAACGGCACATTGGTGCGCACGCCCATGGCGCGGCAGACATCGGTCATGAGCGACCACATCAGGCTGTTCCACGGCGCGACGGCCCCGTCGTCAATGCTGATGCTCTCGTCAGGCACAAGCGTGGCACGGTCCACGGTGCGGACCAGGCCCGTGCCGTCGCAGGTGCGGCAGGCGCCCTGGCTGTTGAAGGCCAGCTCCTCCGCCGACGGCGCACGCACAAGTGCGCCGCATTCCGGGCAATAAATCGGCTGCTCGGCGGCGACGTTCAGCGTTGGCGGCACGTAATGGCCGTTGGGGCAGCGGTGGCTGGCCAGGCGGGAGAACATGAGCCGCAGACTGTTCAGCAGCTCGGTACCCGTGCCGAAGGTGCTGCGGATGCCCGGCACACCGGGCCGCTGGTGCAGCGCCAGCGCGGCGGGGACGTAAAGCACCTCATCCACCTGTGCCTTGGCGGCCTGGGTCATGCGGCGGCGGGTGTAGGTGGACAGCGCATCAAGGTAGCGGCGCGAGCCCTCGGCATACAGCACGCCGAGTGCCAGCGACGATTTGCCCGACCCGGACACGCCCGCAATGCCGACGATTTTGTTTAAGGGGACATCGACGTCGATGTTTTTCAGGTTGTGTACCCGCGCACCGCGGATTTTTATTGCGTCAATCATAGTACCTCACACAAACAGCTCGATCACAAACACCAGCACACAGCAAATGACCGGCACAGGGAAAAGCCCTGCATCCCCGCGCAGAACACCTTGCGGCAGCCCTATAGCTTTCCTGTACTTCATTATAGCGCAGGCACAGGGCAAAAGAAAGGGCGAGCCGCAAAAATGTTGCCGTGCCGCTGCAATCTTGACGCCCGCTCCCTCGTACTTTACAATGAATACGAAAGGGGTTATTACCATGTCCCGTGATTCCATCAAGATGGTTGCCATGCTCACCATGCTTATCAACCACATTGCGAACGTCTTTCTGCCCGCCGGGCAGCCGCTGACAAATCTGTGCCTCTGCATCGGCTACTTTACCGCCGTGACGATGTGCTTTTTTCTCGTCGAAGGCTACGGCTGCACCCGCTCCAAACGCCGCTACGCCGGGCGGCTGCTGGGGTTTGCCGTGCTGGCGCAGTTGCCGTATCAGCTGGCCTTTCCGGCAAACGGCATCGCCGGGTTTGTGCAGTTCAACATGCTGTTCACGCTGCTGCTCTGCTTTCTGGTGCTGCTGGTGCAGGAGAAGATTCAGGACCGCGTGCTGCGCGGCGTCTGCATCGTGCTGCTGATCTGCGCATCGCTGTTCTGTGACTGGGCGCTGCTGGCCCCGGTGTTCACGCTGCTGTTTGCCTGGGCCGGGGGGAACCAAACGCGGCAGAAAGCCGCGTTCGGCGCGGCGGCACTGCTCTACGGCGGCATGGCCGGGCTGGGCAGTGGGCAGGTGTGGGAGGCCGTCGGCTGCGCCGTACCGATCCTTGTCTCCGCGTTTGTGATCCTGTACCTGTACAACGGTCGGCGCGCCGCCCGCGGGCGCACGTTTTACAAGTGGTTCTTCTATGCCTTCTACCCCGCGCACCTGCTGGTGCTGGGGCTGCTCCGCCTGGCTGTATGATTTTTGCCGCGCCGGGACTTGACGCCCGCACCGCTTGTGTATTATAATGGATAAGTTATAAGAACGAGGTGTTGCGCAGTTGGTAGCGCGCGTGGTTTGGGACCACGAGGCCGCAGGTTCGAGTCCTGTCACCTCGACCATCGGAATGCGCCGCAGATTCATTGAAATCTGCGGCGCTTCTGTTATTCGGCTTTCTCTGCCAAAAGGCGCTGCCGCGGTTCATTTTTCTGTTGTCTTTTCCCAACAAAAAGGCTATAATAATCTCAAATTTTGCATAGCATAGGAGGGGTCGCCTTGGAGCGGATCAAACGGCATCTGCGCAGCGCGGCGGGGTATCAGGCGGTGTGCGCCAAGTGGCTGGTGCTGGCGGCGCTGGTGGGCTGCGTGGTGGGCCCGTTGGGCGGCGCATTCGGGCTGGCGCTCAACTGGGCCAACGCCACCCGCGGCGCGCACCCGTGGCTGCTTTACCTGCTGCCTGTTGCCGGTCTTGTTATCGTATTTTTGTATCACCGCTTTGACCCGGATGGCGGCGGCTCTACGAACCAAATCTTCGTATCCGTGCGGGAGCACAAGCCGCTGACACTGCGCACCGCGCCGCTCATCTTTGTTTCCACCGTCGCCACGCATCTGTTCGGCGGGTCCAGCGGACGCGAGGGCGCGGCTCTGCTGCTGGGCGGCAGCGTATCCGGGCAGCTCGGCAGGGCGCTGCGCTTAGAAAACCGTGACTGCCGCTTAATGACGATGTGCGGCATGGCGGGCGCGTTCTCGGCCATCTTCGGCACGCCGCTAGCCGCAACGATCTTCACGCTGGAGGTCGTCGATGTCGGCTCCATGCAGTACGCGGCACTGCTCCCCTGTCTGGTGTCGGCGCTGCTGGGCGTTTTCATCAGCGGCAAAATGGGGCTGGCGCCCGAGGCGTTCGTCTTACAGGCCGAGGCTGCCCCCACGCCGGACAATCTCGTCCGCGTTATCATCCTGGGTGCGCTGCTGGCCGCGCTGAGCATCTTCTTCTGTGAGCTGCTCCACGTCACGCCGAAGCTGTACCGGAAATTCTTTCCGAACATCTACCTGCGCGTCGCCGCGGGCGGCGTGCTCATTATCGCCTTGACAAAGCTGCTGGGCACCACCGACTACAACGGCGCGGGCGCGGCAGTCATCGAGGCTGCCATCGACGGCGAGGCCGTTCCCTACGCCTTCCTTTTAAAGATGCTGTTCACCGCGCTGACCCTGGGCGCAGGCTTCAAGGGCGGCGAGATCGTGCCGATCTTCTTCACCGGCGCGACTTTCGGCTGTGTGGCCGCGCCGCTGCTGGGTCTGCCGCCGCAGCTGGGCGCGGCGCTGGGCATGGTTGCGCTGTTCTGCGGCTGCACCAACAGCCCGCTGGCGTCCATCTGCCTTGCCATCGAGGTATTCGGCGGGCAGTGCGTCTCGCTGTTTGCGCTGGCATGCGCGGTTTCCTACATGCTGTCGAGCTATTTCAGCCTTTACCGCGAGCAGCACTTCCTGCATTCCAAGCTGCGCATCGTCGGCGTGCAGCGGGTACACGGTCACTGGTCCGAGACGGACGCCGCACACCTGACCACAAACGGCGACGGCGAAAATTAGAAAATCAGAAAATTGGTTGCAGGAACGCTGTTTTCATGCTATAATAAACTGTTACGGAGGAAATGGCGCACTATGAATACACTTACCTTGGAAAAGCACTGCTGGGCCGAGATAGATTTGACGGCCCTGCGTGAAAATTATGAATATATCCGCCGCACCGTAGGCGGGCCGGTCTGCGCCGTCGTCAAGGCGGACGCCTACGGCCACGGCGATAACGTCATCGCCCGCGTCCTGCAGGAGGCCGGTGCTGCGGGCTTCGCGGTCAGTTCCCTTGGCGAGGGGCGGCACCTGCGCCGCGGCGGCATCACAACGCCCATCCTGATTCTGGGCTACGCAGACCCCACCTATGCGGCTGTGCTGGCTGCCAACGACCTGATCACCACCTGCTATTCGACCGAATACGCACAGGCGCTCTCCGCTGCCGCCGTCAAGGCGGGCGTCAAGGTTAAGGTCCACCTGAAGATCGACACCGGCATGGGCCGCATCGGCTTTGCGGTGCGTTCCGGCTTTGCGGAGACCATCCGCGAGCTGGAGGCTCTCTACGCCCTGCCCGGGCTGGACATCTGCGGCGTCTTTCAGCACTTTGCGGTGGCGGACAGCGTCGAACCCGACGACGAGCGCTACACCGACGAGCAGCACGCGCTGTTCGCGCAGGTCGTGGAGCGGCTGCGTGCGGACGGCTGCCCTGTCGGCACGGTACACTGCGCCAACTCTGCCGCACAGCTGCGCCACCCCGAGTGGCGGCACGACATGACCCGCGCGGGCATCATCCTGTACGGGCTTGACCCCAGCAATGAGGTACGCTTCCCCGCCCTGCAGCCCGTCATGTCGCTGAAATCTGTCGTGACCTTTGTCAAGGAGCTGCAGCCCGGCCAGAGCGTCAGCTACGGGCGCACCTTTACCGCCGATAAGCCGATGCGCGTCGCCACAGTCTGTGTGGGCTACGCTGACGGCTACCCGCGGATGCTGTCCGGCGGGCCGGACCGGGGCGTCATGGTCATCCGCGGCCAGCGGGCCCCCGTGGTCGGGCGCGTCTGCATGGACCAGACAATGGTCGATGTAACGGACATTCCCGGCGTGAAGATGGGCGACGAGGTCACGGTCTTTGGCCCGGACGGCGGCGACACGGCTGACACGATTGCCGCCAAGACACAGACTATCAACTACGAGGTCGTGTGCGGCCTTGCCCGCCGCGTGCCCCGCGTATATAAGGAAAACGGCAAGATCTGCGAGATCTGGAACAATTTGGAGGAAACCTGATGGCCCGCAAGAACATCCGCAACTTTTGCATTATTGCCCACATCGACCACGGCAAGTCCACTCTGTCGGACCGTATGCTGGAGCTGACCGACAGCGTCGACAAGCGCACCATGACCGACCAGGTGCTGGACGACATGGACATCGAGAAGGAGCGCGGCATCACCATCAAGGCCCGCGCCGTCACGATGCGCTACAAGGCCGACGACGGCGAGACCTATGAGTTCAACCTCATCGACACCCCGGGCCATGTGGACTTCCAGTACGAGGTCAGCCGCAGTCTGGCCGCCTGCGAGGGCGCAGTCCTCGTCGTCGACGCCAGCCAGGGCGTTGAGGCGCAGACGCTGGCGAACTGCTATCTGGCGCTGGACCACAATCTGGAGGTCGTGCCGATTTTGAACAAGATCGACCTGCCCAGTGCCGACCCCGACGCCGTGGCGAAGGAGGTCGAGGACGTCATCGGCCTGCCCTGCATGGAGGCACCGCGCGTCTCGGCCAAGCTGGGCATCGGCGTCAAGGAGGTGCTGGAAAGCGTTGCGCGGGATATCCCCGCCCCCACCGGCGACCCCGACGCACCGCTGAAAGCGCTGATCTTCGACTCCATCTACGACAGCTACAAGGGCGTCATCGTCTACGTCCGCATCTTTGAGGGCACGGTCAAGCCCGGCGATACCATCCGCCTGATGAGCACCGGCGCGGAGTTCCAGCTGGTGGAGGTTGGCCACATGGGCGCGACGAGCCTGACCCCCTGTGACAAGCTCGAGGCCGGTGAGGTCGGCTACCTGACGGCCAGCATCAAGACCGTGCGCGACACCCGCGTCGGCGATACCGTCACGCTGGCCGCCAACCCCACACCGGAGCCGATGCCCGGCTTCCGCACGGTCACGCCGATGGTGTTCTGCGGCATCTACCCCGCCGACGGCGCGGACTATCCCGACCTGAAGGACGCGCTGGAGAAATTGCAGCTCAACGACGCGAGCCTGACCTTTGAGCCGGAGACGAGTGCTGCGCTGGGCTTCGGCTTCCGCTGCGGCTTTCTGGGCCTGCTCCACATGGAGATCATCACCGAGCGTCTTGAGCGCGAGTTTGACCTTGACCTTATCACGACGACGCCGGGCGTCCAGTACCGCCTGACGCTGACCGACGGCACGGTGGAGGTCATCGACAATCCCTCCGCCTACCCCGACCCGACCCGCATCGTCAAGCAGGAGGAGCCGTTCGTCAACGCGCACATCTACACGCCGAACGATTACGTCGGTCCGCTGATGGACCTGTGCCAGACGAAGCGCGGCGTGCTGGTCGACATGAAGTATATGGACGAAACGCGCGTTGACCTGCATTACCTGATCCCGCTGGGCGAGATCGTCTACGACTTCTTTGATGCCATCAAGTCCCGCAGCCGCGGCTATGCCAGCTATGACTACGAGTGGGAGGGCTGGCACGAGAGCAAGCTCGTCCGTCTGGACTTTTTGCTCAACGGCGAGGTCGTCGATGCCCTGTCGATGATCGTCTTTGCAGACAACGCCTACGCGAAAGGCCGCCGCATCTGCGAGAAGCTGAAGGAGAACATCCCCCGCGCGCTGTTTGAGATCCCGGTGCAGGCGGCTGTGGGCGGCAAGGTCATTGCCCGCGAGACGGTCAAGGCCATGCGCAAGGACGTGCTGGCCAAGTGCTACGGCGGTGACATCACCCGTAAGAAAAAGCTGCTGGAAAAGCAGAAGGAAGGCAAAAAGAAGATGCGCCAGCTGGGCAGCGTGACCCTGCCGAGCGAGGCGTTTACCGCGGTGCTGAAGCTGGATTCGGATTCTTAACGGGGGTTTGTTCCTTCTTTGCAAAGAAGGAACCGAAGAAATTCCAAACAAAATCACAATATTTGTAGGGGCCGGGCACGCTCGGCCCGCGGCTTTCCGGTAAAATTGCTTTTACCGTAAGGTTGCGGGCCGCACATGTGCGGCCCCTACCCTGCTTGTAGGGAGGGGTCTTGACCCCTCCGGGCTGTTTGCGGCCATCGTCACGTTCCCGGAGCGGTCAAGACCGCTCCCTACGGACCACCCATAAAACGATATAACAGCAAAAAAGAGGGTACCTGCCATTTCAGCAGATACCCTCTTATATTATGTAATACTAAATTACATCAGGCTGCGGTACAGCTCCTTGATCTCCTCAACGCTGGTGTCGCGGGGGTTGCCCGGGCAGCAGGCATCGGCAAAGGCGGACTCGGCCAGGAACTGGATGTCCTCCTCCTTCAGGATGCCCTTCAGGTCGGCGGGGATGCCCACGTCGGCGCTCAGCTTCTTGACGGCGGCAATCGTGGCATCGGCGGCCTCGACGTCGTTCATCTCATCAATGCCGGTCACGCCCATCGCCTTGCCGACGGCACGGTAACGCTCGCCGGCCGCGGTCTTGTTGTACTCCAGACCGGTGGGCAGGATGATGGCACAGGCAACGCCGTGGGGGGTGTCATACAGGGCGGACAGGCCGTGGGCCATGCTGTGGACGATGCCCAGGCCGACGTTGGAGAAGCCCATACCGGCAATGTACTGGCCCAGAGCCATGCCCTCGCGGCCCTCCGGGGTGTTCTGCACGGCGCCGCGCAGGTTCTCGGAAATCAGCTTGATGGCCTCGAGATGGAACATATCGGAGATGGTGCAGTGGCCCTTGGTGATGTAGCCCTCGATGGCGTGGGTCAGGGCATCCATGCCGGTAGCGGCGGTCAGACCCTTGGGCATGCTGGACATCATATCGGGATCGACAACGGCGATCTCGGGGATGTCGTTGGTGTCCACGCAGACGAACTTGCGCTTCTTCTCGACATCGGTGATGACGTAGTTGATCGTGACCTCGGCAGCGGTGCCGGCGGTGGTGGGCACCGCAATGGTGAACACAGCGTGCTTCTTGGTGGGGGCAACGCCCTCCAGGCTGCGGACGTCCGCGAACTCGGGGTTGTTGATGATGATGCCGATGGCCTTGGCGGTATCCATGGAGGAGCCGCCGCCGATGGTGACGATGCAGTCAGCCTCGGCAGCCTTAAAGGCGGCAACGCCGTCCTGAACGTTCTGGATGGTGGGGTTGGGCTTGATCTCGCTGTAAACGCTGTAGGCAAAGCCGGCGGCGTCCAGCAGGTCGGTGACCTTCTTGGTGACGCCGAACTTGATCAGATCGGGGTCAGAGCAGACGAAAGCCTTCTTGTAGCCGCGGGCGGTCAGCTCGGGAACGATGTTCTCGATTGCGCCGTGGCCGTGGTAGGAAATAGTGTTCAGTACAATACGACTTGCCATAGAAATTCTCTCCTTTTATTGTATCGGCTGTTTGCCGATGATTCCCATGTTCTGCCTTTATTATACCGTTATTTTTTTGACAGCGCCATTTAGAAAAGTGGCGGGGTGTTTGGGAAAATTCCACAAACAAAAAAAGCTTCCCCCGAGGGGGAAGCTGTCATCGAAGGTGACTGATGCGGGCAAAGTCTGTCATTGCAGCCCTTAGGCAACACCGCACAATTCCCGCCTTACGGCTTAAGCACCGCTCCGGCGGCTGCGGCACGG
>OLSF01001432.1_pt1 | contig 21440 bp, 20 predicted proteins | sample 1672301 | NCBI WGS metagenome assembly OLSF01 (sample SAMEA3136669, study PRJEB25190) | human gut metagenome | biome: human gut; feature: human-associated habitat; material: faeces | place: Austria | collected 2013
GCTGCACAAGGCAAAACTGCCAACGCATGTAGCATTGGATGCACACAAATATGGAATTGTAAAAGATTCTGTGATTCTTTTGGAACAGGTTCGTACGATTGATAAATCCCGATTACGTGAAAAAGTGTGTCATTTGGACACGGAAGCAATTGAAAAGATTGATACTGCATTATGTGTCAGTTTGTCACTGTCTACATAAGAATGAAAAAATCTCTACAACAGAAAAGACACCTCTGGGAGGAGGTGTCTTTCCTGACACCCGAAGGTGTCAAAGCGTATAATAGGGTGGGAGTAGAAAGTTATAAACTTTCCAAGTGTTAATATACAGATAGTGTGTGTCAAAAATATGTCAGCTTTCAAAAAGTTGCATATTTTTTTCTTTTTATTGATGTGGTATTTGTATATGTGCTATACTAGGCATATGAAAGTAAAGGAAGAAACATTATGCAGTATACGATATTATGTGTAGGAAAGATAAAAGAAAAGTTTTATACAGATGCGGTAAATGAATATAAAAAGCGTTTGTCGCGGTATGCGAAAGTAGATATTATAGAAGTTTCGGATGAGAAAACACCGGAACAGGCATCGGATTTACAGCAGGAACAGATACGGCAAAAGGAGGCAGAGCGTCTGCTTTCCAAAATAAAAGATTCCATGTATGTGATTGCACTTGATTTAAAGGGAAAGAAATTTGACTCAGAAGGATTTGCAAAGCACCTTTCAATGTGTATGAATCAGGGGAAAAGCCACATTGCCTTTGTGATTGGAGGGTCTCTTGGCTTACATACATCCTTACTTGACCGTGCGGATGAGAGGCTGTCATTTTCGGATTTTACCTTTCCCCATCAATTGATGCGCGTTATTTTGTTTGAGCAGATTTATCGTGCAAACCGCATTATGAATCATGAACCATACCATAAATAAGGAGGAGAGATATGCGTTATCCGTCGTTTATTGAAAAAGGAAATACCATTGGATTTGTTGCACCATCGTTTGGCTGTGCGGGTGAACCGTATTATTCTGCCTTTCAAAACAGTCTGAAAAAATGGAATGCGCTTGGTTTTAAGACTGAATTAGGGTTTAACTGTTATGCGTCAGATGGTGTAGGAATCAGTAGCAGCCCGAAAAAATGTGCGGCTGAATTTATGGAATATTATAAGAAAGAAACAAATCAGGCATTGATTTCCTGTGGCGGTGGTGAGTTAATGTGCGAAATACTTGAATATATTGATTTTGGACAATTAAAGCGATTGCCGCCTAAGTGGTTTATGGGGTACTCAGACAATACAAATCTGATTTTTTTACTTGCAACACTGACCGATACGGCAGCAATTTACGGTCCAAATGCAGGAGCTTTTGGTATGGAGCCGTGGCATGCATCGATTCAGGATGCCTATGAATTACTGCAGGGGGAAAAATTTGAGATGCAAAATTATCCGATGTGGGAAAAGGAATCGCTAAAAGATGAAGAGCATCCGTTAGCTGCCTATCATGTCACAGAGCCTTTTGTTCTGCATACCAATAAGAAAGAAGGCGAATCTTTCAAGATTGAGGGACGACTGCTTGGGGGATGCTTAGATTGCTTATCTCATTTGAGGGGAACGAAATTTGATAAGGTAAAGGAATTTAATCAAAAATATGAAGATGATGGTATTCTTTGGTTTTTGGAATCCTGTGATTTGAATGTATTTGAGATGAGAAGAACTTTGTGGAGCTTGAAGCAGGCGGGCTGGTTTGATACCTGCCGTGGTTTTCTGATTGGACGTCCCGGTGTACAGGGGCAGATAATTGCTGGTCTTGACCAATATGAAGCGGTTCTTTCTATATTAAGTGAGTTTGATGTGCCAATTTTTATGGATTTGGATATCGGACACGTGGCACCGATGATACCGCTTATCTGCGGTTCCTATGGTAAAGTGACAGTAGCCAGAAATAACTGCTGTATTGCGATGAGTTTGCAATAATAAGGAAAGAAGAGGGGATATAAATGGCACTGATTTATCTTGTTGAAGATGATGATGGAATTGGAGAAATTGAAAGTTTTGCACTAAAAAATGCTGGGCATGAGGTGGCACTTTTGACAAGCGTTTCCGCTTTTTGGAAAGCGTGCAAAAAAAAAATACCGGATTTGATTGTGATGGATGTGATGTTACCGGATGCAGATGGTTTTCATATCGTGAAAGAAATCCGTGAAAAAGAATTGTATGCAAAGATTCCGATTCTTATGGTTTCAGCCAGAGATTCAGAGTTGGATATTGTGAGGGGGCTTGACTGTGGGGCAGATGACTATTTGACAAAGCCATTTGGTGTAATGGAATTTGTTTCACGTATCCGGGCTTTGCTGCGACGATTTTCGAGCAAAAAGAAACAAATTTCTGTCATTGGAAACCGGCAGAAAATCGAATTAAATAAGGATGCCAGAGAAGTTTTTGTAAAAGGGGAAAAATGCCCGCTTACTTACAAAGAATTTGAATTACTGCAGGTACTGATGAGCCATGCAGACCAGGTGATGACAAGGGATTCTTTGATGGAGTTAATTTGGGGTGTTGATTTTTTTGGAGAATCAAGAACATTAGATATGCATATTCGGACGCTGCGAAAAAAACTTGGTGAAGCCGGCAGCCAGATACAAACGATACGAAATGTCGGATATTGTTTCCGAAAAACGGAGGATGAAACAGAATGAAAAAAAGGATGCAGTTAAACTTTATGGCAATTGCTATGATATCGATGATTGCCGTGTTGTTATTAACAACGGTTGTGTTTTATAATTTGTTTCAAAATGAGGTCATTGAGAATCTTCACACCTGTGCCGATATGTTAGGAGAGGATTTAGTAAATTATAAAGATACTAACCGCATTATCTCGCAGAAAAAAGTTGATAACATACGCGTGACACTGATTGACAAAGACGGAGTTGTCTTAGCTGATTCGGATGTAAATGCAGACGTTTTAGGAAATCACAAAGAACGTCCCGAAGTAAAAGAGGCGATAGAAAAGGGAAGTGGAAAATCCATCCGAACCTCTAATACATTATCTCATGCTTCTTATTACTATGCAATACGGTTAAGCAATGGTAATATTCTCCGTTTGGCAAAAGAAAGTCAGAGTTTTATTAGCTTTTTGATACGAGTTTCACCATTTATTGGAGGAATTGCGATTCTTTTGTTTGCGGTGTCTATCTTTTTATCAAGATTATTTGCGAAAAGTATTGTTAAACCGATTGAAATGCTTGCAAAGAACATGGATCGCGAGGAACTGGCAACCGGTTACAAAGAATTAACTCCTTTTTTGAATACGATTCAAAAGCAGCACCGGGATATTGTAAAAAGTAGTAATATGCGGCAGGAATTTACGGCGAATGTTTCCCATGAATTGAAAACGCCTTTGACATCAATTTCCGGTTATTCGGAACTGATTGCCGGAGGAATGGCAAAAGGAGAAGATGCGGTACGTTTTGCCGGGGAAATCCAGAAAAATTCGTCGCGTCTTCTGACTTTGATTAATGATATTTTGCAGTTATCTGAATTGGATACAAGAAATTTTAACGATGATTTTGCGTGGGTGAATTTTGCGGATACAGTACGTAACTGCGGGGATTTGCTTGCTTTGGCGGCAAAAAAGAGAAATGTTACGCTTCATCTGGAGACAGTGCCGGAAGTTGTGATGATTCATGGCGTGACAAAAATGCTGGAGGAACTGGTATATAATTTAATTGATAACGGAATTCGCTATAATAAAGAAGGCGGTCAGGTTGTAGTGTGTTTGGCGGAAACGGAAAATACCATCATATTTTGTGTAAAAGATACCGGAATTGGAATCAGCAAAGAAAATCAGGAACGTATTTTTGAACGTTTTTACCGGGTGGACAAGGGGCGTTCGAGAGAAACCGGCGGAACCGGACTTGGACTTGCTATTGTAAAACATATTGTGGCAGTTCATCATGCGGATATTGAAGTAACAAGCGAGGAGGATAAAGGAACTGAGATTACAGTGACTTTTCATAAGGAAAATGAATGATTGGATACGAGGGATGAAAAAAGGACTGCCGATTGCAATCGGTTATTTGTCGGTGTCCTTTACATTTGGTGTAAAAGCAGTAAATGCAGGAATTCCTGTGTGGATTACGATTTTGATTTCTGTTGCCAATGTAACATCCGCCGGACAGTTTGCCGGAGTGGCAATTATGGCAGCACATGGCAGTTATTTAGAAATGGCAATGACTACGTTTATTATTAATGTGCGATATATGTTGATGTCGTTTTCTTTATCGCAGAAAGTGGACAAGAAGATGACTTTACGCCAGCGGTTGATGATTGGCTATGGTATTACGGATGAGATTTTTGCAGTGTCATCAATGGAGACAGAATCTTTGTCGGCGCGCTTTATGTATGGCTTGATTACGGTGCCGGTCTTTGGATGGACAGTTGGTACCGCAGCCGGGGCACTTGCGTCTCAGATTATGCCGGGGGCTTTATCAGCTGCGATGGAACTTGGTCTGTATGCGATGTTTATTGCAATTATCATACCGCCGGCAAAAAAGAGCAAGGCCGTTTTATTTGTTATTGGTATTGCTGTTATCTGCCAGTGTATTTTTACTGCGACACCGGTACTCAAAGAAATTTCCATTGGCTTTCAGGTGATTCTTTCTACCGTGATTGCAGCATCTATAGGAGCGTTTATGTTCCCGGTAAAAAAGGAGGTTAAAGCATGACAGAGCAGTTGATTTATATTGCGGTAATGGCAGTGATTACCTATCTGATTCGCGTTCTTCCAATTACGGTGTTTCGAAAAGAAATTACATCGCAGTGGCTTACGTCCTTTTTGTATTATGTGCCTTATGCGGTATTGGCGGCACTTACGTTTCCGGCTATTTTTACGGCAACCGGAAATGTAGTTACTTCTACGGCGGGAACGCTTGTGGCACTTGTTCTTGCATATTTTGATATGGGACTTGTGATTGTGGCAGTTGGGGCAGTGGCAGGCGCATTGCTTGCCGGTATTTTTTAATGAACAGGGGGAAAACGAATGAAAAAACGAATTTTTACAATGTTTCTGACAGCGCTTTTGTGTATGACTGGTGGCGAAATGGTTTGTCAGGCAAAACGACCGCTGTCTTCTTATTCTACACAGTCGTATAATTGGGGATTAGGACAGAATTTAAATCACAAAAAACCGAATGGAACCGGACCTGCAGGATGGAAATGTAAAAAAGACCATGCGTATTACATAGGAAAATGTTCAAAAAAGAACAAGGTTGTATATCTGAGTTTTGATTGTGGTTATGAGGCTTGGTATACAAAGAAAATTTTGAAAACATTGAAAAAACATCATGCAAAAGCAATCTTTTTTGTGACAAAAGACTATATTATGTCAAGTCCGGGATTGGTTAAAAAGATGAAAAAAGAAGGTCATCTGGTAGGAAATCATACCACACATCATCCAAGAATGGCAAAACTGAGTGTAAAACGTATTCAAAGAGAAATCAAAGAATGTGAAAAGGCAATGAAAAAGAAGACTGGTTTTAAAATGGATCCTTTTATCCGTCCACCGGAGGGGAACTTTAGCATGCGGAGTGTTAAGGTGGCAAAAGCAATGGGATATTCGACGATTTTCTGGAGTTTAGCTTATTATGATTACGACACGGCCAATCAGCCGGGAAAGAATTTTGTGATTCGCAAATTTAAGACTTATTACCATAATGGAATGATTCCACTGATTCATGCGTGCTCGAAGTCAAATACCGAGGCTTTGGGAGCAGTTCTTACTTTCCTTAAGAAAAAGGGATTTCGCTTTGGAACTTTAGACGAATTTGCAAAAAACAGTTGACGTATGGGAATTTTATGGTATAATCTTAGGTAGTGCGAAAAAATACCCGATCAGTTGTATTGAAGCACAATCTACAACTGGAGGGAGGTAAGGTGTGATACAATGTCTAGTGTAACAGTTAAAGAAAACGAATCATTGGATAGCGCATTGCGCCGTTTCAAGAGAAACTGTGCAAAAGCTGGTATTCAGCAGGAGATTCGTAAGAGAGAGCATTATGAAAAACCAAGCGTAAGACGTAAGAAAAAGTCTGAAGCAGCTCGTAAAAGAAAATACAAATAAGAAGCACATATGAGAAAGTCTGTTTTCATAAACTATTATGGAGACAGACTTTTTCTTATGCATTGGAACCGCAGCCGTGGGAACGGCATAGAATAAAAGAAAAGGGCTGTGTTTTATGGGAAACCTTTCAGAAAAACTTCATTTGGCGCCGGATATTTTAGGAAATACAACGGTTGTGAATTTGTATGGAAAAGAAATGGCATTGGTTGAGAACTACCAGTCCATTATTGATTATACATCCGAGCAGATTAAGTTACAGGGAAGACACAACAAATTGATTGTCCGCGGTACGTGTCTTAGAATAGACCGGTTTACCAAAGAAGCTTGTAAAATATATGGTGAAATCTGCTGTGTTGAGTACATTGGCACATAAGGGGGAATTGGACTGAAGTGGTTACAGGGCTATGTTGTCTGCCAATCGCATAAAGGAAGTTTCGAGCGTTTTATGAATATGTGCCGTCATCACGGCATTTTATTATGGGGAGTAAAAAGAGAACAAGCAGTAGAATTTTGTGTTTGTGTGAAAGATTTTAAAAAGATGAAACCCATTGTCTATAAAACGAAATTAAATCCGCAGATTAAAAAAAAGAAGGGTTTTCCTTTTTATATCGGGAGAATGAAGAAAAACTGGACTTTTTTTTCGGGCTTTCTGCTCTTTTTCTTCCTTTTGCATTTTTTGTCTACCTTTGTCTGGCAAATTCAGTTTCAGGGACAGGTTACTTATACGAAAGAAACACTATTAAAAACCGTAAATTCTCTACAGGTATACCGCGGAATGAAACGGCGCAGCCTGCACTGTGATACAATTGAAAAAAGTATTCGTCAAAAGCATCCGGATATCAGCTGGGTGTCTGCAGAAGAAAAAGGAAGTCTTCTTGTGATTTCTATAAAAGAAGCGAATCCGGAAGTGGGACGGGAACGCGCAGGTCGGTTCTGTCACCTGGTAGCAGAAAAAAGCGGAATTGTTAAAAAAATTGTTGTAAACCGCGGTGTGGCATGTGTTAAGCCGGGACAAAAGGTGAAAAAGGGGCAAATTTTGATTTCCGGGATTGTTCCGGTTACCGGAGATGATGAGACGGTTGTGGATAAGATGGGAGTGGTAGCAAAAGGAGAGGTTTTACTTGTCTGCGACAGCAAATTTTCTAAAGAAATCCCGGTGAAGGTCTGCGAAAAGGAATATACAGGGAAAAAAATCTACCAGACTGAGTATGAAATCAATCACAAGACTTTCGTGATAAAAAATCCAATTAAACGGTTTAATAACGCTAAGAAATATGATATAATAACATCGATATTGCCTAAATGGGAGGATTTACCGATTCCTTTTACTTTTACGAAACGAAAAAAGGAGTTTCGAGAGTATACGTTTGTGATTCGAAGGAGAAACCGCAAAGAAATTTTTAAAGAGGGAAAGCGGCTGTATCAGAAATTATTGCGGCAGTGCAGACAGGATGGATTGGAGATTCTTTCAAAGGAAGCGAAAATAACCAAACAAAATGAAAAGGACTGGTTAATCAGTGGACAGATTCGTTTCCTTTGCAAAAAAACAAGGAAACAATATATCGCAGAGAGCGAACTTAAGATTGATAAGAAAGCAGAGGAAAAGCAGGATGGAGACTCATGAAGTAATCTTAGAGATTCCTTTGGAGCATGAAAGGAATTTGTTTGGCGGTCTTGACTGTCATGTAAAGAAGATTGAACGAACGCTTCGGATAAGCGTAATTCTGCGCGATGGTGCGGTTAAACTGGTAGGAAGTGAATCGGCAGTTGAACAGGCAAAAAATGTATTTTCGGAGCTTCTTACACTTTCGGAGCGTGGGAATACGATTACGGAGCAGAATGTAGATTATGTTCTAGCACTATCGAAGGAACATTCGGATGTGTCATTGGCAGAGATTGACAAAGAATTGATTGGCTACACCATTCAGGGAAAACCGATTAAGCCAAAAACCAGAGGCCAGCAGAAATATGTAAACCAGATACAAGAAAAAATGATGGTGTTTGGAATCGGACCGGCAGGAACCGGAAAGACCTATTTGGCGATGGCTATGGCAATTCAGGCATTTAAAAATGATGAAGTCAGTAAAATTATTTTGACAAGACCGGCGATTGAAGCGGGAGAAAATCTCGGCTTTCTGCCGGGTGATTTACAAAGTAAAATTGACCCGTATTTAAGACCCTTATATGATGCACTTTACCAGATTATGGGAGCGGACAGTTTTATTAAGAACTCTGAAAAAGGCCTGATTGAAGTGGCGCCACTTGCTTATATGCGAGGAAGAACGTTAGATAATGCGTTTATTATTCTTGATGAGGCGCAGAACACAACGCCGGCACAGATGAAAATGTTTTTGACGCGTATTGGATTTGGTTCAAAAGTTGTGATAACCGGCGATTTGTCGCAGAAAGATTTACCTTTTCAGACACAATCCGGTCTGGAACAGGCATCGAAAGTATTGGAACAGGTAGAGGATATCGGTTTTTCCTATCTGACCAATAAAGATGTGGTGCGTCATCCGTTAGTACAGAAAATTGTACATGCCTATGAAAAGTATGAGGCACGTGAAAACTACAAAGAGTCGCGTAAAAAAGCAAGCACACAGACAAAGAAAGCAGGAAAACGATGACAATTTATTTAGAAGATATGGGGAAAGTTACTTTTCCTTTTGAGCCGGAAGAGCAAATTGAGAAACTGGCAGCATTTGTTACGGATTTTGTGAAGTGCCCCTATGAGCCGGAAATTAGTGTTACTCTTGTTACAAAGGAAGAAATTCATGAACTCAACCGAACACACCGGAATGTTGACAGGCCAACGGATGTGCTTAGTTTTCCGATGATGGAATATGATGCACCGGCGGATTTTTCGGGGGAGAAGTTCTGCGAGACACTTACTGTTTCCCCGGAATCAGAAGAAATGATGTTAGGAGATATTGTTTTGTGTTCGGAGGTTGTATGCGAACAGGCAGAAGAATATGGACACTCGTTACTGCGAGAGTTTTCATTCTTAGTTGTGCACAGTCTTCTTCATTTGTTTGGCTATGACCATATGGAAGAGGATGAAAGGGCAGAAATGGAAGAAAAGCAGCGTGAAATCATGAAAAAGTTACAAATTTTGAGATAATGAGACTGCGAAAGTGAGGGTAATATGAATCAGAAACAGAAAAAAATTGTTTTAGCTTTATGTGGGATTGCGGTGTTATCACTGATTGCCGCAGGATTGTATCTGGCTTGTGGAAGAAAGTCTTTGCAGAAAAATAATCCGCAGACGGACAAGCAAGTTCAGACAAAGCAACAGGAAAATGAGCCGCAGGCAACGAAAAATCCATATGAAGGTATGGTTAAAAGTGAGCTTACCGGTAAATATATTAAGCCGTCTGTGGCAAAGAAGCGCCCTTATGCGATTATGATAAACAATATTGAGTATGCGTTTCGAAATCAAAAAGGAACATCGAAAGCAGATATTATTTATGAGGCACTGGCAGAAGGTGGAATTACCCGCATGATGGCGGTCTATGAGGATGTCAGCAAGGTGAAAAAGATTGGTTCAGTGCGAAGTGCAAGACACTACTATGTACAGTTTGCCAAAGAATGGGATGCGATTTTCTGTCATTTTGGACATACCAAATATGCAGTGTCAAAAATTAAAAAGTTGGGAACAAACAATTTGAGTGGTTTGTCAGCAATTGGTGGTGTTGTGTACGCCAGAGATTTATCCATCCGCGCCCCTCACAATGTGTTTACAAATGGAAAGAAAATGAAAAAAGGTGCAAAAAAGCTTGGATACTCATTGACAAGGAACTCCGAGGCAATGGCGAAACATTTTAATTTTGCGAATGAGGATACAGAACCTGCAAATGGAAAAACAGCTAAGTCGGTTACGATTCCGTTTTCTAATTACTCCACTTGTAAGATGAAATACAGTGCTAAGAGTAAAACCTATAAAAAATATGAATACAGGCAAAAACATATGGACACGTATTACAAAAAACAGCTTGCATTTAAAAATGTAATTATACAGCTGGTGAGTGAGTCAAATATTGACCACAATGGATACCAGACGATGAAACTTGGCAATACTTCCGGAAAAGGGTATTATTACAGCGATGGCAAACGGATTTCTGTTACATGGAAACGTGTGGAAGCAACGAATGAAATGTCGTACTATGATGAGTCCGGTAATGTGCTGACGATTAACCCGGGCAAAACTTACATTGCCGTGTACCCTAAAAATCGACAGAATTTGATTAAGTGAAAGGACGAATAGAGCATTGAGTACGAAAAAGAAAAATGCGGATTATTTAAAGCAGGGCGGTATTTTGGCGATGGCATCGCTTATCGTACGAATTATCGGTATGGTTTACCGAATCCCGATGTCTAATATCCTTGGCGAAGAGGGAAATGGAATCTATGCAGTTGCTTTTGAGATTTATGATTTGATTTTGATTATTTCTTCTTATAGCCTGCCACTTGCTTTATCAAAAATGATTTCTGCCAGACAGGCAAACAGAGAACATAAAAATACAGGAAGAATTTTGAAAGTTGCCCTGCGTTTTGCCATAATCTCCGGCGGCGCATTTGCTTTGATCTTGTTTTTTGGGGCAGGTGTGATTGAACATACGATTTATCCGGAATACAGTGGTGTTCAGATTCCTTTGCGTGTACTTGCACCTACAATTTTTATTGTGGCCTTATTAGGTGTGTTTCGTGGTTTCTTCCAGGGAAAAAGAACCATGATACCGACAGCGGTTTCACAGATTATTGAGCAGGTGGTCAATGCCATTGTCAGTGTGGCGGCAAGCTATTTGTTTATGAAGTGGAATGCTGATAGTTTGCAGCAGGCTGCATGGGGAGCAGCGGGTGGTACCCTTGGTACATGTCTTGGTGCGGCATCGGCTCTTTTGCTTGTTATGTTTGTATACTGGTTATACCGTCCGGTTCAGGCAAAGTTAGAAAAGAAAGATGTGACCGGAAATCTGGAATCTTACCAATCGTTGTTTAAGATTTTGATTCTTACGATTCTTCCGATTGTTCTTTCGCAGACAGTTTATAATATTAGTGGGTTAATTGATTATAAATTGTTTGGTTTTATCTCAGCAAAAAGAGGTTTGGATGCTGTTTCCATTAAAAGCTTTATCGGTGTGTACAGTTCCAAATATCGCTTATTGTGCAGTGTACCAATTGCGATTTCAACAGCCATTGCTTCTTCCATGATACCAAGTGCGGTGGCAGCATACACGGAGGGAGACGATGAACAGTGGAACTATAATGTTGCTTCCGGTATTAAATTTAACATGATTATAGCAATTCCTTGTGCACTGGGACTTACGGTTCTTGGACAGCCGGTTGTGCGTATGCTGTTTTCATCCTCAAACTATGTTCTTGGCGGGCATATGATGACAGTTGGTGCAACTGCTATTATCTTTTATGCACTTTCCAATGTGACCGGCGGTGCCTTGCAGAGTATTGATAAAATGCGGATTCCGGTAATCCACTCAGCAATTTCGCTGGTGATTCATATAGGAATTGTATCGTTTTTCCTAGCTTGTACCAACATTGGCGTTTATGCACTTTTGATTGGTAATATCACATTCCCGATTCTTGTATTTATTCTGAATCTTCGTGCAATCAAACGCTATGTGCCTTCGTACCGGCAGGAAGTTATTAAGACGTTCTTTGCTCCTTTGGCAGCGGGATTTTGGATGGCGCTTGCTGCGGTAAGTGTTTACGGCCTTGTGGGCTTTGTGATTGGCTCAAATTTGATTCGTACAATGCTTGCGGTCTGTGTGGCGGTAGTGGTATACTTTACGGCGTTTCTTCTGCTGAAAGGTCTGACAAAAGAAGAATTGTTTGATTTCCCGATGGGAAGAAGATTATATTTGTTAGCTAGAAAAATGCACCTAATGAAGTAAAAAAGAGAAGTTTAATTGGTTTAAGACGGGATAATGCGGTGCATTATAGTCTTGAACCGATTAAACTTCCTTTTTTATAGAGAAGTGTTTAGTTGATGGAGTCGCAGTATTCGTTGTAACGTTCATCCATTAATTCATCAATATAGTTTTCGTTGAAGAGAGGAAACTGTTCTTTAACTTTATTACACATTGCCGAGTGGGCGGTGAAGTAGTTTTTTTCTTCTGTTTCTTCTTCATTAATTAAAGATGAGATGTATTCATCAGTGATGTTTGCTTCAATCCAGTCTAATACATCATCACTTGCTCTTTCTTCCTGGGAAACCATGGATTTCATTTTCTTTGCACGCAGAAGAGAAGTAATTCCTACAATGAAGAAAATGACAAAGACAACGACCATGATTAAGGATGAAAATTTATTAAATAAGTTAATGTATTCAAATAAATTCAGTGCCAAAAGACCGAGTCCCAAAAGACCAAATACAATAAAGGAAATACCGCTGAATTTTAAATCTGTGTATTTGTCTTTTTTCTTGACATAAACGGAACTGGATTCGGTACGGAGTTCGGAAAGCATTTTACTTGCTTCTTCGTCCTGAATCTGGGCAAGTTCGTCGTCAATATCCGTCATCATGGAAGAAACGGTTTCTTCGGTCATTTCTGATGCACCGTCAAAAGATTCAAATGTTTCAGCTTTTTCATCGTATTCTTCTTTGGCAACGACAACGTAAAATCCATCGTCAAATTCATCTTCTTCGGTAACCGGCATAATTCCTGCGGTAAGTACCCCTTCTACATTCAAATATAAAACCAGTTTTGCACCAATTTCTTCATTGGCAACATGACATAAACGAACCGGTTTTACTTCATCCGTTTCTTCCGGAAGTTCATCGACTAATTCCACACCACAGTCGGCGCAGAGGGTAATTCCATCGACATATTCGTTTTTACATTTTGGACACCACATAATTAGGTCCCTCCTTCGCATAAATTCACTTGTTTCAATATAGCATAAGTTGATTCAAGTGGCAAGATATTTGACAGTATATCATAAAGTTGTGTATAATTGACGAACAGAATGTATGAGAAAGGACAACAGAGCATGAGAAAACTAGCGCTTCGTGATGAAGTTTTAATGCAGGTTGAAAAACCGGCCAGATATATTGGAAATGAAATTAATATGGTAAAGAAAAATCCGAGAGAAGTTGATGTCCGTTTTTGTATGTGTTTTCCGGATGTATATGAGATTGGAATGTCACATCTTGGAATACAGATTTTATATGATATGTTTAACCGCTGGGATGACACCTATTGTGAAAGGGTTTATTCTCCGTGGCCGGACATGGACAAGATACTGCGTGAGAAAAATATTCCCTTGTTTGCTTTGGAGAGCCAGGAGCCGATTCGGGCGTTTGATTTTCTTGGTATTACGATTCAGTATGAAATGTGTTATACCAACATTTTGCAGGTCTTGGATTTGTCGCACATTCCGCTGCACGCCGGTGAGAGAACATGGGACGATCCGATTGTAATCGGAGGTGGTCCGTGCACATATAATCCGGAGCCCATTGCTGAATTTTTTGACATTTTTTATATTGGAGAAGGAGAGACTGTTTACCGCGAATTATTGGATGTTTATAAGGATTCCAGACAAAAAGGAGAGGACCGGTTGACATTTTTGAAGCGGGCATCCGGTGTGGAAGGGTTGTATGTTCCTCTTTTATATGATGTAACGTATCACGAGGACGGAACGATTGCGTCTATGGAGCCAAACTGCAAGGAAGCACCAAACCGTGTAAAAAAACAGGTGGTGACGGATTTGAGTGATACTTATTATCCATCTAAACCGTTGGTGCCGTATATTCGAGCTACGCAGGACCGAGTCGTGCTGGAAATCCAGCGTGGATGTATCCGCGGATGCCGTTTCTGTCAGGCGGGGATGATTTATCGTCCGATTCGTCCGAGAAAACTTGATTTTTTGAAACAGCGGGCAATTGAGATGCTTGACAATACCGGGTATGAGGAAATTACTTTAAGTTCTTTAAGTTCAAGTGATTATGATGAACTGGCGGATTTGGTTTATTATCTGATTGAAGAATGTCGTCAGAGAAAATTAAATATTGCGCTGCCATCGCTTCGTATTGATGCGTTTTCCTTGGATGTTATGAGTAAAGTTCAGGATATCAGAAAAAGTAGTTTGACATTTGCGCCGGAGGCAGGATCTCAGCGCATGCGTGATGTGATTAATAAAGGTCTTACAAAGGACGTGATTTTAAAAGGAGCATGGGAAGCTTTTCAGGGAGGCTGGAAACGTGTTAAACTATATTTCATGTTAGGGCTTCCCGGTGAAACGGATGAGGATATTGCAGCAATTGCGGAATTGGCAAATGATATCGCTGCTACCTATTTTGAACTTCCAAAAGAAGAACGTCAGGGAAGACCGGAGATTACGGCAAGTACGTCATTTTTTGTACCAAAGCCATTTACTCCGTTCCAGTGGGCGCCGATGGGAACGGCAGAGTATTTTGATGAGAAACGCCGGTTCCTTACCAGTAAGGTGAGAGAACAGATAAATCAGCGTTCCATCCGTTATATCTGCCATGATGCTGTGACTTCTGAATTGGAAGGAATCTTTGCCAGAGGTGACAGGAAACTTTCAGATGTAATTGAAAAGGCTTACAAAAAGGGGTGCATTTTTGACGCATGGACGGATTATTTCCGCCCGGATGTATGGAATGAACTTCTTGATGAACTTTCGGTGGACCGTGATTTTTATAATTACAGAGAACGAAACGAAGACGAAATCTTTCCATGGGATTTTATTGATATTGGTGTCAGCAAACAGTTTTTACGCCGTGAATATGAAAATGCAAAGCAGGGAAAGGTTACGCCGAACTGTAAGCAGAAGTGCAGTGGATGCGGAGCTGCTTCGTTCCATGCGGGTATCTGTATGATGGATAGAAAAGCAAGTGGAGGTAGTGCACAATGAAAACAAGAATGCGTTTTGTAAAATGCGGCTCGATGAAGTTTATCGGACACCTTGACTGCATGCGTTTTTTTCAGAAAGCGATTCGACGTGCAAAATTGGATGTTGCGTATTCAAAGGGGTACAGTCCGCACCAGTTAATGAGTTTTGCTTCGCCGCTTGGCGTCGGTGTAACAAGTGACGGAGAATATATTGATGTAGAATTTTATTCACTGCCGGATCTTTCACTGCCGGATCTTGTGACCTACTTAAATCAATTTATGACTGATGAAATATTTGTTACAGACATTGAAATCATGCCGGATGGTTTTAAAAATTCGATGTCGCTTCTTATCGCTGCGGATTATATGGTAGTGGAAAAAGAAGCGGGTGTTTTTCCGGAAAATTGGCAGGAAAAATGGCTTTCTTTTATGGAGCAGCAAGAAATTGTGATTGAGAAAAAAACGAAAAAATCTGTGAAAGAAGTGGATATTAAACCACATATTCTTGCCTGGGATTTTTCAATGGATGCATTTGCTAAAAAAAATGGTGAAAATTATGGAACACTTCACTGTGATTATGAGGGAAACTCGCTGTTTATGCGGCTGACAAGCGGAAGTGAGACAAATATTAAGCCGGAACTTGTGATGCAGGCATTTTATGCATTTTGTGAGAATGAATTAGAACCTTATTCGTATCAGATTCACAGAATGCAGATGATTTTTAAGAAAAAGGGAGAATAGACGATGACAAATCGTAGTCAGATTGTGATTACAAAAGTGAAAAATAAAACGGTACTTGTTTCTATGCATAATGACAAATTATATGATGTGCGGGTAGAAAACGAGGAAAAAACTTTTGGAAATGTCGGAGATATTTTTGTTGGAAAAGTACAAAATGTCGTGGAGAACATTCATGCGGCTTTTGTGGAATTTGAGAAAAATAAGGTTGGATTCCTTCCTTTAAGTGAGTGTCAGGGAAAAACGGTAAAAGCTGGAGATGAATTTGTTGTTCAGATTAAGCAGGCGGCAGTTAAGACAAAACAGCCGGTACTGACAATTTTCCCGGAAATTGCAGGGCGGTTTGCAGTTGTGTCCACAAAATCAAAAACAAAAGGTGTTTCAAAAAAAATCACAGAGGAAGAAAAAAAGAAAGAACTTTATGAAATTTTAGAAGATTTTTGTGAGGATCCCTATGGTGTGATTCTTCGCACGAGTGCTAAGGCAGCGAGTGAAGAAGAAATCAGAAAAGAGTGCACCGGACTTCTGAAACAAATGCATGAGTTAATGGATTACAGTGAGTATAAAACAAGATTTAGCTGTTTGTATCGCGAGGCGTCGTTTTATTTAAAATATATCCGAAGTTTGGAACTTTCAAATTTTGAGAGGATTGTCACGGATTTACAATCGGTTTATGAAGAACTGTATCCGATTTATGAAGATAAAGTAGAATTATATTCGGATGAAACCTATTCATTGGACAAATTACTTGGCATCTCAACTAAATTAGAGAAAGCCTGCGAAAAAAAGGTTTGGTTAAAGAGTGGCGGTAATCTTGTGATTGAGCCAACGGAGGCATTGACGGTTATTGATGTGAATACCGGAAAGGCAGTGGATGGCAGGAGAAACAAAGAGACGACATTTTATAAAATTAACTGTGAGGCTGCCATCGAGGCAGCACGCCAGATTCGTCTCCGAAATCTATCGGGTATTATATTGATTGACTTTATTGATATGAAAGAGCGTGAACATGTGGAACAATTAATGCAGCTGCTGCGCGAGAAACTTTTGGAGGATAAAGTAAAAACGGTACTTGTTGACATTACAAAACTTGGTCTTGTTGAGATTACGAGAATGAAAAAAAATCCACCTTTGCGGGAGGTTTTGTCATGAGAGTGAAAAGCAAGAAAAAAGGATGCAAGAAATGGATTATATTAGGTGTTTTTGTTATTCTTATGATTAGTATATTTGTAGGACTTCTTTTGACAAAGAAAATTCGGATTGCTCCGTTTTTGGCAAAATCTTATTCGGTTTGTGGAGTAGATGTTTCTCATTATCAAGGAACGATTGACTGGCCAAAGCTAGCAGGCAATGCGATTGATTTTGCATATATTAAATCGACGGAGGGGAGTTCTCATGTGGATGAAAAGTTTCGCGAGAACTGGAAGAAAGCTTCTAATGAAGATTTGTTGATTGGTGCGTATCACTTTTTTAGTTTTGAAAGTGAGGGAAAGAGGCAGGCTGATTGGTTTATCCAAAATGTCGGTTCACTTTCCGGAAAATTGCCGCCGGTTGTAGATATTGAATATTATAGCACTGAAAAAAAGATGCCACCTGTTTCAAAAATTAGAGAAAATCTTTCTCAGATTCTTGCATCTTTGGAAAAACAGTATTCGGTGAAACCAATTATTTATACAACTTATCCGGTTTATCATAAATATATTGAAGGTCACTTTTCATCATATCCGTTGTGGATACGCAATGTGTATTATCAGCCAAACTGGGATATAGGAGCCGTTTGGAAAATCTGGCAGTATACTGACCGGGCTGTATTAAATGGATATGCAGGACAGGAAAAGTATATTGATAAAAATGTATTTTGCGGCAAAAAAGAAGAACTCATGGCGATGAGATGCCCCTGAAAACAGGCAAAATCATTTTCAAGTAATCACTTGCTTTTTAACTATTTTATATGATAAACTTTATATTGTTATAATATTTAACACCAAAGAAAGGGATAAAAATGAAAAAACTTCAAAAAGCATTTGAAACTTCAGTTAATATATGCTTTGTCAGCGATGAGAAGTATGCAAAACCACTTTGTACATCGCTGTATTCTCTCTTATATAATCGGGACAAGACACGAAATTATGACATCCTTATTTTACAAGATGACATTCCCGGGGAGGCACAAGAACAAATTCATGCACTGGGAAAAGACGAGCCGGGAGTCAGCATCCGTTTTATTAATATGAGAGAAAGAAAAAAGTTTTTTCCGGAAATGGCAAATGCGTATTACACAGCAGCTATCAATTACCGCTTGTATCTGTTTGATGAGATGTTCACAAATTATGAAAAAATGTTGTATTTTGATTGCGACATGATTTTTTTGGAGGATGTAAGCAAACTCTACGATACGCATCTTGGTGAAAAGGAAGTGGCGGCTGTTCGGGCAGAAGATTTTCGTGTTTTGTCACAGACGCGCCGTGCCATTTTTTTAGATGGTATGCCATATAATGTGGATAATTATCGAAGTGACGGTTTGAAGATGCAATATGCAGAGGATTATTTTAATTCAGGGGTATTGCTTCTGAATCTGCAAAAAGCCAGGCAGCATATTACGATGTCGCAGGTTTATGAATTGCTAACGAGTCACAAATATATGTTTAGCGATCAAGATGTCCTTAATATGCTGTTTGATGGCAAGGTGCTGCCTTTGGATTTTCGCTGGAATTATACCACATTTGTGGCAGGACATTTGCAAAGCGGCAATATTCACAGCCAAACATTGTATGCAGATCTTCAAAGGGATAAACCGGCGATTATTCATTATGTCGGGAAACGAAAGCCGTGGTCAACAGGTGAGATACTGCGAGAACAGTATGAAAAATATTATAATATAATGGAAAATAAGATTTAAAATGACAGAAACGGAGGAAAAAATGAGAAAGAATTTTTACAGACAGGCACAAAAAGGGATTTGTATTGCAACATTATCGGCTACGGTGCTTACAAGTATCCCGACCGTATCCTATGCAGAGGCGTATGCCAAGGGAAGGGCAGTTATGGAAGAAATGCAGAAGCTTTCCCTGCCTACAGAAAACGCAGTGACTTTTAATCTGGCAGATGCGGCTCTTAGACAAGAAAAAACCTTTGTAGATGCGTATGGTGAGGATTTTACTACTACCGTCATCGAAATTAATATTGCAAAAAATGGAACTTACATCATCAAAGGCTCCAATGAGATCAATGGTGCATTTGTCGACACTCACATCAAGGTAGAAAAGGGAGTGGAAGCAAATATTATTTTTGATGGAGCACAGATTCAAAATAATCAGATGTATGATTCGGGTGTGGATAGTTGTGGTAATATCTATACCAACCAGCTTTTTCCGGTACTGGACATCGAAGGAACAGCAAATCTGTATGTGGAAGAGGATTCCTGTCTTACATCGCCGGATAAGGATTATAGTTATGTGATTCAGGTAACTGGTGATATGACGCTCAAAGAAGGTAACGGCCGTCTTACTTTGATGCTAGGTAACTGCAAAGAAGATTCAGAGGAAGAAGAAAATTATGGTTATTCTATATTAGGAAGGAAAGAGGGAGAAAATCGTCGTCAGGGAACTGTCACATTGGAAGGTGGAGATCTGGTTGCCTATGGAGCAATTGAGGGGGTGGAAAAATTTACAATGACTGGAGGAAAAGCAGATTTATCCTACGGTGATGGTCGTTGTGTTTATGCTAAGGATATCGCTATTTTGGGCGGAGAATTGTCACTGACTGATGATGCAGAGAAAGAATGGGTTTCGTATTTTCTTAAAGGCAGGAATAGTGTATACATTGACGGAGCGAAGATAACGGCGAAACAGAAATCTCCAACCCAGCAAAGTGTTAAAATTGGCATTGTAGAGTCAGAAGGGTCAAATACGGTAATTTGCAATAGTGTAATTTCCTATGATGAGCAATATTTTACTCTGAATCGCTTGTCAGACGTGTCAGATGTGTATGGCAGGAAAATCAGTCTTTTTACCGTGGATGGACTTTTAGAAAATACCAAAGTGAAAACCATTAACGGGCAGCCAGTCACGAATCTCCAGACCGCAGAAGACGGCACTTTGAAGTGCTTTATGGAATATGGGAAAAACATAATTACATTGGAAGATGGAAGCGTTTATACATATACTTACCAGAGTGATGGGGATAGCGGACATGCAATAGAAAACATGATTAAGGATGACCCGGCAGTAAGTACTCACAAGATTACGCTTCAGGTTGAAGGAGAGACAAATCAACAAGAGTTCGTGGTGCCGGATGGATTCAAATTGGGAAATCGATACTTTGACGGACAAAGATATTACGAATATGACTACGGAAGTGCAGGAACTCCGGACAAAATCACAGAAGATATGATGATTACTTTGCGCGAAGTGGAATTAGGAGTGACTGTGGATGGAGAAAAATTTGAAGGAGATGTGCTGCCGAATGAAGTGTTCTATTTTGCACAGGACAGAAATGGTGATAGTTTTGTCGCCTATCCGGGAGATACGGTAAAACAAGGTGCAAGTTATACATCCTGTCTTCCGGCAGTTAAAAAAGATGGAAAATGGTTTGTGAAAATAGGGGGAAAAGCCGATCTTGATTCGCTGCATAAGCTGCTTCTAAAGGATGATGCATTAAATGTTTTTTTGGATGCTGATATTGATTTTAGTGAAGAAGATGTTTCTGGATTGCTCAATGGTGTCGCAAGTTCATTTTATGGCATATTTGATGGAAATGGACATAGTATTACCAATGTGAAAAGTAACTATTATCCATATATTTTGATGGGAAATAATTATGGTACCATCAAAAATGTGCGTATCAGGAATGCAACGGTGCCATCTAGAAATTATTCGGCAGATTTTCGCTCTGGTATTCTCTGTTCCAACAATTATGGAACAATCGAAAATTGTGCGGTGGAGAATGCTGTCATAAAAACGAAGAAGAAGACAGAGTATGACGATGAAATGACTATTAAACTTCGGGTTCACAGCGCATTAGCCGGCGGAAATTATGGCACGATTAAGGATAGTTTTGTAAAGGACATTACGTTTGATGGGGATGGCGATACTTATCCGCTTAGCCAATCATTTACCGGAAGCCATATTGAAAATACATATTATCTTTCAGAAAAAACAGAAGATAAAAATGCTAAGACGGCACAGCAGTTTGCCTCTGGAGAAGTGTGCAGCCTTCTGAACCATGGAGTGAGTGACGGAAGCCAGTATTGGTACCAGAACATCGACAATGACGGTGAAAAAGACCAAGCTCCGGTGGCGGATTCTTCACACGGAACAGTATATACCGGCTATCAGGAATGTGTGAAGAGTTATTCCAATGTAAAACTTCCGGAATCACCGACTGCTCATGACACAATATATACTGCACAAGGAAATGTAATCACAGGTATTTGTAAGAAGGATTCTGCTCATTCAGTGAGGATGACAGTCAGTGGCAAGGATGCTGTATATGATAAAACAGCCCATGCGGTTGACATTGGTATCGAGTTAAGTGAAGAATGGGGCAAAATAGAAGTGCCTTATGAAATCTTTTATACACGTGAGGGAGCTCAGACAGAGGACCTTACCAGTCCCGGTACCATCAAAGCCACTGTATCGGTAGGCACTGCTAAGGTAGAAGTGGTTTATACCATCAAAGAAGCACCGGCAGAAAAGCCGGTTGTAACGCCAACCGCTAAAC
>OLSF01001435.1_pt1 | contig 21383 bp, 16 predicted proteins | sample 1672301 | NCBI WGS metagenome assembly OLSF01 (sample SAMEA3136669, study PRJEB25190) | human gut metagenome | biome: human gut; feature: human-associated habitat; material: faeces | place: Austria | collected 2013
CAAGCAGATGGCGTGCAAAGTCGCCAGACGCTCTTTGTGCGGTATTGCCTTTACTTTGCCTGCACTTCTGCTTTTGGCTCATTGGCAGGGGTGCTGTTCTTATCCGAGAGCATTTTCAAGCCCTGCATGCCCAGAATCACTACGCCGCCGATGAGGAAGAACACAATGCTGAACGTGTGCAGTCCCATTGCCGGCTGCGGATTTTCCAGCGTGGTGGGTCCCATAAAGACGGAGTACAGAGAACCCAGCATCATGCCGATGATCAGATATACCGTAGCCCCGCGGTGTTTGGTCAGGGCGTTCTGGATCAGCTTGATAATGCTGATGATGCCGGTAATGACACCCAGCCCAAAGACGAGCAGAATGGGCAGCATGTGGAGATTCAGGTGGAGCAGGTCGTGAATGCCGTTAATGATCGGAATGTACAGCCCGAAGATCAGCAGCAGCGTGGAACCGGAAATGCCCGGTAGAACCATGGCACAGATCGCAACGGCTCCCACGAAGAATGCATAGATGTACATGCCGATACCGGGATTACTCAGATCTTTTCCGCCGCCTACAAAAGTGTTGGCATAGGTGATCGCCACCACGAATGCCATGCCGATGAGGACGAAGAAGCTCATTTTCCAGCGGTCTTTCAGTACCTTTTTTTCCTCGTAGATCACGACCGGAATCGCGAAGATGATGAAGCCGATGAACAGGGAGGATACCCGATAGATATGGGATTCAAAGACATTTGCCAGCACCAGCACCGAGGAGCAGAAGCCGATCGCCCAGCCGATGCCCAGCTTGATGAGGTACTTGACAGCCTGGATGCGTTCTTGCTTGCTGCCGGAGATCAGGGCGTTCAGGGAACCGATAAAGTTGTCATAGAAGCCCATGAGGAATGCGATCGTGCCGCCGGAAACGCCGGGGACACTGTCTGCCAGTGCCATACAGAAACCGTGCAGAAGTGTAATTAGTTTTTTCATGTGTGTTTGCTTGTCCTTTCTTGTTTTTCGTTTTTTGTTTACAACTTATTTTATTATACACTTTTTCTGTGTGGTAATGTAAAAAGATTATGGGTACAATTTAAAAACATCTAAAGAATATTCTGGGCAATATTGCAAAATATGCTTTTCGTACAGTTTGTCCCAGTCTGTCGGAATGCCGGCTCCCTGATAGGCAACGTAGCGGAGTATAAAATAGACATCGGTAGTGTCAATGGAACCGTCGCCGTTGACGTCCAGCTTGGTCAGCAGAGCGGCTTCGATCTCCGGATATTCCGTGAAGGTGTAATCGTGATAGCCGGCACCGTGATATGCACAATACAGCATTACCATGTAAACATCTGTGGAGTCCACCCGACCATTGCGGTCTGCATCGCCTGTGATCTGCGGGAAATTTTCGTCAGGGGGTATGGTGGTTGTGGTGGAAGCTGTTGTTGAAGTGGTTGTGCTTATAGTAGTGGAAGTTGTGGTTGTCGAAGTCGTTGTGCTTGTGGTGGTGGAAATTGTGGTTGTCAAAGCAGTTGTGGTGACGGAAGTAGTGGCTGTCGAAGTGGTCGTGCTTGTGGTAGTGGAAGTTGTGGTTGTCGAAGCAGCTGTACTTGTAGTAGTGGAAGTCGTGGTTGTTGAAGCAGTTGTACTTGTAGTAGCAGAAGTCGCGGTTGTTGAAGTGGTCGTGCTTGTAGTAGTAGAAGTTGTGGTTGTTGAAGCGGTTGTACTTGCTGTAGCGGAAATTGTCGTTGCCGAAGCAGTCGTGCTTGTAGTAGTAGAAGTTGCGGTTGTCGAAGTGGTCGTGCTTGTAGTAGCGGAAGTCGTGGTTGTCGAAGCAGCTGTACTTGTAGTGGTAGAGGTCGTAGTGGTTGAAGCCGTTGTTCTTGTGGCAGTGGAAGTCGTGGTTGTTGAAGCAGTCGTGCTTGTAGTAGTAGAAGTTGCGGTTGTTGAAGTGGTCGTGCTTGTGGCGGAAGTAGTCGTTGTCGAAGCAGCTGTGCTTGTAGTAGTAGAAGTTGTGGTTGTTGAAGTGGTTGTACTTGTAGTAGTGGAAGTCGTGGCTGTTGAAATTGTTGTGCTTGTGGTAGTGGAAGTTGCGGTTGTTAAAGTAGCTGTGCTTGTGGCAGTGGAAGTCGTGGTTTTTAAAGTGGTCGTGCTTGTAGTAGCGGAAGTTGTCGTTGTCGAAGTGGTTGTGCTTGTGGTAGTGGAAGTCGCGGTTGTTGAAGTGGTCGTGCTTGTGGTGGTGGAAGTTGTCGTTGTTGAAGTGGTTGTACTTGTAGTAGTGGAAGTCGTGGTTGTTGAAGTGGTCGTGCTTGTGGTGGAAGTAGTCGTTGTTGAAGTCGTTGTGCTTGTGGTAGTGGAAGTTGCGGTTGTTGAAGTGGTAGTACTTGTAGTAGTAGAAGTCGTGGCTGTCGAAGCGGTCGTGCTTGTGGTGGAAGTAGTCGTTGTTGAAGTAGCTGTGCTTGTGGCAGTGGACGTCGTGGTTTTTAAAGTTGTTGTGCTTGTGGTGGCGGAAGTTGCCGCTGTCGAAGTGGTCGTGCTTGCTATAGTGGAAGTCGCGGTTGTTGAAGCAGTCGTGCTTGCTATAGTGGAAGTCGCGGTTGTTGAAGCGGTCGTGCTTGTGGTGGAAGTTGTTGTTGTCGAAGTGGTTGTACTTGTAGTAGCGGAAATTGTTGTCGAAGCAGCTGAACTTGTAGTGGCAGAAGTTGTTGTTGCCAAAGCAGCCGTGTTCGTTGTATCAGAAGTTGTAGTTCTCTCCGTTGTGGTGGTAGCTGCCGAAGTATTGTTCGCGAATTCTTTCAGTACAGTTTTCCCCTCGCGGACACACCACATATCGCCGCCGGCATTCATCAGTTCGGCAACAATGCCGTTCTGGAAATTCTCCTCTGCCTGCTGCATGCCCTCTGGTTCTATGTAATCTCGTCCAACCGCAGAATAATTTCCCGCTGTGTAGAAACAATTCTGAAATGGCGTTTCTGGCATCTCTCCCAGTTTGCCCACCAGCATGCCGGCAGAATCTTCGGAAGCAGCGTCTGTTTTTGCAACTGTTCCGATATGGTAGCAGTTTTGCAACGGTGCATTGCTTCGTCCGGCAAGACCGCCGACTGTCCCCTTTGCGGTAACTGTGCCGATGTGGTAGGCGTTTTGCAAAACAGCTCCTTGGTAGCATTCCCTTTTGCCCTGTCCTATTAAACCACCGGCAGCTCCTGCACTACTTGTTGCAGTAATGTCCCCCTCGCAGAATACATTTATAATTTTACCGCTGCACACTGCCGCAATTCCGCCGACATAGTTTTTCCCCTGGATATGCACATCAGTCAGCCCCAGATTTTGCACAGTGCCTTCCAGATTGGTAAACATACCTGTGTTTTTGCCGCCGCTGCACTGCAAATTCGAAATGCAGTGATAATTGCCGTCAAAAGTGCCGGCATAGGAGCCGATCGGTGTCCAAGTTTCTCCCTCCAGCGAAATATCTGCCGTCAGCATTGCACAAATGCTGGGATCAGCCGCTGCCTTTTCCGCAAACTCCAGCAGTTCTGCGGCGGTTGAGAGCAAGTAAGGATTGTCCGCCTTACCGGTACCCTCCAGTTCCAGAGCCGCTGCCCGACTGCTGCTGAAAACGGCACCGGTGCATGCTGTCAGCAGCAACACCAGTGCCGTCAGGATACTATATGCCTTTTTTTGGAATGCGGTTTTCATGGTGGATTCTCCTTTTTTTCGACACGATTCGACAAATTCCGGGGAAAGAAAAAGCAGAACACAGCTGCCCATGTTCTGCGGGTTTCCGGCAGAATTTTCCTGCTTTTATTATATTACGTCATTGAAAATGATGCAATATATTTGTAATGATTTCTCTGTTTTTGACAATGCAGGTTTGATTTAAAGTTGACTTTTTGTATATTTGCCGAAGAATTCTGATGTTTGAAATGTAATGCAGCAGCTTTTTAACGAGTTTCCTCCTCTCAAACATTCCCCGCGAACCCCACGATTCCTGTTGCTTTTTATGTCCTGTTGTCATTTATTCATCTTATACACAAAGCTGATATGAAGGTTTCAAAAAACATAACGATATTATTTCCACTTCACTAAACCATCATTTTCGGTGGCATGGTATAATAAGAGTAGAAAAAATGGGAAAAATCATAGCAATTTGATATACAACCAAAAATGTTGTTCCGTTGTGCACAGTGCACACGGCAAAAAAATTGTGAAGAATGAAAGGGAACACCGCGGAGAAGGGCGTTTCCGTTTGAGATGACGCTTGAGGGGAGCGTAATAACATATGAAATTACAAAATCTGGAGAAGCCTTCTGCTGCCGTTTCGGATACGGTGGACGTGATTGCAGATTCCAACTACAGCAATGTTTCGGAAGCATATAATCATGCATTCCGTGCATGGCGGAACAAAGAAGATAACCCATATGCCTTTCGCTGCAAGAAACAGAAAAAAGAAGCGGTTTACATCGAGGGAAAAGGGTTTCATGAACCAGATCCGGCTGCGGAAGAACGGCGGTCGCTCATACAGATCACCATGGTGATCGGCATGGCGATATTTGCCTATCTGCTGATCGAAAACCTGCTGACAGCGATCCTGATGGGCATCGCTCAGATAGCCGGAATGGACGTAGGCTATTGCTACAGTGACGGCACTGTTTACGGCAACCAGACGGCGGTTTTGGTCATTCTGATGTGCAAGACGGTGCTGAAATTCATGGTGCCTGTGCTGATCCTCCGGTGCTGTTTCCGCATGCCGCGGCGTGTGGCGTATCACTGGAAGCTGGATTCACCGCGGGAGTTTCCGGCTGCTATTGCAGTGACACTGATCGTTTTTGCGGTCGCTAATGTGTGGCTGCTGTTTTCGCCGGTGAATTTTCTGAGCAGCAGTACGCTGGGGGAAGCGTATTACACCGTTTCGTATATGCGGCGTTCTTACCAGATCGTTTATCTGGTTTTTGAAGTGCTGGCGATCAGCATCTGCAAAGAACTGCTTCTGCATGGGGATATGCTTCATGTGCTGCGGCAGTTCGGGGACTGGGATGCGGTGATCCTGACAGCAGTTGTCGCAGTTTGTCTGTCCCATAGCTGCACCACGATATTGATGGAACTGACTTTTTCGCTGGTTTCCGGTGTCGCCGTTCTGCGGAGTGGTTCTGTGGTACCGGCTATATTCTGCCGGTTGCTGTACCATGTGATGCTGTTCGGGTTGTTTGCAATGGAGATCTGGCAGTCGTCGTTTTGGCAGGCGTATTGCCTGCTGTTTCTGTTTCTTGTGCTGATAGTGGGAATTCTGCTTTGCCTGCTGTCCATTCGTCCCACCCGTAAAAATCCCGCTCTGCTGACACAGAAGCATTACCTGACCCTGCGGGAGCGGCTCTATACGGTGATGCATGTGGGACCGCTGAGTATTGTGCTGATCCTCTGTGTGATTCTGATGGTGATCGAGGTGATTTTTTGACGGAAACCGGATTTGTCCCCAAGGCATGGTACATGATGCGTGCTCTGGAACTGGCGGCACAGGCTGCGGCAATGGGCGAAGTTCCTGTGGGGGCAGTGGTGGTGCAGAAATCCACCGGACGGATCATCGGCGAGGGATATAACCGGCGGGAAGCAGACCGTTCGCCTCTTGCTCATGCAGAAATCATGGCGATCGATGCGGCGAGCCGGACACTGGGCGGCTGGCGGCTGCTGGACAGTGCTCTGTACGTGACGTTGGAACCTTGCCCCATGTGTGCGGGAGCGATTCTGCATGCCCGTCTGGAACAGGTGGTCTATGGTACAGCCGACCCCAAGGGCGGGGCAGTGGATTCGGTGGAACAGCTGTTCACTCTGCCCTACAACTGGACACCGGAGGTACATGCCGGTTTATTGCAGGCGGAATGTGCCCAGATCCTGCGGGATTTTTTTCGGGAACTTCGTCTGAAAAAGCAGGCGGAAAAGATTGCACGCAATGGAATATCCATGCTTTGAAGAAAGAAAAAAAGACAGACCGTGGTCTGTCTTTTTTTGTTTTTGGGGAGGTATGAGAACTGTGGGAAAGGCGGAGCGTCATGCGTGGCTTTATGCAGTGTTTCCGTTAGGAGAAAATTCCCTTTTTCAAACAAGCCCAGGTATTGCCTCAACCCAGCTGAATCCGGTACACACTTGCCATGCCGGTGATTTCCAGCCGCAGGTCTGCCTGTCCGGTATAGGGCTCCAGCAGGATCGTGTACAGCTGGAAATCGTCCATGCTGCGAGAAGGCAGGATCTCCACATTGCCCAGCTGCTGTTCTCCTGCATAGATGGCAACACCTGCCTGCGAACAAGGTGCTGCTGCCCACAGTTCTGCCTTGGTATAGCCGGCAAAATCTGCATCGGCAAAGGTAAACCCGCCGCCCCAGTCATTGGTGCAGCCGTACCAGTCGTTCTTTCGGTACGAGAATCGCAGAGTGGTTTCTATGCCGTGCTTGCTGTCATAGTTCTTGATGCAGATAGAATGGGAGAGGTTTCGCGGTGGGATCACTTCACCGGAAACTGTGCATTCCAATTCTTGCCGAATGTCCGCGGAAGATGCCCCCGCAGAAAAGCGGTACTCGCCCTGTTCCACCAGCATTTTTTCCTGTGTCACGTCATAGTATTCCAAAGCGTACCACGGAACAAAAATTGTCACCGGCACCGCTGTATTTGCCGGCACTGGTACTCGCTGGAAGCCGCACAGCTGTCGGAGCGGACGCTTGACACGAGGGTGCAGTGCCCGATAGTAAAGCTGTACCACTTCATCCCCGTCCCGCTGAGAGGTATTTTCTACAGTCAGCCGGAACAGCATGCCTTCCGGCTTCTCCTCCGCAGTAAAATCACGGTAGACAAAACTGGAATAGGACAAACCATGCCCAAAGGGGAACAGCGGTTCAACCGTGTCATATAAATAGGTACGCTCTGCCGAAATGATGTCATATTCCATGATGTCCGGCAGATCTTGTGCGGAACGATACCATGTGATCGGACAGCGTGCCGCCGGATTGTTTTTCCCCAGCAGCGTATCCGCTACGGCGTTGCCCAGTTCCGGTCCGGCATGGGTGGTATAGAGAATCGCCGGCAGCAGTTCCATCGCTTCCCCCAGAGCATAGGGATAGCTGGAAACCACAGTCAGAACGGTGTTGGGATTGGCGGCCTGTACAACACGCAGCAAGTTTTTCTGATGTGCCGGCAGTTCCAGATCGGGACGGTCATAGCACTCCCGTGCTACCTGCATGGGGTGGTTGCCCAGACAGAGAATGACCACGTCCGCCTGTTTCGCCAGAGCCGCCGCACGGGTGATGCCGTCCTCCACCGGCACCAGCCGGAACAGCCGGTCTGGTGTGGGCTTTCCGTGAGAAACTGCACGGAGCGTGCCGTCCGGCTGCAGTGCGATGTCCATAGGACAATCATGCCAGCTGCCAAACCGCATGGCATCTCCATACGGCTCCGGTTTGAGCCATTCCCGAATGAACCACTCATAGGGCGTATCGCTGACTGCCTGATAGGTGCCGTTTTCGGTGACGTACTTGCCGTTGCAGCAGGCACGGAGATTCATGCTGCCAAAATCCCAGTCGTGAAGCAAAAAGGTTTCCCGTTCGCCGATCTGTTCTGCTGCCGCACGGAGCGTACCGTCCGCAGAAACGGTGCAGTACTTTCCGGTTTCCACAGACTGAAGGGCGACCACAGAATAGCCGTCATCAAACAGCACATTTTCTGCCCCCAGCTGCTGCCGCAGTCCCTCCAAAATCGGTACGGCATAGGAAGAAACGCCGGTGTACCAGTCCCGATAGTTCTCGTTTCCCAGCGGCCCGATCACAGCGACCCTGGCATCAGGCTGCAATTGCAGCGGCAGGATCCCGCGGTTATGGAGCAGACACATCTGTTCCATGGCAGCACAGCGGTTCACTGCACGGTGCAGCAGCGTGTCTGTTTCCGCCGGCTCGGTGTTATAGGGACAGCTGTCCCCGTCAAATTCTCCCAGCCGGAACCGTCCGGAGAGAGAATTCCCCACAGCACGGTCAATATCGGCTTCTGTCAGCAGCCCTCTGTCCAGTGCATCTCTGGCTGCTGCCGCCACCATGTCTGCTTCATCGGTCATCACATCATTGCCGTTTTTCAGGCAGGCGGCAAGAGCCTCTGCATGGGTGGCGTGAGAATGGTGTGCCAGCACATTCTGGGAAAAATCTGCTCCGTCTGTCACAATGAATTCCAGCCCCCACTGCTTTTTCACCAGCGTTTTCAGGTCGGGATTCATGCAGGCGGGAACGCCGTTTAGCTCATTATAAGCCGTCATCATAGAGCCTGTGCCGCCGCGGACGATAGAAGCTTCAAAGGCACGGTAATAGTATTCCCGCAGTGTTCGCGGGGTGACGTTGGAAGAACAGCTGTTCCGTTCTTTTTCGTTGTTGTTGGCACAAAAGTGTTTCAGTGTGGGGATCACACGGCGGTATGTCGGGTGGTCACCGGCCATGCCCTGCGTATAGGCGGTGGTCATTTCTCCGATCAGAAACGGGTCTTCGCCGTAGCCCTCCTCTGTGCGTCCCCAGCGGGGATCACGTTCCGGATCGACTGTAGGTCCCCAGAGCATCAGGTGCCCCTTGGGGTCTTTCCGGTGGTAATAGCGGGCTTCTTCGCCGGCAATTTCCCCCAGCTGTTCCATGAGGTTCGGGTCAAAGGTAGAAGCCAGCCCGATCGGCTGCGGGAACACGGTAGACGGCTCTGTCTTTTCGCGGGAAACATAGCCCCGTGCCACTTCCTGACCCACATACCATTCTCCGATGCCCAGCCGTTCCACAGGCAGCTGATGGGTGGAGAGCAGGTGAATCTTTTCTTCTATGGTCAGACGGGAAAGCAGGTCTTTCACCCGTTCAATAATAGGCAGGCTGGTGTCACGGAAACGTTCCGGTTGATTTGGCATAGTAAATTCTCCTTTATTTGCAGCATTATCATGCAAATGATTGGTTTGATTATAGCATTGCCTGTGGGAAATGTCAAGGGGGATCCGATTCTCACAAATTTTCACCAGCAGGAATTCTCTCGTGCGGCAAGCCGTCTGAAAAAACAGGTCACCGGAATATGCCGATGACCTGTTTCCTTTATGCAATACCGCACAAAGAGCGTCTGTCGCACAATCTTTGTGCGGTATTGCCTTTAGTCTTCCAGTTGTTTCCCCAGAAACTGCGAAGCCGCCTGAATCAAACTCTTCTGGGTTTCGTTCAGTGCGGCGTGCTCGTCGTTTTCCAGAAATGCCACGGCTCCGGTCACGTCACCGGCGGAGAGAATGGGCATGCATGCCACAGCCGCCTTTTCCATGCCCTCTGCGGGTAGAAATTCCGGCTCGCCGGCATCGGAAAAGTACTGCCGCCGCTGCTCCATAAGTTCTTCCAGTTCCGGTGAAACCCGTCGGGCGTTCCACTCCTTTTTGGCGGCTCCGGATACCGAAACGACATGGTCGCGGTCGAACACTGCCACGGGACACCCTGCCAGCCGGTGCATGATCTCTGCCACCTGTGCCGCACTCTCTCCCATTTCTCCGATGGGAGAGTACTTCTTGAAGATGACTTCGCCGTCACTGCTGGTGTAGATCTCCAGCGGGTCGCCCTCCCGGATCCGCATGGTGCGGCGAATCTCCTTCGGGATCACAACACGCCCCAGATCGTCGATTCGCCGGACAATTCCAGTTGCTTTCATATCTCAAAAATCCTCCTTGCTCGGGACAGCACTGCCCCGACAATCTCGCATGCTGCTGCGGTGTTGCCGCAAAGCTATTGTCTGCAAAATCGGAAGATTTATACATCAATGGCAAATATCGTGCCTGTCAAGGCAATACCGCACAAAGATTGTGCGACAGATGCGTCGTCAAATTTTTTTTGCAAAACCTCTTGACAAGAGAGAACGGATATGGTATACTTAACGTGTTGCATGAGAGATACAACACCTAAAACGCATGCAACACAAGCTTGGGAATATGAAGGAGATGCTGCAAGCAGATTGCGTGCAGTGTTTCCCGAAAAATAACAGGAGAACGGAGGTTTTGCCATGTTCCAGATCGACGCGATGTCGCGGGAACCAGTTTATGAACAGATCATTCATCAGGTGGAACAGTTTATTCTGACGGACGTGTTACAGCCTGAGGCACAGATCCCATCGGTGCGGAGCGTTTCGATGACCAATTCGATCAATCCGCGAACGATTCTGAAAGCCTATACTGAACTGGATGCCCGAGGGCTGATCCAGTCTGTTCCCGGAAAAGGCTACTATGTCTGTGCAGATGCCCAGCAGAAGCTGCTGGAGAAAGGGAGAGAGAAGATGAAAGACCTGACGGAGATGCTGACGGCACTGGCGATGGCTGGTGTGACGAAAGAGGAGATCACTGCCTGTGTGGAGCAGGCGTTTACTGAGGCGAAAGAATTGCAGAAAGGGGGCAGTCAGGCATGATCGAGATCAAGAATCTCACAAAACGGTTTCAGGATTTCACCGCACTGGAAAATGTCACCTGTACCATCGGCTCCGGCTGTATTTACGGTATGGTCGGTTCTAATGGTGCCGGAAAATCCACGTTCTTGCGGACGCTCACCGGTGTGTATCAGCCGGACGGCGGTGAAATCCGCATCGACGGCGAACCGGTCTGGGATAATCCTGCTGTGAAACGCCGCATTGCCTATGTGCCGGACGAACTCTATTTTCTGGCAGGGGCAAATCTGAACCGCATGGAACGCATGTACCGGAATCTGTATCCGGATTTTGACAGAGATCGTTTCGAAAAACTTCGCAGCCATTTGCAGCTGCCGCGGAACAAGTCGCTGGGACAGTTCTCCAAGGGCATGCGGCGGCAGGCGGCAACCATTCTGGCACTGTCCTGCCGTCCGGATTATCTGTTCTTCGACGAAACCTTTGACGGGCTGGATCCGGTAATGCGGAACTTTGTGAAAAAGCTGATCTGCGAGGACGTGCTGGAACGGGGAGCCTCGGCGATCATCACCTCCCACTCCCTGCGGGAACTGGAGGACATCTGTGACCAGCTGGCACTGCTCCATAAGGGCGGTCTGGTGCTGGAGAGCGACATCGAGAACCTGAAAACTTCTCAGTTCAAGATTCAGATCGCGTTCCGCGGCGAGTACGACAAGAGCAAGTTCCAGGGGATTCAGGTTTCCCACTATGAGAAGAGCGGCAGCGTTGCCAATCTGATCGTCAGCGGCGACCGCGACGAGATCGTGCAGAAGCTGCGGGCAATGGAACCGATCCTGCTGGACGTACTTCCGCTGACACTGGAAGAAGTCTTTACATATGAAATGGAAACGCTGGGCTATACGTTCCAGATCGATGACCTGTTAGAGGAGGAGAGCGAACATGCAAAATCTTGAACATCGGTATGCCGGAAGACAGGATCGGCAGGAAGCTCGCCGGCAGCTGCTGGGTTCGCTGGCTCTGCTGCTGGTGGTATTGGGACTGGCTGCGGTTTGTGCCGTGGCGTATTTTCACGCAAGGGGAGGATTTATCAGATGAAACAAAAGAAGATGCACTTTTCCCTGCGGCTGCTGTGGGAAGGCTTTCAGCAGTGCAAGATGATCGGGCTCTTCAGTGCTGTGATCGTGGTGCTGGGTGCCGTTCTGGAGCCGGTTGGTCAGGCGATCAGCTTGGGCAGCAGCCCTCATTATACCAAAGTCGTCTATGAAGCGTGGGGCATCAATGTGACGCTGCTTGTAGTGCTGCTGGCGGCACCGCTGATGACACTGATGCTGTTCCACTTTCTGGATAATCGGGCGGCATCAGACTTGTACCACGCGTTGCCCCATAAACGGATCACCCTGTACTTGAGTTATGCCGGAGCCGTGCTGCTGTGGGTAGTCCTGCTGCTGGTGCTGGGCACGCTGACTTCTGTCATCACCTGTGGATTTACACACAAGTATATCACTCTGCTGATGGACAGCCTGCTGCCCTTTGCGGCGAGCCTGTTCTGCATGAGTTTTCTGCTGGTTGCCGGCATGCTGGTTTCCATGAGCATTACCGGTACTGTTTTCACGAACCTGCTGTTTGCCGGAATCCTGCTTTTTTTGCCGCGGCTCTGTGTACTGGCGTTGCAATCGTCTATGGTGAATGCCCTGCCGTTTCTGTCGGATTCTGCGGGAACGGGATTTTTCCGGAATGCCAATAACCTGTTGTTCTCTGGTGTCAACGTGGTCTTTTCCATGTCCGAAAACGACGGAACGAGCATAGAAACTGCCTTTTCTCCCAGCTGGCAGGCATATCTGTACACGTTCCTGCTGGGGCTGTTGTATTTTGTGATCGCGGCGTTCTTGTTCCACCGCCGCCGCAGTGAGGCTGCCGGACAGTCTGCTCCCAGCCGTCTGCTCCAGCACATCTACCGCATTGTGGTGACCATGGTGATCTGTATCTTTATCGTTTGTGCGATGTTCAGCGAAATGACTACCGGTATGATGCGGGACGAATGGTTTGTGTTCCTGGTGTTCTATCTGGTGGCAGCACTGGTGTATTTTGCCTACGAACTGATTACCACGAAGAAGTGGAAAAACCTGCTGACGGCACTGCCGGGGCTGGGCATTGTGGCACTGCTGAATGTGGGAATCCTGCTGGGCATGCATGCGGTGGAAAAACACATCGTGGCACAGCGTCCGGCAATGCAGGAGATCGAAAGCGTGTCATTTTGCAGCACAGACGGCACGGACTATATTTCCGGCGGTAACTATCTGAACTATCGGGATTATATCAACCTGATGAGCCGTGACATTGCGATCACCGACCCCACTGCCGTGACACTGGTGTCCTACTATCTGGATGAAAACCTGAAAACGTGGGAAGAAGGCGGGAGCGATGCTTATCAGAGCAAGTATTACAACGAAAGTGACTATTCCTATTGTGCTTATCACGTGATTATCCGCACGAAAGACCAGACACTTTGCCGGCTGATCTATGTGCCTGTTTCCGAAACGGAAAAGCTGCTGAATGCATTGCAGACCAATGCGGACTATGTGGACGCATGGCGAAATCCGCCGCAGGAACTCAAGGGCACTGCAACATTCGGCGACCAGGTGGGTTCCTGCTATCTGAGTACAGAGCAGGCAGAGGAGCTGTTGCGGACCTATCGGGAGGAATTGCAGTCAGCAGACTTTGAAACCCTGTATCAGACAATGCAGAACGGCAGTACTGACGATACATGGGTGAGCGACATCGATTACACATTCCGTAAAAACGGAAGATCATACACATTGGATTGTGCGATCTATCAGAATCTGACACCGGAAACGACAAAGAAGTTCTACGAAATGCTCTATGCGGCACAAAAGGACGATCTGGCACTGCTGTCGGAACTGGCTGAGAGTGAAAAGAAAATTTCTGTCAACATGAATACTTACGGCGGTTCTTCCGATTCGGCTTACAGCGGTTACTATGCCTATGCTTCTGACTGCCAGCCGTTGAACCAGAGCGAATCTTTACAGCTGCTCATGCAGTATGCGATTCTGGACAGACCGATGCAGGCAGGGGAGTCCTATGTGGAACTTTACCTGTGGTCAGAGGACGGTCTGATGGATCAGGGCAATGCGATTGATCTGCAAATTCCTATCAAGGATTCGTTCTTCGATGATCCCCAGACTGAGGAACTGTTCAGCGTTGAAAATTACAACGAATACGATTTTTCCGATGCGGAACTTGGCGATTATGATGCTGTCGAAGCAGTTGGTTAAATTCTGACATCTTCATGTGGATTCTGCCTGTTCCATGAGGGCAGATTCCCACTTCTTCCTTAGAACCTGTTTTACATCTGTATAAGCACAGATGCAAAACAGGTTCTTTTTATTTTGTGCGGTATTGCCTTTGGAAAATGCAGGGGGCGATGCCCACATCGCCCCGATAAATCCTGAATTGTGCCGGCAGCTGAGGCTCTCTCTGTCAAACTGCCTGTCCCACAAAAATTATTTTCAGATTCCTGTATGGCTAAAATCAGCTATATTTTGATTCGGAAAGACAAGTTTCGCATTCTGAAACTTTGAAAAAGAAAAACCTCAAAAAAATGCTTGACAGTACCCCGAAGTTGTGCTATAATAATTATCGTTGCAGCACACGAGTGCTGGTGTAGCTCAGTTGGTAGAGCAGCTGATTTGTAATCAGCAGGTCGGGGGTTCAAGTCCGTCCACCAGCTCCAATATTCTACAACATACATATGTTACATGGGGGAGTTCCCGAGTGGCCAAAGGGGGCAGACTGTAAATCTGTTGCTTCTAGCTTCGATGGTTCGAATCCGTCCTCCCCCACCAGAAAACAGGCAAACCCTTCGGGAGTTTGCCTGTTTTTCTTTTTCGCATGTGTATGGATTGTAGAGCAATACATATCAGGCAGTCCTGCATAAGCTTTGCATGGTGCTGCCTGTGCAGAATCGGCGGACAGGCTTTGATGCCGGTTCGCAAAACCCATACCATAGGAATGAGGAGAGAATTATGGTTCGTGAGGATTTGAGAAATGTTGCCATTATCGCACACGTTGACCACGGTAAGACAACGCTGGTAGACGAAATGCTGAAACAGGGCGGCGTGTTCCGTGAAAATCAGGCTGTGGCAGAACGTGTCATGGACTCCAACGATCTGGAACGGGAACGCGGTATCACGATTCTGGCAAAGAATACTTCGGTACGCTACGGCGATACCAAGATCAACATCATTGATACACCGGGACACGCTGACTTCGGCGGCGAGGTAGAGCGTGTACTGAGCATGGTAGACGGTGCCATTCTGCTGGTCGATGCCGCAGAGGGTCCGATGCCCCAGACACGTTTCGTACTGTCCAAAGCTCTGGAAATGAATCTGAAGATCATTGTGGTCGTCAATAAGATCGACCGCCCCGATGCCCGTCTGGACGAGATCGCAGATGAAGTGCTGGAACTGCTGATGGATCTGGATGCCAGCGAGGAACAGCTGGAGAATACGCCGTTCCTGTACTGCTCTGGCCGTGCAGGTACCGCAAGCTTTGACCCCCACGGTGAGGGCAAGGATCTGAAGCCGCTGTTCGACACCATTATGTCCTATGTGAATCCGCCGGAGGGCGATCCGGATGCACCGTTACAGATGCTGATCTCCTCCATTGACTATAATGAATACGTGGGCAGAATCGGTATCGGCAGAATTGAAAGAGGTACCATTCAGGCGGGACAGCAGGTACTGCTGGGCAACTACCACGATCCGGAAAATACCCGCCGGAACAAGATCGTTTCCCTGCTGCAAATTCAGGGCTTGCAGCGTGTGCCGGCAGAGAGTGCGACCGTAGGCGACATTGTCTGGATCAGCGGTATCGAAAACATCTCGATCGGAGATACGGTCTGTGCACCGGACGACTTCGAAGCACTGCCGTTCACCAAGATCAGCGAACCGACTGTGGAAATGACTTTCAGTGTCAACGACAGCCCCTTTGCCGGTCAGGAAGGCAAGTTCGTCACCTCCCGCCAGCTGCGTGACCGCCTGATGCGGGAACTGCTCCGTGACGTTTCTCTGCGTGTCACCGAAACCGACAGCACTGATGCGTTCCGCGTTGCCGGCAGAGGCGAAATGCACCTGTCCATTCTGATTGAAAACATGCGTCGTGAGGGCTATGAACTGGGCGTTTCCACACCGCGTGTTCTGTTCCACGAAGTAGACGGCAAGCGTTACGAGCCCATCGAGGAACTGTCCATTGACGTGCCGGAAGACTGTGTCGGCTCCGTCATGGAAAAGCTGGGCTCCCGTAAGGCGGAATTGCAGGATATGCACCCGCAGGGCAGCCGTACCCGTCTGACATTTTTGATCCCGTCCCGCGGTCTGTTTGGTTACAAGAGCGAATTCCTGACCGACACCAAGGGCGAGGGCATCATGAGCAGTGTATTCTATGAATACGCACCGTATAAGGGGGATATTCCCCGCCGCAGCACCGGCTCTCTGATCTCTTTCGAAACCGGCGAAGCTGTCACCTATGGTCTGTTCAACGCACAGGAACGCGGCTCCCTGTTTATCGGTGCCGGCGTACCGGTGTATGAGGGCATGGTCGTCGGTGCATCGCCGAAGGCAGAAGATCTGGTAGTCAATGTCTGCAAGCGGAAACACCTGACCAATACCCGTGCCAGCGGCAGCGATGATGCTCTGCGTCTGGTACCGCCCCGCAATCTGAGCCTGGAAGACTGTCTGGAATTTCTGGCAGATGATGAGCTGCTGGAAGTAACGCCGAAATCGCTGCGGATCCGCAAGCAGATCCTGAGCAACCAGCAGCGTGCCAAGATGCGTGGCAAGAAATAAGTCCTAACGTTTTCTTGGGTTCCCCGTTTCAGAGAGGAATGAAAATATGAAACAGTTTTGGAAAAAGACACTTTGGGCAGCCCTGCTGACAGCAGCATTTGCACTGTCTGCCACCGGCTGCGGCGATGACAAACAGCCAGCTAGCAGCACGGCGAATTCCGCCAGCTCTGCGGCACAGGCAGCGGACAGCAGCACTGCACCGGAAGAAACCGGCAGCAGTGCGGAAACAAACGTGTTCCAGTATGAGATGAACGATGACGGCACCGTCAGCATCACCGGCTATCAGGGCATGGAAGCCGTTCTGGAAGTGCCGTCCACCGTGGACAATTATGTGGTTTCTGCCATTTCCAACCATGCCTTTGAGGCAAACCAGAATCTCACGGAAGTGACTTTGCCGGAGGGCTTGTCGGAAATCGGCGAAAGTGCGTTTATGGACTGCGGCAGTCTGACTACCGTACAGATTCCGGAAACCGTGGCACAGATCGACCGTGCGGCTTTTGCAGGCTGTTCGGCACTGACCAGCATTTCTCTGCCGGAAACCGTTTCCACCGTCATGGAGGAAGCATTCACCGGCTGTACCAGCCTGACTGATCTGACTGTGGCGAATGCGTCACTGGAATATGACCGCTGGGGACTGGTAGAGGGCAGCGAGCCGCTGGGCGTGACGATCACTTGCCCGTCCGGCTCTGCCATAGAAACATGGGCAGCTGCCAACGGCATCAGCACAAAAACATTCGGATAAATCATAAAGGCAAAGCGTGGGACAACGCGGGTGTAGTTCCCTACAGGACAAACCATATGGTGTGTAGGAAAAACCGGCAGCTGCCCACGCTTTTTTGTTTTGGAGGAAAACATGATGAAGCACATCTGGAAACAGGCACTGGCTCTGCTGCTGGCATGCGGCATGGCGGCAGGTGCAGCCGGCTGCGGCGAAAAGAAAGATAAGGCGGAAAGCTCTGCGGCAGAGAGCAGCACAGCGGATTCTGCCGATTCCATAGAGCCGGTGACAGAATCCGATCCGGACAACATGAACTACAAGCTGACCTACGATAAGGACAAGGTGCCGGACGAACTGGCAAATACCATCGCCCTGTACTTTTATGCAGTGGACACCCAGAACTATGACCTGTATTTGGAGCAGATCAACCCGCTGTACCGGACATCGCTGGAGAGCCTGCTGCAAGAGCAGTACGGTTACGGACTGGAGAACAGCATGGAACAGCTGCACCAGAATCTGGTGAACTATGCCGGCACCGATAACTTTACCATTCAGAGTCTGGAACTGGCACAGGCACAGGAAGTGCTGGCGGAGGACTTCGAGGAAGATACCAATTTTGTGCAGGAGTACCTGAACGCCTATACACAGGCATTCGGCGAGGAATTCACCAAGGATCTGGAAGAACAGTCCGATGCGATCTATGATATTGCCGTGACCATGAAGGGCGAGAACAGCGACGGCGAGGAGATCACCATTCTGGACAGTCTGGAAATTCTGGCGGCAGAGGCAGACGGCAGCTTCGGCGTGCTGGGATAAGCGGAAACCGACGCAAACGGCAGTACGGCTGCCCGCGTAAAACGTGCATCTGTTTTGGCTGAAAAGACATTTCCAAAATGGATTTTCATGATTTCCCTGTGAAATGCTTGACAATTTCGCCGAAAAAGCGTATAATAGAAAGTACCGTGTTGCAATTTTCAATGGAAATGCGGAAAAGTTTTGGAAAAAATGAAAGCAGTAGGATAAGCTGTATGCTTTTTTCCACAGGAGGGTATTGACAATGCATAGAGTATACAATTTCAGTGCAGGCCCTGCGGTATTGCCGGAGGAGGTTCTGCGTGAAGCAGCCGATGAAATGTTGGATTATCAGGGTACCGGTATGTCCGTTATGGAAATGAGCCACCGCAGTGCCGCTTTTGATGAGATCATCAAGACCGCAGAACAGGATCTGCGTGACCTGATGGGAATCCCCGATAATTATAAGGTACTGTTCCTCCAGGGCGGTGCCTCTCAGCAGTTTGCAGCAGTTCCCATGAACCTCATGAAGAACGGCGTAGCAGACTATATCGTTACCGGTCAGTGGGCAAAGAAAGCTTATCAGGAAGCCCAGAAGTACGGTAAGGCTGTCAAGGTGGCTTCTTCGGAAGATAAAACCTTCTCCTACATTCCGGACTGCTCCGATCTGCCCATCGATGATGATGCAGATTATGTGTATATCTGTGAGAATAACACCATTTATGGTACAAAATATAAGAAGCTGCCCAACACCAAGGGCAAAACGCTGGTCGCTGACGTGTCCTCCTGCTTCCTGAGTGAGCCGGTCGATGTGACCAAGTACGGCGTGATCTACGGCGGCGTACAGAAGAACGTGGGACCTGCCGGTGTCGTTATCGCCATTATCCGCGAAGACCTGATTCCGGAAAAGCCGGCTGTGGAAAACACCCCCACCATGCTGGCATGGAAGACACAGGCAGACGCAGATTCTCTGTACAACACTCCGCCCTGCTATGGCATCTACATCTGCGGCAAGGTCTTCAAGTGGCTCAAGAAAATGGGCGGTCTGGAAGAAATGCAAAAGCGGAATATCGCCAAGGCAAAGGTGCTGTATGATTTCCTGGACGAGAGCAAGCTGTTCAAGGGTACTGTCCGCAAGGAAGACCGTTCTCTGATGAATGTACCGTTCGTTACCGGCGACAAGGACATGGATGCGAAGTTCATCAAGGAAGCAACTGCTGCCGGCTTCGTGAACCTGAAGGGCCACCGCACCGTTGGCGGCATGCGTGCATCGATCTACAACGCAATGCCGATCGAGGGCGTAGAAAACCTGGTTGCATTCATGAAGCAGTTTGAAGCAGACAACGCTTGAGGAGAGGACAGCATAATGAAATATTCCATTCAGACACTCAATAAGATTTCCAAGGCAGGCACAGACCGGTTCTGTGATGCTTATACCATTTCGGACGATGCCAAGGATCCGGACGCAATTCTGGTCCGCAGTGCATCGCTGCACGATACCTCGTTCGGGGATAACCTGAAAGCCATTGCCCGTGCCGGTGCCGGCGTGAACAACATTCCGCTGGATCGCTGCTCGGAGGCTGGTATCTGCGTATTCAATACACCGGGTGCAAACGCCAATGCCGTAAAAGAACTGGTGCTCACCGGTCTGCTCATTTCCTCCCGTAAGATTCCGGAGGCAATGGCATGGGCAGCAACCCTGAAAGACGGCGAAACCTCTGTGGCAAAGCAGGTGGAAAAGGGCAAGAGCCAGTTCGCCGGTCCGGAGATCAAGGGCAAGACACTGGGCATTGTCGGTCTGGGTGCCATTGGTGCACTGGTGGCAAATGCCGCTGTGGCACTGGGCATGAAGGTCGTTGGTACAGACCCGTTCCTGTCCGTTGGTGCTGCACTGCGTCTGGATCCGTCGGTAACGGTCGTAAAGACACAGGACGACGTATTCGCTGCCGCAGATTATCTGACCATTCACGTACCGTTCAACAAGGACACAGAGGGCATGATCAACGCTGCCACGATCGCAAAGATGAAGGACGGCGTTCGCGTGCTGAACTATGCCCGCGGCGAACTGGTCAACGATGAAGATATGATCGCTGCATTGGAAAGCGGCAAGGTGGCTTATTACTGCACCGACTTCCCCAATGCCAAGACCTGCAACGCCAAGCACATCATTGCTACCCCGCATCTGGGTGCATCGACACCGGAGAGCGAGGACAACTGTGCAAGCATGGCTGCCGATGAGCTGATGGCTTATCTGGAACAGGGCGATATTCGCAACAGTGTCAACCTGCCGAATGCACAGCTTCAAGCAGTGTACACCAAGGTTTGCGTCATTCACCGGAATGTGCCGGCAATGATTTCTGCCATGACTTCTGTCATTGGCGAAGCCGGTGCCAACATTGAGAACATGACCAATGCCAGCAAGAAGGATTATGCGTATACCATTCTGGATATTGACGGCGTAACCGATGGCATGATCGAAGCACTGACTGCTATCGACGGCGTACTCCGTGTACGTGTGATCGAAAAGTGATCTGTGCGTATAGCCTTTGGCATCTGCCCGAATTTTCGGGTTGAAACGGTGTGAAAGCACCGAATAGATTGCATTTCCAGAGTAGGAAATCGTGCGTTAAGTGTCCGTCAGACGGGGAGTTGCTGTCGGGACGAAAAGCGAGAACGATCGCTTGCGGTACGGTTTCCGCATCCCGCTGAATGTATCATAAGAAGTCAGAAATCTCTCAGAGAAAACACCTCTTATGCTGCACGAAGCAGAAACATTTTGTACTGCCGCAAGGCAAAGGAGGTATTTTTTCATGAGAGATTTTTTGTCTGTATTTACGGATTCCGCAAAGGAATTCACCAAGGTTCGCAGTCTGGTGACTACATCGCTGCTGGTGGCTGTTTCCATGGTCATCGAGATGTTTTCCATTGACATCGGTTTTGCCAAGCTGAACTTCGCATTCCTCGCTATCGCCATTATCGGCATGCTGTTCGGTCCGTGCATGGGAATGATGGCAGGTTTTGCCTGCGACATCGTGGGCTATCTGGCACACCCCAGCGGCGGCTTCCTGCCGGCATATGTGCTGGTCGGCGGCTTACAGGGGCTGTTCTACGGGCTGTTCCTGTATCAGAAGTGGAGTGGTCACAGCATTCAGTTTGTCAGCAACAAGACCGGCAAGACTACGGACATCACCCTGTATCTCCGTGCGATCGTGGCACGGCTGGCGGACGTTGTCATCATCAACCTGCTGATCCAGACCAAGCTGAATCTGCACTACGGCTTTATTCCGCAGGAGGCGTATGGTGCGGCGATCGTGGCACGTGTGGCAAAGAATGTCATCGAGTTGGCGATAGACCTGCCGCTGCTGTTCATTCTGCTGCCGGTGGCACTGAAAGCCTACCAGCACATTTTCCGGCGGTCGGTATCGCCGAAAGTGGCTGGATAATTTCAGGCAACCCACAACTTCCATATAAATGAAAACCACCCGCACACGGTACTTTTTACTCTGGAAAAGTACTGTGTCGGGTGGTTTTTGTTTAAGGTAATACCGCACAAAGATTGTGCGACAGATGCGTCATCAGATTTTTCGTCAGATGAAACAAAAAGCGGAGTGAATACTTGATGTATTCACG
>OLSF01001436.1_pt1 | contig 21378 bp, 15 predicted proteins | sample 1672301 | NCBI WGS metagenome assembly OLSF01 (sample SAMEA3136669, study PRJEB25190) | human gut metagenome | biome: human gut; feature: human-associated habitat; material: faeces | place: Austria | collected 2013
CCCTTCTCCCAGCTTGCCGTCAAATTCGGCGAAATCATTTCCGGCATGGAACAAAATACAATACCATAGACAAGTTCGCCCTTTAGCGTCGGTGTAATAATCTGATTCTTTTTGTTCAGATTCAGATATTCAATGGAAAACAACTTCTTCAAAATTTCCGCTCTCGTTGCACTTGTGCCAATGCCGCTTCCTTTAATCTGCTCTCGCAGTTCTTCATTTTCGATGAGCTGCCCGGCATTTTCCATTGCTAAAATCATAGAACCCGAATTATACCGTTTTGGCGGAGAAGTCTCCCCCTCTTTTACCGAACATTCGGTGAGAGAAACAGAGGTGCCTTTTTTTAAGAGATTAAGTACCTCTTTTAAGTCAAAACTCTCCTCTTTTTCCTCTTCTTTTTCTTCTGCCGATAGAATCTCTTCCGGATTCTTCTTTTTCGTAAAAGAATACTGGGTAACAGGCAAAAATCCTTCTTCCAAAAGAACTTTTGTTGATGTAAAAAAACATTCCTCTCCGGCCTTTACCGTTACATTTAGCTTCTGATATACCGCAGGTGGGTAAAAGATACTAAGAAAACGGCGGACAATTACTTCATACATCTTTGTCTGTAACTCTCCCAGACGTGAAAGTGCACTTAATCCTTGACCGGTCGGAATAATTGCATAGTGGTCAGTAATCTGTTTGTCGTTTACATACCGTGTTTTCTCAAGTCCCTTATACGTCTGGTTTTGCGAAATATAAGGCAGGAAAGATGCCGTCATAGGATACCCCTGCAGTCCATTTAAGTTTTTCCCGATTTCCTTTGCCACCGCACTGGAAAGAACACGGGCATCGGTACGCGGATACGTTACTAACTTTTTCTCATAAAGTTCCTGAACAACCGAAAGTGTTTCATCAGGACTGATTTTAAAAAGTTTTGAGGCGGTGTTCTGAAGTTCCGCCAGATTAAATAAAAGAGGCGGATTCTTCTTTTCCTTCTTCTTTGCGACCTGCTCAATTTCCGATAAAACCGGCTCCGGCTGCATCAGAGAATCAATCAGAGCCAACGCATTTTCCTTTTCCTTAAAACCATTTTCTTTATAAAGAGCCGGTGACTGATAATATTTCGAGCCTTCTACCGCCTTCCATTCTCCCTGAAATTTTTTACCCTGTAACTCAAAATTGCCAATCACACGGTAAAACGGCGTTTTGACAAAATCACGAATCTGCATTTCACGCTTTACCACCATGCCAAGCACACAAGTCATCACACGTCCGACAGACACGGACGTCCACTTCTGCCCCTTTAACGTATCATTGAGCCAAAATCCGTATTTCAAAGACAAAACACGCGAGAAATTAATTCCCATCAAATAATCTTCTTTGGCGCGCAAATAAGCCGAACTGCTAATATTATCATATTCAGCCATCGGCTTTGCTTCGCGGATTCCGCGTAATATTTCTTCTTCCGTCTGGGAATCAATCCACACACGAAGTTTCTTTTTGTTAGCAGAAACCTGCGCCATCTGGTCTACCAAACGATAAATGTATTCACCCTCCCGCCCAGAGTCGGTACAGATGTAAATGGTATCCACATCCTCACGGTTCAAAAGATAACTGACCGTATCAAACTGCTTTTTCACACCGGGAATTACTTCATATAAAAACTTCTCCGGTAAAAAAGGAAGGGTGTCTAACGACCATTTTTTCAAAGCGGCGTCATAAACTTCCGGATAACTCATCGTCACCAAATGACCAACACACCAAGTCACAATCGTATCTTCCGACTCAAGATATCCGTCTCCCCGTCTTCCATTTACCTTTAATATGCGGGCAAACTCCTGCGCCACACTTGGTTTCTCTGCTATAAAAACTCGTTTTGCCATGCTCTCACTCTCTAGTATCCTAATTCTTCACCAACCAAAATTACTTTAATTCGATTTTTCACTCCACTGCGCCCTGTCACTACAAACTGACTGCAGATACAGTCCTCACCGTAGCAGTTTCCACACATACCATTTACTGCACAAGGTGTTTTTTTGTTCAGTCGGACTGCATTTGGCGGGCAGGCAGTAAGACGAACCCGTTTCAGACCGGACTCCACGTCCGTTACCACTTTGTTCATACCTGCAATAACAATCACATTTTCCGGTCCGTAACAGAGAAAACTCACACGGTTTGCCCTGCCATCAATATTAATCAGCTCACCGTCTGTGGTAATCGCATTTGTACTCATAAGAAAATAATCGGAATTAATCATTCTTGCCTTAATTTCTTTTTCCTCTTCCGGCGTAGAAAATGCGGTACGGTCGATTACATCGCAGGGACTTTCTTTCAGCCAGTCCATAATCCCGGTTTCCTGTAAGGTAACAGAGCCTCCATAACAAACCGATTTCCCCTGTGTAAGAAAATTTTCTTTCACAAGTGCTAATGCTTCTTCTTTTGTTTCTACATAAAATCCTTCCATCCGGCGTAACTTTAATTTCTCAATCATTTTCTCCGCCAGTATACGGTTTGCCATCTTTTTTGCTTCCTGCATCGAATCACTCCTCGTAAATCATAAGTCTGGGCAGATACGCCCAGACTTACTGTTTTGTTCTATAAAAATATTGCACACGATTCTAGTACAATGGGTACTTATCCGTCAAATCCTTAACAATTGCCTTTGCTTTTTCTGTATTTGCTTCATGGTCATCAATCAGCATTGCAATTGCCTCAGCAATCTGATCCATATCATCCGGATTCATGCCACGGCTTGAAACCGCTGCTGTTCCCAGACGAATACCACTCGTTACAAATGGAGACTGTGGATCATTTGGAATTGTATTCTTATTTGCTGTGATATTAGCATCATCCAGCCATTTTTCTACTTCTTTACCGGTCAAACCTTTGGCAGCCAAATCAACCAACATCAAGTGGTTGTCCGTACCACCGGAAACAATATCAATGCCGCGTTTCTGCAATCCCTTGCAGAGGGCCTGTGCATTATCAATGATACGTTTTCCGTACTCTTTAAAGCTTGGGTCCAATGCTTCTTTAAAGCAAAGTGCTTTAGCAGCAATCACATGCATCAAAGGACCACCCTGAATACCAGGGAAAATTGCTTTATTTAACTTATGCTCCGTAGCAAATTCTTCAGAAGAAAGAATCATACCGCCACGAGGTCCACGCAGTGTTTTGTGTGTTGTCGTTGTTGTTACATGAGCATATGGAATCGGGCTTTCATGATAACCGGAAGCAACCAGTCCTGCGATATGAGCCATATCTACCATCAGATAAGCACCAACTTCATCTGCAATTTCACGAAATCTCTTGAAATCAATCTTACGGCAGTAAGCACTTGCACCGGCAATAATCATTTTCGGTTTGCACTCTTTGGCAATGCGCTCTACTTCGTCATAATCAATAAATCCTGCGTCATTCACACCGTACGGTACGATGTGATAATAGGTTCCGGAAATATTTGCCGGGCTTCCATGAGAAAGATGTCCGCCGTGGTCAAGGTTCATTCCCATAACTGTCTCGCCCGGTTTAACCAAAGCAAAGAATACAGCCATGTTTGCCTGGGCACCGGAATGTGGCTGAACATTTGCATAAGTACAGCCAAACAGTTTCTTTGCGCGGTCTCTTGCCAAATCTTCCACGATGTCCACATACTGGCATCCGCCATAATAACGTTTGCCCGGATAACCTTCTGCATATTTGTTTGTCAGTGTGCTTCCCATAGCAGCCATTACGGCTTTACTGACAAAGTTTTCCGAAGCAATTAACTCAATGTGGTCATTCTGACGACCGGTTTCCTGTTCCATTGCTTTTGCCAATTCAGGATCGGCATTTTTTACCTCATCAAATGAATACATAAATTCTCTCCTTTTTTATTTATTGTAAAGCGTTTTACGCCTCATCAATTGCTTTTCCGATATCATGTCTCATATACTTATTTGAAAAATCAATCCAGTTTGTTGCTTCATAAGCATTCTTTCTTGCCTCTTTCAAATCTTTTCCCTTTGCCGTCACACCAAGTACGCGGCCTCCATTTGTCACGATGCCCTCATCCGTAAGTTTCGTGCCGGCATGGAATACATAATAACCATCTTTACCATCAAATTTTTCAAAACCTGTGATTACTTTGCCTTTTTCGTAATGCTCCGGGTAACCATCGGAAGCAAGTACAACACAAACCGCTGCATTGTCCTCAAATTGAAGGTCAATCTCATCGAGTTTACCATCGATGCAGGCATTCATCACATCAATAATATCATTTTTCATACGCGGAAGAACGACCTGAGCCTCCGGGTCACCAAATCTGGCATTGTACTCTAATACTTTTGGCCCATCTTCTGTAAGCATCAAGCCGACAAACAAAATTCCGACAAAATCTCTGCCTTCTTTTTTCATCGCATCCATCGTAGGCTGATATACTTTTTCTTCACAGAATTTCTGAACCTCATCCGTATAAAACGGACTTGGTGAAAAGGTACCCATTCCACCGGTGTTCAATCCCTTATCACCATCTTTGGCACGTTTGTGATCCTGTGCACTTGTCATTGGTTTGATATGTGTACCATCGCAATAACAAAGCACAGATACCTCACGTCCGGTCATAAACTCTTCAATAACAATTTCATTTCCGGCATCACCAAACTGCTTGTCTAACATCAATGTCTTAACACCGGCTTTATGCCTGACTGATTGTTATCTTGTCGTTATTAGTCTTATTCTTTAAGATTAGGTCATCTCCGTTTCGGTATAACTTTATGTCTTCCGCTCTGATTCCTTCTCCTAACATGATTCTGTCATCTTTCCAGCCTGCATGGTCATAGTTGTCTATTAAGTCCTGTCCATCTCCCAGATTGATTACATATGTGTCTTTTCCGGTTCCTCCTCTCAGTATATCGTTTCCGGTTCCTCCTACTATAAAATCATCACCGGCATCTCCGCTTATAGTATCATTACCTTTCAAACCTACCATTATATTATCTAATGCTGTTCCTGTCATACTATCACTGTCATCAGTCCCAAGATATCCATCCTTAATACAACAATCGAAAATAGTCTCAAGGTAATTATCATATATAAGATAATTTCTTAAATATACTTCAAAATCTGCCGGATTTGCTGCATTGACATACCTGATATATCTTCCCATTTCTCCGACAATTTCAGACATATCAGCTCCATTATCATTACATATCTTAACAAATTGATTAAATGTATCAGTATTAATTGTGTTAATGCCATCTTTACTTTCTGTCACATATAAAAGATTAATATAATCACTTAACTGTGTTTGAGAATTTAACAGACAATAATATGTATTATATATATGATTATATATATTATTTAATATAGGTGCTGCTGTATTAACAGGATTTGAGCCTTCAGTTCCAACAAAGCCTTTACCCATAAACTTTTCAACTACCGTCAGAATCTTTGCATCAATCTGACTGCCTCTGCTATTAGAAGCAACATCTTTAGCACCTGTAATAAAATATAATATATTAGTTACAATAGCTTCCTTTTCTATTCTTGAATCAGAAAGTTTAAACTGTTCAACATATTTTTTAAGTATTCCTGATTCATCCTTTTGCATTGATGTATGCAGGCTTTCAACATTACCAATCGCCTTAACATCCGGAAGTTCTTTTATTTCATCAGAAACCTCTATATCTGTCTTTTCTATTGTATTATAGTATTGAGCATCAAAATCAAACTCACCAAGCTTAGTTGTTGTTCCATCTTCATATGTTACAACAGATATATTTCTACCAGCAGTATTATCAATGTTTAAAGAAATTGTCTTAATTCCTGCGTTTTTCAATGATATCAACTCAGAATCCTGACTTACTCCATCACTATTCTTATCATGCCATATAAGCAGCTTTGAATATAATTCATCACTCTCATCTATTATTCCATCACCATTAGAATCATATTGTGAAAGAGCTTGGAATCCGCTGCCGGCGGTACTTCCATCAGTCAGCTTAGTTGATGTGCCAAATAACTCCGAACCGTCATCTATCATGCCATTGCCATTAATATCCATTGCTAACAATGCATCATCCGGTGATACCCATGCTGTCTTTTCTGCTAATCCTTTACTGTCTTCATCAAAATACACACCTTCATTAACAGACAGAGTTTCAAATCCATCCCCATCAAAATCAAGAACAAGAGGGTCAGCTACATATCGTACCATGCTGGAAGCAGAACCAAATAAAGTATCCCATAACTTTCCGGTTCCCTTAAGAATATCATCAACTATCTTTGCTCCGCCTGCCGCTGCGCCAAATCCGATAATGCCTGCCAGCATTCCACCAATCAATGCGCCAACCGGACCCGCACAAGCCATTCCTGCTCCGGCAAAATACGGCATCAAAGAAGCTGTTAAAGTCTCTCCGCCTATAAATGTTATGGCTAAATTCGCACTTGAGCCTGCAACTATTCCGGCAGCCTCTCCATAATTGCCCTTATCAATAGCAGCATTTGCCCGACTAACAGTATCATATACTGTGTATGCTGCAATAACTACTGTAACACCATATCCAGCCACTTCTAATCCTTTCATGGCAGTGGCAAACTTTGATGAACTCTGCATCGTCTCTAACCATGTATTCACTCTTGATATTGGTGTTTTTTCCTGTATAACATTAATCTTGGAACTTACATTAATTAATGCCCTGTCTAAATCATCCAACTGTCCCAAGGTTTTCCCCGAACCTTTAATATAATCAGCTATAGCCTGTTCCACCTTAGCTGTATCATCAAGTCCATCTGTCAGTCTTGCAAAGTAATCTATTTCTTTTAGTTTAAATTTCTCAGAAGCAGATAATGAATCATATTTTGCCCCTAATTTCTTGCGCATAGCTGCGTCATCCGCAAATTCCGAATATATTTCATTTGTAGTCTTATGTATATATTCATTAGGAATATTATCCTTTACTATTCCATCAAGAAAAGTATTCTCATAACTTCTGCCAATAATTTCTCCCTTCTCATTTAGATAAATTGTAGATTTATTCACTGAATGTTCTATATTCTCTATAGTTAACTGAGTTTTATTAGATGAATAATCAAAAAATGATATATTTTTTGCAGTTAAATTTGTTTCTTTTAAAATATTAACATAATCTGATACATCCGCTTTCGCAAGATTATCTCCGTACTTAAATACAAGATTTTCAAAATTAGATAAATCTGAATTCTGAATAAAAATATCCGCATCCTCCAGCAAAACCTTCGTTATAGTCTGCTGAGATGTTTTTGATGCCTTTTTCAGTTCAGAAACTGCCTTATCTGATAATTTTGAACCAAGTTTATCAATAATGTCATCTATTGTATTTTTAATACTGCTGTCTGTTCCAATAATTGTATCTATAAGCCTTGTTGAGCCTTCTGTTGCTGTCGGCGAAATATGTACAGCCTTATCTACACCTGTTCCATTAATCACATAATGTATATCCTTTATATCTTCCATCTGCGACATTTTCAATACATCTGTAACATATTGCAGCTTTTCTTCTTCCGGTGCAACAGCCATAATCTCTTTTATAATATTCTTATCAATTTCATTAATCGTCTCAATACAGTTATCTCCTAACAATAAATTCAGCTCTGTTCGACAGAACGCATTATTTCCTATACCGTTCTTTGCCAGATAATCACCTGTAAAAATAGTCTTAACCTCAGAACATCTTATATTCCTTATATATTCTTCCGAAAAGTAATCATTAAACGCCTTCACCTTAATCTCTTTACCATTGTTATAAAAAGAAATTTCACCGCTGGAATTCGTTCCCTCATATAATTCTTGAATTCCGTTTGTATTTTTTAATAATCCATTATTATTTGAATATTTTCTAAGAGTTTCATTAAACCCATCATCATTAAATAATTTCCCGGCTTCTGTGCTTGTTATATATTCTTTTCTTCCATCAGAATTAGAACATATATTATCCACAACTTCCCACATAGCTACTTTTCCATCGCTGCCAAAGTACACATATGCCGCCTCAGCGTCCGGAGATGCAAATGAAAAATTTTCACTTACAAACTTTTGCACATTTTGGATTGTTTCTGCATCTGAACTTCCACTTAAATTATATTGATTAAACACTTCAACCCAATCATCCTCTGAAGACTGTATGCCATTTGCGATTGCCTCTTTTATTCTTCCTAATGCATCCATTTGTATTCTTCCCCCTCATACACTATGTCTATTTCAAAAAAAATTCTATTTTTATTTTTTTCTATGTTTTCAAATCCACATTGTAGCTTCCCGATTAAATATATTAGTTCTCTTTTATCTGCCCTTTTTGTTAAAGACGCATTTTTTTTCAATATATATTTATATCTATATATTTCCTTGTTATTTGTTTCATCAATATAATGTTCCTGCGAAATAAATTCAAAAATCAATTCAAAATATTCATTATCAATAAACAATAAATACAAACTATCATATGTTTTGTCAGACTCTCTAATAATAACCTGCTTTGGTCCAAATACCCTTGCCCATGTATAGGCAATATGTCCATCCAATGCGTATATATAACTTCCATCACGCTTTGCTTTATAATACTCACCTGGAAGAAAATATGATGATGGATAATAAGGATTTTTTATCTTCATTGCATCTATCTCATTACATCTTTCTGAACTTAATCTCCCAATTTTTAATTCAAGATTTCTTAAGATTTCCTCTGTAATTATCATTTACCTCTCTCCTTTACTAATACATATTTTTATACCTTTTATTACTTCTTTTAATCGCCTCTTTTATTCTTTCTAATGCATCCATCTATATTCTTCCTCCTCATATACTATATCTTCCATAAAAAATTCCCCCATTTTATTACGTGTTGAATTTAAATAAAAACATTTTAGTTTTGCAATCAACTGTATTATTTCTTTTTTATCCAGCCTTTTTGTTAAATATAAATTTTCTTTTAAATTATATCTATATCGATATATTTCCTTGTTATTTGTTTCATCAATATAGTGTTCCTGCGAAACATACTCAAACATTAATTCAAAATATTCATCACCGATAAACAATAGATACACATATTCGTCATCTGATGTGCCAGATTCTCTGATTGTAACTGGCAATGGACCAAATTCCCATTACCAAGTATATGCAATTCGCTCATCCAATGCACATATATAGCTTTCATCACGCTCTGCTTTATAATACTCACCGGGTAAATAATACCTTGAAGGATAATACGGATTTTTTATTTTCATCGCATCTATCTCATCACATCTTTCTGGACTTAATTTTTCTTTTTTTTACTCTAGATTTCTTAGGATTTCCTCTGTAATTATCATTTTTACCCCTTTTCTAAACATCCATATGTGCATAAAACATCATTGTTTCCATGGACATTTTTAGGCAGTTCTGATCCTTAGGAAATATGCCCTCCACTTTTAAAATAATATCCGCTAATGCAAAAGCAAAGACACTTGGATACTCCTCTGTCTGTAGCTTATATGGTTCTAATTTTTTAATTACATTTTCATATGTCGTTTTTGCATTATTAATCTCCGTATAAGGATTGCAAGTGCCATCCCATATTCTCACATCTGGATTGCCTATTTTTTTTGCATTTTCTGAAATAGTCAGTTGAAGGTCCGGTACATTATATTTCCCCTTCTCCTTTCTATATAATGATATGACCATATTCCATACTGAAAGGGGACTGTCATATAAGTATTTGTTGATAGAATCTCCCATCCAGAATGTTCCTGATTTTGTTTCAAGTTTGGTTCTTGATATATATTGAGAATCCCCCATATTTTCAAGCATATTTTTACCTGAATTTTCTTTTGCAGTTACAGCCACTGATATGCCTGCCATTGTTGTAAGCATGTAACAAAAGGCATCACCTTTAATTCCATTTGGAGTTTTAAATATCGGCTCCAAAAATCTTGTTATAAATCCTGACGCCTCATATATTCTTAACATTGGGTTATCTTTTGATTTCTCCTCTAATTGCTTAAAATACATTTTTACCTGTTCTGTCATTTCCTGCTCTCCCATCTTTTTGTTTTCCATATTTTTGTTTCTCATTTTCTTATCTCTCATTTTTTTATCTCTCCTTTAAACTTATTAATATAATATTCTCTTACCCAGTTCCACATATCATCATCTTCCAGATGACAGCAAGCCTTACCGGATATAAGCTGCTCATATAAGCCTTCAAACCAGTTATCCTGTTTCAGGCTATAATCATATTCTGAATCCGTGAATTGTTTGCAATATTTTTTGACAATCTCAGCACTTATGTAAAGCATTTTCTTCTTATCAAAATCATAGAATCCTAATATTTCTAAAAGCAGTCTGGCATACATTGTTTTATTAACACGATATAACGAATTCACTAACGCATATATTGTTCCCAGCTTGTACCTGAATTCTCCCGACTTAAACCAATCGGCTATATCTCTTACATAACCGTAACTTTCTATATCTTCCCAAAGATTCTTATCCCATGCTGTATTCCAGTCATTTTCCATAATATACCTTATTAAACTGACTGTATCTGATATATTGCCTTTAACATTTTTCAGGCGATAACAATATATATTATGATTCTTTATTCCTGTCGGAATTATATCTAGTATTTCTTCTATGGCATTTAATTCAAAATTTTGCTGGTTATCCGCAAGCTGCTTTTCTTTTAGTCCGCATCCGCCCTCATAATCCGAGAATATCGGCTGATGTCTGAAAGAAAATATGCCGAACTTCCCAACTAATTGCGGATAACAGACAATCAAATTTTCATATACAAGTCCTGTTTTTCCTATAACTTGTACTTTATCCCCCATATTAATACTTTTATCACATTCAAGATGATTTCTGTATACTATTCCTGCGCCTTTGTAATAGTTACCCCTCTCAGAATATCCTCCTCTCTTGTTTGGTATTGGCATTATTGTTTCCTTTATATGTATTTCATCAAGCTTTTCTCCTGATTCATTATAAATCGGGACAGCTTTTATTGCTCTTGTATTTATTTTGTTCATATTTCTCCTTTTTTACATTTTGTATTCTATTTTTCCTTCAGGCTGTCATTCCACCCTTTCCTGAAAGGTTCAAGAAAATAATCCATAACGGTTCTCGTACCTACTATAATATCAATTTCTCCCTCCATTCCTGTCTTTATGTTATCCGGAATCTTATTGAGCTTTATATCCACAAGATAAGACATTCCCTTTCCCTCTATATTCACAGGAACATCACTTATGTGTATTATCTCCCCCTCAATATATTCAGAGCTTGTATCATCATAGGCATAAATCTTAAGCTTCACTGTATTTCCTACATTTAATTGTGTTATTTCTTTATTATCAACATAGGCTGTAAATTTATAAGTATTATCATCACAAGTTATGTATCCCATCACATCTCCGGCATTAACCATTTTACCGGCATAAAGTTTATCTTTTGATGTGTATATACCGGCTTGCGAAGCAATAACTTTCTTGTCCTGCACACTTTTCTGTCCTGATTTTAATTGTGTATTGATACTTTCAATCTTAGCTTCTATATTGTTAATATTCTGCATTACTGCTAACAGCTGCTTTTTCTTTAATATATCAATTTCATTCTGGCTTAAATTATTTAATCCATCAACAAATACATCATTTTCAAGAACTATAGCTTCAGCAATCTTTCTATTATTACCATATTCATCGACATTTATATCTAACGAAGTATAATCATCTTCTTTATATTTATCATACAATTCCTGATATACTTTATTTTGTATTTTCAGCACTTCAAGATTATATTCATATTCTTTAAGAACCGCTTCATTTATATCTGAAACAAGTGTACAGATTACATCACCTTTATCTACATAATCACCATCATTTACATTTACCTCACAGATTAACCCATCAGTCGGTACATTTAAGGTTACTAACGCATTTTCAGTGTCAACATTTCCAACAGCGGTTACGGCTACATCTAATTCAGCATTATAAGCCCATATAATTGTTGTGACTATAAGTGTAGTAATTATATACATTGTTATACCTGCAAGCTTACTGGCTGGTCTATCTATTATTTCTATCATTGAAGGCAGAAAATCATATCTTAGCCTGTCATCTCTGCCTTTGAGCTGTCTTTTCAAATACTTGTTCATAACTCCACCTCCCCGCGCTTCTGCATATTTACCAGATGTGAATACAGACCGTTATCTGCGAGCAGCTTATCCTGTGTCCCTGATTCAACTAACATTCCCCTGTCAATAACTAATATCTCATCAGCAGATGCAAGTGTTGATAATCTGTGGGCTATTATTAATACTGTTCTTCCTTTACATATTTCCTTAAGATTATTCTGAATAATACTTTCAGATTCATAATCAAGCGCTGATGTTGCCTCATCAAATATAAGTATTCTTGGATTATTGATAATAGCTCTTGCTATGGCTATCCTCTGTTTCTGCCCTCCTGAAAGCGCTACACCTTTTTCTCCTATAATTGTATCATAGCCATTATCAAGTTCCATAATGAAATCATGGGCGCCTGCAATCTTAGATATCTCTATTATCTTCTCTATACTGGCTTGCGGACAATGTATAGATATATTATATGCAACCGTACCATTGAACATAAAATTTTCCTGCAATACAACACCAATCTGCTTCCTAAGCATCTGCGGCTGAATTAGTGAAATATCAAGTCCATCTATGGTTATTTTTCCGCTCTGCGGTATGTATAAGCGCTGCACAAGCTTTGATATTGTACTTTTTCCGGAACCGCTTCTCCCTACAAGACCGTATATTTTATTTTCTTTCATCTCAAATGAAATTCCATGTAGCACATCTGAGCCGTCTATTCTATATCTGAATCTTACATTATCAAATCTTATATTCCCCTGTAATCTTGGCAAATTGGATATAGCTGTTTCCGGCTTGCTTTCACTCGGTGTATTAAATATATCTCCAATTCGCTGTACTGACAGATTAGCCTGCTGATACTCCTGCCAGAGCTGTACTAGTCTGAGTACCGGTCCGCTTACTCTTCCTGACAACATTCTAAATGCCACTAACTGTCCTATACTTAAGCTTCCATCTATAACTGCTTTCGCTCCGAATACTAATATCAGCAAATCGACTACATGTTGTATAAAGTCAGCTGTTGCACTTGATGTTTGTGAAATAATTGATGTATTATATCCGGCTTTAACATAATCTGCCTGAAGGTCTCCCCATTTTTCTTCAAATTTGCCCTCTAAAGCAAAAGCTTTAATTGTCTGAATTCCGTTAATAGATTCCACAAGAAACGACTGTGCGGCTGCACCTGTCTCAAATTTTTTATCCAGACTTTTCTTAAAAAGCGGTGTTACTATAATAGAAAGTAATGCAAAAACCGGCATTGATGCTATTACAATAGCAGTTAAACTCAAGCTGTAAAAAAACATTACGACTATGTACACAATAATAAATACTAAATCAATCATTGATGACAGAGGTGTCCCTGTAAGGAAAGACCTGATTTGGTCTAATTCTCTGACCCTTGCCACAGTCTCGCCTGCCCGTCTGTTCTCAAAATACTTCAATGGCAGCGAGAATAAATGTTTAAATAACCTTGCGCTTAATGTTACATCTATCCTGTTAGTTGTGTGTACAAACAAATAAGATTTACATAAGCTGATAATCAGTTCATACACATATACGATAAAAATTCCTATAGAGATGCTGTACAGTGTATTCATTGCTCTGTGCGTAAGCACCTTATCTACTACAACCTGAGTCATAAGCGGAGTAAGAATTCCAAGAATCTGTATAACAAATACTGCTATTAATATACTTATAAACTGTCGCTTAAACTTAAGTATTGTCGGAATAAACCAGCTGAATCCGAATCGTTTTCCGGATATATCACTGTCCTTACAGGCACTTGTTGATTTCCTGCCTATTACTATACATTCTCCATTGATTTTACTCAGAAGCTCTGTCTCTGATATTTTTGTGGGACATCCATTCTTAGAATCAAGTATCATCCAATTATCTTCTTGTTTATTAAGTATTAAAATATAATTACCATCTCTGCATTCGGCAATAACCGGAACAGTTAATTTTTCAATAATTTTCCTTTTAAACTTCGTTATCTTAACTTTCAATCCCATTTGCTTCGCAGATTTGATTATTTCTAAATCTATATCTTTGGTATTTTCAAATACTTTCTCCAATTGTTCATCATTAGTCTTAACACCTAACATTCTAAGAACAACCATATAACTTAAATAAGCTGTATTATTCATTAATTTACTCCCCTCATTATTCTCCCAAAACAAAAAAAGCAACCAAGACGATATAATATCGTCTCGATTGCAACTGAACTATCATAGCATACGCCTTAGACTTCTAGCTTTGTGTCCTTACATTTCTATAAGTTTACCAGCAATATTATACTTTATAAATGTAAATTAATCAATCATCATTTGTTCTTAATCGTAAGAACTTATTTATTTCGCATTTTACTTCTATCACTAATAAGCATAACAAACATTAGAACACATGTTGCCCCTTCTGCTGCCGCATATGCCAGCCACACACCTGTCATTTCAAACAGATATGAAAGAAGAAATACGAAGCCCAGAATGAACACAAAACCTCTCGCCACAGACACAACCGCTGCCTTAACTGCCTCCTGTGTTGCGCTGAACACTCCACTCCCGACAATATTAAGCCCTGCAAAGAATATGCCTGTAAAGTACAGCTTAACTCCCATATCTGCATACACCGCCATCATCTCTGAGCCTTCACTGTTGAATATCGCCACGAATTCCTTTGAAAATGTAAACAAAATACAATACATAATTCCAGCCAGCACAAAGGCTGTTATATATCCCATTTTCTTTAACTGTAAGCAGCCTTCTCTATCACCCTTACCAAAGCATTTGCTTATAAGTGGCTGGCTTCCCTGTGCAATTCCGTTAAATGCCGCTGTTGTCACAATTGCGATATTGGCAACTACACCATATGCAGCGACACCTATATTTCCGGCAATTCCAAGTATAACGAAATTATATGCCAGAGTGATTACCGCTGATGACATTTCTCCGACAAAAGCTGATACGCCTAACTGGCATCCTGACACAAGCAGTTTCACTGATGGCCTGCATACTCTGATTCTAATTGTGCTTTTCTTAGAAAAGAAATGTATACAACATATTGCCATTCCAATCACAGGAGAGAGAACCGTTGCCAGCGCTGCTCCTTCCATTCCCAGCTTCATAGGAAACATAAGGATGTAATCAAATACAATATTAAACAGACTGCTAAAAAGCGTCGCGAGCATTGCAATTCCCGGGGCTCCGTCATTTCTCACAAATGCATTCGTCACATAATTACACATAAACATCGGTGCAAAACACATGAATATCTTAGTGTAATTATTCCCAACTGCTACAATATGTTCATCAGCTCCTAGAACACGCATGATATCTGCCGAAAAGAATATTCCGGCAAAAACGAATATCATACTTGACATTATGCACCATATTATTGCATTCCAGAAATAATCATCTGCATCTGCATCTTTTTTAATCTTACTAATTGCATACCTTATAGCTGAACCAACACCAATCATCTCCCCAATTGAGAATATTATACTATATAATGGCATAACAAGATTTAATGCTGTAAGTCCGTCTGCTCCTTTTGCAACAGATATAAAATATGAATCAGCAAGAACATAACAGGAAAATCCAATCATTCCAAGAATATTCTGTGATACATATTTATAAAAATTCTTTCTATTCTCTTCCCTGCTCATCTACATCTCCTTCATCAATTAGTATAAGTCACAAAAACGGCTCCCATCGGGAGCCGCATTTACATACTATCAATAATCCTTAATAAGAATACATTAATAACATCTCTATAGTCAATCACTTAGTTCCAAAGATTCTGTCGCCAGCATCCCCAAGTCCCGGACAGATATAAGCATCTGCATTAAGTTCTCTGTCCAGATGTCCTATGTATATCTGAACATCAGGATGTGCCTTATGAAGTTTTTCAACTCCCTCTGGGGCGGCTATGATACACATGAACTTAATCTGCTTTCCGCCAACCTTCTTTATCTGGTCAATTGCATCAACTGCCGAACCACCTGTTGCAAGCATCGGATCTGTTACAACAATAGTTCTTTCCTCAATTGGATGTGGAAGCTTGCAGTAATATGGTACCGGCTCATGTGTCTCTTCATTACGGTACATTCCGATATGTCCAACCTTAGCAGTTGGTACAAGTGAAAGTACACCAGGAACCATTCCAAGACCTGCCCTTAAAATAGGAACAATTGCAAGCTTACGGCCTGAAATCATAGGTGTCATACAAGTTTCAATAGGTGTCTCAATCTCAACATCTTCTGTCGGAAGGTCTGATAAAGCCTCAAAGCCTTCAAGCATAGCTATTTCTTCAACAAGCTTTCTGAATTCATTAGTTCCTGTTTTCTTATCTCTAAGAATTGAAATCTTATGCTGGATAAGTGGATGTGTAAATATAGTTATATTCTTCTCATTCTCAAAATCCATCATTATTAAGTACCTCCAAATTTTATTGTTATTTACTTATTATCTTCTGATTCTTCTTTTTCAGAGTCTGTGTTCATAACATAAACTCCACGGCTGCTGTCACCTGCTGGATTCTTACCGAATTCATAATCATTACCAGGTAATATAGCATTAAGAAGAATACCTGCTATAGCAGCGATTGCAAGTGCTGTAAGTGTTATAGATGTTCCACCGATTGTAAATGTAAGTCCACCACCGAAGCCTAAACCACATACAAATATAACACCTGCAATAATAAGGTTTCTTGACTTAGTAAGGTCAACCTTGTTCTCAACAACATTTCTTACACCGATAGCTGAAATCATACCATAAAGCATGAATGATATACCACCGATAATTGCTGTTGGCATAGTTGATATAACTGATGAAAACTTAGGTATGAATGAAAGTATAATTGCAAATACTGCTGCAATTCTGATTACTCTTGGGTCATATACCTTAGAAAGTTCAAGAACTCCTGTGTTCTCACCATATGTAGTATTAGCCGGACCTCCAATTGCACCTGCAAATGCTGTTGCAACACCATCACCAATAAGTGTTCTGTGAAGACCTGGATCTGCTAAATAGTTTTCTTCAACTGTAGCCGAAATAGCTGACATATCTCCGATATGTTCCATCATTGTTGCAATAGCAATAGGTGCCATTACAAGGATTGCTGTTACATCAAACTTCATAAACTGGAACTTTGGAATTCCAACCCATGAAGCAGATGCAATTGATGAGAAATTAAGTATTGCTGAACCATCAGGATTATGTACGCCGCATGCATTAAGAATAAGTGCAAATACATATGAAATTACTACACCCATAAGAATAGGGATAATCTTGAAAAGTCCCTTGCCCCATATATTGAATATAATAATTACAGCAAGTGCAACAAATGCAAGTAACCAGTTAGTTGAAGCATTTGTAATAGCTGAACCTGCAAGTGAAAGACCAATACATATAATGATAGGTCCTGTAACTACAGGTGGAAGGAATTTCATAACTCTGTTGACTCCAACAAGCTTAATTATAAGTGCAAGTACAAAGTAAAGCATTCCGGCAACAAATATACCACCACATGCATAAGCAGCCTTATCATTAGCTGACATTCCAGCATACATACCGCTGTCAAGATTAGCTACTGTGTAGAATCCACCAAGAAATGCAAAGGAAGATCCTAAGAATGCAGGTACTTTGAATTTAGTACACAGGTGGAATATCAATGTACCAAAGCCTGCACAGAAAAGTGTTACTGATACAGACAGACCTCTGGTAAGCTCCTCACCGCAGGCAGCCTGAAAATATCCTGATACCAGAATAGGTACAAGGATAGTTGCGCCAAACATGGCAAACATATGCTGAATACCAAGAATCAGCATCTTCGCTTTACCAAGCTTTCTGGCATCACGAATAGGTTCGATTTTCTTTTGTTCCATAATACGCTCCAATCAATATATATTTTCATATTATTATAGAACATATTATGATTTAGGGCAATGAAAAAAATATTCCATTTTAAACATTTCGGGGCATGAAAAGCTTTCGCCTTCCATGCCCCGAAACTCGTGTTATGGTCAAAAATTGGATTATTTCTCTTCCGCGATAGCAGCCTGTGCTGCTGCAAGTCTTGCAATAGGTACTCTGAATGGTGAGCAGCTCACATAATCAAGACCAATCTTGTGGCAGAATGCAACTGATGAAGGATCTCCACCATGTTCTCCACAAATACCTATGTGAAGATTCGGATTAACCGGTCTTCCAAGCTTTATTGTCATCTCCATAAGCTTACCTACACCATTCTGGTCAAGCTTTGCAAATGGATCATTCTCAAATATCTTAGATTCATAGTATGCATTAAGGAACTTTCCAGCGTCATCTCTTGAGAATCCGAATGTCATCTGTGTAAGATCGTTAGTACCAAAGCAGAAGAAATCAGCTTCCTTAGCAATCTCATCAGCAGTAAGTGCAGCTCTTGGAATCTCAATCATAGTACCAACCTCGTATTCAAGGTCGATTCCTGCTGCCTTAATCTCTTCATCTGCTGTCTCAACAACAGTCTTCTTTACATACTTTAATTCCTTAACCTCACAGATAAGCGGAATCATAATTTCCGGCTTAACATTCCAGTCAGGATGTGCCTTCTTAACATTGATTGCAGCTCTTATAACAGCTCTTGTCTGCATCTTGGCAATCTCTGGATATGTTACTGCAAGACGGCATCCTCTGTGTCCCATCATTGGATTAAACTCATGAAGACTTGCAATAATATTCTTAATAGTCTCTACTGACTTGCCCTGTGATTCAGCTAACTTCTTAATATCTTCTTCCTCTGTAGGAACAAATTCATGAAGAGGTGGATCAAGGAATCTGATAGTTACCGGATTGCCTTCAAGTGCCTCATAAAGTGCTTCGAAATCTCCCTGCTGATATGGCAGAATCTTATCCAGTGCTGCTTCTCTTTCTTCTACAGTATCAGAACATATCATCTCTCTGAATGCTGCAATTCTGTCCTCTTCAAAGAACATATGCTCAGTACGGCAAAGTCCGATACCTTCTGCTCCAAGTTCTCTTGCCTTCTTGGCATCCTTAGGAGTATCTGCATTAGTACGAACCTTTAACTTTCTGTACTTATCAGCCCACTCCATAACTCTTTCAAACTCTCCTGCAATCTTGGCATCAACCGTAGCAATCTGTCCATCATATATGTTGCCTGTTGTACCATCAATAGATATATAATCTCCTTCATGGTATTCCTTGCCTGCAAGTGTGAACTTCTTATTAGCTTCATCCATTGCAATATCACCACAGCCAGATACACAGCAGGTTCCCATACCTCTTGCAACAACCGCTGCATGGCTTGTCATACCTCCTCTTACAGTAAGAATACCCTGTGAAGCCTTCATACCTGTAATATCTTCTGGCGATGTCTCAAGTCTTACAAGAACAACCTTCTCTCCTCTTGCATTCCACTCTTCTGCGTCTTCTGCTGAGAAAACAATCTTACCACATGCAGCGCCAGGAGATGCTCCAAGACCTCTTCCTGCTGGAGTTGCAGCCTTAAGTGCAGCTGCATCAAACTGAGGATGAAGAAGTGTATCAAGATTACGAGGATCAATCATTGCAACTGCTTCCTTCTCTGTTCTCATCCCCTCATCTACAAGGTCGCATGCAATCTTTAATGCTGCCTGTGCTGTTCTCTTACCATTACGTGTCTGTAACATGAACAGCTTGCCATGCTCTACTGTAAATTCCATATCCTGCATATCTCTGTAATGTTCTTCCAGAGTTGCACACACATCCTTAAACTGCTCAAATGCTTCCGGGAACTTCTCACTCATTTCCTGAATATGCATTGGAGTTCTTACTCCGGCAACAACATCTTCACCCTGTGCGTTAGTAAGGAACTCTCCAAAAAGTCCTTTAGCACCAGTTGCAGGATCTCTTGTAAATGCAACACCAGTTCCACAGTCATCCCCCATATTACCAAATGCCATAGACTGTACATTAACTGCTGTTCCCCAAGAATAAGGAATATCATTATCTCTTCTGTATACATTAGCTCTTGGGTTGTCCCATGAACGGAATACAGCTTTTATAGCTCCGTATAACTGTTCCTTAGGATCATCTGGGAAATCCTTGCCAATCTTAGACTTATATTCAGCCTTAAACTGTGTTGCAAGCTCCTTAAGATCATCCGCTGTAAGCTCTACATCAAGCTTAACCCCTCTCTCATCCTTCATCTTATCAATAAGCTCTTCGAAATATTTCTTGCCAACTTCCATAACTACATCTGAATACATCTGGATAAATCTTCTATAACAATCCCATGCCCATCTTGGATTGCCGGATTTCTGTGCAATTACATTAACAACGTTCTCGTTAAGTCCAAGATTAAGGATTGTATCCATCATACCCGGCATAGAAGCTCTTGCTCCAGAACGAACAGAAACTAAAAGTGGATTCTCCATATCTCCAAACTTCTTGCCTGTAATCTGTTCCATCTTCTCAATATGTTCGTTAATCTGTCCCATAATCTCATTATTGATTTCTCTACCATCCTCGTAATACTGGGTACAAGCTTCCGTAGTAATAGTAAACCCCTGTGGAACCGGAAGACCAATATTAGTCATCTCTGCCAGATTCGCACCTTTACCACCGAGAAGCTCACGCATATCTGCGTTACCCTCTGTAAACAAATACACCCATTTCTTTCCCATAACAAAACCTCCATAATTTAATATTCAGTTATTTAAGTAGTATATTTCTTAGCTTGTTAAAATTATAACATAGTAATCGTTTTCGTGCAACCATAAATGTATTTATTTTAATACAATTTTATATACAAGCCTTACATTTACAGAATATGCTTAATATGGGAAAATATTCATGCTGTACTAAATAGTACAACAATAGAGCCATCACTGAAAACACAATATAAGGAGGATTTTTCTATGCCTAAAGACCCTGTTATGCTTTTAAGCTTTGTCAATACACAACTTCGAGACAATTACAATACATTAGAGGAACTGTGCAAATCTTATATGGTTTCTGAGGAAGAGATAACTGATAAGTTAAAGACAATTAATTACGAATATAATAGTGAAAAGAACCAGTTTATCTAGTTCTGTATAAATATGTCTTAATCTGATTATTGATTCGTTGTTCATGATACCTATAGGTAGTCGCATTATCACTTGATTTATAGGACATATCCAGGCAGAATCCTTATTCAACCTTCACTTTTTCTTCCAATCTGCCTATAGATAAACTTCCTCGTGCCTGCCTGATAGGTATATTCCTGCAATTTCATGTATTTCTGCCTG
>OLSF01001437.1_pt1 | contig 21338 bp, 14 predicted proteins | sample 1672301 | NCBI WGS metagenome assembly OLSF01 (sample SAMEA3136669, study PRJEB25190) | human gut metagenome | biome: human gut; feature: human-associated habitat; material: faeces | place: Austria | collected 2013
CGGAAGAGGGCACGCTGACGCTCCGCATGAGTGACGGCATCCCGGTGGCCTTCCCCCTGCCTACAGCGGAGGAACCCTCGTTCATCCTCTCCGAACGCAAGGAAGCCCGTCTGGAACAGGACGGCGGCTACTGCGTGTGGGACATGGCCGAGGACCTCTACTACCGCTTCACGCGCAAGGAGTACGATTCCGTGCGCCTGCTTGAGAGCGTGACCGACTGCAACGGCCTGGGCATCCGCTTCGACTACACGAAAGAGGGCCTGCTGCGCTCCATCACCGACAGCGCGGGCCGCCGCCTGAGGGTGGAGCACGACACGAGAAGCGGACGCATCCTTGAGATATGCGGCCCGCATCCGGAAGATCCGGAGAAAGAGATTACCCTCGCCTCCTACGAGTACGACGCCGACGGCAACATGACCCTCCAGCGCAACGCGGCGGGCGACGTGATGACATACGAGTATGCCGGAAGGCTCATCGTGAAGGAGACATGGCGCAACGGCCTTGCGTGGTACTTCGAGTACGACGGTACGGGCGTGGGTTCGCGCTGCGTGCACACGTGGGGCGACGGCGGCATATACGACCACAGGCTCACGTTCCGGGAGGGAGTGACCGAGGTGCTCGACAGCCACGGGGAGCTGACGGTGTACCACCACCGTGGCGGCCTTGTGTGGAAGAAGGTCGATGCCAACGGCGGGGAACACCTGTGGCGTTACGACGACAGCCGCCGGCTACTCGCACAGACGGACCCGCTCGGTAACAGCACCCTGTACAGGTATGACCGCTGGGGGAACTGCACCGACAGCTCCGACCCGTGCGGCGGCAGCGTGTCCGCCGTGTACCCCGCCAAGGGGAACCTGCGCAACCGTCCCGTATCCGTGACCACGCCGGACGGCGGCACGTGGGAGTTCGGCTATGACCGCTCCGGCAATCTGGTGAGCCGCACCAACCCCGAAGGTGCCGTCACGAGGATGACCTACCGCAACGGTGCGGTGGCATCGGTGAAAGACCCCTACGGCGTGGCAACGAGGCTCGCCTATGACCGTTTCCATAACCTCACGGAAGCCTCCGACAGCCGGGGGAACACCTCGCTGTACGGCTACGACCTGCTGGGCAGGTGCGTGAGCGTCACCAACCCCAAGGGTGCGGTGCAGAAAAGGGAATACGACCCCGTGGGCCGCGTGGTGCGCGTGCTCGACTTCGACGGCAACGACATACGCCTGTCCTACGACGGGATAGACAACCTCACCGAATACCGTGACAACGTCCAGCACGTGGAGTACGGCTACTCCGGCATGTGGAAGCTGACAAGGCGCCGCGACCACCGGGGCGTGGTGAACTTCCGCTATGACCGGGAGGAACGCCTGCGCCGTGTGACAAACGAGAGGCTCCAGAGCTACGAGTTCACCCTCGACGCTGTGGGCAACGTCACCGCCGAGAAAGGCTTCGACGGGGCCGTCCGTCGTTACCTGCGTGACAGGGGCGGACGCGTCGTCAGGGAGACGCTGCCATCGGGAACGGAAAGGGAATACGGCTATGACGCCTGCTCGCGCGTGACGCGCGTCTCATACCCCACGGCAGGCGACCCCGACCAGACCTACGCCTACGGGCTGTCGGGCAGGCTGGTGCAGGCATCGAGGGGGGAAAGCACGGTGGAGTTCGCGTACAACTCCCTGGGACTTCCCATCCGGGAGACGGCCGACGGCAACACCATACTCCGCACCTACGACCATACCGGCAGGATACTCACGCTCGACAGCACGGCGGGGGCCTCGCTGCGCTACACCCGCAACGCCTACGGGGAGCTTGAGGGGTTCACGGCCACCGGCGGCAGCGACGCCGACGGCGCGGGCTCGTGGGAATCGGCACACCGCCACGACACGCTGGGCTTCGAGGTGGAGCGCATCCTTCCGGGAGGCGTCGTCCGCTCGTTCGCCTATGATGACATAGGCCGTCTGGTGGATGCCCGCACACGCAAGGACTCGCGCACACGGCATATGCGCCGCTACCGCTGGGGCGTCGCCGACAGGCTGTTGTCCGTGGAGGACAGCAGGCGTGGCGAGACACGCTACTCCTATACCCCGACGGGGCAGCTCGAAAGGGCGGAATATCCCGACGGCAGGGAGCAGTGGAGGAAGAGCGACCAGACGGGAAACCTGTATCCCGACCCGGACATGAAGTTGCGCCGTTACCTTGGTGGCGGACGGCTGGAGCAGGACGGCGAATGGCACTGCGAGTACGACGCGGACGGGAACCTGACGGAACGCTACCTCGGCACGGGAAGGTGGCTTGACGGCAAGAAGGACCGCTGGAGATACCGGTGGAACGCCGACGGCTCTCTGGCAAAGGTGGTGCGGCCCGACAAGAGGGAGGTGGAGTTCACATACGACGCGCTCGGGCGCAGGCTCTCCAAGAGCTTCGGCACGACGGTGACGCGGTGGGTGTGGAACGGCAACGTGCCGCTGCACCAGTGGAAGCAGCATAGGGAATACTCCGTCGTGGAGGACAGGTGGAACACGGACACGGAACGCCGCGACATGACGGTATGGCTCTTCGACGAGGACTCCTTTGTGCCGGTGGCAATGATAAAGGAAGGCAGGTCCTACTCGATACTGACCGACCAGCTCGGAACGCCGACGGAGGCATACGATGCCGAGGGCAACGAGGTGTGGAGCCGCGTGCTCGACATGGACGGGAACGTCATCGAGGAGACCGGCAACAAGGGGATGGTACCGTTCCTGTTCCAGGGGCAGTATTATGACCGGGAGACAGGGCTGGCGTACAACAGGTTCAGGTACTACTCGCCGAAGATGGGTATGTATGTTTCACAGGACCCAATTGGATTAGCAAGCGGAGAACCTAATTTTTATGCGTATGTAAGTGATAGTAATCAATTAATTGATCCTTTTGGACTTGCTCACTTGAATTCCCTTACAGCAAAAGCAAATTTCAAACTTTACATTATTTATGAAGACGCAACCAAAACAAAAGTATTAAAGATAGGAAAAGCTAAATCAGACGATGTAATGCCTACCTTAAGTAACAAGAACAGAAGGATGCATAATAGTGAAAGGGCTGCAAAAAGACAATACCCAAATGCCTTTGCAGAAGAATATAGAGATTTGGGATATACTTCTACTCGAAAAGCAATTGGAGCAGAAGCAAAAGAAGTAAGAAAGAGAAGAAATAAAGGAGAACGACTTCCCTTAAATAGGGAAAAAAAGAAATCTTATCAAAGAAATAGTTAATTATGAAATTTAAAATAGTATATAGTTCACAATTAATGAACACAGATTTTAATATTGAGAATCCAAAAGCGGAGGCTTATCTAACCCAAAAAACTAAATTTATTGATAACGATTTATTGGGAAATTGGGTTGTTTTTATTAATGTTATATATTCAAGTGCCTCGTATCTAAGTTCTATATTAATAAGTAAAAAAGGAATTACCTATACGAAAGATTTGGAAAAATATATATCAATAGACATACCCATTCCAACAAAAGAGCAAATCGTATGGGGCATTGATAAAAAATGCACTTCATATCAACCCATTTATAAAGATATTGAAAAACATAATTATATTATTAATTTTGACTATAGTAAGTTTGACAATATACAAGATTATATAGAAGCTGCTATAATTTTTGCTTTAGATAATTTATTTAAAATCGGTTTTACAATAAAAGGAACGAAAATTAAGGAGCATTGGTGAACGTTTTTGTAATTTTGGTTCCCAGGGACAAGAGTACGACAAGGCTATAGAATTAAGCTATAATCGTTTTAGGTACTACTCGCTGTAGATGAGGATGTGTATCTCGCAAGATCCGATTGGACTTGGAGGGAGAATACTAAACTTATACGGATATGTCAGTGACACCAATATAAGTTGTGATTATTTCGGGTTATATTTGCTTATTCCAAATGCACCAACATATTCAGGTGTTTACCATATCGAGCTACCAAATGGTGATGGTTACGTAGGTTCTGCTATAAATATTAGAGAAAGATTAGAATCGAATAATCATCAAACAGCAAAACAAATGATAGAAACTGGAGAATACACAATAACATTTTATGAGGTTGATATGGGAACAGCTACAACCAGGAAAGAACAAAACCATGTACTAAGGCATTTTGAACAGCAAATAATGGATGTTAGTCCTCATAATCAGAATCGTTCACGCGCTGAAGCAGAGCATAAATTTACTATAAGGGTAAATGAAATTACTAAATTGAATGCAAAATTAACTGGTTCTACTGATGAAATAAAGCAAAAAAAGACAAGTTATGGAAAAGGTTAATGATGAACGTGATATATTAAAGCAATATTTGCAAAAGGTTTTTCGTATTGATTATTCTATAAAAGAAAATGATATTGTAAAATCTTTGGGAACGAAGATTAGTCTCATATCTAATGAATGTTCTTTGCCATTGGATATACGAAGTCTTTTTATTCCCCCCAATAATTCAGATGTTATTCCACAAATTATATGGCATATTCAAGACATTGAATATTTATCAGTTTCGTCACAGCTGTTAGCTAAAATTTATAAAATCAACAAACTAAAAGAATTAAAGGTTCTTGTTGTAAATCAAGGGAATTTCAAGGTTCCTGATAATTTTATATTAAATAATTTAGAATTGATTTCTACAGAAAAGGAACTTTTTTTTCGCCCAATGAACTTCCCTTCTCTCAAGGCTATACGATGCAAGTATAATGATAAAATATTAGATGAATTAATATTTGTAAAAGAAATAGTAAGTGTAGCTTTTAATTCTGTAAATACAAATATTTTTTCAAAGATAAATAATATAATTGGACTAAAATCTTTGTATATAAATAGAGGCAGATTATCTAATATTTGTGATATATCGTGTATTAAAAGCCTTCAAAAATTGTCATTGATGAATCTAAGCAAATTGAATGATTTATATCCTATAGTTGAATTAAAGGAACTCAAAGAACTACAGATTGGATACTGTAATCATATCCATCAATGGGATTTCCTATTAGAATTGGAACAACTTAAGTATTTGAGTATTCCATTTTCTTCAACAAAATATATGCCTTCTGAAAAAATATTATCATCCTTAAAAGATAAAGGTGTAGTTATAATATGATTTATAAAAGTTAAAACAATGGATAAAAAATTTACATGGCTACCATTCTATAAAGAACTATCCGACTGGCTACTTGGAAAACAGAATAATCAACCAAAACTTATATCTACGCTAAAAGATATAGGTATTACCGGTTTTCGCGATGGCACAGAAAGAGGCAAAGAGATTACACTGCAAGAAATAGACCCGTTCACATTCTTGGCGTATCTCAACAAGTTTCACTCCGATGAAAGGAGGGTCGAAATCTTACAGGATTTAAGGCATAAGCTAAATTTTAGTTGTCCAGAACCAACAGATGTATCAGGCATTCCGACAACACATCCCATGAAAGTGCATCTATTCCCATGGAAGACAATTAGGGGCAATAATGATATAAATGTATTATGGAAATTGTTCGGACAGGTAAAAGAAGGGAAAGTAGATGAACGACTTTTTCAAACGGCATTGAACATTAAAAGTGTCGGAAAGGGAAAGCTCAGCATTGTTCTGTTCTACGCTAATCCAGAAAAATATGTTCCTTTGGATTCCAACACTTCATCGTATTTAAGAAGCAAGAAACTGGGCTATACTTATGATAGCTTTGCATCATATAGTGAATTGTCAGAAAAAATAGTCAAGACCTTTGGAATGCATCCGTGGGAGATTTCATACGAGGCATATAATTATACACCGGAGAGTGATTCATCAAGTATTGGTAGCATCCGGACTCTATTCGAGAAACTTGAAGATGAATTAGAGGACGATATGGATTACCATATCTTTTATCGAGGACAGTCAGATAAGAGTTTTGAATTGATTCCCTCCATCTATCGAGAGAAATTCTTAATCCAGAATGAAAATAGAATTTTCAGAGATATTATCGCTCAAAGTCCGGCTGATTTCAAAGGGTGTACATCTACCTTTGAGAAGTTGGTCAAGATGCAGCATTACTCCTTGCCGACACGCCTCTTGGATATTACTACAAATCCTTTGGTAGCTCTGTATTTTGCGTGCGAGAATGATGCCGTTGACGGAAAACTGTTCCGATTCGAAGTTCAAACGTCAGATATTAAATATTTTGATAGCGATGCCGTCAGTGTCGTTTCTAATATCGCCAAACGCCCAATAGATTTCAGTATCGAAGATTTGAGAGAACTGGATAGGAATGAGTTCAACTCCGAAGAGGAAATCCAATATCTTCTGCATGAAATTAAGTACGAGAAACCTCATTTTCAGAATGTGATTGACTCAAAGGATATCGAGAGAGTCTTTTGTGTAAAACCGATGTTTGACAATCCTCGTATAATCCGGCAGTCCGGGGCATTTTTCCTTTATGGTATCAATGGCGATAAAAGCAAGCCTGCATCGCTTAACTTCAGCTACAAAGTGTACATCATCAATAAAGCGCAGAAGCAGAAAATCAGGAAGCAGCTTGAAGCCCTCGGCATAGACAAATCAACGTTGTTCCCAGAAGTCGAACACGTGGCCGAACATATAAAGGACAAATATCATCTGCCTAAATAACCTTTCCCTCATTTTAAAAAAAACAAGCCGAGCTATTACACGGATAGCTCGGCTCTCAGCTTGAAAAAATTACATCAAGTCTTAATTTCGTGGTACATCTTGAACTTGCAAGCATTTCTCTACTTTGTATAAATAATACCTACATTTTATTATTACAAATGTTACTATTATACGAGAAATTACTATATGCCCTATGAATAGAATGAGGGGAAAGAGCAATACAATCAAACTTATAACAACAAACGGGAACTCAAATTCAGAGAAAAACTTATAAGTCCAATCAAAGCTAACAATTCCAACTACAAATAGCGTAATAAAAAATATAAATCTAATATTTGACCATAGATTTCTACTATATTTCCTACAATCTTCTTGATAAAGGTTATAGCCCGATATAAATAGCTCTATAACTAAAACTATCTGAGAAGTTACTAAAATATAAGTTTTTACAAGTGCTTCATGTTGAGACCCAAACATCCCGATACAAAACAAGCATAAGAAACCGTATAATCCAGCATATAATCCGATGAAACCACAACCTTCCAAATCAAGTTGGTTTTCATCAGTCAGATATTTTAAACGGCGATATGCCTTATCTAAATAGGCACTATTTAATATACATTCACTATTCTCACTTTTTAGACTCTCTGTTATAATATCATTAGCACGAGACAATACCGCCCGTACCGACAACTTTAAATCTTTCTGATATTTACGATAAATTTCAGTCAGTACATGCTTGTTATCAAGATAGTATAATCCAAAGTCAAAAGCAATTATAAATTGTATGAATGCAAGTAGATTAATACATTCTATTCCAGACATTTTTCTATTCAAGTTTTTTAGCTCTCCATTCTTCTCCGTTATGTTTTAATACATATTCAGCAACGTACTGTATTAAATCAACCGGATGGAAAGAATAGCGCAAATTCCCTTTACGATAAGTAACCGATAACATAAGTTCTTTCTTGTCTTTATAAAACCCAATAGCCTCATTATACTTGATTTCTAAGTTCTTTTGGTTTTCTTCCAAAAAGATACTATTGGTTATTTTTTTCAAAGAGTCTATCAATTTCTCGATAGAGCTTTCTACCGGAACTTTCAATAAGGTATGACGCAACTTATAATCAAACTTCAACTCTTTGTTTTTAGATTCATAGTATTCCTTATCAACAGCAATAACCACAAATTTTCCTTTCCCGATTAATTTTGCTGCGTCGGCATCTACTTTTCTGCATAGTAATTTATCACCATTAGAGATGTCTTCAGGTGACATAGAGGAGCCTTCAACAGTAAATATTAAGGGATTCTCAGATTGTTTATACTTAGAAATGTCTAACATTGAATTTTCACACGGAATCCTATCTGGTAACATTTCAAGACCTTTCAACGGAGTTACACTCAACGTAGGATCTCCAGCCGCCACACTCATAGTACCATCGGCATTCATACCGTTGGTATGCACTTCTTTCCCAAAGGCAAAGTGATAAAGATTAGATACTAACTGTTTCAATTTCAACATATTAATTAATAGTATGCGTCTAAGCGCACATTTATGATTCGCAAAGTTAGCGTTTTTTCTCATAACTCGCAAGTTTATAGGGGTTAAACATCAATAATGCCATCGTATGAGGCCCTTGCCTGAACTGTAACAAGAGGATTACACAACAGCCCTCACTCACTAATAAAACATTCTACCATAAAAACAAAAAGAATGCAATGAATGATTACGGTTTAACCTCTTTTGTTTAAAAGCCGGTTTGCTTTGCCTGTGATGAATTGAATAGCAGGATGAAAAAAGAGACTATGTAAGATAATATTTTTGTGAGGAGGACAGTCTGTAAGCTATGTTTCTTCTATTTTGTCGGTTAATAAATTTAATTGATTGCTTGTTAAGTTCAAGGGAAAATTCTATATTTGCGAAATATGATATCCTCCTTCTTGTCTTGAAAGCGGTCTGACTGCTTTAACCAAGGCGAAATGTCTTGGTTTTATAATAAATAATAAGATCAGCATGGCAGAATTAAAGGCAACCGTGTGCTTGCAAGGGAAGGATATAGAAGTGATTTCATCACATATTGAATTTAACCGCAAGACAGATAATAAAGGAAGGCCAGTGACAAATGTTATTGGCGGACGTATTACCATAACCGTTGAATCTACCAGAGAAACTACTATTCTTGAAGCAATGGTAAACAGTCCTTTCAAAGCGATAAGCGGCAAGGTGATTTATTACAACACTAAGGATAATTCAATCTTTCGTGTCGTGGAGTTCAAATATGCGTATATCGTATATTACAAAGAGGTTTACAATGTTGACAGGAAACGCCAAATGTATTCCACCATCACATTTTCTGCGGATATTATTATGATAGGAGACGCATATTTAAGCAATCAATGGTAAGACTGACGATTCCTGCAAGCCTTTATTGAATTTTTCAAAGAAGAAACATGAAATATAGTTGTTTGGATATTATTGTATTAAGAAATATCACTAATTTTGTTCATTGTGGATGTGGTGATAATGGATTTGCAGCGTCTTTTACTATTTCATATTTAATGTTCTTATTGCTACATTTCTGTTTCCCAATGGAGTTTAAATAGAATTATGTTAATAACAAGGGTATGAATACTTTGATTCTTGATTTTTTAAACAGCTATGCTGATAATACTAATCCTCAGTATGCCGTGATGCTGAAAGGAAAATGGGGATGCGGCAAAACTCATCTTATAAAACAATGGAAGAAGAGGTTTGATGGGACCGCAGATACCGACGAGGAAATTACGCTAAAGCCCATCTATATTTCGACCTATGGAATGGATAGCGTGAATGACATCAAGACAGCTATAGATAGGGAATTAAATCCTTTCTTCTATTCGAAAACGGGGCGTTTCATAAAGGGAGTTTTGAAATTAGCCGGTAAGGTAGTCTTCAAGACGAGTATGGATTTTAATGAAGACTCTAAAGAGGATGGTTCCTTTTCCGCAACACTGGATTCGTTGTCGTTACTACAAGTGAAAGACGACAGTATAAAAGGTGTAAAGTTTCTGATATTCGATGACATCGAAAGGTGCCTGATAGAGATGAAGGAATTGTTAGGCTTTATCAACTATTTTGTAGAGCATTGTAATTGTCATGTTGTCGTAATTGGAGATGAGAACCACCTTGAAAAACTTCCCAAGGCTGTATTGGATGAGTTTAAGGAAAAGACCATAGGCAAGGAATTTGAAATACAACCCGACATAGAAGAAGCCATCGAATACTTCCTTGGCGAAGTACCGGTATCCAATTATTTGAAAGAAATGCGTGATTTCATTATTGCCTGTTTTAAGTGTACAAAATCCGACAACTTACGGGTTTTGAGACAATGTTTATATGATTTTAAAAGCCACTTAAACAAACTTCCTCCCGAGCTGATTGAAAAGGATAATATCTTTCTTAAAAATATTCTTGGGTCATTTATTGCAGTGTATGCAGAGTATAATAATAGTGAGAACAAAGAGGTAATTTGTAATTGGAGTAGAGATTGTCGGATTTCACTACTCCAAGATAATAATGAAGATAAGCAAAGGATACAGCATCTAAGGGAAAAATATCACTCTTTGAACAAGGAGTTAATTTATAATGTCTTAAATCCGGAGTATGTTACGGCTATTATACAATATATTATCACAGGTGCTCCACTTGTAGAATTTATTGTTACGGAGATAAGGGATAAGCAAAAAGAATTGAAACCTTGGGAAATGTTATCCGGCTTTTTCGATATGGAGCAGCAAAAACTTGAAAGTATTTGTCAGGACACTATAAAATCCATATTGGATAGAGAGATAAAAGACGCTTATCAACTTGGTTATAGTATTGCGTATCTATCATACTTTCACGCTATTGGCATTTTCTATTTTATACAGGCTTATGTCTCTTTAATAAAAGTAAGAATAGCAGAAATGATTGATAGCCAAACCAGTTTAGAGGAACTTTATCAGCTAAGAGGGCTTTTTATTAGTGGATGTAATTATGTAACCACAGATTCCAAGACCTCAATAACGGATGATATTGTGGACTATTTCTTGCAGAAGATGAAATCAAAGATAAATGAGTTGCCGGATCAAATGCAAAAAGCACTACGTAATTTGACTGAAGGAACAGTAGAACAACTTATAATCATAGACAGATTGCTTTATCCAGATAAAAGTTGTACATACGAACTTCGTGCTATATTTGCATCTGAAGATGCCAATGCTCTTTTTGATGCTATCTGCAAATTAAGCAATAAAAGCAGAAATGCTTTTACGCAATTTCTTGCTTATCATTATAATTTTGACTATGACCTACAAGATGTGAGAGACAGATATAAGGCAGATATTCCTTGTTTACTCAAATTGAAAGATTTGGTCGGTAATGAAATCAGTATATCAAAAGGAGTGGATAAACTTGCCTTCATAAGGTTAAAAGATGCCTTGATTGAAGCTATTAGGAGGTGTGAAGGCTAAAGTGATACATTGATGCCAATGTAGAAACTAAAAATGGCGCATCGTAAAAAACGGGTATGCGATGAAAGACCATTCTCCCTATTGGGCTAAAATAGAGGATATGAGGGCTATAAAGGAAAACGGGTGGCGGCGGGGAATCGGGAGGCTATAAAGGGAGGAAGGATGCCATAAAAGAGTAGAGCCGTCGGCAGACCGAAGCGCAAAAAATCCCTCTGCCCGGTCATCACGACCATACAGAGGGAACGGTTGAAATTATGATTATGTCAAGCAGCTTCGGCAATAGCTTCGTGTTTGGCTGCCTGCGGTTGTTCGGCCTCTTTCAGGCTTTCATCAATCCTGTGCTGAAGTTCCTTACATTCCTGTTTGAGCCTTGACAGCTCATCAGTCTTGCTCCACTGGCGGCAAATGATGTCCTGTAATGTGGGAATTTCGCTTTCTATCCGCTCTACCGCCTTTTGTTGCTTCTCGATAAGAGAGGGCAATTTACTTAATGCTCCATGCGGATATTGTGCCGACTCAACGAAACCAAGCGGTAGCGCACCGCTCAGGCCGCATCGGTATTTCAATCCACTTATACCCTCTACAAAGAATGTATTGCGATCAAACGTACCGTCTATGCTGTACTCGCTACGCACCAACAAGTTCAGCCCTGCATACGTGCCAACTGTGCCATACGCTCCGTTGCGGTAGGTCTTGGCTATACGGTGCAACTCCCGGCCTACTTCCTCGGTAGTGGCTTGCGGCAAGCTCAAAAGCAGGGTTGTCTTTGCTCCATTATACGAGTTGATGTATTCCAAATCCCTCATGAAATCGGCCTCAGTACGCTTTGCTTTTTCGACTTCTCCCTGACCGGCAGCTATTTTGCGCTCGGCACGGATGCGTTCTTTCTTGAAAATAGCCTGTTCCTTTTCGAGTTGCATAATCTTGTTGTCGAGCTTCGTCTTGTTCAGCAAGTCGTTATTGCCTGACAGAATAGCCACGAACTCGGCGAAGTTCATACCGCTGTCCTCATCCATGCCTCCCTCGTCGATACGGCGCACGGCAATTGTGCCGTTGTTAATTTGATTGATAAACATTTGCTTGTTTTTCAACAGATTAAACTTGTAGGCGTCGAGGGTCTTTTCCGTACCATAAATTACGATATCTACCACATTGCCACCCCACAGCTTTACAGTGTTGCCTTTGCGTACTGCCCTGCCGTTTCGTTGTTCCATGTCAGCAGGTCGCCAAGGTATTTCAAGGTGATGCACCGCCACAGCCCTTTGTTGGGCGTTCACACCTGTGCCTAACATGGTCGTACTTCCAAAAAGAACTCGCACCTTGCCGTTGTTCATTTCTTCAAACAGTTTTTTTCTTGTCCTCTCGGTAGTGGCGCATTGGATAAACTGTATTTCATCAGCAGGAATACCGAGCCGTACCAACTTTTCTTTGATGTCGGTATATACGTTCCATTCGTTCGGTTTGTATGTACCAAGGTCGCTGAACACGAACTGTGTACCCCGATTGTCATTCGAGCGTATATAGTAGTCATAGATTGTCCTCGCACAGATAGAAGCCTTATTATCGGCATCGTCCTTGAACTTGTCACCCAACAAGCGCATATCAAGAGCCATTTTTCGGGCTACATTAGTCGCAACAAGCATTTTCGCCTTATCGAGGTTGTCGGGTTGCGGAACGTCAAGTCCCAAGTCCTCCCACTGGCCGCTACCGGCAAAAGAAACCAAGCGTCCTATCATTTCCTCCTGCTCGATTGTCGGAGGATAAGAAAGGAAACGCACGTTCTTCTCAGGCACATCAAGATTTATCATGTCGGCTGTACGGTAATCCGTAATCTCACGCAGGAACATTGCCAGTTCCGGTACTTTGATGTAAGTACGAAAACGTTCTTTGCGCTTCACCGATCCTGTCACGTTCAACTCATAATCTGCCGTTTTCTTTGTGAATATGGCTGCCCACGCATCGAAACAGCTAATCCGTTGCCGTTTAAGCTCCTGCGGGCGCAAATACTTGAACATCACATAAAGTTCGGTCAGTGCATTTACCACCACTGTACCCGACAGAAACGTAGCCCCAAGGTCACGACCTGTACGAAGTTGGATGTCACGAATGGCGAACAAGAGGTTCATTGCCCTTTGAGAGCCTTTGGTGTTGCCGATACCTGCCACACGGTTATGGCGTGTCTGGAACATTAAGTTCTTGAAAATATGGCATTCATCTACAAAAATATGGTCTATTCCCATTGTGTGGAAATCCACGGCATCGTCTTTCCGATTATTGATTTTCATACGCAGTTCTTGTAGTTTAGCCCCAAGGTTCTGTTTACGTTTTTCCAACCCCTCCTGCATCTTTCCGCTACGGTAACGCATAGTGGACTGCTCCAAAAATTCGAGGTTACGCTCCACATCGGCAAGCTCTTCCGTGAATATATCTATCATGGTCTCTTCTGACTGCGGTATCTTGGCGAACTGGTCGTGGGTCAGTATGATGCAGTCCCAATTGTTGTTCTTGATTTTTGAAAAGACCTCTTGCCTGTTGGCAGGGGTAAAATCTTCCTTGCCCGGATAGAGAACTTTGGCCATAGGGTATGCCTTGCGGAACGTATCGGCGATTTCGTGTACATTGGCTTTCAGCCCGATAATAAGCGGCTTGTGTGCCAATCCGAGACGTTTCATTTCGTAGGCGGCAACACACATTATCATCGTCTTGCCTGTGCCTACCTCGTGCCAACAGATACCGCCTCCGTTCTGCTTAATCATCCAGATAGCATCTTTCTGTGAAGGATAGAGGCTATCGTATGGAAATTGCTCGAAAGAGAGCTGCGGAAAGGTTTGTGCCGAACCGTCATAGTGCGGCCTGACATAGCAGTTGAAACGTTCGTTATACACCCTCACCAGCTCGTCCCGAACCTCTATCGGCTGCCTGTCAAGCCAGCGGTTGAAACGGTCTCTAATCTCCTGTATCTTGGTGGCTGCCTCCTGTATGGCTTCCTCGTCCGGTACACGCACCTTATCACCATTGCGGTATATCTCTTTCGTGATTTCAGGTACAGTATCATGCAGGGCATGAACAAACAAATCCCCACCGTCATAGTTACGAACGAAATAGGTGTTGTAAGCCACCGGAGAGTAACTTTGCAGGCGTACTATGTAGGTGTCGTTCACATCGAAATACATTACGCTTGTCTCGGTTTCGAAAAGTTCAGTTGCAAAATCGGCATATAACTTTGTGTCAATCCAACGCTCACCCATGTTAATGTCGAGTTCCTCGTAGGGTATCGCTTCGGGTGTCGCATCCGCCAAAGCCTTTACAGCAGTTTCCGTCCAATCTTTTTCCCTGTCCGTGAGTTCGGATAAGTAAGAACCTATCTCCTTGCATTTGGCTATGACGTTACCTGAAAGGAACTTGCCTTTGTGCTCCCACTCTCCGATAACAGGATTATAAAATATCTCACCTTTGAGGTCGCCGATGATTTCTTCCTCGGCACTATCCGTGGACTGCATCAGGTAGTCCATATCAACCCTGCCGTAGAAATTCAAGCTGCTTGCCAACGCTTCAATCGGTGTCAGCCGTTTGTTCGGGTCTATCTTCTTGAACGCCACAGGTTCACGCATAATGTCGGACTTGACTAAATCCTTTCCAAGCTGCATTTCTATGGTAAAGACTTCCATACCGAGGCTGTCAAGCATGATAAATTCCTTGTTGTCGTTCTCGTGGAAACAACCCCATTTGGCAACAAAGGCATCGTATCGGGCGTTCAGCTCTCCACGCAATCCGTTATCTTCTTTTTGTTCTTCCCTCTCTTTGATTGACAATTCAAAGTATGCCTTGCGTATAGGAAAATAGTCTTTTGCCCTATCTGCATTGACCTTACCCTCATCTACCGGTACAAAATCAATGGCTACCTCTTGATAAAGACTTGATTTTCGGTATTGGATAGTACCCACCTGTCCCTCAAACAGCACCATTGCGCCGTCTTTCATCCATGTTTCCACCCCGTCCGTGTAGGCTCTTTTGCCTTTTGCGACTTGTTTCATGGCTACACTCCCGAAAAGGGACATCTGCATATCTTCGCTACCTTGTCCGTCCCCCATAAAAAGGCTTTTGCGGAAATATCGGCCAAAGTCAAGTTTCAGCAGTGCGGCGAGATATTGTGACATGGCATTTTCATTGCCCTGCCATTGGTATTTGCGTACATATTTTCCGTATTGGTTCTGTACAATGCGGCTACCTGTCGCAAGGGTGGTTTTCGGTATGGTGAACAATTTGTTGGCGTATTCGGTCATTGTGCCCGTGGCGTCCGTCTTTTCCCTGCCTACTTGTAAAAACAGTTGTTCCCGCTGTGAGAGTGCCGCCTTGCGCGTGTGCTTTTGGAATATCAGCAGGTCGCTGCCTACCTCTATACCGCTTGTCTGCATGAAAAGCATATCGGGCAGACGGATTGCACTTATCAGGTCGGCATGATTTACAAGATATTCACGCACGAACTTATTGCCGGGCGTGTCGGCTATGCCCCTCGATGTGATGAAAGCTAACAAACCACCCTCGTTCAACAACTCCATTGCTTTGACAAAAAAGTAGTTGTGTATGGTCTTGGTGGCCTGTTCGTACATACCGCCTTTCTTCCATAGTTCCGCATCGAACACCCTGAAATTGCCAAATGGAATGTTGGAGGCTATGACATCGAAAGTTGTATGTTCAAAACCTTGTTCTCCGATTTCTTCAAACCCAGTCGTCCGTGTAAGCGTATTTTCATGGAGCAGGGAAAGTATCATCCCCGAAATGAGGTCTTTCTCAATAGCATAATCATACGTGCCGGACATGGCTATGGGCAGAAAGCCGCCTATACCTGCACTTGGTTCGAGAAATGAACGCATTTTGAGACCGTTTTCGCTGAACGTGGCATGTATCTGCTGCACCACTGCATCAACAAGGAATTTCGGCGTGTAAAATGCTGTCAGTACAGATGCTTTGATGCCCTCTATGACATTGTGCCGCATGGGTTCTGTGAAATGAGGGTAAGCATTGACTAACTCCTGTAATCTTTGTATCGGTTCTTTCATATCACCACCTATGGGTTTGTCCGTACCTATATTCAACACTTCTTTGATACCCCCGAAACCAGAATATCGGGATAAAATTTCTTTTTCTTCCGCAGTGGCCTGCCTGCCTTGAACTTGGATTTTCATTGCCGTTTCTATGGCTTCCACGTTCGCTACCAATGACTTCAATTTGTTGTAACTCATAATTTAACCTTTCTTTTTTTCCCTTTGTTCGGTCTGTTTGCGACCTCTGGGATTTATTTTTCTGCCTCCAAAAGGTGGCGGAAACAATCGGGACAAGGCTGATGCGGAAAAATACGCTCGACAGACGGAGAGGAAGATTTTTGCGGCTCACTCGCGGCGGAACGCCGGCATTGGCAAGATTGGAGCAGCCTATTACCTTTGCGGGAAAATAAGTCCACGAGAGGTCGCACGGCAGCAGCAAAACGATAATAAATGACAATCAAATAGAAAGGGATGAATAAAACTGTAAAACAGGGTAACGGACAACCGGAACGGATTGCCCGTACTATAATCGGGGGAAAGTGAACTATAAAGGGAGGTGGAATCGTATGGATTGGTCCATCTCTTGATAATTGCAGAATGACGACTGTATTAAATGTCGTAAAAAAATGTAACGGGCTATTTTTTTGTATCATAAGCGTATTATTCAGCAAATTAGTTGTATCTTTGTAATCTCATAGATTTTTTTGAAATGAAAACAGCTATACAGATTGCCAAAATAAGAGCGGTGGTACTCTACATCATGCAGAGTTTCACTCAAGGAGTGGACTATATAAAGTTATTTAAAATACTTTATTTTGCCCAACAGGACCATCTTGTCAAATATGGCAAAGTGATTGTCGAAGACTCTTTCAGAGCATTGAAGCATGGCCCGGTGCCGGCCTATACCTACAAGGCACTGCAAATTGCAGAAGGCAAACCCTTGGATGGGAATTTTGACGAGTTCCTTTCAGACATAGAGGTTCGTGACAAGAAAGTATATACTTCTGCCGTACCCGATATGGACTATATATCAGGTGCCAACAAACGTTGTCTTGACGCTGCTATCGCTAAATATAAGGATACAGACCCTTATGACTTGTCCGATTTGTCGCATGACTCGGCATGGGAAGAAGCGATGACACGCATTCAGGATGATCCTCAAAAGAACTTCATTACCATTATAGATATAGCCCGGGCAGGAAAAGCTACCGAGGACATGGTAGATTATATCCGAGAAAAGCAGATTGTCAAGAACGCTTTATCTTAAATCAAATGGACGACAAAACCGGTGCATTGGAAAGGCTGAAAGCTATAATGACCAAAGCTGAGTAAGTAGATATGTCATCAGTCAAAATTGGTGACATTATTTATGTCCCCTTGGACGAAGAGGACGGACTGATACTAAAAGACGGATATAAAGACCGCAATAAATATATTGTTATTATCGGCTTTACTCCGGAAGGTGTCGCTATCGGTGCCTTACTGATAAATTCGGAAATAGACTCTTCCAAGAGGTCGGAAGAGCTACTGGACTGCCAATATCCTTTGATGGTTCGGAACTATCGTGATATTCTGGACTATGACAGTTGGCTGGATTGTTCCGATATATTCGAGCTTTCAAAATTAAAAATCACGGAAAAGAACGGTAAACTGAAAGGTTGCCTGATTTCCGAAGACAGGGAACGGGTAATGCAGTTTCTAAGAGAGACAGAGGTGTTCGATAATGCAACTAAAAGGCGTTATGGCATTATTAAATAATGGCGTTAAATCATAGGGAATGGATAGAATAGGTTTAGATTCCAGAATTTCAAGGAAAGAATCGTTTCTATTGGCAAATGACGGTTTGTATTTAGGCAGATTGTCGTTGAACACATCTACTCCTGATTCCATATCCAACAACGAGAATATATATGGTAGTCACTTTTCAAGTATATCTTTCAAGAATCGGTATTCCATATATGGAAGTCCCGGTTCATCATTAAGTCCATACAATCCGAATACATTAACCCCACCAGTTATTTATTTAAGAGGTGAGAAAATCGGTTGTTTGAGTAAAAATGTGAATCTTACAAATCGTGTAGATCCGGACGTGCTTAATGACTGGATGATAAGTCAGCGATTATTTGATTAGTTTTCCATACAGAAAAATACATAAGTTCCCAATTTACAATTGGAGACTTATGTATTTAGTGGGTCAAATGCTGATGCCGTCCTATAAAACGACTGGAGTTATCGTTGTAAGTGATAACTTCTTCAGACATCATTAATCTCTACTTTCCAATCTTATACATATTATCACGGGAGTCAAACCGCACACCGCAAAAAATGTAGTCAGGTGTACACACTGCTCTTGCCGTGTATATATCCTTGCAGTTGCATTCTTCAAGGTATCCTGCCAAACTATCCACCATAATAGCGCAACTTAACTCCGCTGTTCGATGCTTGAACCGCCTGCCGTTTATTTCGACTAACACATAAGGGGCAAAAAAATCAAACGGGCTATTGCTTTCGGGGGATAAGATGCCGATGTCTATCAGTCTGACAGGATTTAACTTTTCGTCCTTTGCCTTGTCGTTGTCCTTTTCAATTTGTTCACGTAGCAAGCGGAGGTAGCAATCTTTCTTCGCCTCAAAAGTATGTATCAACTTAATCCACTCACGAATCCGTTTCTTAAAGTATGCCATACTATTGGAAACAAAGAGCGTTATCCGTCCGTCTATGACAAAACCGTAATCGGTCATACCACTCCATTTACCCACACATTTATGGCGTACAGGCTCCCATGTCTTGCCTCCTACAAGGGCGACAAATTCATCTACTGCTGCTTTCTCTTTCCTTTTCATTGTATATAGTTTTTAAAATTCAGGAATAGTTCCTTTCTCAATCAAAACGTTATCGGCATAATACTCAATCGCACCAGTCGTAACACCAATATCCTGACAAACTGTTCTGAGATAATTTTGATAGTCGTCTCCAGAAAAGTTCTTACCACATAAGTTTTTGAAAATCATCGGAATGGATATATCGTCTGTACTCGATAGTATCACTTTGCCATTCTGCCTAATCTCTGTTTTCATAATGCTATTTTTGTTTTTATTGTTACTATTTCCCTTTGTTCGATCTGTTTGCGACCTTTGGAATTTATTTTTCTGCCTCCAAAAGGTGGCGGAAACAATCAGACAAGGCTGATGCGGAAAAATACGCTCGACAGACGGAGAGGAAGATTTTTGCGGCTCACTCGCGGCGGAACGCCGGCATTGGCAAGATTGGAGCAGCCTATTACCTTTGCGGGAAAATAAGTCCACGAGAGGTCGCACGGCAGCAGCAAAACGATAATAAATGACAATCAAATAGAAAGGGATGAATAAAACTGTAAAACAGGGTAACGGACAACCGGAACGGATTGCCCGTACTATAATCGGGGGAAAGTGAACTATAAAGGGAGGTGGAATCGTATGGATTGGTCCATCTCTTGATAATTGCAGAATGACGACTGTATTAAATGTCGTAAAAAAATGTAACGGGCTATTTTTTTGTATCATAAGCGTATTATTCAGCAAATTAGTTGTATCTTTGTAATCTCATAGATTTTTTTGAAATGAAAACAGCTATACAGATTGCCAAAATAAGAGCGGTGGTACTCTACATCATGCAGAGTTTCACTCAAGGAGTGGACTATATAAAGTTATTTAAAATACTTTATTTTGCCCAACAGGACCATCTTGTCAAATATGGCAAAGTGATTGTCGAAGACTCTTTCAGAGCATTGAAGCATGGCCCGGTGCCGGCCTATACCTACAAGGCACTGCAAATTGCAGAAGGCAAACCCTTGGATGGGAATTTTGACGAGTTCCTTTCAGACATAGAGGTTCGTGACAAGAAAGTATATACTTCTGCCGTACCCGATATGGACTATATATCAGGTGCCAACAAACGTTGTCTTGACGCTGCTATCGCTAAATATAAGGATACAGACCCTTATGACTTGTCCGATTTGTCGCATGACTCGGCATGGGAAGAAGCGATGACACGCATTCAGGATGATCCTCAAAAGAACTTCATTACCATTATAGATATAGCCCGGGCAGGAAAAGCTACCGAGGACATGGTAGATTATATCCGAGAAAAGCAGATTGTCAAGAACGCTTTATCTTAAATCAAATGGACGACAAAACCGGTGCATTGGAAAGGCTGAAAGCTATAATGACCAAAGCTGAGTAAGTAGATATGTCATCAGTCAAAATTGGTGACATTATTTATGTCCCCTTGGACGAAGAGGACGGACTGATACTAAAAGACGGATATAAAGACCGCAATAAATATATTGTTATTATCGGCTTTACTCCGGAAGGTGTCGCTATCGGTGCCTTACTGATAAATTCGGAAATAGACTCTTCCAAGAGGTCGGAAGAGCTACTGGACTGCCAATATCCTTTGATGGTTCGGAACTATCGTGATATTCTGGACTATGACAGTTGGCTGGATTGTTCCGATATATTCGAGCTTTCAAAATTAAAAATCACGGAAAAGAACGGTAAACTGAAAGGTTGCCTGATTTCCGCTGTGAGTTTCAACACGATGCGGAGAAAAAAGATGATAAAACTTCTGTGGGCTTTTATGATTATGGTTGCGCTGGCCATTCCCCTGCATGCCGAACTGACATACGAAGGGGCTTACAACCCGAACCAGAATCTGCAGGAATATTTCGACGAAGCCTATCCGAATTATGACAAGCCGATAATTTACGTCTTTTTCAACAACGATCCCTGCTTCCAGTGCCCGCAGACCATTGAACTGATAGAACAGGTCTACAACCGGAACTATCAGAACGAATACAGCCTATTTCTGATTAATTACCAAAATGACGACGAATATAACTTCATCGAAACCTACGACTTGAATCAGCCGTTGGAGGTTGTTCTGGTCGACGTCGCCGACGGACAGAGCATCGGCTACAAGAAACTGGAGAATCTTCAAAACCAGATTTCCGATCCGGTCAGTTTTTCGGAAAATCTCCAATATCAGATAAACTCCTTTTTCAACGGGGAAGACTGATGTCCGCCGCTCTCCCGGCCGGAGGCTGTTTCCTGATAATGACGCAGAAATCCGTCATCTCGTTTGTAATCAGCGACGGCTGGCATGTCGACGGTGTGCTTGTAGCGAAGGAAGCAAAGCTCC
>OLSF01001447.1_pt1 | contig 21237 bp, 20 predicted proteins | sample 1672301 | NCBI WGS metagenome assembly OLSF01 (sample SAMEA3136669, study PRJEB25190) | human gut metagenome | biome: human gut; feature: human-associated habitat; material: faeces | place: Austria | collected 2013
AAGGAGGAAAAATCAATATGTGTGTATTGTTAGATATGTATGAAGCACGAGGAGAAGCACGAGGAGAAGCACGAGGAGAAGCACGAGGAGAAGCACGAGGAATAGAGAAAGGAATTGCGCAAGGGATTTCGCAAGGGATCGAGGAAATCAACACATTATATCATTGCCTATTAGCAGATAATCGCATGGAAGATATACAAAAAGCAATCATGGATACAGACTACCAGAAGGAATTGTTGCAGGAGTATGGGATTGGAGAGTAATAATATCAATAACATAAGTAGATACCGGATAAAATAATCAAAGGACTAATTCCTAGATGTTTATTTTATCCGGTATTTTGTGTGAAAATTATTTTCTTTCAAAAAATGAAAGAAAATGAAAGAAAATGAAAGAAAGTGATTGACAATGACGGAAAATGACGCTATAATACAGATAAAGAAAACAAAAAAGTCCATTTCGGGCAAAAGTAGTCAAAAAATGAAATGGAGTGATGAGATGCTGACAGAAGAAAGACTTCAGGGAATTGAGCGTATTGTGAAGGAAAAAGGGAGTGCTTCGATTCCGGAATTGATGGAACGGATGGGAATATCAGAATCCACAGCCAGACGGGATTTGACTCTACTTGATAAGCAGGGAAGGCTCCAAAAAGTTCGTGGCGGTGCGATGATAATCAGTGATGTTTATAGTACCAAAGAAGATACTGTACTCCAGAAAAAAGACCGGAATTTAGAGGAAAAAGTGGAAATTGCAAAGTATGCGGCATCGCTTATTGAGCCAAACGATTTTGTGTATCTGGATGCCGGAACGACAACAGAACTTATGATTGATTATCTGACAGAAAAGGATATCACATTTGTGACAAATGCAGTTTCACATGCTAGGAAACTTTCGATGGCGGGATATACAACGTATATTCTTGGCGGAGAGTTTAAGGCAACGACAGAGGCAATTGTTGGTGATGAAGCAATTGAAAGTCTACAAAAATATAATTTTACAAAAGGCTTTTGGGGAACAAATGGTGTACATCAGAAATTAGGTTTTAGTACACCAGATGTCAAAGAGGCAAAAGTAAAAGAAGTTGCTATGAAACATTGTGCCAAACGTTATGTGCTTTGTGATTCAAGTAAGTTTTCGCAGATTTCCTGTGTAAAATTTGGAGAGTTTGCAAAAACTTGTATCATAACGACACAGATTTTGGATGAGAGTTATAGACAATGTGACAATATCATTGAGGTAAAGTGAGGTGACAAAGAATGATTTACACGGTAACATTTAATCCTTCCTTAGACTACACCATTCATGTGGAGAATTTTGAACTCGGCAAAGTAAACCGCACGGTGCAGGAAGATATTTATGCCGGAGGAAAAGGAATTAATGTATCTATGGTGCTCAAAAACCTGGGATATGAAACGACGGCGTTTGGTTTCCTTTCCGGATTTACCGGACAGGAGATTGAGCGGCTTCTGAAAGAAAAGGGAATCTCAACCGAATTTATTCATATTGAAAATGGAACTTCGAGAATTAACCTTAAGATTCGTTCCGATGTGGAAAGCGAAATCAATGGAATGGGACCGGTGATTCGGAAGGAAGATTTGGAATTGTTGTATGAGCAGCTGGATACATTGAAAGACGACGATGTGCTTGTTCTTGCGGGAAGCATACCTTCCGGAATGCCGCAGTCGATTTACAGAGATATCATGTCAAGGCTTCAGAGCAAGCGGATTAAAATTGCTGTGGATGCGACAAAGGATCTTTTGATGAATGTGCTTGCGTATCATCCATTCGTGATAAAACCAAATAATCACGAACTTTCGGAAATTTTTGATATCATGATTGACAGTAAAGAAAAAGCGGTTGTATATGCAAAGGAATTGCAGAAAAAGGGAGCACAGAATGTCATTGTTTCCATGGCAGGGGAAGGCGCTGTATTTGTTGGCAGTGATGGCAGTGTATTTATCAGTGAGGCACCGCATGGTGTTGTGAAAAATTCGGTAGGAGCAGGAGATTCGATGGTAGCCGGGTTCCTTGCCGGGTATTTAGCCAAAGGCGATTATGCGGAAGCCTTTAAAATGGGACTTTGCACAGGAAGTGCAAGCGCATTTTCAGACCAGTTGGCAACGAGAGAAGAAGTGGAGCAGGTACGACGTTCACATATATTTGATTTTTAAGAAAGGAGAATTACTATGAAAATTATTGATTTACTGGATGACAGAAGTATTTTGCTAGATGGCAGAGTGGCAGACAAAAAGGCAGCACTTGACCAGATGGTGGAACTGATGGATGCGAGCGGAAAGTTGAGAGACAAGGAAACGTATCGTCAGGGTGTGTATGCAAGAGAACAGGAAGGAAGCACTGGTATTGGTGAGGGAATTGCTATTCCGCATTGCAAATCGGATGCGGTTATCAAACCGGGACTTGCGGCTATGGTTGTAAAAGACGGGGTTGAATTTGAATCGTTAGATGGACAGCCGGCACATTTGTTTTTCCTGATTGCGGCACCAAACACAGAGGATAATGTACATTTGGATGTGTTGAGCCGTTTGTCGGTTCTTTTGATGGATGAAGATTTTACCAATAAACTCCGTCAGGCAACGAGCGTTTCTGAGTTCAAACAGATTATTGAAGATGCAGAAAAAAGTTCGGAAAATGAGGGCGATACTGCTGTAGAACGAGCGGATTCCGAACATTATATCGTGGCAGTGACCGGCTGCCCGACAGGAATCGCACACACTTATATGGCGGCAGAGGCACTTGAGAAAAAGGCGAAAGAATTAGGTTACTCGATTAAGGTAGAGACAAGAGGAGCCGGCGGTGCAAAAAATGTATTGACGGCAGATGAAATTGAACGTGCCGATGGTATTATTGTAGCGGCAGACACGCAGGTGCCGATGGATCGTTTTCAGGGAAAACCAACCGTTGTTACTAAGGTTGCCGATGGAATTAATAAACCGGAAGAATTGCTTCGTGAAATCGTAGACGGAAAAGCACCGTTATATGAGGGTGGCGGAGAAACTGCTCCGAAAGAAGAAATAGCGGAAAAAGAGGGGATTGGACATGCGACCTATAAGCATCTGATGAGTGGTGTTTCACACATGCTTCCATTTGTAATTGGTGGCGGTATTATGATAGCTATTGCATTTTTGATTGATACACTTTGTGGCTATGGTGGTACCGGTGGTGGAAATTTTGGTACATGTACACCATTATCCGCACTGTTTAAGTATATTGGCGATTTTTCCATGGGACTCATGGTTCCGGTATTGGCCGGATATATTGCCTATTCAATTGCAGACAGACCGGGACTTGCTGTTGGTTTTACCGGTGGTTTGTTAGCAGCAAATGGAAATGCAGTACTGGCGAAATATGTATTTGCCAATGAAAGTCTTGGTGGATTTTCAAAATTCATTTCAAATTTTGCCTTTGTTGGAGAAAATGGTGGAAATACCGTATCCGGATTCCTTGGTGGTATTGCAGCCGGCTTTGTGGCAGGATTTATCGTATTAGGATTAAAGAAATTGTGCAGTAAATTGCCGGATTCTTTGGAAGGAATTAAACCGACACTGATTTATCCGCTCGTTGGTATTTTCCTGATTGGTATATTGATGACGATGGTATTTAATCCACTGATTGGTTTGATTAATACAGGACTTAGCAATATGCTGACAAGCATTTCCGATGCAGGTATGATTACAGTTCTTGGTTTGATTCTTGGTGCTATGATGGCGATTGATATGGGAGGCCCGATAAACAAGGCAGCTTATGTATTTGGCTCTGGTATGTTAGCAACCGCATCGCAGATGATGGCACAGGGAGCACAGGCTTCGGACCCGGCAGTTCAGGCATGTTATATGGCAATGGCTTCCATCATGGTAGGTGGTATGGTGCCACCGGTTGGTATTGCAGCAGCCTGCAAATTGTTTCCTCGGAAATTTACAAAAGCAGAGCAGGGTTCCGCAGTTTCGAATATTGTAATGGGATGCTCGTTTATTACCGAAGGCGCAATTCCATTTGCGGCATCTGATCCACTGCATGTTATTCCGTGTACGATGGCTGGTGCCGGTGTGGCAGGATTGTTATCCGCCCTCTTTGGATGTACCTTAATGGCTCCGCATGGTGGCGTGTTCGTATTCGCTACCGTTGGACAGCCGTTATTATATATTGTCGCATGGCTGGTTGGTTCCGCTGTGACGGCAGTGATGTTAGGATTTATCAAAAAAGATGCGAAAGCATAAGTAAAAGGAGGAAATGAAAATGAAAGAGTTTAAGTATGTAATTAAAGATGAGCAGGGGATTCACGCAAGACCGGCAGGAATGTTTGTAAAAGAGGCAGCAGCCTTTTCAAGCAAAGTAACAATTAGTAAAGATGGCAAAGAAGTGGATGCTAAAAGAATCCTTGGTGTTATGGGACTTGGCGTAAAGAAAGACCAGGAAATTGTACTGAGAGCAGATGGTGATGATGAAGACGCAGCAATTGAAAAATTGAGCGCATTTTTACAGGAAAATCTGTAATGTGTTAAGGTAATTGTTAGATACCTTAGATTGGAGGTACTATGCTTGTATTGGATGGAAAAAGTGTTTTTGGTGGAATCGCAATCGGAAAAATCGCCCTTTTTGAAAAGGGCGATGACCCGGTAAAACGTAAGACAATTGAAGATACGAATGAGGAAATCAAACGCTTTGAGAATGCAAAAGAAAAAGCAAAAGAGGAATTAAAGGAACTGTATGAAAAGGCACTTCTAGAAGTAGGAGAAGCCAATGCCATGATTTTTGATGTACATCAGATGATGTTGGATGATTTGGATTATATCGAATCCATTCGCAATATGATTGAGACACAAAAGGTAAATGCAGAGTTCGCAGTGGCAACGACAGGAGACAATTTTGCTGCGATGTTTTCCGGTATGGATGACGCTTACATGAAAGAGCGTGCAGCGGATGTAAAAGATATTTCCAATCGTTTGATTCGCGTTTTAATGGGAAAGCAGAGCGGTGGAATAACCGGAAATGAGCCGGTGATTCTTGTGGCAGAGGATTTGGCACCAAGTGAGACGGTACAGCTTGATAAAAGTCTTGTCCTTTCGTTTGTTACAAAACACGGTTCGACCAATTCCCACACAGCAATTCTAGCCCGCACAATGAATATTCCGGCATTAATCGGCGTGGATTTTCAGGGAGATATTTCCGGTAAAATGGCAATTGTTGATGGATTTGACGGAAAGGTTTATATTGAACCGGATGAAGAAACACTTGAACGCTATCAGAAACAGAAGGAAGAAGAAGAAAAGAAACAGAAACTTCTTCTGGAACTGAAAGGCAAAGAGACTATTACAAAGGGTGGAAAGAAAATCAATCTGTATGCCAACATTGGCGGTGTATCGGATGTTGCCGAGGTGCTGGCAAACGATGCCAATGGAATTGGTTTGTTTCGCAGTGAGTTTTTGTATCTGCAAAGCGAGACATTTCCAACGGAAGAAGAGCAGTTTCGGGCCTATAAGACAGTTGTAGAAACGATGGCTGGTAAAAAAGTAATCGTAAGAACATTGGATATTGGAGCGGACAAACAGGTAGATTATTTCGGTTTGGACAAAGAAGACAATCCGGCACTTGGATATCGTGCGATCCGTATCTGCTTAAAGCAGCCGGATATTTTCCGCACACAACTTCGTGCCATTTACCGTGCGAGCCACTATGGTACATTATCGATTATGTTTCCGATGATTATTTCAGTCGATGAAGTGCGAGTGATTAAACGAATTGTAAATGAAGTCAAGAGCGAACTTGATGAGCAGGAAATTCCGTATGGAACAGTAGAACTGGGAATCATGATTGAGACGCCGGCAGCGGTAATGATTACCGATTTACTTGCTAAAGAAGTTGATTTTTTCAGCATTGGAACCAATGATCTGACTCAGTATACGTTAGCAATTGACAGGCAGAATCCGAAATTGGACGACTTTTATAATTCTCACCATGAAGCAGTTCTGCGCATGATCCGTATGGTCGTTGAAAATGGACATAAAGAGGGATGCTGGGTTGGTATTTGCGGAGAACTTGGAGCAGACACTTCCCTGACAGAAACATTTGTTTCAATGGGAATTGAGGAGTTGTCCGTGAGTCCGTCGATGGTTTTAAAAGTCAGAGAAGCCGTCAGAAATATTGAAGATTAAACAGAAAAAATCCAATAAAAAAAGATGTACGTTTTATTGTACACTTATCCATGATATCATCCTCTCATAAAATATGTGAGAGGATGATTGTTATGTTGAATGAATTTCATGATATGTTGATTTTAGCTTGTGGCTTTAGTGTGATTTTGGCGTATTTAATCTTCCTTCATTAATGAGGAAGAATACCAAGCGGATGTGCCTGAAGGACTTTTGTCTCATAGCCATTTTTACTGTTTGTCAGCAAGTCAGAACGAGGTGTAACACGGCCTTTTTGAGTGAGTACGACGATTGTAGAACCACCGTATTCAAAGAATCCTTTTTCTTCTCCACGGGTTACGACTGTGCTTTGTTTGTGGTTTGAAATTTTGCCAACTAAGAGAGCACCGACTTCCATCTGGAGTACATCGCCAAATTCTTTTGAGCGAATTACTGTGTATTCGCGCGTGTTTTCTTTGTAAATTGGAAGGTAATCGTTGGCAATCGGATTTACCGTGTGGAAAGTTCCGTCAATGTGATAATTTTTCGACTGTTTCCCGGACACAGAGTAAAGATAGCGGTGATAATCTTCCACGGTTAAGCGGAGTACGTAGGCATACCCACCACGGAAACGTTTTGCTAAGCGTGGACTGCGAAGCAGAGAACGCAAGGTGTATTCTGTATTTTTAATGGAAAATGTTGTGTTCTCCTGAATTGGATAAACCGTTGCCAGACAGTCACATGGACTGATAAGGACATCAAGGTCCTCCGGAACAGGCCGGCAGTCCGGCTTGATTTTTCTGGTGAAAAAATCATTAAAAGAAGAGTAGTCACACTCTTCATAAATGTCCATGTTAATTTCATTGCGCTCAATAAATTTAGAAATCAGCCATTTTGAGTGAGCAGATGAAAGATAGCGTCCGGCAAGTTTGGAAACTTGCGGCTGAATCAATGGTTTTAAAAGCATACGCCCGAAAATGTTGGTATATAAAAAGGATAATAATTTATCCTGGTTTGTTATATTACTTACTTTTTTCCCTTGTAAATCAATGTAATCCATAAGTCCTCCTTATTATTCGACAAATAAAATGCAAACCATCACAGCGGTCACAAGTACCATCATGGCTGCAATTACACTGTTGCCCGGTTTTTTGAGTTTAAAATCAAGAACGTACAGGAAAGCAACTACGATGTGCATGATGGCAAGGAATAAAAGAAATGTTTCATGGCTGACCAATGGGTGAAACAAATATACAATTGGATAAATAATTGTAATTGTTGTAATTGGCAGACCACGATAGCCTTTTGCCTGGTCGGTTTCGGGATTGGCATGTTTTAATTCTTCCAATACATTAAAATAAGCAAGGCGGATTACACCACATAGAACAAACAAAATTTCAATTGCAATACCCCAGACAGAATTCAGACCCATCTGATAGGAAATGATAACCGGAGTTACTCCAAAGCACACCATGTCGCAGAGCGAGTCAATTTGAATGCCAAAAATTTCCATTTCTTTTGTCCGATTTTTCATAGCACGTGCGATTTTTCCATCGAAAGTATCACAGGCGCCGGCAAGTGCCAGACATAAAATGGCAAACTTAAACTGACCGGTGCTGGCAAGTGCCATACTGCTTACGGAAAGCGCTACACCTATGTAGGTAACAATTACTGAATAATTATAAAATCCAATCATAAATATCCTCTTTTCTTTTACTCTGTTTTTTTACTTTTATCTGTGACAGTCAAATGTGTGATAAAGGAAACAATACCACTAACAATTACAAGGATGTAATAACTGAATCCGCGGCTGACAAGCAGCGAAGCGGTTGTCATAGCCGTTCCGTGGAAAATCGGGGTAAAGATACGCAGGTAAAGTCCCTCGCTGATTCCCATTCCACCCGGCAGTGGTAACATATCAACAGAAATGGATATGACTGCCTGTAAAATTGTAATAGTGAAGAAAGTCTCCGTATTCAGCCCAAAGCTTCGGTATACAACATAAGTAATCGCAAAAAGGAAGAAGCGCTGGATAAAAGAAATAATCGTTGTGTTAAAAATCGCAAATTTATTTTCCTTTAAGAAGCGAGAGGCTCCCTTATAAGTTTCCATCGACTGCTCTAAGCGCTCGGTGCGGTTATTTTTCTCTTTCATCAAGTGAATTTTCTTTAAGAGAGCAAATCCCTTGGTGATTAAATATTTTGCCGTGCCGGGCAGAAATACCAGTAAACTCATAAATAATACGCAGAATACGTTGAGTGCAATTCCTAAATAAAGGAAAAACTGAACGTCAACACTCAGCATTGTGATAAGGTCCTGTCCGAATATGGCAACTGCTAATCCGACGAAAACAAGTACAAATTTATATTCAATCGTTACTAACATTAATATGATAGTAGCCGTTGGAATATCAATGTTTTGTTTTTTCATATAGTAAATCTGCATCGGCTGTCCGCCCGTTGCTGACGGGGTGATACAACTGTAGAAAAAACCTACAAAAGAATAACGGATGCAGTTAAATAACGGAACTTTAATCTGCACGGTACTTAATAGGTATTTAATAATAACAGACTCACTGCACACATACACAATTACCAAAATAAAGCCGGCTAACAAAAATCCCGGTGCAATCTGGGAGAGTGTGTGTAAAATAACGCCAAAGTCCTGGTCTTTAAAAACAGCCCAGATGGTTAAACCAAGCAAAGCTACCAAAAATAGAGCGTTAAATAAATTTCTTTTAGTTTTTTTGCTCACGTGCTACTCCTTTTGTTCGAATCAATACATATAGCAACCGCCGGTTTACCCAGGTGAAGATTAACTTTGGTGCGCGATACCAGCTAACTCTGCGTGTGAGAAGTGAAAGAACTTCTGCGAGCAGGACACCGGCAATGGCATCGGCAATATAATGCTGTTTGGTGAACTGTGTTGAAAGGACAACCAGCAGAGCAAAGATGCAGGAAAATGCACGGTACCAGGCAGGTACCTCTTTGCGTCCCCGGATGCCGGTGTAACAAAACCAGCTTACCAGACAGTGAATGGATGGAAACAGGTTTGTCGGCTGATCCAATCCGTATAAAAACTGAAGCAGAAAGACACTAAATCCTGTGCCTGTTACTTCCGGTCGTACATTTGTCGTTGGAAATACCATAAAAATGATTCCGCAGACAAGACGGGAAATCATATCGGCTGCAACAAAACGATAAAACGTGTCCGGGTCATTCCGGTTAATTCTGGCAACCATAATATAATTCACAGTCCAAAACAGAAAACATCCAAAGTAGATGTACATCCAACCCGGAACAAGTGGTATTGCCTGATCCAAAGAAGTGGTAAGGTCATAATGATACCAGTCTGCACACATTACCATCGTTCCACTGTAAATAAGCATATTTAATCCAAAACAGGATAACAGTGGCAGGATGGCAAAAAGCGGACAAATTGGATCAAGATACTTTTTCATCCATTGATACATAATCATATCCTCTTTTTTGTTCATTTTGAAAACATACTCTTCTTATTCTACAATATTTTTTTTCTTTTTGCAACTTATGATTGTTTTGAGGCAGGGGATGTGCTAAAATATGGGACAGTAGAAAATATATTGCTTAGCAAATGGAGGATAAAAATGGGAATTTTCGATGTTTTCGTTGCGGTGATCTGGGGTGTTGTGGAAGGAATCACCGAGTGGCTGCCGGTAAGTAGTACAGGACACATGATATTAGTGGAAGAATTTTTGAAATTTCAGGATGAACAGTTTTCTCAAATGTTTTTGGTTGTTGTGCAGTTAGGTGCTATCTTAGCCGTTGTTCTTTTGTTTTGGAGCAGGATATGGCCATTCCGTTTTACAAAGAGAGAGCGGGGCGAATCCATTATTGACTGGAAGATTATGCAGATGTGGTTTAAGATTATCGTGGCATGTCTTCCGGCAGCAATTGTAGGCATTTTGTTTGATGATTGGATTGACGAGGTGTTCTACAATGCGTATGTTGTGGCAGGTGCTTTGATTGTTTATGGTATTTTATTTATTATTGTAGAGAACTGGAATAAGGGAAGAAAACCGGCAATTACTTCGGTAACGGAAATCGGATATGACACTGCGCTTATCATTGGTATTTTTCAGTTATTAGCGGCTGTTGTGCCGGGAACTTCTCGTTCCGGTGCTACCATCATTGGTGCCTTGCTTCTTGGTGTGGCTCGTGGTGCAGCAGCAGAATTTACTTTCTATCTGGCAATTCCGGTTATGTTTGGTGCAAGTCTCTTAAAGATTGTAAAGAGTGGATTAAGCTTTGGTGCTATGGGTTATGTGACTTTACTCGTTGGTATGTTAGTTGCCTTTGTGGTGTCTCTGTTTGTAATCCGATACCTCATGAGTTATATCCGTAAACACGATTTTAAGGCATTTGGTTATTATCGAATTGTGTTAGGTGTTGTTGTCCTTGTTTACTTCTTCCTATTCAAATAAAGGGATTTGAGGAAGACCAAGGTAATTCAGAAGACCAACATAAATGGCATAAGCAAATTCATATGGTTTATCGGCTAAGAGGGCAGCGTCGCCTTCATTTGAGAGATAAGCCAGTTCAATGAGGACGGCGGGCATATTGGTCCGCCGTAATACGTAGAGGGAAGGACGGGCATAGATACCGTTGTTTTTTGTACCTAAACGTCTTACAATTTCATTTACGATATTGACGGCGAGTTCATAAGAAGGCGTGTTGACGGCATAGACGTATGCTTCCGTACCGTTGATGGCGGGATTTACATTGGCATTTGTGTGAATGCTTAAAAAGTAGTCAGCCCCCCATTGATTTGCCTGCTCGGTGCGGGTTCTGAGACTTGAGTTGGTGTCGTAACCTAAAATTTCATCCGGTGATGTGCGGGATGTGATAGCAGTGAAGCGGGAATCCGCATTTAAAATGTTTGCAAGATAAGCACCAACTAAATAGGTGATATCCTGTTCCCGTAATCCAAATCCTTCGGCACCGGCGTTAAAACCATAGGGATTGTGTCCCTGGTCGATATAAATACGAATGGGCATAAGTTTGCTCCTTATCCGGTAAAAGAGTTTGCTATCAATATATGCAGTTAGAAAGGTGCGGTGAAAATGGGGAGGCAGATGAGGTTAGACCAGTATATTTCTACTTATGTAGAATTAACGAGAAAAGAGGCAAAAGAGGCGATTCGGCGCGGACTTGTCTGCGTGGCTGGAACAGTCGCAAAACAGGCGAATTGTAAAATTGACAGTGAAGAAGATGTGACTTACTGCGGAAAAGAGATTAGGGCAGAAGAGTTCGTTTATTATATGTTAAATAAGCCGGCAGGTGTGGTTTCGGCAACAAAAGATGAGAAGGAGCGTACCGTCCTTTCCTTACTGCCGGAGATGAAACGGGAATTATTTCCGATGGGGCGTCTGGACAAAGATACGGTGGGCCTTCTTATTTTGACGGATGATGGAATGCTTGCACACCGTTTGTTATCGCCGGCTTATCATGTGGCAAAAGTTTATGATGTGATTTACGAAGGAACTTTGCCTGAAAATGCAGTAGTTTTGTTTGCGGAAGGATTGGAAATTGGAGAGCGGAAAAAAACGCTGCCTGCAAAACTGGAACTCATGAAATCCGGGCACGCAAGGCTTACGATTTCGGAAGGAAAGTTTCACCAGGTAAAGCGGATGTTTGCTGTTTTGGGGGCAAAGGTGACAAAATTAGCAAGGGTATCATTTGGCGGAATAAATTTGGACCCTGCCTTAAAACCGGGGGAATACCGGAAATTGACAGAAAATGAAATCAACCAATTAAAAGAGGGAGAATAAGATGGCGAAGAAAAAATATTATGCAGTGAGAGCCGGAAGAACGCCGGGAATTTATACAAGCTGGGATGCGTGCAAGGCACAGGTGGATGGATTTGCTAATGCGTCTTTTAAAAGTTTTCCGACAAAAGAAGAAGCGGAAGCTTTCTTAGGAAATAATACGAAAGAGAATAAGATAGAAGATGAAGCACTTGCCTATGTAGATGGAAGTTACAATGTCGAGACCGGTGAGTACAGCTGCGGTGTTGTGTTCTTTTTTGAAGGGGAGAAAACAGAGTACTGCGAAAAGGGAACCGACTCAGAACTTGCTGCTATGCGGAACGTGGCAGGCGAAATTCTCGGAGCACAGGTGGCAATGAAGATGGCGGTAGAACAGGGGGCGGAAAGTCTTACGATTGTCCATGATTATCAAGGGATTGCCTCGTGGTGTACCGGAGAATGGAAAACAAATAAAGAGGGAACCAAAGCCTATAAAGCATACTTTGATTCCCTAAAGGATAAACTAATCATTCATTTTCAAAAGGTCAAAGGACATTCCGGAGATGAGTACAATGACCTTGCGGATGAACTGGCAAAAAGCGTTATTTTTTAGCGTTTGCCATTGCTTCTTCGCAGAAATACAGCTGTGAATTCAGAGGAGTTTTTCCTCGCTGGTCTACCTTCACGTAGTGTCCATCCGGCATGAGAAGGTGGGCTTTTTTTGTATCCGAGAGCTGCATGTGTAAAATGTGGTAAATCTCTTCCTGCAATATAGGATCTTCAACCGGGAATAAGATTTCTACACGTTTGTCTAAGTTTCTTGGCATCCAGTCGGCACTTCCCATATAATATTCGGCATTTCCATTGTTCTCAAAGTAGAAAATGCGGGAATGTTCCAAAAAGGTACCAACAATGGAGCGCACACGGATATGTTCACTTAAGCCTTTGATTCCGGCACGCAGACAGCAGATGCCGCGTACAATCAAATCAATTTCCACGCCTGCCTCGCTGGCATCATAGAGTGCTTCAATAATTCCCGGATCACACAAGGAATTCATCTTTGCGATAATTCTTGCCGGGCGACCGTTCTTGGCATGTTCTTTCTCACGCTCAATTAAAGACAAGAACTTGCCGCGCAGCCACAGAGGAGCTAAGGATAATTTATTCCATACAAGCGGTTCGGAATAACCGGAGAGCATATTAAAGACTGCCGTAGCATCCTCTCCGATCGCCTCTGAGCAGGTAAACATTCCACAGTCGGTATAGAGTTTTGCCGTGGAATCATTGTAATTTCCGGTTCCCAAATGCACATATCTGCGGATGCCGTCTTCTTCTTTCCGTACCACCAGTGCGATCTTACTGTGTGTTTTCAAGCCGACTAAACCATAGATAACATGACATCCGGCTTTCTCTAATTTTTTCGCCCAGACAATGTTATTCTCTTCATCAAAACGTGCCTTTAACTCTACTAAAACAGATACCTGTTTTCCGTTTTCTGCAGCTAGTGCCAAGGATGCAATGATCGGCGAATTACCGCTGACACGGTACAGGGTCTGTTTGATGGCAAGTACATCCGGGTCCACTGCCGCCTGACGGATAAAATCAACGACCGGATCAAAGGTCTGGTATGGATGATGTAACAGAATATCTTCTTTTCGGATCGCCTCAAAGATGTCGCAGCCTGCCGGGATTTTTGGCACCTTCTGCGGTTTGTACGGTGCATAACGCAGATCATCACAACCCTCAATACCGTAGACTTTCATTAAAAAGGTCAGGTCCAGAGGTCCGTTAATTTTATAGATATCGTCCTTTGGGATCTGTAACTCTTCCTTTAAAAAATGAAGCAGTTTTTTGTCGATCTTATCCTCGACCTCTAATCGGATGATCTCGCCCCACTGACGTTTTTTCAACTGCTTTTGGATTTCCTGTAATAAATCCTCTGCTTCGTCCTCATCAATGGTAAGGTCTGCATTTCTCATGATACGGTATGGATAAGCACAAATTACATCGTAATTTAAGAAAAGCCGTTCCATATTTTTTTCAATGATCTGCTCTAACAGGATAAAACTGTGATTCTCTCCATCCGGGATCGGTATGATACGCGGTAGTACTCCCGGCACCTGTACCGTAGCAAATTCATAGTTCTCTTCTTTCTTTTTCTCACCTTTTTTTAATAAAAATGCGGCAATGTTCAAGGTCTTATTACGGATCAGCGGAAACGGACGGGAAGCATCCACCGCCATCGGCGTAAGCACCGGATAAACCGTTTCCTCAAAATATTTATCCACAAATTCCTGCTGCTCTGCGGTCAGTTCTTCAAAAGCATCAATGATACGGATGCCCTTCGCCTCTAACTGTGGCACTAAGGAGCGGTTATAGGTGGAATACTGCAGCTCCACCAGTTCTCTGGTTGCCACATTGATCTTTTCTAACTGCTCTGTTGCCGTCATTCCCGCAATATCTGCTTTTTTGTAATCCGCATGTACCATATCTCTTAAAGAAGCGACTCTTACCATAAAAAATTCATCGAGATTTGAGGAAGTGATACTGACAAATTTTAAACGCTCTAAAAGAGGAATGGATTTATCCCGTGCTTCATTTAATACTCTGCCGTTGAATTTGAGCCAGCTTAATTCCCTGTTTTCATAATATTCCGGGCTTAAAAAAACATTTTTTTCTTCCATTGTTTCCTCCTTATAACTTTCTCTTTTCCCGAAGAACCGGTTTGATCCCAAAGATTGCTTCAAAGCTGTCTGATTTATTTGCCAACAGCCCTTTTTCTAAAATAATGTCATCTTTTGTTTCTACCGTGATGAGAAGTTCTTTATTTTTTAATACGACTTTGATCGTACTGAATTTCTGTTTATGACTGCGGTCTAATGCATTGGACACCCGAAGGATGGCAGCTAACTTCGCTGCTGTCATATAGCTTTGTACATCCATTTTATCGGCTACCCGTTCATAGGGGTCTAACGGTCTGGTGTTGTAGCGCACGGTACTTGCCACGATTTCACGCTCTAAATGGGACAGTCCGATGATTTCGGAAGCCATGATAATGTCATAGGCACAGTCCGGTCCGTTTGCAAGACTGACAAATTTTCCACAATCATGCAGGATTGCCGCAACCTGAAGTAAGAGCTGTTCTCTGCTTCCCATACCATGTACTTTCTGAATTGCATGAAAAATCATGGTTGACATTTTTGTCAGTGCATCAATATGCGGCGAATAGCTGTGGTAACGTTTCGACAGGTTGGTCGCCGCACTTAATACGTCGTTATCAAAATCATGTACGGATTTTAATAATTTATTCTCACTTGCATACTGATATGCCATACCGTCACTGATATTATTTCCCGGAACCCAGACTTCGCCGGTTCCAAGCTCCTGTGCAATGCAGCGGTACATCACAATGGATGGCAACAACAGCGGGTCTACCGTAGACAACTTCAACTGCTCTGCCACATCTTCCGGAGTCTGTCTGCCTAACTCCTTTAAATGTTCTGCAAAGACTTCTGTTTTTGCCGTTTTGATCTCACCGTTTCCCTGAATACTCTCCATCAGTTCTAAGCTGTAATCACCTAAAAAGATCAGATAACGCAGTTCTCTTTTTTTCAGATACATCGCCTTAAATACTTCAATCTCTTTGTTGATCAGCTCCTCCATCTGCTTTTCAAAACGGGCAACCGTATTTCCGATCCCTGCAAGCTGTTCCTGCAAACGCATGGTTCCAAGAACAAGGTGCTGCGTCGTTACCACACCGCCCTCGGAAAAGAGTGTGATCTGGATGCTCTCGCCGCCGACATCGACAACTGCCGCTCCCTCTTTTGTCATAGCATCAAATTCTTCTCTGGCCGCAACTGACTGATATCCGATAAACCTCCGCTCAGAGTTGCTTAAAATCTGTAAAGTCAGTCCTGTCCTGATCCGGATCTGCTCTAAGACAAACAGAACATTTCCTGCATCCTTTAAAAAGGCTCCTGCATAGACACGGTAAGCATCTACCCTGTAAGACTTCATGATCTCTTCATATTCTGAAAGGATCTCACAGAGTTCTTCCATGACTTCTGTTTCCACTTTTTTATGTTTATAAATATTTCTTCCGATCCCGATCCTGCTTCTGATCAGATCAATCTCTCTTATCTTGCGTTTTGCTGAGATTTCCGTAATCTTTAAGCTGACCTCATAAGAACCGACATAGATTGCTGCAAATGTTGTAATCCTCATGTATTTCTCCTCTCAGGTACTATTTCATCGTTCCAAGCAGATGGTCAATGAACTGCTGGGCAGTCCTTCCTGACAGCCCGCCGTTGCTTAACTCCCACTTATTGGCTTCTAAAAGGAGTTCCTCCTGCGGCATGTTGATTCCATGCTTCTCTGCTAGAACTTTCACAATCTCCTGAAATTCTTTTTTGTTTGGTGCACCAAAATAGATGGATACGCCAAAACGGTATACTAAGGAAAGTTTTTCCTGTACTGTATCGGAAGTATGCATATCCTCTCTGACTTCTTCTTTGTCGCTGAAATTCTCGCGGATCAGATGTCTGCGGTTTGAAGTTGCATAGATCAAAACATTCTGCGGTTTTTTCTCTAAGCCGCCTTCAATGACTGCCTTTAAATACTTATATTCGATCTCAAACTCCTCAAAAGACAGATCATCCATATAAATAATGAATTTGTAATTACGATTTTTGATCTGCGCGATCACACTCTGTAAGTCTCCGAACTGGTGCTTATAAATTTCGATCATCCGAAGACCTTTATCATAATACTGATTGATGATCGCCTTAATACTTGAACTCTTTCCGGTTCCCGCATCTCCAAATAAAAGACAGTTATTTGCTGCCCTGCCTTCTACGAATGCTTCCGTATTCTCTACTAATTTTTTCTTTGCAAGTTCGTAACCGACCAGATCGTCTAAATGGACATGTGCGATATTTGTGATCGGTACGATCCCTGCACCATTTTCATGGTGTTCCACGCGGAATGCCTTGTGCAGTCCGAGTTTTCCCACTCCAAAATCCCGGTAAAATTCCGTAACACAGTCTTTAAATTCCGATACATTTTCGGTCTGCTCTAACCGGACACTCAGATCACAGATGCGGTCGCGGATCCTGCTGTTAAATACCTTGCCGTTTCCTTCAAACCGCTCATAGTGCAAAAGTACCGGAATACAGTCTACTCCGAGTTTTCGTCCTAATTCTTCCAGATCAAATTCAAAGAAATAACGGAAAACCTCAAAATCATGCAGAGCGATCTCATTGATGCTTCCCTCGATATTTCCGCGTATTTCACAGGCTCTGCTGTATGCATTTTCATTGCTGATCAACAGATATGTAAGATAGTTATGCCACAGATTTCCCTGAAAACCATGACTTGCAGATACTTCTAACAATCGATGAAAACACTCGTAGAACTTCTGCCTCTCCTCCTTAGCATCCATTCCGCCGCGTCTGCTCCGCTCAATGATCGATGCCATCGGATAAAAAATCTCTTCATCTGTTCCGTTAAAATCTTTGTATAATATCAATTCGCCTGCACTTTTCATTTCATTACGCCTCTTCTCACTTAATAATTACCCAGTATTTTTAACTTGCTTGTCTCTTCTGACAAACCGTTTAATGCATTCTGTACTGCTCCGTCATTCAGATTTCCTTCAATATCTATAAAAAACCGGTATTCCCAGTTCTTTCCCTGAATCGGTCTCGATTCAATCTTTGTCATATTGATCCCATTAAAGATAAAATGTGAGATCATCTGATAAAGAGAACCGCTCTGATGCGGGATCTCAAAGCAGATGCTGACCTTCTTCGCATCTTTTTCAAAGACATGCTTTCCGGTCACGATGATAAATCTTGTATAATTATCTGCATTATTCGAAAGATTTTCTTTTAAGATCTTAAGCCCGTATAATTCGGCAGTCAGTTTGCTTGCAATTGCCGCCTGATTCTTCTTTCCATCCTCTTTGACTTTTTTTGCAGAAACAGCTGTATTCTTTAAGCTGATCTTTTCCCAGTCACGGTGTTCTTCTAATATCTTACTGCACTGCATCAACGCCTGTGGATGGGAATAGACCTGATCGATATCTGAAAGTTCTGCCTCCGGCAGTCCTAACAGCACATGTTCGATTTTTATGATCTGCTCACCGACAATGCAGTGGTCATATTCGACTAACAGATCGTAGTTCTCACGAACACTTCCCGCTGAGGAATTCTCGATCGGAAGTACCGCATAATCCGCTTCTCCGTTTTTAATAGCTTCCATCGCATCCCGCCACGTTTCCACATGAAAACTGTCTGTGTCACTGCCAAAGAATTCTTTCATGGCTGCTTCGCTGTACGCTCCTTCCACACCCTGAAAAACCACTCTTGCCTTGGTAAAATCCAGCTTGTCCTCACAGATGAAATCCGGCTTTTTTGTCAATCCCTGTTCGGTCAAAATCTGATACTGACGTTTCCGGCTCATCGACATGATATGCTCAAACAGTTCCCTGACACTTCGTTTATTAAATGTATTTGATGCAAGGCTCTCTGCTTTTTCTAATTTTGCCTGCTCCCGCTCTTTATCAAAAATCTTCTTTCCGGTCGAAATCTTATATTCCGCCACCTGTGCGGTACACTCCATGCGCTTTTCATAGAGTTCGATCATCTGACCGTCAATGCGGTCTATTTCCTCTCGTATTTCCAGTAAATCTTTCATTTTTTCCACCCTGTCATATTTTTTTCTATCATACCCTATCCCGCTTTTGATATCAAGATTTCCTTGCGAAAAAGCATCGTATGCACTATAATTTTACATGAATTTTAAATATATTTTAGAAGGAGCATACATACCATGATTAAAAAGATGAAATGGATTCTTCCGATTGCAGCCGTACTGCTTATCATTGCCATCTGGCTCATACATTTTTTCCATACAAAAAACCATTTTAATGACACCTATGTTAACGGAAACACTGCCGGAAACCTTTATAACGGCGGCATGTTCTGCGAGTATGACGGTACCGTCTATTTTGCAAATCCCGATGACAATTACCGCCTTTACTCCATGTCTTTAAATGGAGATGATGTAAAAAAATTAAGCAACGACACCGCAACCTTTATCAATGCAGATGAGCACTACATTTACTATGCCAGAAACAATAAGGCAGAGAACAGTGATTTTTCCTTTTTACGCTGGAATAATAACAGCCTTTGCCGTATCAACCGCAAAAACGGAAAAGGACGTGTGATCTTAGACCCGGAGCCTTCCATGTACGCCTCCCTTTTGGGCAATTATATGTACTATCTGCACTATGACAAGGACACTGCGACTACCATGTACCGTGTAAAAATTGATGGAAAAGAAAAAGAACAGGTTAAGGATCAGCCTTATTATACCTGTTCTGCCAACGGCAATTATTTATATTACAACGGATTAGAAAACGACCGCCACATCTACTCCATGAATGCGGAGACCAAAAGCTCTAACCGGATTTTTGACGGTGACTGCTGGATGCCGATCGTCGATGGTGATACGGCTTACTATATGGATTGTTCGAACAATTACTGCTTAACAAAAGTAAATCTGAACACCAAAGAGACAACCGTCTTAACAAATGAGCGTGTGGACTGTTTCAATGTCTATGGCAGTACGATCTACTATTGCAGAAATCAGAATCCTGCCCTTTGCCGTATGCAGACAGACGGTTCAAATTCTGAAGTGATTTCTGAGGGTATTTATACGGATATCAATATTACCTCACAGTTTGTCTACTTCCGCAGACTGAATGAAAATGATACAATCTTCTATACTCCGACAACCGGTGCTGCCAATATCAACACTTTCCATGCCGGAGTCAAAGACTAATGCGAAACCTTAACGGTGCTCCTTTATAATCTGATCTAACAGAGTAAAATACTCTTCAAACGTCTTTTTACAGCATAGCGGATTGTCTATGACAATTCCTTCGCTTCTTAAACCGATCAGGGAAAATGCCATTGCCATCCGGTGATCCTCATAAGTATTGACGACGGATGGCTGTGGTATTCCAGGATAAATGACTAAGAAATCTTCTCCTTCTTCTACCCGGATTCCCATTTTTGTTAATTCTTTGGCAATCGCAGATAACCGGTCTGATTCCTGTAAACGGATATGCCCGATATTTCGGATGGTCGTTGGGGAATCCGCAAATGGAGCTAATGCTGCAAGCGTCATCGTCTGATCTGAAAAATCATTCATATCTACGATAATTCCCGGATAATGTCCGTCATTCGTTCCTGTCACTTCAATTCCCGCTTCGGTATCTGTGACATGACAGCCTAATTTTTCTAACACTTCTAAAAATCGCAGATCTCCCTGCATCGAATCCTTATGGACATTCTTTACTACCGTCCTGCCTCCGGTCAATGCCGCCATCGCATAAAAATAGCATGCTGCAGAGACATCCGGCTCAATCTCATAAACTTCTCTTTGATATTGCTGTCCCTTTTTTATATGATAGGAATCTCCATCAAAGTTACATTCCACGCCGAACTGTTCCATCATCTTTCTTGTGATCTTGATATAAGAACCGTCTTTTTTCTCACTCGTAATGTGGATCGTAAAATCCTCGCCTAAAACAGGTGCCATCATCAGCAATGCACTTAAAAACTGGGTACTGCGGCTGATATCTAACGATGCTTCCTTAAAACCGCCGCGTTTTCCACGCACACGCACCGGAAGAAATCCTTCTTTTTCCAAATAGGTAAATTCTGCCCCTGACTGCTCTAATGCCTCAAAGAGCGGACGCATAGGTCTGCGCTTCATCTGCGCAGATGCCTGTATGGTATAGACTCCTTCGGAAAGTGCCAGCATAGCTGTTAGGAAACGTGCTGCCGTTCCGGCACTTCCCACATAGATTTCTGCTTCTTTCTTTGGGATCATGCCTCCACAGCCGCCTACGATAACCTCTTTTTCTTCTTCCCGGATCTCTACTGAAAAACCAAGAGATTTTAAGCTGCTTAAAAAGTATCTCGAATCCTCCGAAAAAAGGACTCCCTTTAAATGCACCGCTCCGTTTCCAAGAGCCGCTAAAAAAAGCGCACGATTGGTAATACTTTTAGAACCCGGTACTGCAATTTCTAAATTTATAGGATGATTTAATTTTTTTACTTTATATGTATCCATAAAGCAACCTCGCATTTCATTTAATCTTGATTTAAAAATCGAATAAGGATAACTGGTTCGTCTCCGGAAGTCCTTCTAAGAGTCCGAGATCACTCATCAGATCGATGACGGTCTTAGATACCTTTGTTCTCTGTCTGAAATCATCTTTTGACAGGAATGCTC
>OLSF01001448.1_pt1 | contig 21222 bp, 18 predicted proteins | sample 1672301 | NCBI WGS metagenome assembly OLSF01 (sample SAMEA3136669, study PRJEB25190) | human gut metagenome | biome: human gut; feature: human-associated habitat; material: faeces | place: Austria | collected 2013
GTTGCATGAATTTTGAAAAGATGCATCTGCAAGCAACCTAAAAGCAGGAAATGAGAAGAAAGGGTTGTGTTTTTCGTGTGATTTGTCCGAATAAAGTCAGATAATCAGGTGAAAATGCAACCATTTAGGTAAAATTAGGTGAAAAGAGTTGTCTAGAAAGTATGTACCTCTTCACCTCCCCTCAAAAAGAAAAGTTCCACCACAGAAATATGCAAAGCAGTTCTCCTGAATTACTGGAACAAAAAAACCAGCAACGAACACTTCCCACAAACTACCGTTGAAAAACGCCCCCCAATATGGTATCATCACAATAGAATATCAGGGAAGGAAGTACTGCCATGTATACAGTGTCTTTAGAAAAATTTATCCAGAAAATGAAAGTTAAAAATCTTACACCGGATGTTGATATTTCGGCGATTGAAATTACGCAGTCAGACGTAAACCGTCCGGCGTTACAGCTTGCGGGTTTTTTTGATTATTTTGACCATCACCGAATCCAGATTATCGGTCAGGTAGAACATACGTATATGGAAAAGCAGGGAATTGAGGAAAGTCTTAAGCAGATGAAACGAATTCTCTCTTACAAAGTTCCGGGCATTGTTTTTTGCCGTGATTTGCCGGTGCCGGAAGAGTTTTTGCAGTTGGCGAACGAATATGAGATTCCGATTTTACAGTCACATGCTGACACTTCTGCATTTTCCGCTGAGGTTACGAGATGGCTGAAAGTAGAACTGGCACCTAGAATCAGTATTCATGGCGTGCTTGTTGACATTTACGGCGAGGGCGTACTGATTACCGGTGAGAGCGGTATTGGTAAAAGTGAGGTTGCCCTGGAATTGATTCACAGAGGACACCGATTAGTTTCTGATGATGTGGTGGAAATTAAAAAGGTAAGTGATGAGACGCTGATTGGTTCAGCTCCGGATATAACAAGACATTTCATTGAACTGCGAGGCATTGGAATTATTGATGCCAAGACACTCTTTGGTGTAGAAAGTGTAAAAAACACACAGTCGATTGACCTTGTCATTCAGCTGGAAGAGTGGAACAAGGAGCAGGAATATGACCGCATGGGATTGGAAGAGCAGTACATTGAATACCTTGGAAATAAAGTAGTCTGTCATTCGATTCCGATTCGACCGGGACGAAATGTAGCCATTATCTGCGAGTCGGCGGCGGTTAATTACCGACAGAAGAAGATGGGATATAATGCAGCGAGAGAATTGTACAACCGTGTGACGAGTAATAATTTTGGTAAGGCATAGAAAGGACGGATGATATGGCACAGTATTATGTTGGGGTTGATGTGGGAGGAACGACCGTAAAGATGGGAATGTTCTCAGATACCGGAGAACTTTTGGATAAATGGGAAATTCCAACGAGACGAAAAAATAATGGACAGTATATTCTGTCAGATATTGTAGATAGTATTGAAGAAAAAAGAGAAACCTTTGAGGGGAATATCAAAGGAATTGGTGTTGGTATTCCGGGACCGGTTACTGCTGACGGAACAGTATTAAAATGTGCCAATTTGGGATGGGATGTATTCTCGGTTTCAAACAAACTGGCAAGCTTAACCGGTGTTGGGAATGTAAAAGTTGGAAATGATGCGAATGTAGCTGCGCTTGGTGAGATGTGGAAAGGCGGCGGCAGAGGCCATGACAGTATTGTCATGGTGACACTTGGTACCGGTGTTGGCGGCGGTGTCATTTTACAGGGAAAAATATTGACCGGCTGTAAAGGTGCCGGTGGAGAAATCGGTCATATGAAAGTCAATATGGATGAAACCCGTGTCTGTGGATGTGGAAATAAAGGCTGTTTGGAGCAGTATGCTTCGGCAACCGGAATTGTGAATATGGCAAAAGAAAATGTACCGGAAGGTTCTTACTTAGCAGATAAAAAAGTTACGGCAAAAGCTGTTTTTGATGGTGCCAAAGAGGGCGATACTTACTGCATGAAAGTGGTTGAGAAGTTTGGCAGATATTTAGGTGTTGCATTAAGTAATGTTGCGCATGTGGTAGATCCGGAAGCCTTTGTTATTGGCGGCGGGGTATCAGCAGCAGGACAGATTCTTTTAGATGTAGTAGAAAAATATTATAATGAAAATTCCATGTTTGCCTTGAAAAACAAGAGTTTCCACTTGGCAGAACTTGGCAATGATGCCGGCATTTATGGTGCTGTGCGAATGGTGCTTTTTAAATAGAAGGAGAGAAAAATGATTCGACTGGAACAGGAACCGCTGCGGACTCATACGACATTTCGGATTGGCGGACCGGCAGCGTACTATTTCATACCGGAGCGAGAAGAAGAAATTATTGAGGCACTGGATTTTGCAAAAGAAAAAGGACTTCCTTACTATGTGATTGGAAAGGGAAGTAATATGCTCTTTTCCGATGACGGTTTTGATGGTGTTATCATTGAAATTGGAAAGGGATTGGAAAAAATAGAAATCTCAGATGATGGTGTTGTGACGGCACAGGCTGGTGTTTCGTTAGCTTATATGGCATCTCGATTGGCTTCAAAAGGGTTAAAGGGTTTTGCCTTTGCCGGAGGAATTCCGGGAACATTAGGCGGAGGTGTTGCGATGAATGCCGGTGCCTATGGTGGAGAAATCAAAGATTGCATTGTGAGTGCAAAAGTATTGACAAAAGAGGGTGAGCGCGTTGTCCTTAAGAAAGAAGACTTGCAGCTTTCCTATCGAAACAGTGTGATTCTTCAAAAAGGCTATTTGGTTTTAGAGGCAACATTTTCTTTTGAAAAGGGAAATCCGGCAGAAATTCAGGAAGAAATCAAAGAGTTAAATAAAAGACGCCGCGAAAAACAGCCGTTAGAGTACCCGAGTGCAGGCAGCACATTTAAACGTCCGGAGGGATATTTTGCCGGAAAACTGATTGAAGATGCAGGACTTAGGGGATACCGCGTGGGAGATGCACAGGTTTCCGAAAAGCATTGCGGCTTTGTGGTAAACCGCGGTGAGGCGACTGCCAAAGATGTGGCGCAGTTAATAAGTGATGTGCAGAATCGTGTGATGGATGAATTTGGCGTTAAGTTAGAGCCGGAAGTCCGCATGATTGGTTTTGAATAATAAGAAAAGGGGGGAACTTTGTATGAGATTTGTCATAGTAACCGGGATGAGTGGCTCCGGAAAGAGTTCCGTAATGAAAATATTAGAAGATGATGGATATTTCTGTGTGGATAACCTGCCGTTGTCTTTACTGCCTACGTTGATTCAATTGACAGAGGATTCCAGCGAGGAAATTGAGCGGGTGGCACTTGGCATTGACATCCGTGGCGGATATCGTTCGTTAAAAGAAGCCGCTCATGTACTGGATGATTTAAAAAGCAGAGGTTATACGCTGGAAATTTTATTTTTGGAAGCGTCAACGTCAGTTCTTGTAAAGCGCTATAAAGAGACAAGAAGAATGCATCCGCTGGCACAGGGTGGCCGCATGGATAAAGCAATTGAAGATGAGAGAGCACTTCTTTCCGAACTGAAAAAAAGGGCGGACTACATCATTGATACAACGACACTTTTGATACGTGAATTGAAACAGGAGATTGACCGCATTTTTGTGGAGCATGAGGATTTTTGCAACTTTTATCTTACATTTGTTTCTTTTGGATTTAAGTATGGAATTCCTTCGGATGCCGATTTGGTTTTTGACGTGAGATTTTTACCGAACCCTTTTTATGTGGATGAATTAAAACCACTTACCGGAGATGACAAGCCGGTATACGATTATGTTATGAGTTCACCAAAGGCAGTTGAGTTTAGAAACAAAATGAAAGATATGCTTGATTTTCTGATTCCAAACTACATTGCGGAGGGAAAAACGCAGTTGGTGATTGCAATTGGCTGTACGGGCGGCAAGCATCGTTCCGTGACATTAACCAATGCGATGTATGAGGAGTATGCAAACACGGAATATGGCTGCAAGAAAGAGCATAGAGATATAGAGAAGGACCGGTTAAGATATATATGTCGTTCGCAGGAAAAGTAAAAGAAGAACTGCTTGGGCAAATGGGAAAAGCCAGACATTGCCAGTTAGCAGAACTGGCGGCGTTTTTTGCCGTGTGTGGGCAGATTTACATGAATGAAGAAGGTGAATGTCAGGTTAAGTTTGTGACAGAAAACTTGACAGTTGCGAAGAAATGCTATATGTTAGTTAAGAGAGTCTTTCATATTGTGCCGGATGTGTCCGTAAGCGGACATCATCAATATTCACTTTTTCTATTGGAAGATGAAGATGCAAGGGACTTTATGAAAGCAATTCGAGTGCAGGAATATTCGCCATTTTCGGTGGAGTGTATTGGACAAAAAGCCTGTTGCAACCGGGCCTTTTTAAGGGGAGTCTTTTTGACAAGTGGTTCCGTTACCGACCCAAACAGTGGGTATCATTTGGAAATCGCAGCTGGAGATAGAGAACATGCTGCTCGGATTTTGGAGATTATGGGTATTTTTGGAATTGAGGCAAAAACAATAGAAAGAAAGCATAATTTTGTCGTATACATGAAAGAAGGAGCGGCGATTGTTGATTTTTTGAATGTTGTCGGTGCGCACAAGGCACTGATGGAATTTGAAAATGTTCGCATTTTGAAAGAAATGCGAAATTCCATTAACCGTCAGGTAAATTGTGAGACCGCAAACATTAAGAAGACGGTTTCGGCAGCAGCAAGACAGACGGAAGACATCCGTTATATTCATGATACGATAGGCTTTGGTAATTTATCTGAGAATTTGTCGCAGATTGCGAAATTACGTCTGGAGAATCCGGATGTTTCGCTGAAAGAATTGGGACAGATGTTAGAACCGCCAATTGGAAAATCCGGGGTGAACCACCGATTGCGCAAATTAAGTGAGATAGCACAAGGACTGCGATTACAAGGAGGAAAACATGATAAGGAAGAACATTGACGTTAGTTTAGGCGAGGATGGAGCAAGACCAATTGCTATGCTGGTTCAATTAGCAAGCCAGTATGTGAGTAACATTGAAATCCATCGTGATACTATGACAGTAAATGCAAAAAGTATTATGGGCATGATGACACTGGGACTCGCAAAGGGACAAAAGCTGGAGCTTCTTATTGACGGGGAAGACGAAGAGACTGCTATGAAAGAGATGGAGAATTACCTGACCGGAAATTAGCAGATAAGAAATAGTAATGGTTACAGGCTACTGTCCGAACCGGGATGTTACGGTTTGTATAGCGGCCTTTTTATTTTAGTGAATGGGGGATACCATGGAATTTACGCATTTGCATGTACATACGGAATATAGTTTGTTAGATGGCTCCAGTAAAATCAAGGAGCTTGTGAGTCGTGCCAAAGAATTGGGGATGGATAGTCTGGCAATTACCGACCATGGCGTGATGTATGGCGTGATTGATTTTTACCGTGCGGCAAAAGCAGCAGGAATTAATCCGGTTTTGGGATGTGAAATTTATGTGGCACCCGGTTCACGCTTTGACAGGGAAGCAGGAAATGCAAAAGAAAGCCGTTATCATCACCTGGTGCTTTTAGCAGAGAATGATATAGGATATGCAAATCTTGTTAAAATTGTTTCTCGTGGTTTTACAGAAGGATTTTATTATAAACCGCGAGTGGATTATGATGTGTTAGAAAAATATCATGAGGGAATTATTGCGCTGAGTGCATGCCTCGCAGGTTCAATTCCAAGTTTTCTGCGTCGTGGGCTGTATGATGAGGCGAAGCAGGAAGCGTACCGGTTACAGGGGATTTTTGGTGAAAATAATTTCTTTTTAGAACTTCAGGATCATGGTATTCCGGATCAGAAGACGGTCAATCAGGGACTGCTTCGTCTGCATCAGGAGACAGGGATTGAGTTGGTGGCGACGAACGACGTCCACTACATTTACGATTCGGATGCAGAAGCACACGATATTCTTTTATGCATTCAGACCGGAAAGAAGGTCAGTGATACCGACCGTATGCGCTACGAGGGCGGACAGTATTATTTGAAATCCGCTGGGGAGATGGAGGCATTATTTCCGTATGCCAAAGAGGCGCTTGAAAATACTCATAAAATCGCCGAGAGATGTCATGTTGAAATTGAGTTTGGCGATTATAAACTGCCGCACTTTGATGTGCCGGAGGGAGAGACTTCGGAAAGCTACCTGCGAAAACTCTGTAAAGAGGGGCTTTATAAACGTTATCCAAAGGAGCAGGCAGAGCAGTTGGAAGAGCGGTTAAATTACGAGCTTGATACCATTTCCACGATGGGATTTGTTGATTACTTTTTGATTGTTTGGGATTTTATTAAATATGCCAAAGACCACGGAATTCCGGTAGGCCCGGGACGTGGTTCGGCAGCCGGCTCTTTGGTGGCGTATTCTTTGAATATTACGGATTTGATTGATCCGATTAAATATAACCTTTTGTTTGAGCGTTTTCTAAATCCGGAACGTGTGACGATGCCGGATATTGATATTGACTTCTGCTATGAAAGACGTCAGGAAGTTATTGATTATGTAACTAGAAAATACGGAGCCGACCACGTGGTGCAGATTGTAACATTTGGTACGATGTCAGCGCGTATGGTAATCCGCGATGTCGGACGTGTGTTAGACCTTCCGTATGCGTATGTAGATAGTGTGGCAAAGGCGATTCCAATGGAGCTTGGTATTACGATTGCAAAAGCGATGAAAATGAATCCGGAACTGCGCACGATGTATGAAACGGATGATTCGGCGAAGAAACTGATTGATATGGCAATGCGTTTAGAGGGACTTCCGCGACATACTTCTGTTCATGCGGCGGGGGTTGTAATCAGTCCAAAACCGGTCGATGAATTCGTTCCGCTATCAAGGGCTTCGGATGGCAACATTACGACGCAGTACACGATGGTAACGTTAGAGGAATTAGGTCTTTTGAAAATGGATTTTCTGGGACTTCGTACGCTGACGGTAATCCAGAATGCGATTCATGGTGCGTTTGATGTACACGACATTGACTATAATGATAAAGAAGTATTTGATATGATAAGTTCCGGACACACAGAAGGCGTGTTCCAGTTAGAAAGTGCGGGGATGAAAAACTTCATGAAAGAGTTAAAGCCGCACAGTATGGAAGATATTATCGCGGGAATTTCTTTGTATCGTCCGGGGCCGATGGATTTTATTCCGAAATATATAGAGGGAAAAAATAATCAGGATAATATTCAGTATGACTGCAAGGAACTAGAGCCAATTTTAGCACCGACCTACGGCTGTATTGTCTACCAGGAGCAGGTTATGCAGATTGTGCGTGATTTGGCCGGGTACAGTTATGGGCGAAGTGACCAGGTGCGCCGTGCCATGTCTAAGAAAAAAGCAGATGTCATGGAGAAAGAAAAGAATTATTTCATCTATGGCAATGAAGAAATTGGTGTGGAAGGCTGCATTAAGCGGGGAATCCCGGAAGAAGTGGCAATTAAAATATTTGATGATATGACCGATTTTGCGAAATATGCGTTTAACAAATCGCATGCGGCGGCTTACGCTGTCGTTTCGTATCAGACAGCATATCTAAAATGTCATTATCCGGTTGATTTTATGGCGGCGTTGATGACTTCTTTTATGGAGCATACCGGGAAAATTACGGAGTACATTATGAACTGCCGTAAAATGGGAATTGAAATTCTGCCGCCGGATATCAACGAGGGAGAGTATCGTTTTACGCCGTATGAAGGAAATATCCGCTATGGACTTGCTGCTATCAAGGGAGTCGGCAGACCGGTTATTGATGAAATTGTCGCAGAGCGCGAGCTTGGCGGCAGGTACCGCTCATTGAAGGATTTCTGCATGCGCTTGTCCGGAAAATCGGTGAATAAACGAACCGTCGAAAGTTTTATTAAGTCGGGTGCGCTTGACAGCCTGCCGGGTACCAGAAAGCAGAAAATGTATTCTTACATCAGCATTATGGATGGTGTAAATCAGGAGAAGAAAGGAACGCTTTCAGGTCAGATGTCCTTGTTTGATTTTGCCAGTCCGGAGGAACAAAAAGAGTTAGAAGTAAAAATGCCGGATGTAGGTGAATACGAAAAAGAAGAAATTTTAGGTTTAGAAAAAGAAGTGCTAGGTGTATATATCAGTGGCCATCCGCTGGAAGAATATGTGGCAACATTAGAGAAAAATATTACACGTACGACGGCTGACTTTGAAGTGGTTGACGGCGAGACGGAGCCGAAAGTGAAAGACCAGGAGAGAGCGGTTATCGGCGGTATGATTACCGGACGAACGGTAAAAGCAACCCGTACGAATAACATGATGGCATTTCTTACGGTAGAAGATTTGTACGGAACGGTAGAAGTCATTGTCTTTCCACGCGATTATGAAAAATACCGCACACTTTTAGAGGAAGATGCAAAAGTATTTATTCAAGGCCGTGTGACTGTTGAAGAGGACAAGCCTGCGAAACTTATTTGCTCCGGTGTCGTGCCATTTGATGCCGTGGAAAAAGAACTGTGGATTCAATTTCTAACACGTGCGGATTATGAAGAAGCAGAGCAGACTTTATTTGCCATTCTTGGGAATTACGATGGCATAGAAAACGTTTATATTTATTTGTCGAAAGACCGTGCGAGAAAACTTTTGCCAAAAAGCCGGTGCACGAAAGTATGCAAAGAATTGCTGTCGGAATTGTATACTAAATTTGGCGAGGATAATGTGAAAGTCACGGAAAAGAGTATTGAAAAAAAATTCCGGGCATAGTAAAATATACATGTATGAGAAATGATAAATGAAACAGATAAAACATATAATTGGAGGAAATCGGATTATGGCGAAAAAGGTAACGACAATTGGTGTATTAACAAGTGGTGGCGATGCGCCGGGAATGAATGCTGCGATTCGTGCAGTAGTCAGAGCCGGTATTTCCAGTGGTCTGAAAGTAAAGGGTGTCCGTCGTGGATATGCAGGACTTTTGGAAGGGGATATTATTGACATGGACACGATGAGCGTTACTGATATTGTTCAGCGTGGCGGCACAATTTTATTTACTTCCCGCTGTAAAGAGATGATGACACCGGAAGGCCAGCAGAAAGCTGCTGACATCTGCCGCGAACATGGCATTGATGGTATGGTTGTAATCGGTGGTGACGGTTCTTTCCGTGGAGCACAGAAACTTTCCGCAAATGGAATTAACACAATTGGTATCCCGGGAACCATTGACCTGGATATTGCCTGCACCGAATACACGATTGGATTTGATACTGCCTGCAACACGGCAATGGAAGCCATTGATAAGGTTCGTGATACTTCCGCTTCCCATGAGCGATGCAGTATCATTGAGGTAATGGGAAGAACGGCCGGACACATTGCATTATGGTGTGGTATTTCCAACGGTTCCGAGTATGTTTTGATTCCGGAGCGTGCTGAGGAAAACGATGAAGAGGAAATTATTAGAAAGATTATCTCAAAGCGTCGTATCGGAAAGAAACATCATATTATTGTAAATGCAGAAGGTGTTGGTCATTCTCATGAAATGGCAAAACGAATTGAAGCTGCAACCGGCATTGAGACGCGTGCAACGGTGATTGGGCATATCCAGCGTGGCGGAAATCCTTCTTGTCGTGACCGTGTATACGCATCAGCAATGGGAGCAAGAGCGGTTGATCTTTTATTGAAAGGTCAAACAAATCGTGTAGTTGCATATAAAAATGGCGAATTTACTGATTTTGATATTGACTATGCATTGCAGATGACAAAAGATATTGACGAGCACTTGTATAGTATGACAAAACGCCTTTCACGATAATTGATATGGTATAGAAAAAGAACTCATAGACCATCTGGTTTATGAGTTCTTTGTGTTATGATGAATTTTTATTCTTCTTCCATGTCATCCGGAACTAATGTATCGTCTGCTTCTTCTGATTCTTCATCCGGTGAGAGTGTCACGTAGTCGCGGTCGTCATCGTCCTCATCATAAAGGTCATTGTCAAAATCGTCGTCATCGTAATCATCCAGATAATCTTTCATCAGAACATTTTTCAAGAAATACAATATACCACCTACTGCTGCTGCAACTGCAGCCAGACCAAGGAGGAATTTTACAAATTTTTTCATTTTAATATCCTTCCTTTCTTACGCATTTATTATATCCATTGCGCTAGTATTTATCCTTATTTTAAGTGATAGAAGAAAAAAAGTAAAGAGTTTTTGGTGAAAGTGTATGTATTTATTTGACAAACGTTTTTTTTTGGGTCATAATAGCAATTGTAAAGAATTAATAAAACATGTATAATATTTTACATATTATGATACAATGTTTTATCAGAAGTAATGGAGGGATTCAGATGACTACGAACAAGGCAAACAAAGTATCAAAAACAACAACAGCAAAAACTGCAGCAAAGCCAGCTGTAAAACCGGCAGTAAAAACAACAGCAGCTCCTGCAAAAGAAGAGCCTAAAAAAGAAGCAGTAAAGCCGGTTGCTGAGGAAGAAAAACCAGTAGCAAAAACAACGGCTGCAAAGACGGCCAGAAAGACAACAAGAAAACCGAGAAAAACAAGTAAAGCTACGATTCGCAAGACAGCAGCTACTGTTGACTCAGAAGTTTTTGTTCAGATTTACGGACAGGAATTTTCCCAGCAGAAAATTATGGAAAAAGTTGTGGCAGCATGGGAAGCAGAAGGAAAGAAAATTACATCTATTAAAAGAGCAAAATTGTATGTAAAACCGGAAGAAGGAAAAGCTTATTATGTAGTAAATGAAGGCTTGAAAAACGGTTCTACAGGTGCTGTAGATTTATAATGATTACAAAAAGGAATCCAACGGGTTACGAGACGGGATAACGCTTCGCGTTATAGTCTCATACCCCGTTGGATTTTTTTGTTTCATAGTGGCAATAGGGGGAATGGAATACTTGCCACAAGTAATTTTTGTAAAAATATACATTACCGAATGAAGAGTGGATGGTCTGCACCTAATTGGGAGCGGGAAAATGTAAGTTTGTATCAATGTGTATTGCAAATTTATTTGGATTCCAGTAATTTAGAAGAAATGCTTAGTGGATTGTGGGTTTTGAGTACGTCAGTAGGCGGCACTGGTAGTTTCAGTGCCCCTACTGTTACGCACTCAATGAGTGAAAGCGCCCACAAGACGCAAAGCATTTCTTCTAAATTACGGAAACTGAAAAAATTAAGCGAACATCTGTCACAAACAAAGACAAACCCTGAAAAGAAATAGAAAAGGTTGCATTCTCCCCCGACTAATGATAAAATACCATATTGAGACAGTAACGTCTCTTGTTAGGATGTATGGCATGTAGCAGCGAGAAAATGCTAAAAAATAATTGGAGAGTGACAAAATGGGATTATTTAGTAAGGTTATAGGAACACATAGTGAACGTGAAGTGAAACGTGTGATTCCGATTGTTGACAAAATTGAATCACTTGAACCAGAAATGGAGAAGTTATCTGATGAAGAACTTCGTGGCAAAACGGCGGAGTTTAAGAAACGTTTAGCAGATAAAGAAACTTTGGATGACATTTTACCGGAAGCGTATGCGGTTGTACGTGAGGCTTCTAAGAGAACCATCGGATTGAGACATTTTCGTGTGCAGTTGATTGGCGGTGTCATTTTACATCAGGGACGTATTACCGAGATGCGTACCGGTGAAGGTAAAACGCTCGTATCTACTCTCCCGGCTTATCTGAATGCACTCGAAGGAAAAGGTGTTCATATCGTAACAGTAAACGACTATCTGGCAAAGCGTGATGCAGAGTGGATGGGGCAGATTCATGAATTTCTTGGTCTGACAGTCGGTGTTATTTTGAACAGCATGGACAATGATGAGAGAAGAGAAGCATATAACTGCGATATTACATATGCGACAAATAACGAACTGGGATTTGATTACCTGCGTGACAACATGGTTATTTACAAAGAGCAGTTAGTACAGCGTGATTTACACTATGCCATTGTCGATGAGGTTGACTCGGTATTGATTGACGAGGCGAGAACACCACTTATTATTTCCGGTTCCAGCGGAAAATCGACAAAGATTTACGAGGCGTGTGATAATTTAGTGCGCCAGTTGAAAAAAGGTACTGAAAAAGAATTGTCCAAGATGGACATTATCATGAAAGAAGATAATAACGAAACCGGTGACTATGTTGCAAACGAAAAGGAAAAGACAGTAAATCTTACCGAGCAGGGTATCAAAAAGGTAGAGCGTTTCTTCCATTTGGAAAACTTAGCCGACCCGGAAAACTTAGAGATTCAGCACTGCGTAAACTTATCACTTCGTGCACATGCGTTGATGCACCTTGATAAGGATTATGTGGTAAAAGATGACCAGGTGCTTATCGTAGACGAATTTACCGGACGTATCATGCCGGGAAGACGTTATTCGGACGGTTTACATCAGGCAATTGAAGCAAAAGAGCATGTAAAAGTGAAGAGAGAGAGTAAAACTCTTGCCACAATTACATTCCAGAACTTCTTTAATAAATATGATAAGAAATGTGGTATGACCGGTACCGCTCTCACAGAGGAAAAAGAGTTCCGTGAGATTTACGGCATGGACGTTGTTGAAGTACCGACAAACCTGCCGGTACAGCGTGTTGACCATAACGATTCCGTATATAAAACAAAACGCGAGAAATTGAATGCAATTGTTGAGGATATTGCGGCAAGTCATGAAAAAGGCCAGCCGGTACTTGTTGGTACGATTACGATTGACGCTTCGGAAGAATTGTCACAGTTGCTGAAAAAACGCGGAATTCCACATAAGGTATTGAATGCGAAGTTCCATGAACTTGAGGCAGAGATTATCGCAGATGCCGGTCAGATTGGTGCAGTTACGATTGCGACGAACATGGCCGGACGTGGTACGGATATTAAACTGGGCGAGGGCGTAACCGAACTTGGCGGTTTGAAAATTATTGGTACAGAACGTCATGAATCTCGCCGAATTGATAATCAGCTGCGTGGTCGTGCCGGACGTCAGGGAGACCCTGGTGAATCGAAATTCTACATTTCGCTGGAAGATGATTTGATGCGTTTGTTCGGTTCCCAGAATCTGATGCAGATGTTTAATTCGCTTGGTATGCCGGAAGGCGAGCAGATTCAGCACAAGATGCTGAATAAAGCGATTGAGCGTGCACAGAAGAAGATTGAGAGCAACAACTACGGAATCCGTAAAAATCTGTTGGAATATGACCAGATTAATAACGAGCAGCGTGAGATTATTTATGCAGAGCGCCGCAAGGTGCTCGATGGCGATGACATGCGTGATACTATTATCAGCATGATTGATGAACTGGTTGAAAAATATGTCAATATGGTAATTGGCGATGACCAGGGACCTTCCGAGTGGAATTTGAAGGAGTTGAATGAAATTCTCATTCCGATGATTCCGGTTAAACCGGTTACCGGTGAGGGCTGCGGTTCAAAACAGGAATTGATTCAGAATTTGAAAGAAGAGGCTCTTCGTCTGTATGAGACAAAAGAAGCAGAATTTCCGGAGCCGGAGCAGATTCGTGAGATTGAGCGTGTCATTATTTTGAAAGTAACGGACAGCCGCTGGATGGACCACATTGACGATATGGATCAGCTTCGTCAGGGAATCGGACTTCAGGCATTTGGACAGAGAGACCCGGTTGTTGAGTATCGTTTACAGGGCTATGATATGTTCAACGATATGACGGAATCCATTCGTGAAGAGACGGTTAAGATGCTGATGCATGTCCGCATTGAGCAGAAGGTTGAGCGTGAGCAGGTTGCTGAAGTGACAGGAACCAATAAAGATGATTCGGCAAATGCACCGATTGTCCGTAAATCGGAAAAAATTAGCCGAAATGCACCGTGCCCATGTGGTTCCGGGAAAAAATACAAATATTGCTGTGGCAGATAAGCAGTGAATAACTGCGTTTGCATAAAAAAATTAAGGTGGTGATTTTGTGGTTGAATTGGATAACATCCGAATCGAACTGAGCAGTTTTGAAAAACCACTTCTGGAAGTAAGGGATTCACTTTAACTTAGCAGAGAAAAAGTTAAGGATTGAAGAACTTGAGAGAAATATGGAAGCACCTGACTTTTGGGACGATGCCGAGAAGGCAAGTGCGGATATGAAGGAATTAAAGGACTTAAAGAGTATTGTTGAACGTGCCGATGCACTCAGCATGGCGTATGACGATATTATGACGCTGATTGAGATGGGGAATGAAGAGGCGGATGAGTCACTGGTTCCGGAAGTTGAAAATGAGTTTGTGCAATTCCAGAAGGAATTTGAAGATTTACGAATTACAACGATGCTTACCGGTGAGCATGATGCCGAGAATGCGATTCTTACCCTGCATGCAGGAGCCGGTGGCACAGAGAGCTGCGATTGGGCAAGTATGTTGTGCCGTATGTATGAGAAATGGGCAGACAAACGCGGTTTTAGCGTAGAAGTTTTAGACTCACTGGATGGTGATGAGGCGGGACTGAAATCCGTCACATTGGAAATTCAGGGAGATAATGCTTATGGTTATTTAAAGAGTGAGCACGGCGTTCATCGTCTGGTGCGTATCTCACCGTTTAATGCGGCGGGAAAACGACAGACTTCGTTTGTGTCATGTGACGTCATGCCGGATATTAAGCAGGATATTGATATTGAAATCGCAGATGATGATATCCGAATTGACACGTACCGTTCGAGCGGTGCCGGTGGACAGCATATCAACAAAACGTCATCGGCAATCCGAATTACCCATTTTCCAACGGGTATTGTGGTACAATGTCAGAATGAGCGTTCACAGCATATGAATAAGGATAAAGCGATGCAGATGCTCAAAGCGAAACTTTTGATTTTGCGTGAACAGGAAAATCTTGCAAAAGAATCCGATATCCGTGGTGAAGTCAAAGAAATTGGCTGGGGCAGTCAGATTCGCTCTTATGTTATGCAGCCGTACACGATGGTAAAAGACCATCGGACCAATGCAGAGACCGGAAATGTTTCTGCGGTATTAGATGGTGATATTGACATGTTTATGAATGCCTATTTGAAATGGATTAACAGTTAGAAGGGGATAAGGTATGAAAGAAGTCGTTACATTTTTTTTGAGTGGCAAAGAATACGGAGCAGATGTTTCCGAGATACAGGGGATTGAAAATTACGTGGAATATGCAAAGGAGCCCGGGCTTTCCGATGGCTTTTTAGGCATTGTTTCAATCCGTGATGAGTGGGTTCCTTTGCTAAATCTGAAAAAGAAACTGGTTCTGCCGCCGGTGCCCGTAACAGGGGAGACCAAGTATCTGGTGTTTCAGCTGCCGCAGGGGAAAGCAGCCGTTTTAGTGGATGGTGTTTCGAATATTATTCAGGCGGATGGCGATGAAATACAGGATTTCCCGGCACTTGTGCACACGAAAAAGACGGCGTATGCCGACTTTGTGGTAAACCACAAGGGACGGTTGATTCTTAGTATTAATCCGGGAAGCCTTCTCACAAAAGAAGAATGGCAGGAAGTTGATAAAGTGTTGAAAAGCAAAAGTGAAGAGTCTAACGAAGAGTAAGACTTTTGATTTGGAAATGGAGGAAAAAATGATTCGAATTGCAGTGTTAGGTTATGGAACGGTTGGTTCCGGTGTTGTTAAGGTGATTCAGACAAATGCAAAAATTATTGCAAAGAGAGCCGGACAGGAAGTTGAAGTGAAATATGTATTAGACCTTCGTGATTTCCCGGACGACCCGATTCAGTCCAAAGTAGTACATGATTTTAATGTTATCTTAGAAGACCCGGAAGTGGATATTGTTGTAGAGACCATGGGCGGAACGAAACCGGCTTATGAATTTGTGAAAAAATCTTTGTTAGCCGGAAAAAGTGTATGTACATCCAATAAAGAATTGGTGGCTGCTTATGGAGCAGAGCTTGTGCACATCGCAAAGAGCAAGACGGTAAACTTCTTGTTTGAGGCGAGTGTCGGCGGTGGTATTCCGATTATCAGACCGTTAAACCAGAGTCTGACTGCTGACCGAATCGAGCAGATTAATGGTATTTTAAATGGAACGACAAACTATATCCTTACGAAGATGGCACAGGAAGGTTCTGATTTTGCCGACGTTTTGAAAGAGGCACAGGAACTTGGCTATGCAGAAAAAGACCCGACCGCAGATGTGGAAGGTCTTGATGCCGGCCGGAAAGTGGCAATTCTTGCTTCAGCAGCGTTCAATTCCAGAGTGACATTTGAAGATGTTTACACCGAAGGCATTACCAAAATCACGGCGACCGATATCCAGTACGCAAAAGAGATGGGATGCACGATCAAGCTGCTCGGCGTGGCAAAAGATACCCCGGAAGGAATCGAAGCTCGCGTTCATCCGATGCTGATCGACAGCAATCATCCGCTCGCGACTGTCAATGATTCCTACAATGCCGTATTCCTGACAGGCGATGCCGTACAGGATACGATGTTTTACGGACGAGGTGCCGGAGAGCTTCCGACTGCGAGTGCCGTTGTGGGCGATATTTTCGATGTTGTGCGCAATATTTTATGGAACTGCTGCGGCAGAATCGGCTGCACATGCTACCGGGAATGCCCGATCAAGCGTGTCGGCGAAATTAAGTCGAAATATTTTGTACGCATGCAGATTGAAAATCGGTATGGAACGCTGGCATCGGTAGCTTCTGTCTTTGGAAACAACAAGGTTTCGATTGCACAGATGCTTCAGAAACGTGTCAATGGAAAATACGCCGAGATCGTCGTCATTACGGACGAGGTCAAAGAGCGCCATTTTGAGGATGCCATGCAGATTTTAGGCGGAATGTCGATGATCCAGGAGATTTCTTCGACAATCCGGGTATACTAACAAAATGTAACAATTCAGAGCCATGCGAAATGGAAGAAAAATCGCGAATCATGCTTGCATGAAGGAGCGCTTTTTCTTGAGTTTCATATGGCGAAAAGCAACATCGAGATGCAGCGTAAGCGGAATCGAGACGGGGATCTGGATTGTTACCCAAAATTTAAGTAAAGAAGGGAATTCACAATGAGTAAAAAACCAACCGTATTAATGATTCTTGACGGATATGGACTGAATGACAAATGCGAGCATAACGCTGTCTGCGAAGCAAAAACTCCGATTATGGACCAGCTGATGAGCCAGTGCCCGTACGTAAAAGGACAGGCCAGCGGACTTGCTGTAGGTCTTCCGGACGGACAGATGGGTAACTCTGAGGTAGGCCATCTGAACATGGGCGCAGGCCGCGTTGTATATCAGGAGCTGACCAGAATCACGAAAGCAATCCAGGACGGCGATTTCTTCGAGAATGAAGAGCTGGTAAAGGCTGTTGAAAATGCAAAAGCAAATAATTCCGCACTGCACCTGTTCGGACTTCTCTCTGACGGCGGTGTTCACAGCCACATCACCCACGTATTCGGACTTCTGGAGCTGGCAAAACGTAAGGGTCTCGAGAAAGTTTATGTACACTGCTTCCTGGATGGCCGTGACACTCCTCCGGCATCCGGAAAATCTTATGTAGAGCAGCTGCAGGCAAAAATGGATGAGATCGGTGTCGGCGAAATCGGCGTAATCTCCGGCCGTTACTATGCAATGGATCGTGATAACCGCTGGGATCGTGTCGAGCTGGCTTACAAAGCGCTGACAAAAGGGGAAGGCGTAGAAGGAACTGATGCGGCAGAGGCTGTTCAGGCTTCCTATGATGCTGAAAAAACTGATGAGTTCGTTCTGCCGACCGTTCTGAAAAAAGACGGAAAACCGGTTGCAACGATTCAGGATAAAGATTCTGTGATTTTCTTCAACTTCCGCCCGGACCGTGCAAGAGAGCTGACAAGAGCATTCTGTGCAGATGAGTTCACCGGATTTGAGAGAGAAAAACGTCTGGATCTGACCTACGTATGCTTCACGGAATACGATGAGACCATCCCGAACAAATCCGTTGCATTCAAAAAAGAAGAGATCACCAATACCTTCGGTGAGTATCTGGCAGCACATAACATGACACAGGCTCGTATCGCCGAGACCGAGAAATATGCACATGTAACCTTCTTCTTCAATGGCGGCGTTGAGGAGCCAAATAAAGGTGAGGACAGAATCCTTGTAAAATCCCCGAAGGTTGCTACTTATGATCTGAAACCGGAGATGAGTGCTTACGAAGTATGCGACAAGCTGACGGATGCTATTCGTTCCCAGAAATACGATGTCATCATCATCAACTTTGCAAATCCGGATATGGTTGGCCATACAGGCGTTGAGAGCGCAGCAATCCAGGCAGTTGAGGCTGTTGATGAGTGCGTAGGCAAAGCAGTGGAGGCATTAAAAGAGGTTGACGGCCAGATGTTCATCTGTGCGGACCACGGAAATGCAGAGCAGCTTGTAGACTATGAGACCGGCGAGCCATACACCGCTCATACCACCAATCCGGTTCCGTTCATTCTGGTTAATGCAGATCCATCCTACACGTTAAGAGAGGGCGGCTGCCTGGCAGACATCGCACCGACTCTGATCGAGCTGATGGGCATGGAGCAGCCAAAAGAAATGACAGGAAAATCCCTGCTGATTAAGAAATAAAGAGAAATCGTGAAAATGTCCCTGCCGGATTCGTTTTGAAACGGGTGCGGCAGGGATATTTTATTATAATAATCTGAAAATAAAAATAATTACGCAATAAGAGACAGAATAAAAATGGAAAACAGATAAAAAATCAAAATAAAGTGTTGACAAACGGTGAGAAAACTGATATAGTAAAGTCAACAAAAGAAAACGGAAGAAAAAAAACAGAAAGAGAGGACGGACCACCGAGAACATAACGAATTACCCCATAAACTAAGAAAGCGAAGGTATGGACCCAAGAAAACGTAACGAAGTACCCCAAAGTGAAACAAAAGAACAAAAAAGAAAGGATTCAGTCCAATGCACAGTTCTAACTTATGAAAGCCATCCGAAAATGGAAAAATCGGATGGCTTTCATATTGCGTTTTTTTATGTTTGAAAAGAATAAGGACTGGAAAAAAGAGGTTTCGACAGAGAGAGCAACATATTTTTCCCATAGCACGGTCATACTGTGAACGCAGAGAAGAAACTTGGTTACTGTTCACTTTGCAGCAAAACAGGAGGGAAAACTATGTTTCGATATTTACCAATTCGAAGCGTGACAGGAAGAGAAATTCTGGATTCGCGCGGAAATCCGACCGTAGAGGTGGAAGTGGCCGTCGGGGAGGGGATTCTCGGACTGGAAGGCCATATGGGGCGTGCCCAGGTGCCGTCCGGGGCATCGACAGGAAAATTTGAGGCACTGGAAAAAAGAGATCAGGAAGTGCGCTATCTGGGGCAGGGCGTGAGAAAGGCTGTAGAAGCGGTCAATACCGTGCTGGCCGATGCCGTTGTCGGCGAGAATGCGCTCGAGCAGGAGCGGATCGACCATATCCTGTGCCAGGCAGACGGAACCGAAACGAAAGAAAACCTCGGGGCAAACGCCATTCTCGGTGTCTCACTTGCTGTGGCGCGCGCGGCGGCAAATGCGATTCATCTGCCGCTGTACCAGTACCTGGGCGGCTGCCACACAAGCCGTATGCCCGTGCCGATGATGAATATTTTAAACGGCGGCCGTCATGCCGACAACACCGTCGATCTGCAGGAATTTATGATTATGCCGTGCGGCGCTCCCTCATTCCGGGAGGGTCTTTCCATGTGCGCGGAGATTTACCATACGCTGAAGCAGCTCCTGAAGGAGAAGGGATACTCGACTTCTGTCGGCGATGAGGGCGGCTTTGCGCCGGATTTAAAGGATTCCGATGAAGCACTGCAGCTCATTGTCAATGCGATCCAGAAAGCCGGCTATGCGCCCGGAAACGACGTGATGATCGCGATCGATGCGGCGGCAAGCGAGCTCTACGAGGAGAGCAGGAACGTCTACTACTTTCCCGGGGAATCCCGTCAGTGCGGAAAGACAGTATTTCGGGATACCGCAGAAATGGTTGCCTACTATGAGGAACTGATCGAAAAATACCCGATCGTATCCATCGAAGACGGGCTGTGCGAGGACGATTTCGAAGGCTGGAAACAGATGACGGAAGCGCTCGGGAACAGAGTACAGCTGGTCGGGGATGATCTGTTTGTGACGAATGTAAGAAGGCTTTCCTGCGGCATTGCACTTGGCACGGCAAATGCGGTTCTGATCAAGGTAAACCAGATCGGAACGCTCTCTGAGGCGCTGGATGCGGTGGAGATGGCGCAGAGAGCAGGGTACCGCGCCGTCATTTCCCACCGGTCCGGAGAGACAGAGGATGATTTTCTGGCAGACCTTGCCGTCGCGACAGGCGCCGGCCAGATCAAAACCGGAGCACCGTGCCGGTCGGAGCGGAATGCGAAATACAATGAGCTTCTCCGCATCGAGGAACGCCTCGGTGAGGAAGCGAAATACCGGAATCCGTTCCCGCAAAAGGGAACCGGCGTAAGAGAGTGGTGAAAAACGGCTAAAATAGGCAAATAACAGTTGAAATCGTTCTTCCGCTATGGTAAAATAATATAAGTTGGCCGTAGGAGGTGTAATTGTGGAAATTTTAAGAACGATTTTGACAGTCATTTATGTCATTGATTGTATTGCTTTAACCGTTGTTGTATTGATGCAGGAAGGAAAACAGCAGGGTCTCGGTGCTATCGCAGGTATCTCAGACACTTACTGGGGAAGAAACAAAAGCCGTTCTGCAGAAGGAACTCTGATCCGTGCAACAAAAATCATGGCAGTTCTGTTTATTGTACTGTCGGTTGTATTAAACATGAATTTTTAGCAAAGTAAAGACATCCTTATTCCCACGAGAAGGCGTAAGGGTGTCTTTTTCTACAAAGAGGAGATAATAGATGAAAGATAATAAGAAGAAAAAAGATCGGAGGAAATATCCGCAGGGCAGCGCGGCGTCCCATGCAGGACAGAACAGCGGGAACCATGGCGGTCATGCGGGCCATCCGCGTTCCAGAAGTTCGAAACTGCTGAAAAACCGCAAGACGCTGCTCATGGATCTCGTAAGCTCGAAAAACTATGAGCCGATGCGTCTGAAAGACATTGCCATGCTGCTGCAGGTGCCGAAAGCAAAACGGTCGGAGCTTGCGGAGGTTATGGAAATCCTGGTAAAAGAAGGAAAAATCGATGTGATCTCCGACGGCCGTTACCAGAAGAGCCGCGGTGCATCCACAACGACGGAAAAACGGGAAAAAAGAGACCGCCGCGCCGGAGAGCAGGGCAGAAGAGGACGCGATGACCGATTCCGCAGAAAGAA
>OLSF01001464.1_pt1 | contig 21042 bp, 24 predicted proteins | sample 1672301 | NCBI WGS metagenome assembly OLSF01 (sample SAMEA3136669, study PRJEB25190) | human gut metagenome | biome: human gut; feature: human-associated habitat; material: faeces | place: Austria | collected 2013
TTTTGCGGTCAGAATTTGCCGCCGCATGTTTATCTGGAACTTTTAAGTATCTATTGTTCGTAATATTACTTATCAAAGCAAAGCACAATATGCTGATTGCGACAATTCTTTCCTATATTGGTTTAGTCCTCAAATGGGATAACGGCTCCGTCATAGGTGTCGTTGATGTACTGCTTGATCTCATCAGACTTTAATACTTTTACAAGTGCCTGGGTGCCAGGGTCATTCTCATGTCCCTCTTTTACTGCAATGATGTTCACGTAGGTCTTCGCTGCCTCGGAATCGGATGCCTCGTAAGCCAGTGCATCTTTTGCAACGGAGAAGCCTGCCTGTAATGCATAGTTACCGTTTAATACAACGAATGCAACCTCCGGAGCCACTCTTGCAACCTGCTCTGCTGCCAGCTCCTCGATCTTGACATTGTGCGGGTTCTCTGCAATATCATTAACAGTTGCCTCTAAGCCGGCACCTTCCTTTAAGGTAATGATGCCGTTATCCTGTAACAGAAGAAGTGCTCTCGCCTCGTTTGTGGTATCGTTCGGCACTGCAATGGTGTCACCATCAGCCAGCTCGGAGAGATCAGACTTTGTTCCCGGATAGATGCCGAACGGCTCATAGTGGATGCCGCCTGCATTGACCAGATGGGTTCCCTTCTCTTCGTTAAAGCTCTCAAGGTACGGAATGTGCTGGAAGTAGTTTGCGTCAAACTCGCCGCTTTCTACCACTTCGTTCGGCATTACATAGTCGTCGAAAATCTTGATCTCCAGATCCCATCCCTCATCGGCAAGAATCTTCTTTGCTTCCTCAAGAATCTCTGCGTGCGGTGTTGCGGATGCAGCCACTTTGATGGTGCCGCCTTCTGCTGCGGTATCGGTGCTCTCTGTGTTCTCAGCACTCACAGCCTCCTCCGTTGCAGCTACGGGCGTCTCTTCCTTTGTTGCTGCACTGGTGTCTGTGCTCTCCTCCGTGCTGCTTCCGCATCCTGCGAATGCGGATAATGCGAGCACGCCTGCCAGAATCGTTGACAATACTTTCTTTTTCATAATAGTGTCCTCCTTAAAACTTAAAAATATATGCAAATTTGTTATTGCTACTTTCTGCGATCCAGCCGATTCGCAATCTTCATTCCGATCGTCTGGAAAATCTGGAATAAAATTACCAGAAGCACCACTGTGACAACCATGATATCGGTCTGCCATCTGGTGTAACCATAGCGGATGGCAATATCTCCCAGTCCGCCTCCGCCGACGGTTCCTGCCATCGCGGAATATCCTAAAATCGTGCCAAGGGAAATCGTTGCTCCGACAATCAGAGACGTTCTCGCCTCCACCAGCATGACCTTTGTCACAATCTGAAAATCGGATGCTCCCATGGAGCGCGCTGCCTCGATGACGCCTGCATCCACCTCTTTTAATGAGGATTCTACCATTCTGGCAATGTAAGGTGCCGCCGCAATCGTCAGCGGGACGATCGTCGCCGTCGATCCGTAGCTTCTTCCCACCACAAATCTGGTGAACGGAATCAGCACAATCAGCAAAATAATAAACGGAATACTGCGCAGCAGGTTGGAAATCACATCCAGCACCTTGTAGACTGCCGCATTCGGACGGATGCCGTCCTTGTCCGTGACAGTCAGCACAATTCCCATCGGAAGTCCGATGATATATCCAAACAATGTGGACGCTAAGGTCATATACAGGGTGTCCCGGATTCCCTCCAAAAGCATGATGATTACCTGACTATTCCACATCTCCGGTCACCTCCTCAATCTCAAGTCCCTTTTCCACCAGATAAGCCTCCATCTGCTCCTGCAGCCCGGCGTCTGACGGAAGTCCCAGAATCATCTCACCCTTTGCCACTCCGCCGACATTCTTGGTATCTGCGCGGAGGATGTTCACCGGCGTACCGAACTTTAACACCATATTGGCAATGACGGGCTCAAATGCGGAATTCTCTGAGAATACAATACGAAGCTTCTTATCGTCGCCGATGCGGTCCCGCTGTCTGCTCTCACCGCTCCATCCGGTCAGCTCCGCTCCATCCGCAGTATCACCTTCCGCCCCGGAATATGACGCGGCATCCGCAGCACGGTCGCTCAAGATCAGGCTTCTCGCCACACGGGATTTCGGATGGTTGAAAATCTCCTCGACCAGGCCGACTTCCACGATGCTTCCTTTTTCCACAATCGCCACATGGCTGCAGATTTCCCGGATCACGGACATCTGATGCGTGATAATCACAATCGTGATGCCGAATTTCCGGTTGATCTCCTTTAAGAGTGCCAGAATGGACTGCGTTGTCTGCGGATCTAAGGCACTGGTTGCCTCGTCGCAGAGCAGAATCTTCGGATCCGTCGCAAGAGCTCTGGCGATCGCCACTCTCTGCTTCTGTCCGCCGGAAAGCTGTGCCGGATAAGCGTCCGCCTTGTCGGCAAGTCCGACAGTCTCGAGCAGCTCAAGCGCTCTTTTCTTCGCCTCATCCTTCTTTTTCTTCGCAATCTGCATCGGGAAACATACATTGTCCAGCACACTCTTTTGCATGAGAAGGTTGAAATGCTGGAAAATCATTGCGATGTCGCTCCGCTGCTCCCGCAGTTCTTTCTCGGTCAGCGTTCCCAGATCTCTACCACCGATGATGACCTCACCGCCCGTCGGCCTCTCCAGATAATTCAGGCACCGCACCAGAGTACTTTTCCCGGCACCGGACATTCCGATAATTCCGTAGATGTCTCCCTCCTCAATGTCGAGCGAGATATCCCGCAACGCTTCCACACTGTTTCCCTTCTGCTCGAAGGTCTTTGATAAATGACGTATCGCAATTGCTGGCATCCACTGCCACCTCCTAAAATGTTATTTCAAAATATAGAACGAAAAAAGAGCAGCCCCTGCGGCTGCCCCAACCCACGCTCCATAGCGCCGGTATCTATCTGTTCTTCCAAAGATCTGAAGAATCCGGGAAAAGCCGCACAACATCTGCATCCATGCCATCACACATGGACATCTGGCGCATCCTGTCACACATCATCGCTGATCTCATCTGCCGCACTGTGTCTCTCATACCCGTTTCCTCCTTCCTGCTTTTTGCTCCATGCTGTCTGTTATCTGCATGTGTTTTTTGATTACATTGCCTATTATAACAGGCAGTTTGGGAAAGTGTTAATACAGGAAGCCGATAGTTGGCTATAGGTGAAACCTATAGCCAACCACTACATAATTTTCTCTTTATATTTTTTCAATTCTTCGATATAGATCTGTCCGATGTGACTGATTGATGCCCCTTTGCGCTTCACATAGCCAATCCGCATCTTTTCCGTCTCCTTGAGTGGAATTGCCATGTAATCGCTGCCGTTTAGCTCCTCGCAGATAATTCCCGAGCACAGCGTGTACGCGTTCAGCCCAATCATAAAGTTTAGCAGTGTTGCCCGGTCGTTCGCCTTAATCAGCCGCTTATAATCGTAGGTGCTCTTCATCTCTTCCGCGAGGTAGAGCGAGCTGTTCCGTCCCTGGTCAAAGGACAGGCACGGATACTCGTCCAGTTCTTCCATGGAGATCACGCTCTGCCCTGCAAGCGGATGTCCCGACCACAGATAGACATAGGTATCGCAAGCAAACAGTTCCTCGAACTCCAACCCCTTCTCCCGGATGATCTTCATCAGCACCTGCTCATTAAAATCGTTCAGATACAGAACGCCGATCTCGCTCTTAAAGTTGCGTACATTCTCCATAACGTCGTATGTGGTCGTCTCGTTCGCCGCGAATTCATAGCTGTCCATCCCTGCTTTCTTTACAGTCTCCACAAACGCTTTGACCGCAAACGTATAGTGCTGCATGGACACACTGAACTTTTCCTTGCGCTGCTTCTCCACATAGCGCGCCTTAAGGATTCCGTACTGGTCGATCACCTGTCTGGCGTACCCCAGAAACTCCTCACCCTCCGGTGTGATGATGATTCCCCGGTTTGAGCGCATAAAAATCTGCAGCCCGATCTCCTGCTCCAGTTCCTTTACCGTCTCGGACAGACTGGGCTGCGATAAAAACAGACGCTTTGCCGCCTCATTCATCGATCCGCAGCCGGCTATCGTCAGTGCATATCTCAGTTGCTGTAATGTCATGAATTCTCCTTTTCCAGATAACGCTTTTTACTTGAAAAACCGCGGCCGGAAACCTCACTGACACGATTGATCACAACAAATGCATCCTCATCCACCGAATGGATCAGCTTCTCCGTCTTCGCCAGTTCCTGTATTGACACCACCGTAAGCAGCATCTCTGTCTCCCACTCCATGTATCCGGTCTCACTTTTTAACATTGTAACACCGCGGTCGATATCTGTTAAGACTGCTTTTCTGATCTCATCGATTTTCTCACTGACTACTTTGATCTGCATCTTTGCAGTTCCAAGCATCAGGCACTTATCCAGCACCACGCTGTAGACAATCACCAGCAGAATACCATAGAGAAGCTGTTCTCCTGTACTGTCAAACGCCTGGAGCAGCAAAATCAGCATATCGAATACATAAATGGACTTTGACACCGGTATCTTAAAATAACGGTTCAACACAAGCGGCGGTATATCCATGCCGCCAGTCGATGCGCCCGCACGGATCACAACGCCGATGGCTCCTCCGATACAGATTCCTCCAAAGATCATGCAGAGAATTATATCGTCCGTGATCGCATAGCCGTGCAGAAGCCGTGTAAACAGCTCCAGCGCTACCGGATAGCTGAAGGTGCTGACCAGTGTGTTTGCTGCAAATTTTTTCCCGAATACCGCAAATCCGATCAGAAACATAACCGTATTGAACAGCAGTACAAACACGGAGACGGAACACCCCATCATGTGGTGCACAAACAGCGCAATTCCCGTCGTTCCGCCGGTAATCAGTCCTCCCGGCACAATGAACATTGCCACACCGAATGCATACAGGCAGTTCCCCAGAATCACCACGCACGTCTCGAGCACTCTTTTCCAAAATTCATTCATCTTTCCTGTCTCCTCTGATCAGATTTCTTATCAGCTTATAAATACCCCGCACAACCGAGAACACAAGGAACATTACAATGAATCCGAATACACCCATCACAATGTCTGCAAATTCCATATTGCCGGTGCCTGTTACTTTCTGCCCGATCTCTATGGCAAACGTGATCACGATAATCAGTGTCAGCACATAAATCCACGCAATTACCATGACATGATCATGCTTTGCCAGCCATTTAAAAACAGGATACACGACAAAAATGAATCCCATTCCCATCATACCAATGACGAGAAAATGCAGTTCTTTATCTGTAAAATTGTATTCATACGCATCATTCAGACGAAGAATGTGGCTGTGAATCTTCGCAATCCATTCCACAATCCAGTACAGCAGCTCTTTCATAATTACCTCCTGCTTCTAGTTTTTGGAATAAGATTACTACGAATCTCAGCCACATGCAAGTCAGCGTATTAGCGGAATAAAATCTCAGCACAGTGTATTTTTGTACACCGTTCCCCCTTTCATAATCAGGCGCAGATGATCGGTGTCTGCAAGAACCGATACACTTTTTGTCGGATCTCCATCCACCAGAAGCAGATCCGCAAAGGCTCCCGCCTCCAGTACACCGATCTTTCCCTTCGGGTAAGGATTCTGGTAGGTCGTAAGTGCAAACACCTCGTTTGCAGTGCCCGTCAAAGCCCTCAGCGCCCGCATTGTGCCGAAGCGCTTTTCGTAATACCGGATATCCTCGCTCTGCTCCACCTGATAATCCGGTCCCGTGATCATCATATCCGTTCCGAACAAAAGCCTGATATCCTCATGCCGGTTTAAGATCTCGGTAGCCGTCAGTTTGATGTGGGATGCACCGCGGTAGAACTGCTCGCGCACTGCCCGGATGATCTCCGGCACCCCGTCCGCCAAAACGGTGCTGGACGGATGCCTGTACTGGATGTCGCGATAGGTATGCGCATACTCCGAATCTCCATGCCCGCACGTCTGGCTGATGTAGGCACCGCAGGGATAGATGCGCGGTCCCGGAAGCACACCCTCGTCAAACGCCAGCTTTAATCCCTCGCTCACACTTCCCGCATCACGGAACGTGGTAAACCCGGCCATCAGCGCATCCTTACATTTTGCGACGGTCAGCACCGTGGCGTAATCCACCGGGAATTCTCCCTTTGCGAACAGACATCCCATGTGAACATGCGCGTCCGTCATTCCCGGCATCGCCACCATGCCCGTGCCGTCAAATACCTCGTCAAAATTTTCTTCCGATACTTCATCCGCAGTAATCTCTGTGACAATATCGTCCTCAATGACAATCTTTTTCCCTTGCGCCAGCCCGCTGCTGTGCCCATCGAATACCGCTGCGTTTTTGATCAGCTTTTTTCTGTGTTTTTCCATGCCTTATCCTCTGTGGGACTGTGCGGTCTTACGCACACTGCCCGTCTTATGAAAATTTATCACGCACCACTTCCGCCAACAGTCTCGCTGTCATATCGACCCCCAGAGTTGCGCTGTTGACCATCAGATCCATATGGTTCATATCGTTCGGCAAATACCCCGCATACCGCATATGGTAGGCATCTCTCGCCTTGTCCACATCACGGATCATCCGCTTCGCCGCCTTTGTGTCCATGCCGAGATCATTGACACAGTTGACAATGCGGTCTTCGTACGGCGCATAGATAAAAATTCTGATCAGATGATCGCAATCCTCCAGAATTGCGTCCGCGCATCTGCCGACAATGATGCAGGATTCCTTCACGGCAAGTTTTTTTATCATCTCGCTCTCCGTCTTAAACAGGGCATCCTGCGTCGCCGTGGTTCCGCTGCCGAGTGGGAAACTCATGAACAGATACTTTGCCGACTCCTCCAGATTGCTCGCTTCCTTTAACGGAATGTTATGAACTTTGGACGCCTCCTCCACAATATCTCTGTCGTAGTATTCAATTTCCAGAAGTTCTGCCAGTTTCTTTGCAATCGGTCTTCCCAGACTTCCAAATTGTCTTGAAATTGAAATCACATATTTCTGCATATCTTTCTCTCCTCTCCGTCTTCGCACACAGCTATGACTCTTCCTTTAAAATACGTTTTAAGAATTTTCTGGTTGCCTCCTCCTTCGGATGATCAAAGATCTCCTCCGGCGTTCCTTTTTCCACAACCACACCGTCTGCCATAAAAATAACCTGACTTGCCACTTCTCTTGCAAACTGCATCTCATGTGTTACCACAATCATTGTGACTCCCTGTTTTGCGAACTGTTTCATGACATTTAACACCTCTCCCACCAGCTCCGGATCGAGTGCGGACGTCGGCTCATCAAAAAGAATGACCTCTGGATTCGCTGCCATTGCCCGTGCAATTCCGACACGCTGCTGCATGCCGCCGGATAGCTGTGCCGGGTAGTAATCGTACTTTCCTGCAAGACCGACCTTGTCTAAAAGTTCTTTTCCGGTCTTCTCGGCCTCTTCCTTTTTCATATGGCGTCCCACGGTAAGCCCCAGCGTCACATTGGAAAGAACCGTCTTGTTCACGAAGAGATTGTAATTCTGGAAAACGAAGGAAGTATTTCTCCGAATCTCCAGCTTTTCCTTATTTTTTACATTTTTTAAGTTATATTCTCTTCCGTTTAAGACCATCGAGCCTTCATCCGGTTTTTCCAGAAGATTCAGGCAGCGCAAAAAGGTGGTCTTACCGGAACCGCTCGGTCCGAGTATGACGATGACGTCCCCTTTCTGTACATCAAGATCGATTCCTCTTAAAATCACGTTATCTCCAAAAACCTTTTTTACATTTCTCACTTCTAATACTGCCATAGCCCTGTTTCCTTCCTATTATAATAATGTACGATGCCGTACCGCATCTCAGCCTGCCAGTGTCTTAACGCTCTTTGAAAATTTCCGTTCCACATAGTGGCTCAGCCGCTCTAACACAATTCCGATGCCCCAGAATACCAGGGCTGCCGCCACATACGCCTCCAGGTAAGAGTACGCCGCACTTGCCGCGTTGATGGAATCCGTCAGAATATCTGACACTCCAATGACCGACACTAACGCCGTTCCCTTTACCAGCGAGAGAATATCGTTCGTGAGCGGTGGAATGACCGCTCGCACCGCCTGCGGCACAATCACATGGAAAAAGGTCTGTGCTTTTGTCAGTCCCGAGGCATATCCCGCTTCATACTGTCCCTTGTCCACGGAGATCAGACCGCTTCTTATGATTTCCGAAATACTGGCAAGACTGCAGAACACCAGAGCTGCAATCGCCACATACATCAGACTGACATCCTTGATCGTCTTCTGTGAATGAAAAAATGCTGCGATACTGGAAAACTGCGTCGTCCAGATCAGGTAAAAGATGAGCAGAACCAGATTCATTGGAAACGCTTTGCTCAGTGCCATAAGCACATCCATAACCGACTTTAACACCGGCACTTTATAGACTCTCACCATTGCGCACCAAGGAGATCTTAGATTATGTCACATCGGAATTCTGTGAGATCGGCGTTCTGCTGAAAAACCGCGAGAACCGCGTTCTCGACTGGGAGATGGAACAGCAGGAACTTGAGTTTCATCTGCTGGCAACCATGCGCCCCAAAGTCTATGTTCCCAAGCAGCATCCGCTCGCCGGCAGGACGAAGGTATCGATGGAAGACCTGGCTCCCTATATCTACAGCCACTATTTTCAGGGCATTGACAGTTCCAGGGACCGCTTCTTCTCCGAGGAACTGGTGGAAAATACCGTCGCCAGGAAGACGATCACCATCACGGACGAGATGGCGGACGCCAGCATCGGCATGGCGTTAAACACTTACACCATCGGTTCCGGCATGTCCGGGGAAAACCTGCTGGAAGAAGATTACGCCGTCATGAATCTGGACACGCATCAACGGATCGAACTTGGCTGGATCTCCCGCAGGGATCACGAACTAAGTAATTTCGGCAAGCGCTTTCTGGATCTGCTGGCAGAAAAACTCAACTCCATGCAGTTGGATTAGCGAATAGGTAATCTTTGGACACGTTTTTGTGTAATAGGAACGAAGTTTCCTATTACACGAAAAAGGGACAGGGGGCGCACAGCACTTCGTGCTGTGCAGCTCCCTGTCCCTTTTCTCCTGTCATCTGCAGGCGTATCGCTTAGTAAACATGCTTTTTCGACTTGTGGGCTTCTCTCGCTTCCTCGACCGCCTCATGGTCTGCCATATTCACCTTTGCTGCTACTTTTTTCTTCTTCAACGGATGTTTTGGATTCTTATCTGACATGATCATACGCTTCCTTTCTCTCTGTCATCCTTATCCTTCAATCGCAATGTATTTCTTCTGCTCTACTGCAGGCTTTGCTTCCTTCTTCGGAACAACCAGCGTTAAGATACCGTGCTTGAACTCAGCCTTGATATCCTCCTCGGTTACGCCCTCGCCCACATAGAAGCTCCGGCTGCAGGCACCTGCATAACGCTCTCTGCGGATGTAACGTCCGGATTCTTTCTCCTTCTCGTCCTGATCCAGTCCCTTGGCGGCACTGATGGTCAGATATCCGTCATCCAGCTCTACGGTAATCTCATCCTTCTTGAAGCCCGGAAGATCAACTTCCATCTTGTAGCCATCCTTCATCTCCTGAATATCTGTCTTCATCAGGTTACCGGCTCTTCTGCCGTACAGCTTCTTGTCAACTTTGCGCAAATCTCTGTCATCGAAAAATGGGAAATCATCAAACCAGTCATCAAATAAGTTCTCTCCAAAAATACTAGGTGTTAACATAAGTCATCTCTCCTTTTCTACTTCGTACCTGCCTTCGGCAGATACACTCATGCTGTTTCCTTGTTTCTTTGGAACCGGGATGTTCTGGGAACTCATAGAACTCATTTCCTGTTCTCCTTTTGTTCCTCTCCTTTGTTCTGACTATGTTATAGCACCGTTTATTAGCACTGTCAAGTATTGAGTGCTAATTTTCTGTGAACTTTTTGTGAAATCCTGTAATTACTTGATTTTATGGCATTTCAAGCGTTGTTATCGTCCAACTACGCATCATTTTCCTTGATTTCCCCTGTTTTCTTCCCGAAGTACCGGCATCCGGAAGATCTGCACGACGAGCGGAAGCACCATGATAAACCACACGAGCGGCTCCGCCACAATAACACCGGTGTAGCCTAACATCGGCACAAGCGTGGCGGCGATCACGATTTTCCCGACCATCTCAAGCGAACTCGAAATGAGCGGCGTGATATGATCGCCCAGTCCCTGCATGGCGTTTCGGAGCACGCAGATCACCGCCGTCACATAGTAGAACAGCGTGTCGAATTTCAGGTAGTTGGTCGCATTTAAGATCACAACTTCATTCGTGCTTCCCGTCACAAGATATACCAGCCATCTGCCAATCGTGTAGCTCGCCACCGCGGAAAGCGTACACCAGATGCAGGTGTAGAAAATGCCGAGCCGGATGCCTTTTTTAACCCGGTCGATCCTGCCTGCGCCCAGATTCTGTCCGCAGTAAGTCGCCATCGTCTGTCCGAAGACACTGAACATCGTCATAAAAATCTCAGAAATTTTCCGCGCCGCCGTGTGCGCCACGATGATGTCCTGCCCCAGCTTATTGATCGCCGTCTGGAGTGTCAGCGAGCCGATATTGACCAGCGAGCTCATAAAGCCCATCGACAGACCCGACCCGAGCATGTTTTTCACCATCGCCGTATCCGCATCCCGGAAATCCTCCCGTGCAAGACGGAGCATTTCATACCGTCTTAGCATGTAGATCCAGCAGATCACAAACGCCAGAATCTGTGCCAGAACCGTGGCGGCGGCAGCTCCGCGCACACCCGCCTTTAACACCAGCACGAACAGAAGATCTCCCGCGATATTTAACGCCACCGACACTGCCAGAATCACGAGCGGCGTGACGGTATCCCCGAGCGCCCGAAGTGCTGCGGCACACGCGTCATAGAGGAATGTCGCAAGAAGTCCCGCTATGATGATAAATATGTAAGGTCCTGCCACCGGAATCAGATGCTCCGGCACATTTAAAAACCGCAGGATCGGCTGTAAAAACACCAGTCCTAGCACCGTCAGCACGACCGAGATCACCGTTCCGAGCACCAGGGAAGCGGCAAACGATTTTTTCACGCCCCGGATATCCTTCGCGCCGAACCGCTGCGCCGTGATGATGGCAAACCCGTTCGCCAGTCCGAGCAAAAAGCCGATGATGAGATTGCTGAGCGTCGTCGTTGCACCGACTGCGGCGAGCGCATCCTCCCCGAGAAAAGAGCCGACAATTCTCGTGTCGGTCACGCTGTAGGTCAGCTGCAGCAGATTCCCCAGAAATATCGGCAGTGCAAACGCAAGAATCAGCGTTGACGGTTTTCCTTTTGTAAGATCTTTCATTCGACCGGTCTCTCCTTTTTCGCTACCGGCTTGCGCCGGATTCTGTGATACTGCGGGCGGAGCGTCACCTCCGACACCGCCACGCCCTCTCTCTGCCCCACGATATACGCCACCGCGTCCGCGACATCCTGCGGCAGAAGATAGCTCTCCGTCTCCTCCCCCACCGTAAAGTCTGCATTGCGGTACAATTCCGTCTTCGTCATATCCGGGGATACCACCGCCACCCGCACACCGTATTTTCGCGCCTCGTCAAAGAGGCTGCGCGAAAAGCTCGCAAGTCCTGCCTTTACCGCGCCGTAGGCACAGCCGTGCGGATTCGACTGCTGCGCCGTCACGGATGCGATATTGACGATGCAGCCCTTGTTTTTCTTAAACCCGCGCAGCAGCTGCTGGCTTAAAATCATCGGCACTTCCAGATCTGTGCGCACCATCTCCTGAATCTTCTTCGGGCTTAGTTCCTCGTGCAGTCCGTAGTACGCGCTGCCGGCATTGTTGACAAGCAGCGTTACCCCGGCTTCCGCCACAATCCCCCGCACCAGCTTCAACATTTTTTCCGTGTCCAGAAGATCGCAGACCACCGCATGAAACAGCGGATTATCTGCAACGTCCGGAAACTGTTCCGCGAAACTGCTGCCGAACGAGCGTCCGATGCCAAACACTTCATATCCCATTTTGCACAGTCTGGCACTGATCGCCGCCCCGATCCCGGAGGACGCCCCCGTGACAATCGCCGCCTCGTTTTCTCTACACTGCTCCATGTATTCTCTCCTTATTCCTTCCACCGGAAAATCCGCTCTGCCGGAAGATAAGCGGCAAGTTTTTCCGTCATATACTGCTCCATCTCCTCCATGAACGCCGTCGGGTAATGGTACACCCCGCCGTCATTCTGGTAGGGGAACTGCACCACCGCCGAGTCCGGCTCATTTTTCCGCATCTTCTTCAGATAATCCTGGGAGATGCGGAAGGTTCCGACGCTGACATCCGCCAGTTTTTCCAGGTCCAGCGTCCCGCAGACCTGCGCAAACATCGCGTCATAGTGCTTCTTCCAGTCGCTGCAATAGATCATCGGGTCAAAGCAGAGACGCACCGAAAAGCCTTGTTCCATCGCCGCTTCCGCTCCTGCCAGCCGCCCGGCGAGCGAAGCCGTACCGTGCTCATATGCATCAATCACCTGCTGCGGTGAGATGGTAAACGCACAGATGACACCTGCCTCCGGCCGGACCGTCTGCCACAGGCTGCCTCCGGTTCCCTTGGTTCTAAGCTCGATGCGCAGCCGCTGCCCGCCGGTGTTCATCCTGCGCACAAACTCAATCCAGCGTGCCGCATAACCGGTCAGATGCTCTAACGCCAGCAGATCCGTGTCGTAGGACACGCACAGGTAGACCGGGTGCGCGGCAAGTCTCTTTTCCACTTCCGCAAAAATATCCTCAAGATTGACGAACACCACCAGGTTGGCGGACGGATACATTCCCTTCAGATAGCAGTATTCACAGTCAAACACGCAGTTCATCACACAGGAGGTGTAGTAAAAATGCTCATTTCCAAAGTTCTGGCAGACCGGCGCGCCGGGGTAGAGCAGCTCACCGTGCTTCGCCGCCAGAATCAGATTCTGCGCCGCATGCTGCCTGACATAGTCCTGCCTGCTCCGGCAGAAAACATCCTTATAGTGGTCGATGTCAATCACTTCCGCCTGCGGAAACTGCGCAAGCATCCGCTTAGTCTCCGGATCTTCCGCCACTTCCCGCTCCACATAAATATGGGAAAACGGCGGATTATAATAAGACCTGTTTAAGTTCTTCAAGCCGCACCTTCCCTTCCCGCCTGTCTTTGCACGGGAGCAGCCCCCGCGCATACCATTCTTCCAGTTCCGCTTTCCAGTCGTATCCGGTAAGCGCCGCATACGTGATATACTGCCGCGCCGACGCCCGCATCGTCTGCGAGCAGTGCAGCGCCGCAAAAAGCCGCTCCAGCACCGTCTCGTCTTCCTGCAAAATACCGTCGTTTCGCAGCGTCTCCTCCTCGTCTGCCGCCTCCCGCAGATTTGTAAGAAATGCCGCGACCTCCTTTACATACTGCTCCAGCAGCCCCGTGAGCGCCTCCGCCGTCATTCTCTCCTGCCCTGCAATTCCGAAATCCGATACCACCTTCAAAAAAAGCATCCGGTCCGGAGAAAAAAAGCGGATGCCTGCCTGATAGACGGCCGCCGCTTCCATATCATATAAAGCTCCGTGTGCCGCTGCTCTTTGCAGCGGCTGCATCCCGGTCACAAGTTCACGTTCCTTCCACGGGTGCCGGTACAGAATATCCGGATAGAACGTTTTCCCGGTTGCCTGCTCCGTGATCTTGTGACACACGTACAGGTCTCCGATCTGTGCGGCGTGTGCCGCCCCGTATCCGCTGTCCATGTCCCGGTCTGCCGGTTCACAGCCGCCTGTCGCGCCTTCTGCCGCCACGCATCTGCTGTCCATGTCCCGGTCTGCCGGTTTACAGCAGCCAGCCGCGCAGCAGCCGATATTGATGAGAAAGTCTGCCGCATCTGCTCCATCCCGCGCACATACTGCCGCGGTCGCCGCGGCCGCAGCAATCTCCCCCACGCCGGTCACAACCAGCCGGATGCCTGCGCTCTCATTGTCAAACACCTCAAATGGCGCATACGCCGTGTTCTTTTTTAATTCCAGTTCCCGAATGAATCCGTGTGCCTCCTGATAGAGCGCCGTCACCACATAAATCATCGTCTGTCTCTAACCTTTCCAATACGCCCGGATGGCGTCTTCCACAAGCTTCTCTCCGATCACAATCAGAACGTCCTGCCCGTTTGCAATCGGCTTTCGCGTGATCTCCTGCTGTGTTGCATTGATCTCCAGCCATGTGCCGTCCGAATTCTGCAAAAATCCCTTCACACGGAAAATATGTCCGCACGACGGATCTTTCAGCATCTTCTTCACCGCCGCCGTAACCGCATCCCCGTCCAGGTGCATATCCAGAAAATACAGCGATTCAAACGACTGTCCCTTCGCAAAGTCCGGCTTCTCATAGCTTGCGATGTGATAACCGCAGGAGAGAATTGTGGCAAAATCCTGATCCGGGAGCGGTTCTGAGCCCTCGCACAAAACCTTCTGATCCGCCCGCTGCTTGCAGCCGAGTGCTGTAAGCGACCGCTTCAGATGCGCGATTGTATTCCGCCGCTGCTCCTCTGTCGCCGTGTCGCACTTGCTTAAAATCATACAGCCGGCATTTGCCGCCTGCGATGCCAGCAGGTACTCCGCCTCCGGCGAAAGCGCGTCCTCCAGCCGCGCGTCCACCACAGCGATCACATTGCCGATCTCATACCACCGATCCAGCGGCTCCTCGTGCAGCACGTCAAAGAACTCGTCCATGTCGTAGATTCCCGACGGCTCCACGAGCACGCGGTCATACCCGCACATTCCCATGGCGATCAGCTTGGTGCGGAACCTTCTGCGGTGCGTCTCGGGGTCGCAGCCACCGGAGATCATCTCCAGCTCGCACTGCTCCCCCTCTAACTCCTGCAGCAGCATCATATCGACATTGACCGCGCCGAAATCATTTTCCAGGATTCCGATATTCTGCCCCTGCTCCATCAGGCGTTTCGCATATTTTTTCAAAAACGTCGTCTTCCCAGATCCGAGGAAACCCGTGATCAGATCAATTTTTACCATGGCAGTCCTCCCTATGCATCCGATCTGGAATATGCATTCTTCATCTGGCCGCTAAGTTCATATAAAACCTTGTCCAGGGTATCTGCCGTCTCCTTCTGCAGCATCTTCGCAATACTGCGGTTTGCCTCCTCGCGAAGTCTTCTGCGCATCACGGCATCCGTCTCCTTGGAGAGGAGCGCGTCGTAGTGATGGATCAGCTCGTGTCCCTTCGCCATCACATGCTCCTGATAGCGCTCGATATGGAACACCGAGCTCCGGTAGGATGCGTCTGCCATCGCCGCAATCAGCCGGCTCGACCAGTAAAAGTTCTCCGTGGACACCTCGCCTGTCGTGTTCGCCAGATATTCCGGTGTCTCCTCCACATCGGCATAGAACGGCACCAACACGTTAAATGCGTTCGACGCAAATGCCAGCCATTCAATCACGCCGTTCTCCTGCTCCATCTGCGGGCGCATCTGGATCACTGCGAGAAAATCGTTCCGGTTGATGCCGATCGAGCGGTATGCACCGCGCAGGGACTTATCCCCGTAAGCGGCATACGGATCATACGGCGTTCCCTGGAAATGGGAGGACAAGACGTATTTGACGTCCTCCACCGTCACCTTTTTCTCCGGCACCATGCACCACGGAAGATCATCCGAAACCGGTGTGAAATCCGCATGCGGTCCGTCCCACACCTTCGTGTGCGGATTCAGATAGCGCTCCATGAACCACGCACGCGGCGTGTTGTATACATGATCCGCATCGTCATGGCTGCCGAACGCGTCGCGCGGATGAAACTCGCCATCCTGTGAGAGATCCAGATGATACGTCTTTACGAATTCTTCCAGATCCGCCGAGCACATATATTCCTTCTGCTCCCCGAGGGCATCGGAAAAATCAAACCGGTCGATTCCAAGCTGGTTCGGCATGACCACATAGACATCATCCGGCACTCTGCGCGCCATCCAGTGATGTCCGCCGATTGTCTCCAGCCACCAGATCTCATCCTGATCCTGAAATGCAATGCCGTTCATCTCATAGGTGCCGTACTGCTCCAGCAGGCTTCCCAGACGTCTGACACCCTCTCTGGCGCTGCGGATATACGGAAGTACAAGACACACAAGATCTTCCTCGCCGATCCCTCCACATATCTCCGGCTGACCATCCTCTGCCTTCTGGTATACCACCAGCGGATCTACGCCGAGCACGCGCGGATTCGAGGTGATCGTCTCCGTCGCCGTCATGGCAACATGCGCCTCATTCACGCCGCTTGCCGCCCAGATACCTTTCCCGTCGACCGCATTCGGCACCGCCGTGTAGCGCATCGGCTGCTCCGGCAGCTCGATCTTCACATGTGAAATCACAGACTCGTAGTGTCGCGGCTGCTCCTGGGGCTGCACGACCACAAATTTCTTCGGTGTAAAATGTCCCGAACCCGAATCGTCGTTGCGCGCAATCATCGTTGATCCATCATATGATGCTTTTTTTCCCACTAAAATCGTTGTACAAGCCATTGTCCATTCCTCCTTGGTATGTCTATCTGATTTTCCTGCCTCTTCGCCGGAAGCAGAAATTCCTGAAAGCATATTCCACATTGCATAAGAATCATAGCACTTTTCGCTTGTCTTCTACAAGTCCCATCTAGGAACCGGACGGAATCCGCACGAGAATCCGCTCCCCGCCGCGCTCCGCCATGGCAAGCACCGGCACGTGCTTTTTCCGGAGCAGATGCACCACCGGATATGCCGCAAATACATCCCCCTCGACGTAAACGGCCTCCGGCCGGCACTGCAGGATCTGTTTCACATAATCCTTGTTCCGAAGCTTCCAGTCTGCTTTTTCCATCGCCACTTCACCGTAACTGCCGTCCTGTTCCAGTTCCGGCAGCTCTGGCAGCGGCATGTGATAGATCTGCGCTTCCGCCATCCCCGGCAGTTCTCTTAAAAGTTCATCCGCTGTCTCTCCGCCGCCCACGTTTACAAGCGCCTTCTCCTCCTTAAAGCTGTCCAGACTGATCCGGCATGCCTCCACTGCATCGGAAAGTTCCCCGACCGTCATGAGAAAACCGCCCTTATGGCAGAAAACGGCGCTCTCTAAACCTGATGCCTCCGCCAGTTCTTCCTTTTCCAGTCCGAGCCAGCATTCCGGGAAGCTGCACTTATAATGGAGAGAATACTCCCGCTTCTGCGGCTGGATACAGTATCCGCCCCGGTTCGACGGGAAAATCACAAACGCAATCCCGGTCTCCGACAGGCGTTTCTGGCACGGGATAAAATAGGGCAATATCAGAATCGCGGCATCGCGCTCCGCCGTCTCCCCGGACACTACGGCACGCTCATGCGCCGCCAGCACTTCCTCGATCTGACGGTCGGCGCGCTCATTTCCGCGATAGCGCTCGAATTTATTTTCAAGAATCATGCCCGCCACGCTGACCGCCTGAAAAAAGGCGGCGTCGCTTCCGCCCTGCGCATCCCATGCCGGGTTAAAATTGCCAATGAGCGTCGCCAGCTCGTTTTTCTCCCCGGTGTTGTCGTTATTATCCAACGGCTGTACAAACGCCTCGTCAAATTCCGCCGCCAGCTCCTCCCCGAGGATTGCTCCCCCGAGTTCCTCCCACAGCAGTCCGAACGCCGCATAGGGCACACCGTTCTCCCGCACCCGGCTGTCTTTCTGATGATGGTCGTACCGTCCTCTTCCGATGTCAAACACGATCCCGGCAAAATTCTCCGGCACCCTGTTGCCGCGCGTAATTACAATCTCCGGATTCAGGTAAAGCAGCAGCGCCGCGGAAAACACATCGTCTGCATGAAATTTCCCTCCGTGTGTAAACGCCGCCGCGTCTTTTCTCTGAATCTGTTCCAGTAAGTCTTCCGTCATTCTTTTTCTCCCTCATTTGCTTCTTCCATCACAACACTCGCCTCCGGCGCGCTGCCCGCCTCCACATAATCGAACCGGAGCACCGCCTGCTGCCAGTTCACACTGACTCTGGCGCTTTTTTCTCGCTCCCTGCCGGCCGCGGAAATCTGTTCTAACAGTTCCCCCAAGACCTCCCTGGTGAGATACCCGCCCCTCCAGTGAAAGGTAAACGTTTTTCCTTTTTTTGCTGTCTGAAGCGCACGTTTATAGACATCCTCCACCTTCGTGAAGGAAAGCTTTTTCTCCCGATAATAAAAATGCTGTGCATCCGTACATTCCGGCGCAGGCGCGATCAGGGGCTGATGATCCCGGAATACGCTCTTGTCGCAGAGATTGAAATAATCGTACCGGATCTGTGCTCCCGCACCGAGCGTGTTGTCAAATGTGGCATCCAGATGATAATACTGCCCGCCGATTTTTACAATGTTCCACGTATGGCGGTATTTGATCCCCTTCTCTGGGCAGTTTCCGCACAGAGCAATCACGCACCAAACGCCAAGCGCATCACAAAGCACCTTTACTGACTTTGCGATTCCCTCACAGACGCCCACACCCTGTCCGAGAGGACCTATGATCTCATGGGAATACGGCTTTTTCAGCTTATCGTAGTGCACGTTTTCGCAGATAAAGTCATGGACGTATTTTTCTTTCTCCCACTCGGAGAGATTCTGCGCCGCGCGCGCCAGTTTTTCCACCCGCGCCTTCATCGCCTTCTGGTGCTCTCTGATCTTGCCTTTTTCAAAGAGGTATTCCGGCAGGAACACAAGGTTCGCCGACTCCGGATAATACCGGTACTTGTAGCCGGTCGCCCAGAAAATCTCCGGATGATCCAGCCGCAGCAGGAAAAATACCTGATAGAGATCCTCCGCCTCAAGGCGCGGCATCGGAATGGCATCCTCCAACGCCAATAGTCCCTGCAGCATCGCATGATATGCCGCCTGCTTTGTTTTGTCCATTTTGCTGTAATAATATGCTTCCATCGTTGTCTCCGTGTAGTTATATGAGCTGGACTATGAGCTGGGGTTCCTGTCGGATTCCGGGATTGGGCTTTTGCCTCGATCCGGCAGAGTTCCGACAGATGACCTGTCACTTTCCACTGGGTTTCCTGGCTGATTGAGGAATCAGGCTTCCTGTCCGGCGAGCGCCTGACTTCTCCGGTGCACTCTCCGTCTCACAAAGTAAAAACAGATTACCTGCAGGACAATCGTGATAATCCACGACGCTGGATAAGATATAAACAGAATCGCCAGTGATCTGTGGTATGGAAAAATGCCAAAAATCCACACCACTCTCGTACCAACCGTTCCGATGACCGACAACACCATCGGCACCGCGGAATATCCCATGCCGCGCAGCGCCCCCGGGAACAAATCCATCCAGCCGCAAAGAAAATAGGTGATCGTCGTGTATGCAAGGATCTCCATACCGCACGCAATTACCTCGGCATCCTCCGTGTAGATCTGTAAAATTTCCGGTCCGAACCCATAGCAGATGCATCCCAAAACCACAGCGACCACGACCGATAAGATCATGCAGTCTGCCAGCACACGATCCATGCGCTTTAATTTTCCAACGCCGTAATTCTGGCTGGTAAAGCTCATGCACGCCTGTGTGATGGAGTTCACCGAGACATACAAGAAGCCGAGCAGATTGTTTGCCGCCGTGTAGCCTGCCATCGCCGTCGATCCGAACGAATTGACCGAGGACTGCAGGAGCACATTGGAAAAGTTAATGACCGTACTCTGGATTCCTGCCGGAACGCCGACCGAAAAGATCTGCTTCAAGTAGTACCCTTTCATGCCAAGCTCGGAAAACCGCAGCCGGTAACTGCTCTCCGACCGACAGAGGCACCGCAGCACCAGCACGCAGGAAATCATCTGCGAGATGACCGTGGCGATCGCCACACCGGCAACGCCGAGCTTGAATACAATGACAAGCACCATATTCAAGCACGCGTTGATAACTCCCGCAATCATCAAAAACAGCAGCGGACGTTTTGTGTCCCCGACGGCGCGCAGAATCGCCGCGCCATAATTGTAGAGCATGAAAAACGGCATTCCCAGAAAATAAATCCGCATATAAAGTGCCGACAGTCCGATGACGTCGTCCGGTGTCCCCATCAGCGCCAGCGCTCCCTTGGAAAAAACAAGTCCCACCAGCGCCATGATAATTCCACTGACCAGTGCCAGGGTTATCGCGGTATGTACGGTCTCAGACACCTCTTTCTCACGCCCCGCCGCATAGAAACGCGCCGTCAGTACATTTGCCCCCAGCGAAATTCCGATAAACAGATTCGTGAACACGTTGATGAGCGCACTGGTCGATCCCACCGCTGCCAGCGCCTGGCTGCCGGAAAACCTGCCCACCACGATAATATCTACCGCATTGAACATCAGCTGTAAAATGCCCGACAGCATGAGCGGCAGCGAGAAGGAAATCAATTTGTCCATAATCGTTCCATTGCACATATCAATCTCATATTTATTCTTTTTTGCCGTTGTCTGTTCCATCTCTGTCACCGCTCCTGTTCTGTGTCTTATCTGTTTCATCCACTTCCCGTTCTATCTTTTCTTAAATCCAGTTAAAGTCTCCGCCGGTAATCGCAAGACTTAAGAGCGCATCCATTTTCGCCACTTCCTCCTCGCCCTCGATTTTCTGCAGAAGCACTGCCGTATCTGTCACGTCCGCAAGCGTTTCATCCGGCCCGATCTCATAATCAATCTCCGATGCACAATCCGGACAGGGAATCCGCTTCATCGTCTGCAAGGACAGAAACCGATTCCCGCACTTTTTACATTCATAATATCCACACTGCTTTGTGCCATCCGGTACATAATACATGGTAAAACCTCCTTTTGCCTGTCACTATCTACCCTATTTTAGCATGATGGCTTTTAAAACACAAATGCAGGGTATGTCTTGAAGCAAGACATACCCTGCATGGGAGAGTCGGAAGATGACGGCAAATGACGGGGCAATGGTCTATCCTTACCAAATTGATTTTATTTGAATTACAATTTCTTCTCCACCTTCTCCAATTCATCCAACAATGCCGGTTTTCTTGGATATCTCTGCATCAATTCCTCAATTAGAGATTTAGCAGTATCAT
>OLSF01001474.1_pt1 | contig 20917 bp, 3 predicted proteins | sample 1672301 | NCBI WGS metagenome assembly OLSF01 (sample SAMEA3136669, study PRJEB25190) | human gut metagenome | biome: human gut; feature: human-associated habitat; material: faeces | place: Austria | collected 2013
CAGTCACATCGTTGGAAAGCAATATATGCCCGATGATTTCTCCCTCCTTGCTTCGCAGGGGAACGACCTTTGCTTCATAAATGATCGTGTTCTTATTTTGGGTAGAGAAGTATGCGTTGTCTTTTATCCGGTCAAAGTCGTATTCGAATTCCAGAACAATATCTTCGCCTCTCTGAATGCGATTTTTGAGAGTTTCGTCCACATAAGGACTATTAAAAAGATTGACGATATTAAAACCTTTCCTTCTCGCATTATACGTTCAGATGTTAATCCTAGTGAATCTACTGATATTGGTTGGCGTCGATATAAAGCTGATGCTTATAAAGATGTTTCAATTCAAAAGGGTGCTATTGAGAATGTTCTGTCTGATGATATTGCTTTATATATTCAGCAACAATATACATTACTTGTAGCTGCTATTAAAGATACTCTAGGTAACAATGATGAAAATACAACTTATGTAGGTACTTCTGATTTGTTTCAACGTGAACCTAAAGAAATTATTTATAGCACTACTGGTAAAATTGGTTGTAACAATCGTTTTAGTGCTATTATTACGCATCGTGGTTATCTTGTTTGTGATGTCGAAAAAGGTGAGATTTATCTTGTTAAGAACGATCAAAGCGTAAGTGAATTATCTGATTTGGGCTTCAAAGAATGGTTTAAAGAGCATATTTATGCTAATGCTACTAATCCATTGTCGCATAGTGGATGTTTCTTTACATACGATGAAATGCACCAAAGATTTATATTCACTAATAAGATTATAGATAAAAATGGTGCTATTGACTTGTATAAGTCTTATTCTATCTCTTACTCATTAAAGACTAACTTATGGACGTCTTTTCACTCGTATATCGGAGATTATTCATACATTAACCGGCATGGAATCTTCTATATAACTAAAGGTTCTCTTTTTAAGACTGATGCTAAGAATAAATGTATTTACTTTGATGATGTTATTCATCCTAGCGTTATTCAATTTATTTATGCTACCGAGCCTACTATAAGTAAACTCTTTAAGCATATTGAATGGCGTAGTCAACTTATTAATGGTCTTATGAATAATGAAGATAATATACGTTATCTCTATAATAAAACTATTGATTGGTTGATGTTTCATACTGATGTTCAATGTACTGGTCTTATGCCTATGAGTGTTAGTCCTATTTGGTGGGATAATGAAACTCTTAAATATAAAGCTGGTCGTTATCTTTGGAATCGTATTGAAGATTTCGTTGAGAATGATCATGGTCAATGGAATCCTAATCCTAATCTTATTAATTTTATGGATAAAGATGCTATTGACACTCTTATTGAACTTTCAGCTAAATATCAAAAGCCTTGGTATGATATTGCTAAGTTCCATAATGCTTGGACTTATATAACTATGATATATGAGAATAAGTTCTTTAGTCAAGAAGCTGATGATTATGTAGATGATATTACTAAATATCCTGATGCTACTCAACTTGATTTAAGACTTACTAATATTGAAGTTATGATTGATAAAGATACTCGTTTATAATTAGTGTTGCTCTTTAATGATCTCCAGACCCCGGTAGGGAAAGAGCTTGTGGTAAGGAGCAACATTCTGCTAATACTAGTGATATGCCTGATAAAAATAAAGCTAAACCTAAGTATAAGAGTATTCCTAAATTTAATCATAATAATGCTTCTGCTATTTATAATATAGCTCGTAAACTTGGAGCTAATGATACTTTAGCAAGAGCTATTTTAGGTGTTACTCATGTGGAAACTTATCCTGTTAGCAAATATGTTAAAGGTGATGTTTGGGATTATAAGAATCATGTTATTGAAAGAGCTTTCTCTGCTCGTCCTTATACTAGAGGTCTCTTTCATTATGATATGATGGGTCCATCTTCTGATGAACAAAAGAAAGCTGCTAAAGCTAAAGGTGAATATCCTTTTGAGAATATCTATCGTGATGATACTACTTGGGGATATTATCAGAAATTTCTTAAAGATAATAATCTTATTGATAGTCCCGAAGCTCAAATAGGTTTTCATCTTATTAAATATAGTGGTCTTAAGTCTACAGGTAAAGGACTTAAAGAATTAAATAAAATGTCTCTTGATGATGCTGTTAAAACTTTAGATAAAGCTCAAAAGCATAATAATGCTAATGGTTTTAAACAAGCGTTGGAAAGAGCTAAAATGCTTGAGGATTGGACTCCTATTAAAGACTATTATGGTGAAGTAGATGAGATTGATTCTCCTGATGTTATTGATTTTAATGAATTAAAACATGGTGGTATGATTAAAAACATTTCAACTCTTAAAGCTTACCCTCGTCGACGTAGATACGCTGGTGGAGGTGAAGTTGTATTTAGAGATAGATTCGGGGATGTTCAAGGTCATAGTTATGGAGCCGAGAAAGGTATTCAAGGAGCTTCTACAATGTCTGGTTTAAGTACCGGTGCTACTATCGGTGGTGGACTTGGAGCTGGAGTTACTGCTGCGGCTGCCGCTGGATCTTCTGCGTTAGCTGGTACAACTCTTGGAGCTTGGGCAGGTCCTATTGGTATGGCAGCAGGTGCTATTATTGGTGGTATTGTTGGATTATTTACTGGTCGTAAGAAGAAACGTAAAGCTAAGAAAGCTGCGGAAGAAGCTGATAGGCAACGTCAGATTGTTGCAGGTAATGAACGTATTCTTCAAGATGAACTTAAATTATCCAATACTGCTCAGCAAGAAGGTGCTCTTGATATGTATGGTGACTCTAATATTACAGGTGTTACCGGTTATCAAGATAATACTAGCTTCGGTGATGACTTAGTTCAACCTACTGTTCAAGGTACCCCGTTTGGTAATGTTGATCCTAGTTCTGCTTTTGGTAGAATTGCCGCTCGTTGTGGTGGAAGACTTAAACGTAAACGTTGTGGTGGTAAAACTAGACGTTATGCTGACGGTGGTATGATTGAAGAAACGTCTTCCAATACCGCAGAAGTTAATGGTCCTTCTCATGAACAAGGTGGTGTTCCTTATGGACCTAATGCTGAAGTAGAAGGTGGTGAAGCTCTTATGACTGATGCGGATAACGCTTATGTATTCTCTGATACTTTAAAGTATAATGGAACTACATTTGCTGATCTCGCTAAACCTCTTATGAAACATAAAGGTTATCTTGAAAGTTCTCTTCCAGTTAAATCTATGATGCTTGGTAGAATGCTTTCTTTAACTGATCGTAGTACTTATGCAATTGATCGTAATACTAATGGTCGTAATGCTGAGAAAGCTAATGCTGATCTTCAAAGAACTAATGCACAAATTGCTGCAATTCAAAATGAACTCGCACAACTCTATAATCTTCAAGAAAGTATGAAAGCTGAATCTGGTATGGAAGCTGAACCTATTGAAGCACGTTGTGGTGGTCGTATTAAAAGGAAATGTGGAGGTAAAATTAAAAAGTATTATGATGGTGGTCAAATTGTTGATATTCCTATTTCTACTTATGGTACTCAACGGAATAATAGCGGAAGTTATGCTGCGGAACAAGAAATAACTTTTACACCTAATGATAAAACTCAAATTCAAAATCCTTTAACTACTATTCAACAAGGTATGCGTTGTGGTGGTCGAACTCGCAAATATGCTGGTGGTGGTTTTATAAATCCGGGATTTGTTTCTGAAGTTAGTGGTAATCTTATTGGTGGTATAAGTCAATTTATAACTAATAAAGGTTTAATTGATCGTATGGAAAGTATGCGAGTTCCTGAAATTCCTCTTATGGATCGTGTAGAACTAGAAACTGATATAAATACTGACGCTGAAATTGGAGATATTAATAATACTGTTCGTAGTCTTGAAAAATATATTACAAGTAATAGTTCTAATTCTCAAGTTGCTCGTCAGTCTATATTGCTTGCTAGAACTCAAGGTTCTCGTATGCGTAGTAGAGTTAAACAAGATGAACATAATAAAGAAGTTGAGCTTCGTAATCTTTCTCGTATAGCTAACGCTGAAATTGCTGCTAGAAATAGTCAAATTAGAGCTGAGAATGAAGCTAATAAATTTAGTCATCAAATGGAAATTATTCAAAAAAGAAGTCAGAATAGTGCTATTTTATCTAATATGATTTCTAAAATTGGTAGTGCTATTAATTCTATTCAACAACTTAAATTTGATAGAGAAAATTTTCAAAATGAAATGCTTTCTAATGTAATTAAAGATCAAAATTCTTTATCTTTTGTTGCTCAACATTTTGATGATGAAACTCTAAAAAATTTATTAGGAAGCAATGGTCTAAAAGCTATTATTTCTTATCGTAAAAGATTAAATACAAATACCAATCTTACAACAAAAAATAAAACATCTATTAGTAAAAATAGATATAAAGGTATTTGAATTTAAAATAATATAAATCATTATGTTATTGTTAAATGAATTGAGATAATAATTACACCCTCTATTGTTAATTCAATAGAGGGTATTATTGTTTATATAAATATTTATATTATGGCAATTAGATTAAAATATGCAGATCTTACATATGTTTCAATACCTGATGCAAAACAATTAGATTTAAGTTCTTTGCGTTCTTTTGGACAAGCTTTTACAGCTACTGCTGATAATCTGCAAGAACGTGCTATTCGCAATGAAAACGCATATAATGAAATGGCTATTAAGATGTCTGAATATAATGCGATTCAAGGTGTAGATGAAGAAGCTCTTGCAGGTAAAATTAATGAAACTCAAGAACATATTAAAGCTAAAGTTGATGAAGATGGAGGTTGGTTCTTCGCTGATACAGCTGTTAGTGATGGTGCTCGTAGATTTTTAACTGATGAAGGAGTTAAAACTATTCTTGGTAATAAAACTCAATTTGATGCTATGATGCAAGCTAATGAACAATCTGACGCTTCAGAAGAATATAAAGCATTAAATAGAGCTATGATTCTTAAACGGTTTAATGATGCAGGAGGTAGTTTAGGAGGTAATGGTAAACAATCTATTAGTGCTTTTGGTACAGCTCTTGGTTCAGGTCATGATAGAGAAGCTTTACGTAAAGAAATGCTTGAATACTTTAAAGCTATGAAATCTGATGAAAAAGTTATTTATAGTGAACAATTTCGTAAACAAGCTATAGATTTAATGAATAATCCTACAATTGATGCTATTACTAAATCTACTCTAAAAACTTTATCTAATCCTACTCTTCATGGATTTCAAAGTTTTACTAAAACTATCGAAGGTATAGGAGATGATAGATTAATAAATGTTGCTAAAGCCATTGTATCTAACAATAGTAAATTTAAAAATGCTTTATTGAAAGAAGCAGAATTAAATCTATTTGCTCTAGAACAAAAAGGTATTACACCTAGTAATGCTGTAAAAGACAATATATATTCTACAGCTTTTACTGATTCTAATATTTTAAAAACTTTAGTAATAAATTCTCCTGAATATAAAAATGCTAATAGTAATGAAAAGATTGTATTGCTTAATGCTATAAACAATCCTAATAGTATTTATATAAAAGAATTAATAGATAGAAATTATAGTTTTTTAAATCAAAATCCTAATGAAACTGAATCTGATTATGAAGCTAGATTATCTAATTTTTATAAAGCTAATTATATAGATTCTGAAATATCTAATGTGGCTACTTATTTATTGCCTATGAGATATACTAAAGAGAAACTTGATGTAGATAATAAATTCTTTGAAAGTCTATTTAATAAGCAACTAGAAAAGTCTGAAGATACTTCTAAAATACTTACTAGAGAAAGAGATGGTTTAGTTGGAACAATAGTTAATCTTCCTAGTATGACTTCTGAACTAGAAGCAAATCGTAAAGCAAGATTACTTAATCAAACTTCTCAACATTCAAGAAATATATCTGAATTAGAAAGATTTAATAACTATTTAGCTAAAAAGTCTACTAATGGAGAAAATATAACTAAAGAAGATGAAGATAAATTAAAAGCTCTTAACCTTAGAGTTCAAGAATCTCAAAGTATAATCAATAACATTCTTTCTGAATATGATGCTTATAAAGGTGGTATTCCAACAAATAAAGAAGATAAAGCAAATTTAAGCTTAGCACTTCAAAAGAGTATTAAAGAATATTATGATGTATTTAATCGTGTTGGAATTTTTGGAAGTTTAACTAATGTTATCAATGAAGAAACTTCTGACTTAGATGAAAATGGAAATCCTATTAAAGGTACAGGCGTTAATCTTAGAGATGGTGTTAAATTTAATGCAAATGATAAAACTCAGAAAAATATAAATGAATATCTTCATATAAAAGATATAAGTTATATATTAAGTAATTCAGATACTCCAGAGGAAGGTATTAAGAAAGCCACAGAGTTTATAAAAAATAGTAGCAAAACTAATCCTTATGTAAAAGAGTTTGCAGATAATATATCTAAAACATTTGGGGATATTAGTACTGGATTAACTTCTATTCTAATGGGTAATCTGATTGAAAACTATGGTAATGAAACTAATATGATTCAGTCTAATCCTGGAGTTGTTATTGGTATATCCAAACCTACAGAAACAGGTATTGTAAGTACTGTTAGAAATAATATGGCTTATAAAATTGAAAATCATCCTGAAGCATTTACTATTATTGATAATCAATTGTTAGATGGTGATGATTTAGAGTTAGATGCTGAATCCGTTGGTGTTCCTATAGATTTGAATAATGAATCTCTTAGGAAATTCTTATATACTGAAGATAAAGGTACAGATAAGAACCCTAAATATTCTAAATCAGATATTACTTATGAACTTATGGAATTGAGTGATGGTCGTAAAGCACTTAATCTTATAAAGAATGTTCAAGGTTTTAATAATGTTAGACAGAAACTCACTATTGTTGCGAATAATGATGCCGATCAGAATACTATAGATGAATTTGAATTAGCTATGCGTATGACTTCTGCATTCGATATGGCTGATAGACCTAATGCTGATACAAAATTTATATTTGATGCTATGTCTACACATCATGGTGGAAGTTTAACTTTTGGTCCAGATCCTTCCAATGCTATTCAAATGAATGATGCTTCTGCATATAATATTGTTGAATATAATGGAAGATATTACAATAATGTTAAGTCGTTATTAAATGCTTTTGTTAAAAATCCTATAACAAATGTAGATAAAACTGTATATCATAATAATTTTAGAATTACATTTAGTAAAGATTCAAATAATAATTTTACTACTCAAATTGATACGTATGATAGTACAACAAATTCATTTGAGCTTACAGATAAATTTATAAGTGATAATTCTGAAGACTTTATTAATAATACACAACGTAGATTAAGCGTTATATCATCTATATTAGATTATAAAGATGCTTATAGATTAACTAAAGAACAATTAGATAATCTTACTAAGTTTAATGCTAATATGTCTACAGCTAATTTTAATTATTGATATTATGCCTATTGATTTTGATAAATTAGAAAGCATACAAAGAAAATCTACTTATGCCCCTAAAGATAAGTATAAAAGATCTTCTTTTAATCCTAATGCTTATAGTATAGATAATAAATTACTACTCAATTTAAGAAAACATTCTGGAAATAGTCAAAATATAGTTCCCGGTAATGTTAATGCTTATATTGAAGCTAGAGCTAGAAATCAATCTACTTGGGATCGTATTGGTAACTCTCTTGTTCAAACTGTTGGAGAAATAATTGGTGGTACAATTGAAAGTGCAGGTTCTATACTTGCACTTCCCTCTAAACTCATAGATAGTGATGAAGCTTATACTCGTAATTTTTTAGAAAGACTAGGTAATTCCATTAATGAAGGTACTAGAGAAGCATTTCCTATTTATATGACTGAACAAGCTCAAACGGGTAATTTATTAGATCGCATGAAAGGTGGTGGTTATTGGGCGTCTATAGTTCCCTCTATACTAGGTAGTGCTGCTAGTATAATGCTTCCAGCTCGTGGAGCTTCGTTATTATTAGGTAAAGCTTTTAGAAGTGCTGTTAATCTAGGAAGTAAATCTAAATATGTTAAAGATTTATTTAAGTTGGGTACAAAACTACAAAAAGCTAAAGCTCTAAACAGAGCTAATAAAATAGCAGATATTTATGGTTCTGCTGTTATAGGACGTATTCTAGATTCATCTCGTGAAGCTTATGGTACTTATGAACAAGAACGTGAATGGTTTCTTAATAATTATAAGAACTATGTTGAACGTGATGAAAATGGCAATGCTATTCTTAAAGCTCCGGGATTAGAAGAGGTTCCTCTAAACGATACTAACATTGAAAGTATTGCCGATAGATATGCAGATAATGCAGCTTCTAAAGGTTATTGGAGATCTATGTCTAATATAGCTTATGACGTAGTTGAATGGATGAATATCTTAGGTACTGCTAAAACTCTTACTAAAGCTACTAGAGATAACATTCGTAAAGCTATGGCAACTGGTGATAAATTTGCTATAGTTCGTACATTAAATGCTATACCCAATGCTGATAAAGGTCAAATTCTTAGAGCTATTGGAGGTTTCGCTGGAGGTTCTCTTGCTGAAATGGCAGATGAAATGACTATGAGTATTGCGATGCAAGAAGGTACTCATGCAGCTCGTAAAGATTTTGGTTTACTTTCTGATACTGACGCTCTTACTGATTTTAGCATGAGAGTTAGTAGTTATCTTAAAGATCCTGATATTTGGACTGAAGGTATTGGAGGTCTTTTAGGTGGTGCTGGTATGCAAGCAATAATGCCATTTATTGAAACTAAGATCAATAAACGTGGTATTGAAAGAGAACATGAATATCTTAAAGGTATTGAACGTGCTACAGAAGCTATGCGTTCAGGTCTTGATGGTATTGTTGAATCTCTTGCAGAAGGTGATATTGTTGGTGCTAAACTGAAAGAACAAGAAGCTATTCTTAATCAAGTTGCAGCTAATAGTCTTGATGGTTCACTTGAGTTCTATAAAGAGATGCTTAGAAACATGAGTGCTTCTCTTAAAGAAATTCAATCTATTAAAGATAGAAGAGATAGAGGTGAAGCTATTAGTGCCGAAGAACAAATTGCACTTGATAAAGGTGAATCTTTACTTGCAAATGCTGATTACTTTGAACAGACTCTTAATAAGATTGAAGCTGTTGAAGATATTTATAATAAGCATTTCGATGCGGTTAATGGTACTACCGACAAAAATCTCTATGAATATCAACGCCGTATTGCTACTCTTGAAGCTCAGAAAAGACTTAATGAATTAGAACTCGAAGCTATTACAGCTAATCCTGCTGAATATCAAAAGCGGGCTGCTGAATCTAAAGAATATCTTAGTAATTATGTTGATTCTAAATATACAGACGATAATATTCGTATAGCTAAGAAAGCTGATATAAATACTTATGCTGAAAATAATGCAACTCTTGAAGATGCTAAAGCTGCATTAAGTGTTTACGATAAAATGATTGCTAGTCTTAAGAAGCAAATTGCTGAACTTGAAAATGCAATCACTAATGCTCCTAAAGATGCTACTGCTGAGCAATTGCTAGGTCTTAAAATAGCTCTTAAAGGTGCTAATAGTAAACTCGAATCTTATAATAAAACTCTTAGTGATATTAGTAATATTCGAGATACAGCGACTAAAAACATTGAAGCTCTTAATTTAAATAAAGATGATAAAGAGGCGGCTCAACAAGCTAGAACTCTTTTATCTAATCTTACTAATCCAGAAGGAGCTAAACGATTCTATGAAAATAGAAGAACTGCTATTGATGCTGAACTTGATTATTATCGTAATGGTAATGGATTTGAAGATATTAAAGATCAAATCAAATTATATGAAGATGAAATCAAAGCCTCTACTGATAAAGATCTAACTGATGAACTTAATACGTATCAAACTTCTGAAGCTTTACAAGCAGATGAATCAAAGTTCTCTGATTCAGACACAAGAAAAGCCGTATATAATGCCCGTCTTGCTAGACTGCAAAAACAAGAATCTGACACTAAAGCCGCTAATGCTCGTAGAGAAGCTGCACTCAAAGCAGAACAAGAACGTCAAGCGAGACAACAAGAAGAACGTGATGCGCTTGCAACAGAAGAAGATTCAAATGCTGCACCGATAGGTAGTGGTACATTTGGTAGATCTTATAGAGAATTTGAAGGTATTAAACCTTTATCCAATGAAGCTTCTAGTCTCTATAATGCACTTATGTCTGAATCTCAAGTTACAGATTCACCTCTTGCTAACGTTATTGAGAATAGACGTAAAAGTAAATCTCTTACTTCTAAAGATGCAATGCTTCTTGAAGAAATTAAAGAATTCAATGATGCTACTAATAGAGCTTTAGATAATTCATTTGATACTCTTACGACTACAAATCTTAAATGGATTGTTACTCGTATTGCTGCTAAATACTCTATATTCGATAATATATTCTTTGGTCGTAGATTCAATTGGATTGATGCTGTTACTAAAACAGAAGTTGAATATGCGCCCAGTGTAAATAACGGTGATCTTAGTGCTGAACTTAATAGTTATTTGTGGCATCTTAGTCGTTATACTGCTCAAGTTCTTGAACAAAGTGGTAGACCTCTGCCTAGTTTCTTATCTGATGTTCACTTCGGTTTAAGTGAGACTACAAAGAGTGATATTAATGCTCTTACTAACAAAATTATGCAGGAAGCTAAGAGTATACAAACTAAATTTGATATTATCAATAATACTATAGAAGATAATTTAGGTCGTAAGAATTCTAAATATGCTTTATATGTATCTATTGGTGGTGTTGAATATAGAGTGCTTAATACTCCGAATCCTCGTAAAGATGTTGGTATTGTTATTGAAGGTTTTGAGAATCAACTTAATCGTTATGTGCTTACTCCCGCTAATATGGCAACTCCTAACGATGATTATATTCTCATTGCTAGACAAACACAAAGCTCCGCTCCTGACCAGTCCTTGTCTCCTACCGGGGGCTACAAAGCTCAACAGAGTTCCACTGATGAAACTATTGCTCCTAAAACTGAGATTACAGAGACTGTTTCTAGTGCTAATGGTATTACTACTGAATTTGTAAGTGATGAAAGTTCTACTAATACCGATGATACGCCAATCGAGTTTGTAACGGCTTCAAATCAGCCCCTTATAGACTTCAAAATCGAGGGCATTGATACTAAATCCATGCTTGAATTTTTAACGTCTCTAATGAGCCAAGAGGGGGTAAATTTGGCACTATTCGACACGGATTTGATAAACGCCTTAGTGCTGATTCCAAAGCTGCTTAGAAACACTAAAGTTGGTAGTAAGTATGCTTCTGATGCTTATATTAAAGCTCTAATGAATAAGTACTTTACAGACGCTAAACTTACTGGTGTTGAAACTAAGATTATTGAAACTGCTAAGAAAGTTGCAGCTGCTGTTAGTATTAATATTGATGAAGGTGGAAATTCAATTCGATTGAATACTGCTGAAAATTGTCGTAATGCTATCAATGCCCTTGATAATCTTAAGAGTTTATATAAAGATGAATCTAAATGGTTATCAGATATGCAATCTCTTACAGATGCTCTGAATACTATTTATGAATCTGATCTTGTTGCTAAGTTTGCACAAGTTCTTACTCAATCTAAAGATTATAATTCTAATGCTATTGCCATACGTCTTGATGAAACTCTTCATAACAAATTTGCTATGATTGCTCAAGACTTAGGTGGTATCTTTGTTGATAATCTTAATCTCTTTGGTACACTTGTTGCTTTTATTAGTGATAGAAGTGGTTTTAGAATTAATAAGATTAACTATTATGATCTTGTTAATGGTATGCGTGAATATCGTGGTGATAATTACAAAGAACTCATACCTGAAATCATGTCTATTATGAATATCACTAATTATCTTCATAATGAATTTAAGAATAGACGTGATTACTATAGTGCTAGATTTGCAGTAACTAAAGATGCTACTTATAAAGAGCTTTATAATAATTATGCTTTCTTCTATGATCTTATAGATGTTGCTCCTACTAATGGTTTACCTTTAACAGAAGCTCAAGTTCTTGATTTTATTAATCGTACACCTGAGATTAAAGGTAGAACATATCACGAAGGTCTTGATATTAACTTTAGTCCTAACGGTGCTCCAGAGAATATTCTAGGTAATAGTACTGCTACTAACTTAGGTATTTATGAGTTACTTGATGATATTAAAGAAGGTGATGAGGTTACTGTAGTTCAAACTGATTTAGAAGAGAATCCTAATAGAGCTTCTTATGATGTTGTAATGAATCGTAATGGTAAAGAGTACAAATTAGGTTCTATTCCTAAACTCGAAACTATTACAAATGGTATAGCATATACAGTTCAAGGTGCGAATGGTGTATATTATCCACGTAAATTTGCATTTACTGATGATATGGCTAAAACCTTTGCTGAATATCAAAGAGAGCTATTTAGATTCATATATCATTACGATATTGCTTTTAATCCTCGTAATAATATATCTGCTAAAGATAGAGAGAACTCTGAACGTAACATTGATATTATCTTTGATCAGTTTAGAAAAGACCGCTTTAAGAAACTAATGGATACTCTTAAAGAACTTGTGTATTCTAATCTTACATCTAAGCAGATTAAAGATATTATGAATAGTCAGACAATGATTGGAGTTGTTGATTCTGAATATACAGGTGATACTGACGGTGAAATTTCTATTGATAATGTAGCTCTTTCATTTAATCAAATATATCAAATTTGTACTGATTTATTTCCTGCTTCTAGAATTAATCATTCAAATATGGATAGTATTATGAATGCTACGGCTATTACGAAACATTTCAATGACGCTGTTAATCGTCATGAAATGATCTTCCGTAATAATCAAGCTATTCGTAATGATATTCGCTTTACAGGTTCTAATACTTTTAGAATAAGTCATATTAGTGCTGGTAGAATACTAATTAATGATGAAGCTCGCAACGAAGATCATGAAGCTAAACATGGATTACCTATTATGCATCATCGTAATTCTTTATTAGATTCTATTAAGCCTACTAAAGATGTTCTTGATTCTAAAGGTAAACCTAGAGTTCAAATACTAGCTATTGATGAGAATGGTGTTGGTAGAGATCCTAAAACTGGTGGTATTGTTCAGAATATAGATAAGTTTGCAACACCTCATGTAGCTGATACTTTTATTGGTAATAGACGTCATGAAGTTGTTGTTATACCTCAAACTGATTCACTTAATACTGTATTCCCTATATATCCTAATACTATTATGGGTTCTATCACTGATAAAACAGAAGAAGCTCGTATTAGTAAATTAGGTAAATATACAAAATATATTGGTGATGCTATTAAAGAAATTCTTGCTCTTAATACTGGTAATATAACCGAAGCTAGACTTGATATTTCTAATAGACTTCAAAATATTATTATATGTAATGAACGTAGTAGTGCCGTTCAAGATGATATTTATTTTCAATCTGGTAACAATGGTGATGGTAGTAAACGTTATGTAATGCTCAAAGCTGTTCTTGGTGATGGTAAAGGTAAAGAAGCTTATCATAAGTTTATTCAAACTACTATTGATGGACGTGACGCTGTTATTCATTATACTTCTAGTAATAAACTTGACGTTGCTAACTATAATGGAGCTTTAAATCATCCTAGTTATCCACATACTGTTTATTACTTAGATACTCCTGCTGATGTTCAAAAGTTTAATAATAAACTTAATAGTATAATTCCTAATCTAGTTCGTCAATTCGGTCTTAAAGATGGAATTGCTGTAGCTAAAGATTCTACTGGTAGTTCTTATACTACTGGATATACAGATCCAGTTACAGGTGAACGTTATGAAGATATATATGATTATTATATGGCAACTAATGCTAGATATTCAGATGTAGCTTCAGTTAAAGATAGATATGGAAATGTTGTAAGTAATGTTACTATTGCTGGAAATGCTCCTATTAAGTTTTCTATTGCAACTAAAGCATTTGATACTAAAACTGATGTTCCTCAACGTTTCTATGATCCCGTTGAATTGCTTAAAACAGTTCAAGATGCTGATCGTTATAAAGAAGATTGGTCTAGTATCTCTAAACTTGCTAATATACTTGAATATGAAGCTGGTATTAATCCAGTTTATATTAAGCATAATGTAAGTGAAGCTAAGATTAATATTGAAAGCGAAGGTTATACTGATCCTGTTAAGATTGCTGATGATGGTTTTTATCGTAATCAATTTAGGATTGATATTAACTACAATTATGATCATGCTAATCGTAAGGAACATCAAGGTTATTTAACTCGTACTCTAGCTCATGAGATGATTCATACTTATATTATGAAATTCTTTAATGCTACTCATCGAGATATTAATAATCCTGAATTACTTGCTAAACGTGAAGCTCTTATTGATTATAATAATAAAGAATGGCAAGAGTGGTTTGCTGATTTTAATCAAGCTGTTATAAATACTCGTGCTGAACTTACAGGTAAAACTGATTTAAATGATCGTGAGAGATTCTTAAAGGATATGCTTAGTGATAAAGGTATTGCTAATAGATTTATTGAAATTGTTAGTCAAGAAATCTCTAGTATATCTGAATCTATTGATACTAAACTTAAAGATCGTGTTAAAGGTGCTAAGAATGTTATCAATGGTAAAGATGCTATCTCTGAAATTGTTACTTATGCTTTAACCGATCCTCGTATTTTTAGACTTCTCAATGAACTCCATTCTACTACTGAACGTGTTAAAGGTTCTGAGAATCTTGAAACTTCTACGTTTTGGGAGAAGTTTAAACGAGTTCTTCTTAATATATTTGAGAAGATTTTTGGTTTCAAAGATACTGAAGTTAAAACTGATTCTCTTATGGAACGTTTTAATGATGTTCTTAATAGAATCTATAATAAAGACTTTAGAGATATGGAACCTGATGGTATTACTTATGGTATTCGGATGAACTCTCCAGTCCCCGGTAGAGAAGGAGCTGTGGAAGGGAGCGGAACGTCTGCTACATCTACTGTTGAATCTACGACTACAGAAGTTCAAAATGCTGTTAATACAGTTGCAAATGGTGATGCAAACGCTACTGCTGAATCTCCTACACAAACTACTCCTCGTCGTAGGGCTAGACTTGGTACTAGTTCCAATAGTAATATCAAAGCTGCACAAGTTCTCGAAGCTGTAAAATATTTACATGATTCAGTTGATAGCTTGAATAAAAATAGTAACTTAGATGAAACTAATAAACGTATTTGTTAAACGTATAAAACTTCTACTATGGGTTTAGATTGTAATATTATCCCTCAGATTAAAGTTGGTGATAGCTATACTGATAGTAAGTGTTTTCAAGATTTATGGGATAGGGCAAAAAAGCTCTATCCTAATGATCCTATTAAAACACGTGCTATTGCTAAAGCTAATTACGATGCTCTTAAATCTGATTCGTTTATATCCGAGTATGGGGACTGGGTTTTGCTTCGTGCCGTCCAAAATGCAGGACTGACAGACGCCCAATTTGCCACTTTTCAGAGCGTCTATGGCAATAATATAGAACGCTTGACTAAAAGTATTACCATACCATTAAACGAGCAGGGAGAGCCGGAAATAAGGTCATTTCATAAACATATACCTGCTAAGAAAGCACAAGTTCTGTATGATAATGGTTATCCTTTTATTGCTGATAGTGAGCAAATGTATTTGAATCGTATCTTTGCTGCTATTGCTTTTAGACTTGAACCTCAATTCAAAAATCTTACTTACAAAGATTTTAAGAATGGTGTTACAATTCGTTCTTTAATTGCTACTGTATTGCGTCAGTATGCTCAAAATGATAATCCTGATGTTGGTTATTTAGGATTTGCAGCTCAATACAATAATCGTCTTGATGAACTTGAAGCTGCTGGAGCAACTGATGAAGCTATAGATAATGATGCTCTTCTTACTAGTTATGAAAGTAAGATGAATAATCTTCTTAGACTTGCAGATCAACTTGATAATCTTGATGATCAAGGTATTTGGCAGAGTTTTATTAATTATTATAAAGCCGAATTTATGGCTGATATTAATGATTTCGATGTTGAAGACCACATGACTATGGGAGAGATTAATGGTGCTTCCATGACTGATGAGCAAAATATCAATAAGTCTTGGAATAGTTCTCTTCAATTTAAAGTTGATCGTAAGAATACTGCTTCTTCTCGATTCAAACGTATGCTTACAGAAATGATTTATAATAATCAAAGTAATCTGTTTGCTACACTTGAAGATTCTCAATTTAATGGTACTGCTTCGTATTATAATAAATATGGTTTAGCAATGCCATTCGATATTAACGTTCTTTGGAACTCTTTGATTGATGCTACTCGTTACGCAGCTAATAAAGAAGAGCTTATAAATAGTCTTAAAGTTACTTCTGAATCTGTTTATAATGGTCAGCTTCAACCTATTATTGATCAAATTAAGATTCTTCCAAATGATGATGCTAGTACTATTGAACGTAAAGAAATATTCTACAATATGTACATGGCATCTGTTGATATGGCTACGACTGTTGTTACTCAAAGTGAGACTATGAGTTACAATATGTCAGAAAGCGATTATAGTCTTGCTTATTCTGTTAAAGAGAGTAATCGTCAGTCATTTGCTACTACTAATATCTACAATCAATATCGTAGTATTCTTAGTAATAAGTTTCAATATGTTGGTAGTCGTGCCGCTGTTCAGTATGATATTAATGCTATATATAAAACTGGTAAATCTATTACTGATAAAGTAAATACTTTACTGTATAAATCTAACAATGTTGGTATCAATTGGTCTCCTAATACTATATTTAATTATTTATCTATTAAATTTAGTGTTCCTTTTGATGTAATTAAAGCTTTATATCATGACGGAAATGATGATAGTAAAGTTAATAAACTTGTATATCAGAAAATTGAGACTGAACTTGTTAATATTGACGATGTATTTGATAAGATTCTTAATCAAATTAAAGCTAATGTTACTGATAAACAAAGTGAAAAAGCTAAAGATCGTCAATCACGTAGAATAAAAAGATTGTTTTATGAAGGTTTCAAAGCAGGAGATGAAATTGATTCTGTTGTAGATGATATGCGTGGTCGTATTAATATTCTTGCAACTGTGGGTGGTTGTGATCCGGCTATTAAAGTTGATTTATCTTATATCAATGTTCAAGGTGAACAAGAATATACTCCTGAGTTCTATAATCATATTACGTCAATGCTTCAAGGTATTGTTAATCGTATCGGTGAAGTTAATGTAGAACTTATGAAATATCGTTTCAATGATTTCTTAAAATCTAAAGGTACTAAATATCATCCTCTTATTTGGAATCTTGGTAATGGTATGGGCGGTGATGGTAAGGGTTTCTTTAATTTTAGAAAAGATGAAAATGATAATGCTATACTTGACGAAAATGGTTATCGTATTCTTGATGCTGTAAATCCTGTTAATGTTGAAGCTGTTAAAGCTTTTCAATATGCTCGATTTAATGGTATGTCTAATCGTGATCAAGGTATTGGAATTCCTTATGTTGATATGCACGATTACATTTGGACACGTGATGTTATTCTTCGTCAATTCCAAGGTCGTTATTCATTACCTTCTGCTGATGCGTCTCGTATATATGAGTTTGTAACTGGAAATACTCTCACTGAACCTAATGCTACTAAAAGAAGTCTTCCGTTTAAATTTATAAATACTGATGGTACTTTCGTTAATTATCGAATAGCTCGTACTAACGATCTTGAATCTAATTATCTATTTCAACGTGTGAAAGATACTTTCCGTACTGAAATGGAAATGATGCTTGAAGCTAGACGTCTGTTATTTGATTATGATGCTAATACTCAAACTCTTTCTATTAAGAAAGAATATCTTAGACCAGAAGATGATGTTCGTCAAGAATTTAATTCTTTAGATTCAGATGAACGTAGTAGAATGATTAGTGATCATAATGGTGATGCAGAAGCTGCCTTTAGAGCTTTTTATGAAAGTCGTGCTTTTGATAAAGATATATTTGAAGGTCTTCAAGCTCCTATATTCTGGGATGGTAAAGCTCTTCTTAAAAATGGTAAGCCTACAGGTAATATCTTTAAGTTTGGTAATCTTAATTTTAGATATACTGATGCTAACGGTAATACTACTGTAAGAAGTATTATAGATTATATCGAAGACGCTTTTAATGAGCTTTATCCTAATGCCGCAAGTTCATTCGGTAAATTCGAACCATTCATGATTTGTGGTGAAGATTTCAATACTGCTTACGGCGATGTTATTGATAATGCTTATATGCGAATGTTTGTTGATAGAATCAATAGTCATCTTCAAGATGCTTTTGATTATCTAGCTCCTGTTAGAGATAATATTCAATCGACTCTTACATATAAGAATCAACTTAAAGCTCTTAATGAAACTCTTCCTGAAGATTATAAAAATGATCGTTATTGGGGTTATGTTGTTTCTAATCTTCTTTGTAATCATTATGTTGCTGATATAGCTATTCAAGAGATATTCACTGGTTATACTTTTGAATTTAAGAATGCTCTTGATTGGGCTAAGCGTGCATCTCAAGGTGTAAGACCGGGTTCCACTACTCGTTCTAATACTACATATACACAGATTGTTGTATCTGATGTTAATCTTAAAGACAATATGTTACAGAAGATGCTTGAACCATTTGCAAATGATAAAGCAACTTCTGATGAACTTAATAGACGCTTTGGTTCTAAGACTATTACAACTGCCGATGCTTTCAATGTTATTACACAAGATGAGTGTATTAGACGTTTCAAAGCTATGGGCGATTATGATAGTTTTACTTTACCTTCTGGTAGAACTTTAGCTGATATTGTTGCTGATGAGGATACACCTATTAGTCCTAGTGATTATGCACGTATTGTTGAACAGTTAAAGTATTACTTCTATAAACGTGGTAAGTCTACGCTTAATAATAGATTTAATACTGATATTGTGTTTTCGCATCAAGATAAGAATAGTACCCTTGTTATATTCAAACGTATGTACAAAGGTACTGGTTATGAAACTCTTTATGATTGGATGAAACAAGAAGGTATTGATTCTATTAACTTTGAATCTGGTCATAAAGTTGGTGGTATGCCTAAAGTTCAACTCTTTGATATATCTAGAGATATTGCAGTTGATTCTAAAGGTTTCCCTATTTTAGATGCAAATGGTAAATACACTTATACTAATGGTACAAAAGCTACTCTTAATATTCAGTATAATGAAGCTACCAAACGTCTTGAATTAAAAGGTTATCCTAAAGGTGTTGAAGATTTTAAACACATTCTTAGTCATAGTAACCTCTATATTCAACAACAAATTCCTTCGCATTTTATGGATGAAGAGAATAAGATTGGTACTCAGCTTCAAAAGCGTATTCTTGATAACCTTGTATTTAATGGAGATTATACTATAGGTAGTACTGTTCGTAAAGGTAAAACTGGAGATTATTCTTATGATGGTTCAGGAGCTTTTGAGTATTATCAGATGTTACTTTCTGCTAATGCAAATGATGAGATGTATCGTTTGTTGGCTGATTGGGGTGCTATTACTAATGACGGTAATATTAAATATACTTCAATTGAAACTGACGGTGGTCTCAGAAATGTTATCAGTGTTGATCTTGATTTAGTTCTTGCAGATCTTCGTAGATATTTTAATGAAACTGAAATTGATAGAAATTTCATAAAAGCTACTGTTGTTGTTAATGGTAAACCTTTTATACCTTTTTATCATCCTACGATTAAGAGTCGTATTGAATCAGTTCTATTAGCTCGTATTACACGTCGTGTTACTAATCTTAAACTTAAAGGTGCTCACGTTACTATTCAACCTGATACTTTCTTACAACCCGCTGCTGTTACGTTGGACAAAAAAGGGATTGTTAAAGGGACCCAAGCTAATGTTCAACGTATGTATCTTGAAGGTCAAATTAAGTTCTCTGATGATTATTGGCAATCTCGGGCTGAACTTAATGAAGATGGTACGATTAAAAGAGATGCTAACGGTACGCCTATAATTAAGAAAAATGCTGACTTTAAACTTCAAAGTGAATATTGGGAAACTAAAGCCGATGGTACTAAAGTCTTTCATCCTGCTGAGATTATACTTAATAACTGGGATTCTCGATTTAAATTAGATGCTAATGGTAATCTTGATTTGAATAGTGTTCCAGAGAATCTTAGAACGATGTTTGGTATTCGTATTCCTACTGAGGGTCATCAATCTATGTTCGTTGCTAAAGTTGTAGGAGTTCTGAATAATGGTGCTAGTCAAGCTATAGTTCCTGAACATCTTGTTACTCGTACTGGTTGGGACTACGATATTGATAGTATCTACTTATCTATGAAAGAATTTGACGTTATTGATGGGCAATATGTTGAATATACTAAAAATGATAGTGATACTTATAAACGTCAATCTTTGGAATACGTTTCTGATGTTTACTTTAGTAAAACTAAAGATGCACTTAAAAATGCATATCTGAAAGAAAAGATTCCATTAGTTAATGAACTTGCAGATATTAATGCTAAAATCAATGCACAAGCTAGTATTGATAATTCTGTTATAAGACGCTTAAAGCAAGAATATAAGAATCTACAGCAACAACGCTTCTATTCAAAGAACGTATCCGAGCGTAATGCGCTTGCTAAAGCTATGGAATTAAAGTCTGCCGAGATTGAAGCTTATAATGCTGCAAATATGAATCCGGCTATATCTGATGCAGAACTTAAAGCATTATATGATACTAAAACTAGTATTTACTCTAAACTTAAAAAAGCTAAGAGTGATTATGATGCTAAATACGAGAAATTCATTAAAGAAACTGTTACTCCAAAATGGAATAGTCTTAATGAATATCGTCGTATGCCTAGAGCTGCT
>OLSF01001475.1_pt1 | contig 20916 bp, 19 predicted proteins | sample 1672301 | NCBI WGS metagenome assembly OLSF01 (sample SAMEA3136669, study PRJEB25190) | human gut metagenome | biome: human gut; feature: human-associated habitat; material: faeces | place: Austria | collected 2013
ATCTGCCGAAAAATCTGACAACGCACCTTACGCACAAGCTTTGTGCGGTGTTGCCGTAGATATACTTCTGTAGAAACACTTTGGTTCGTCAAACTGCATAAAAGATATGAAATTTGTTCTATTTATCTTGACAATGGAAAGCGGATATGCTATAATGAAGTATACGTAATCAGTGATCGGCTTTGTGCGGTGTTGCCTTGAGTCGAATATAAAGAATTGGAGTGAAAAAGGATGAACAAGAATTGGAGTGAAAAAGGATGAACTGGAAAGGAAATCTAAAGAAAAAACTGACGGCAGTGCTGTCCGCCGGTGTTTTGGCGGTGACGGGAACGGTTTCGGCGATGTCGGGAATGACAGTAACTGCTGACACTCCCGACTTGCAGCTGGATAACTATGCAAAACTGCTGCAGTATTCGCTGTACTTTTATGATGCGAACATGTGTGGCAGTGCTGCTGAAAATTCCGCGTTCTCTTGGCGGAGTGCCTGCCATACGGGTGATGCTGTTGCGGGCGGTTTCCACGATGCCGGCGATGCCATTAAGTGCGGTCTGACTGCCGGATTTACGGCTTCCACATTGGGCTGGATGTGCTATGAATATCAGGATCAGTTCCAGGAGACAGGCACCATGGAGCATTACCAGCTGATTATGAACGAATTCTGTGATTTCTTTAAGGCGTCTACAACACTTTCCGGTGATGAAGTGTCCTCATTTGTCTATGAAATGGGCGATGACGGAAAGGATCACAGTACTTGGTATGCACCGGAAAAAATGTGGGATCGTGATAGCAGCGAGACCTATTCTGTTAAGGACGGCGCAAGCAATGTTGCAGCACAGTATGCTGCGGCACTGGCACAGAACTACATCATCTCCGGCAGAGAAGAAGATCTGACCTATGCGACAGCACTCTATAACTTTGCTGCGAAGTATCGGAAGATGACCTATGACCAGAGCACTTATCAGGATAAGGACGTGCAGGATGACATCTCATGGGCAGCCGGCTGGATGTATCTGGCAACCAAGCAGGACGATTACCTGACAGAAAACAGCAAGTATACCAGCAGCACAAACGACTGGACAAAGGATTATTGCTATGCAAATGCTTCTCTGGGTGCTGCGATCATCAACGCGGAGATCACCGGCAACTGGAGTTATGCAACCAGCTATATTGACGGCATTGTCAATTCCAATCAGAACCAGTTTTATGTCATGAACAGCTGGGGCAGTGCAAGACATAACACCCTGATGCAGACCTGTGCACTGGTCGTTTCTCATCACAAGGACGAATCCGGCAAGGATTACAGCGAATGGGCACAGAAGCAGATGAACTACATTCTGGGTGACAACAATGCCAATGTATGCCTGGTCGTTGGCTGGAACGATGTATCGGCAACTTCTCCGCACCACCGTGCCGCTTCCAACCTGACCAACAGCTCTGACTGGCACGAGTACAACAGCTGGGACGGCGACTACGCTTCCAGCGGCGGACACATCCTGTACGGTGCACTTTGCGGCGGTCCGACCAGCAGCGACTTTACAACCTATCAAAAGACGGCAAAGGACGCAACTTCCAACGAAGTCGCACTGGACTATCAGGTTGGTCTGGTAGGTGCGGCAGCTGGTCTGTATGCAGCTTACGGCACTGGTTCCGTTGTGGCTGAAATCGGTCCGGAAGTGACTGTCTATGCATCTGAAGTGGCTGCTGCAAACGGCGAAACACCGCAGCCGGGCACTACCACCACAGAACAGACGACTACCACGACGGAAGAAACCACGGCAACCACCACCACAACCGACACGACAACAGCGATACGGGAAACTGTCTGGGGAGAAGTTCCGGACGAAATGACCGTTGGAGAAGAGGCAAAGGCAACGATCATACATTACCTTGGTGTAAGCGGCGTTTCCTGCACATGGACTTCTTCTGATCCGGAGATCCTGGAAGTGACAGAAACCGGTAAGGAAGGCGACCTCTATACTTATGCAAAAATTTCTGCAAAGAAAGCGGGCAAGGTTACACTGACTGCCAACGATAACGGTCAAATATTTACCCATGAAATTACTGTAAATCCCTCTGAGGAAAAGGCAGAATGGGCAGACATCCCGAACTACATTATGGCAGGCGATGATGTTAGTGCATCGATTTCCTATACCGGCAGCAATCCCGATTTCCAGTGGACTTCTTCTGACCCGAACATTCTGGGAGTCGAGGGCAGCGGTCTGAATGCCGCACTGCATGCGAAAGACGGCGGTACTGTGACACTGACTGCAACCAATGGCTCGATCACACTTACCAAAGAGATCGTGGTTGCGACTGAGGTGATTACCACTTCTACCACCGAGGAAACCACCACAACAACAACCGAATCTGTCACAACGGATTCTGATGAAACCACTGCGACAACTTCCGGCAGCGAAACCACGACCACCACAAAGGGCGGCGATGTTACACCTGCCAGCCTGTACGGCGATGTCAATCTGGACGGCAGAGTGGACATTATCGATGCGGTAATGCTGAACAAGGCGGCTGCCAATACGGTACAGCTTTCTGAACAGCAGCGGAGCAATGCAGACTGTGATGCCAACAACGAAGTGGATTCCAATGATGCTGTGGTACTGCTGAAGTTCCTGGTATCCATTATCAAGACTCTGCCGGAAGTTGCAGAATAACGGAGGGATTAGACATGAATCGAAAGACTTTGCAGAAGCTTTCTTACGGTGTGTATCTGGTGACAACATCGTATAACGGAAAGCCGTATGGCTGTGTGGCAAACAGTGCGATGCAGATCACCTCTGCACCGGCACAGATTGCCGTAAGCATCAACCACGATAACGCGACACATGACCAGATTGCCCAAAGCGGTAAGTTTGCACTGGCGATTCTGGCAACGGATACCGATCCGGCTCTGATCGGCGGTTTCGGCTATCGTTCCAGTCGGGACGCAGACAAATTCGCCGGCGTTTCCTGTACGGAAAAGGACGGCATGCCGGTGCCAGACGGGGCAATGGCGTGGATCACCTGCCGCGTGGTGAAGCTGATGGACGCAGGCACACATACGATTTTTCTGGGAGAAGTCACAGACTGTGACCTGAATCGGGAGGACGGCATTCCCATGACCTATCAGTTCTATCATAGTGTCATCAAGGGTGCCAGCCCGAAAAACGCTCCCACCTATATCTCACCGGAAGATTAAAAAAACACTGCATAAAGCCGTCAGGCGGCTTTATGCAGTGTTCCCTTAAAAACAAAATCACTTGACATTTCAAAAAAAGTGTGGTATACTGTGTTTCGGTAACATATCGACAGTTCGTTTGCACCATCCTGTCGCAAAACAAAACTAGGGCATCCGAAACTAGAAATCACACAAAAACCGTTTTGTGTTTGTTTGAAATGAATTTTGGATGCAGTCGTATGTGCAATGCGGCTGCATTTTTTATTGGGAGGAAAACCGTATGTTTGAACTCAAAACATCAGCCAGCTTTGACAGTGCACATTTTCTGTCCGGCTATCAGGGCAAGTGTTCCAATCTTCACGGACACCGCTGGAAAATCGAAGTGACGGTCGGGCAAGAAACCCTACAGGAAGAAGGCAACTATCGGGGCATGGTGATCGATTTCGGCGATGTGAAGCATGCCGTGAAAGCACTGGCGGACAGCTATGACCACGCTATGATTTATGAGGAAGGCACCTTGCAGCGTGCCACTGTGGAGGCACTTCTGGCAGAGGGATTCCGGCTGATTGCAGTGCCGTTTCGTCCAACGGCGGAGCAGTTTGCTAAGTGCTTCTATGAAAAGCTGACCGCAGACGGCTTGCCGGTACGCCGTGTGGCAGTCTATGAAACGCCGGAAAATTGTGCAGTTTATGAGGTGTGAGAACATGAATCGTTTGGCAGTGGTGGAGAAGTTTGTCAGCATCAACGGAGAGGGGACACATGCCGGAGAACTGGCAGTGTTCCTGCGGTTCCGCGGCTGCAATCTGAACTGCGGCTTTTGTGATACCAAGTGGGCGAATGCGGCAGATGCTCCCGCAACAGAGGAGTCTGCGGAGGAACTGGTGGAATATGTGCGGCAGACCGGTGTGCAGAATGTGACGCTGACCGGCGGAGAGCCGCTGCTCCAGCCCCACATCGGGGAACTGATCACGGCACTGGGTGCCCTGGGTTATCGGGTGGAGATCGAAACAAACGGCAGCGTGGCACTGGAGCCCTTTGCGGCATTGGCATTTCGCCCTTGCTTTACCATGGACTATAAGCTGCCGGACAGCGGCATGGAATCTGCCATGAAGCCGGAGAATTTCGACCTGCTGCGGAGTCGGGACGCAGTGAAATTCGTGGTGGGCAGCAGAAGCGACCTGAACCGTGCACTGGAAGTGATCCGGCAGTATGCCCTGACGGCAAAATGTACTGTCTTTTTTAGTCCGGTGTTCGGGGCAATCGAGCCGGTGGAAATTGTGGAATTCCTTGAGGAGCACAAACTGAATCGGGTACGGCTGCAATTGCAGCTGCATAAATTGATCTGGGATCCCCAGAAACGCGGTGTATAAGGGGGTGTGACAATGGATACCAAGGCAATAGAAACCCATATTCGGGGGATTTTGGAAGCGATCGGCGAAGATCCTGATCGTGAAGGACTGCGGGAAACGCCGCAGCGTGTGGCGAGAATGTACGAGGAGATCTTTGCGGGTATTTCGTATTCCAACCATGAAATTGCAGAGATGTTCGGGAAAACATTTGAAGCCCCTTCGCCCGGTCAGTCCCAGACGGCGGTGGTGATGAAAGACATCAGCGTGTTCAGTTATTGCGAACACCACATGGCACTGATGTATGACATGAACGTCAATGTGGCATACGTGCCCCGCGGCAGAGTGATCGGACTTAGCAAAATTGCACGCATCTGCGATATGGCATCGAAGCGGCTGCAATTGCAGGAACGGCTGGGGCAGGACATTGCGGAGATCCTCATGGAAGCAGTAGGAACGCCGGACGTGGGCGTTGTCATTACTGGTTCGCACAGCTGCATGACGGCACGGGGAATCCGCAACGTTTCTTCCCGCACGACCACAAAGACATTCTGTGGTGCGTTCCAGACGGACCGCAGTCTACAGGAACTACTTTAAGGAGGTACGACCATGAAAGCAATGGTTCTTTTCAGCGGCGGCGTGGACAGTACCACCTGCCTCGGCATGGCAGTGGACAAGTACGGTGCAGAAGAAGTGCTGGCACTGTCTGTTTCCTATGGACAGAAGCACCAGAAAGAAGTGGAGGCTGCACGGAAAATTGCGGCGTATTATGGCGTTGCGTGGAAGCAGCTGGATTTGTCTGTGATTTTTGCAGATTCCAACTGCTCTCTGCTCTCCGGTTCCACACAGGAGATCCCCAAGGAAACCTATGCGGAACAGCTACAGGAAACCAACGGCAGTCCGGTTTCCACCTATGTGCCGTTCCGCAACGGACTGTTCCTCGCTTCTGCGGCAAGCATGGCACTGTCCAACGGCTGCGAAGTCATTTACTACGGAGCACATAGTGATGATGCTGCCGGCAATGCCTATCCGGATTGCAGCGATGCCTTTAATGAAGCAATGAATCGGGCGATTTATCTGGGAAGCGGCGAACAGCTGCGGATCGAAGCCCCCTTTGTCAAGTGGACAAAGGCAGATGTGGTAAAAAAAGGACTAGAACTGGGTGTGCCCTATGCACTGACATGGAGCTGCTACGAGGGCGGCGAAAAGCCCTGCGGTGTCTGCGGTACCTGCCGCGACCGTGCAGCAGCATTTGCGGCAAACGGTGTGCCGGATCCGGCACTGGGAGGTGAATGATATGGCAGGAAGAAGCAAGGAAGAAACGGGAGATATTACTCTGCTGGGCAATCAGAATACGAAGTATGCCAGCGACTATGCACCGGAGGTGCTGGAAACATTTCCGAACAAGCATCCGGATCGGGACTATTTCGTCAAGTTCAACTGTCCGGAGTTTACCAGCCTTTGTCCGATCACCGGACAGCCGGACTTTGCGACCCTGTACATTTCCTACGTGCCGCGGGAGATCATGGTGGAGAGTAAGTCGTTGAAGCTGTATCTGTTCAGCTTCCGGAATCACGGCGATTTCCACGAGGACTGTGTGAACATCATCATGAACGACCTGATCAGGCTGCTGGAGCCGGCGTACATTGAAGTGTGGGGAAAGTTTTTGCCCCGCGGCGGCATTTCCATTGACCCGTACTGCAACTATGGCAGACCGGGGACGAAGTGGGAACAGGTGGCTTGGGACAGACTGACCCACCATGACATGTTTCCGGAAAAGGTAGACAATCGATAAATACAAAAGAGAACAACGGCGTTCGACTTTACGGGATTTTTCTGTCTGGTAAAGCCGAACGCTTTCTTTTCTCTCTGAAAAAAAGTTTTTTCTGGAGTTTTGCACAATTTTTCTTGCAATTTCCCTGCGAGTATGATATAATAAAAATGTTTTTTCTGACAATGTCGGAATGTGCAGCTTTTTGGCTGTAGAAAAATAATAAAGGAGTGAACGCAAATGGAAATGATGACGAAGATCATCAAAAACATTGATTCTTGGGTATGGGGGCTTCCGCTGATTCTGCTGATTCTTTTGTGCGGTATCTGGCTGACGTTTCGTATCCGCGGATTGCAGATACGTCGAATCGGTCTGGCACTGAAATTCATGGTCACGAATGAAGAGGAAGGCGAGGGTGAAGTCACCAGTTTTGGTGCTCTCTGTACGGCTCTGTCTGCAACGATCGGTACCGGTAATATCGTCGGCGTTGCTACGGCAATCGCAGCCGGCGGTCCGGGTGCACTGTTCTGGATGGAGATTGCAGCCTTGTTTGGTATGGCGACCAAATATGCCGAGGGCTTTCTGGCAATCAAATATCGTACGGTAGACAAAGAAGGGCACTATCTGGGCGGTCCGTTCTACTATATTGAAAATGGTATGGGCTCCCGCTGGAAGTGGCTGGCAAAGCTGTTCGCACTGTTCGGTATGCTGGCTGGTCTGCTGGGCATCGGTACCATTACGCAGATCAACGGCATCACCTCTGCGGCAAACAATTTCTTTGATGCTGACAGCAAGCACATTGCTTTCACCCTGTTCGACACAAGCTACACATGGACGACAGTCATCATGGGCTTGCTGATTACGATTTGTGTGGCACTGGTTGTCATTGGCGGTCTGAAGCGAATCTCCCAGATTTCACAGGTGGTCGTGCCGTTTATGGCAGTTGCCTATGTTCTGTGCTGTCTGATTATGATGATCTGCAATGTGACAGAGATTCCCCATGCAGTTGTGGAAATCGTCAAGAGTGCTTTTGGCATGGACGCAGTTGCCGGCGGTGCACTGGGTGCTATGATCGTGGCAATGCAGAAGGGTGTTGCAAGAGGTATCTTCTCCAACGAAGCCGGTCTGGGTTCTGCCCCGATCGCTGCCGCAGCAGCACGTACCAAGGAACCGGTTCGTCAGGGTCTGGTCACTATGACTGGTACATTTATTGATACCATTATCATCTGCACCATGACTGGTCTGTCCATTGTCATTTCCGGTGCATGGCAGAATCCGGATCTGGAGGGCGTACAGATTACAGACGCTGCATTCCAGCACGGTCTGCCGTTCCCGTCGCAGGTTTCCTCCTGCATTCTGATGCTCTGCCTGATCTTCTTTGCATTTACCACAATTTTGGGCTGGAGTTATTATTCTGAACGCTGCCTGACCTATCTTCGCGGTAAGGCAAGCCACACACTGACACTGGCTTACCGCTGGCTGTACATTGTGGCAGTGTTCATTGGTCCGTATCTGACTGTAGAAGCCGTATGGGACACCGCAGATATTTTCAACGGTCTGATGGCATTCCCGAACGTCATTGCACTGATTGCTCTGTCCGGCGTAGTTGCTATGGATACCAAGCAGTACTTTGCGGAAAAGCGGCATTTGCTGAAATAAAAGCAGTAATATCTTTTCAACAGGGCAGGAGAACGATCTCCTGTCCTGTTTTTGTTTTATTTCTTCCTGTGAAAATTTCGTGGAAATGCTGGACAAATACAGGGGAGTGTGCTATAATATCAAATATGACAACAGGCGATCCGCTTCTTTCAACAGAGAGAAACGGATTCACAAAAGGGTAGGTGTGTTTTTACAAAAATGGTAAAACGTTTTTGGAAATTATATCGCAGTGTGATTTTGTGCGTGGCAATTTGTATTGCAGTTCTGGCATGTTCCGCCGGCTATACTGTGGGTGTGGTCGGCATGAACAATGTGATCGCACAGATCGATGTCAATATTGGCTCGATAGAGGCATATCTGGAGAAGAACCAGAATGCAACGAAACTGCTGACAGAGGAATTCAAAGAGGACTATTCTGCCAAGACCAGAACTATTGCCATGCTGCTGTCGCAGGACAGTTCCTTTATTACCGATGACCGGACACTGGAGGAACTTCGTGTGACCGTCAATGCAGACATGATCAGTATTTCTGATCATGAGGGCAATGTGATCGCCAGTACAGACCCGTCCGGTGCGGGGAACTCCATTCGGGAAGAGTTTCGTTCGCACCTGACAGATGATGTCTATACCGATGTTCTGTTTCTGCTGGATTCGGATACGCCCACCATTGTGGCGGCATCTTCACTGGACGGCGGAAACGGTCTGGTACAGATCACGTTTTCGGCGGATTCTGTGGTGTCTTTGTTACAGGACGCAGACTGGGCAAACATTGCTTCGGATATGCCGCTGTATTCTTCCGGTACAACGGCAATTCTGGAAACCGACACGCTGAAATATATCAGCTGCACCAATACAGACCTGATCGGCAAGACAACAGACTACGACAAGGAACAGTTACAGCGGAACAAAGGCAAATTTAATGTGAAAGATGCAGACGGCAAAACGGAAATGGTGCACTATCAGACCAGCGGCGATTACATCATTCTGGCGACAGTGCCCTATTCTGATATTTACCATATGCGGAATGTAGTCGTGGGCTGGATCGGTGTCGGCGGTGCAGTGATTCTGGCAGTCACTTGCTTGGCACTGCGAATGCAGCTGCTCCGGCAGGACACGAAAAACAAGAAAAAGTAACTGAAATCATTTCTCAGAAGCCGCCTCTGTCCGCAGAGGCGGCTTTTGTTTTTTATAGGAGTTTCACGGATTGCGGGAACTTACAGACACGCAAAGCAAACGGAAAGGAATCCGCATCAGGGGAGCCTGTTGGTTTTATGGGCACTGCCGGAAAGCGGCTGGTAATGTTTTTCCTTCTGCCGGAGAAACACGGAAAAGATTCGGGCATGAGGCATTACGGTATAGAGGAAGATATTGTGAATGAACATGATCCGAAAATAGCAGGATTTTACGCTTTCAATTCGCCCATGCCATTGGATACAGATACCATTTTTGTGATATTGCACATTGCATATTGACATTTACAGAAAAATGATGTATAATATGCTTGTACTTCGAAAATGGAAGTACCAATAAATTTTATCGTGAGGTGCATGCATTATGGCAAATCGTATTGTATTGAACAACATTTCTTATCATGGAAAAGGTGCGATTCAGGAAATTGTCAGTGAAGTAAAAAGCAACGGCTACCGGCACCTGTTTATTGCAACAGATCCGGATCTGCTGCAATTTGGCGTGACGGCAAAGGTGACAGATATTCTGGACAATGCCGGCATTGCATACACGGTTTACTCGAAGATCAAGCCGAATCCCACCATTCAGAACGTGCAGGAGGGTGTAACGGCTTTTCAGGCTTGCGGAGCAGATGCCATCGTTGCCATTGGCGGCGGCTCCTCTATGGACACGGCAAAGGCGATCGGCATTATCATTACCAATCCGGAATTCGCAGATGTGCGTTCGCTGGAGGGTGTTGCTCCGACGAAGAACCACGCCGTTCCCACCATTGCGATTCCGACAACTGCCGGCACTGCCGCAGAAGTAACGATCAACTATGTCATCACAGATGTGGAAAAACAGCGGAAGTTCGTCTGCGTGGATACCAATGATATTCCGGCTGTTGCCATTGTGGATCCGGATATGATGTCCTCCATGCCCAAGGGACTGACTGCCGCAACCGGTATGGACGCACTGACCCATGCCATTGAGGGATACACCACCAAGGCAGCATGGGAGATTCCGGACATGTTCCACATGGAAGCCATTCGCCTGATTTCGGAGAATCTCCGTGATGCTGTAGCCAATAAGCCCAGCGGCAGAGAGGGCATGGCTCTGGCACAGTACATTGCCGGCATGGGCTTTTCCAATGTAGGGCTGGGAATCGACCACTCTATGGCACATACATTGAGTGCACACTATGACACCCCGCACGGTGTGGCTTGTGCAATGCTGCTGCCGATCTCCATGGAGTTCAATCGGGACTACACCGGTGACCGGTATCGTGCGATTGCAAAGGCAATGGGCGTAGAGGGTACTGAAACCATGACACAGGAGGAATACCGTGATGCGGCAATTGCGGCAGTTCGTCAGCTGTCCAAGGACGTAGGCATTCCGGAAAAGAACGAACGCATCAGGGAAGAAGATCTGGAGCAGCTGGCAAAAGATGCTCTGGCAGATGCCTGCTATCCGGGCAACCCCAGAGAGGCAACGCAGGAACAGGTGATCGAAATGTTCCGCATGCTGATGGTATAACCGGCGGCAGCGTTTTTCTTGGGCAACACCGCACAAAGAGCGTCTGGCGACTTTGCACGCCATCTGCTTGCAAATTTCCCGTCATATTTCACAAAAATGCTCGTGAATACATCAAGTATTCACTCCGCTTTTTGTTTCATCTGACGAAAAATTTGACGACGCATCTGTCGCACAATCTTTGTGCGGTATTGCCCTTGTTCCGTTTTTTACAATTTTTCCTCCCGTAATTGTGATAAGATAATACTCGAACAAAGGAGTTCAGATGAATCAGTCATCTGAACTCCTTTTTATTTTTCAGGAAAGCAGCGTACAGCGTCGTGCGTGATGCGTTCCGGAGGAGGTATTTTAGATGAGCTATCCAGAAGTTGATTTTTTGTATCTGAATGAGGAGGACATGGTGGCAGCCGGTGTCAAGGATATGGCAGGTTGTATCGAAGCCATGGAGGAAATGTTCAAGCTGATGAAGGTGGGAAACTACCGCATGGGCGGTGCGAACGGGAACTCCCACGGCTGTATGGTCATGTTCCCGCCGTCTTCTCCGTTTCCGGAAATGCCGGTAGATGGACCGGACAGAAGATTCATGGCAATGCCGGCTTATCTGGGCGGCGTGTTTGATATGGCAGGCATGAAGTGGTACGGCTCCAACTGTGCCAACAAGGAAAAGGGCTTGCCCCGTTCCATTCTGATGCTGACGCTGAACGACAAGGATACCGGTGCACCGTTGGCATACATGTCCGCAAATATTCTTTCCGCATACCGGACTGGTGCAGTGCCGGGGGTAGGATATAAGCACTTGTCCAGGCCGGATTCCAAGGTGGTTGCCATTATTGGTCCGGGCGTGATGAGCAAGACTGCACTGGCGGCGATCATGGCAGTCCGTCCGAACATCGAAACCATTAAGGTCAAGGGACGCGGCAAAGCTTCACTGGAAAAGTTCATTGCCCACGTGAAAAAAGAATATCCGCAGGTAAATGTGTACGCTGTGGATACCATAGAAGAAGCAGTCCGAGATGCGGACATTGTTTCGGCAAGTACTTCCACCCCTACCGGTGACCCCAGCCTGTATCCGTACATCAAAGAGGAATGGATCAAGCCGGGTGCACTGATCAGTTCCACGGCGGCTCTCCGGTTTGATGATGACTTCATAATTCACCGTGCGAGAACTGTAACGGACAACATCAAGCTGTATGAGGCATGGGAAGAAGAAATGAAACCGAATGCCTACAACACTGTGCCGATTCCGGCGGTGCATGTCATGGATCTGATCGCAGAGGGCAAGATGAAGCCGGAGCAGGTCGATGATCTGGGCGATATTCTGATGGGCAACATTCCGCTGCATCGGAAAGAGGACGAAATTATTGTGTATTCCATTGGCGGCATGCCGGTGGAAGATGTAGCCTGGGGCACTATGGTTTACCGCAATGCACTGAAAAAAGGCATCGGTACAAAGCTGAAGCTTTGGGATACCCCGCAAATGGTATGATCAGACAGGAGGAGCAGACATGAGAATTCAGGAACACCCGATTCTGGGGACATATGAAAAGGGAAAGCTGGTTTCCTTTACTTTTGACGGAAAGCCTTTGGAGGGATATGCCGGAGAGCCCATTGCAATGGCACTGAAAAATGCCGGCGTGATGGTACACCGCTATACCCGAAAGGAACACAAACCGAGAGGAATTTTCTGTGCGATCGGTCGCTGTACAGACTGCGTAATGGTCGTAAATGGGCAGCCGAATGTGCGGACATGTATTACGCCTTTGGAAGAAGGCATGGAGATTCGGACACAATATGGTGTGACAGCAGAACAGCCGGGAGGTGCAGCAAAATGATGAAGCGTTATGATATGATCGTCGTCGGTGCAGGTCCGGCAGGATTGTCCGCAGCCATTGAAGCCGCGAAAAAGGGGATGCACGTTGTCGTTTACGACGAAAATGCCAAGCCCGGCGGACAGCTGTTCAAACAGATCCATAAGTTTTTCGGCTCCAAGGAACACAAGGCAAAGATTCGCGGATTCCACATCGGGGAAGAACTTCTGGCAGAAGCCGCAGAACTGGGCGTAGAGGTTGTCCTGAATGCCATTGTCATCGGTATCTTTCCGGAAAAGGAAGTTACTGTAAAGGTAGAAGATCACGTCATTCATGTGAAAGGCGATACCATTCTGATCGCCACCGGTGCCAGCGAGAACATGGTCACATTTCCGGGCTGGACCCTGCCGGGCGTTATCGGAGCAGGTGCCGCACAGACAATGATGAACCTTCACGGCACCCTGCCGGGTAAGCGTGTGCTGATGCTTGGCTCCGGCAACGTCGGCCTGGTAGTCAGCTTCCAGCTGATGCAGGCTGGCTGTGAAGTGGTTGCCGTTGCCGATGCAGCTCCCCGCGTAGGCGGCTATGGTGTCCATGCGGCAAAGGTGGCAAGATGCGGCGTACCGTTTTATTTGTCCCATACAATTATTTCCGCAGACGGGGAAGATTGCGTCACCGGCGTGACGATCGGAGAAGTGGACAAGAACTGGCAGATCATTCCGGGCACGGAAAAACATTTCGATGTGGATACGATTTGTCTGGCAGTCGGGCTTTCGCCGATGTCCAAGCTTTGCGATATGGCGGGCTGTGCCATGGAGGACAATCCGGCAAAGGCTGGATTTGTTCCCACTGTCAACGAGTACGGTGAAACGTCGATTCCCGGCATCTATGCTGCCGGTGACGTATCCGGTATTGAAGAAGCTTCCAGTGCTATGATCGAGGGCAGAATCGCCGGCATTGCCGCAGCGGCAAGACTGGGATTCATTTCGGAGGAAACCTGTAAGGAAGAAGCTGCCAAGCAGGAAGCCGCTTTGGAGGGACTGCGGCAGGGCATGTTTGCTCCGGGTATGCGTGGCAAGCAGATCACCGAAACCGAAGAAGGTGTGGAAATTTCGCAAAACCTGTTGAAACATGGTTTCGTTGCCGAGGAAGAAATCGAACGGTTCCCCGGTGTGACACACAGTGCCGGTGTGCACCCTGTCATTGAGTGTACTCAGAATATTCCGTGCAACCCGTGTCAGGACGCTTGTCCGAAGCACTGTATCCGTATCGGCAGCAACATCACGGCACTGCCGTCCATTGATCCGGAGAAGAAATGCACCGGCTGCGGCATGTGCGTGGCTTCCTGTTCCGGTCAGGCGATCTTCTTGGTTAACGAAGACTGCGGCGACGGCACGGCGGAAGTGACACTGCCTTATGAGTTCCTGCCGCTGCCGCAAAAGGGCGACAAGGGCGTGGCTCTGAACCGAAAGGGTGAAAAGGTCTGTGCCGCAGAGGTGGTTCATGTGCGGAGTGCCAAGGCGTTCGACCACACCAATCTGCTTACGATGAAAGTACCGAAAGAATATGCCATGAAAGCAAGATTTTTTCGGGAGGAGGAGACAGTATGAATGACAGAAACCGGGAACTGAAACCCTTCGTACCGCAGCCGGACGATGATATGATCGTTTGCCGCTGTGAAGAAATTACCAAAGGTGAGATTCGCCGTGCCGTACATGACGGCATGTTTACATTGACGGAAATCCGTCGCTATCTGAGAACTGGTATGGGGCTTTGTCAGGGACAGACCTGTACCAAACTGGTGAAAGGCATTGTATCACGGGAACTGGGTGTACGTCCCAACGAGTTGGGACCGGCAACCGGCAGAGCTCCCATGCGTCCGATCGAAATGAAAGTGCTGGCAAAAGATAAGGAGGAAACAAAATGAATGCAGAAGTCATCATTGTTGGCGGCGGCATCATTGGCTGTGCGGCAGCGTATAACCTTGCAAAAAACGGCGTTTCTGTCCTTGTGCTGGAGGGCAGCGAAAATATCGGCAACGGCGGCTCTACCCGCAACGGCGGCGGTGTTCGCCAGTCCGGACGTGATCCCAGAGAACTGCCGCTGGTGATGTACTCCATTGAGCACATCTGGCCGCAGCTTTCGGATATGCTGGATACCAACGTGGAATATTATCAGGAGGGCAATCTCCGTCTGGGCAGCACGCCCCAGCATCAGAAGATCCTGACAGGTCTGGCAGACAGTGCCGCTGCACACGGTGTCGATGTCCGCATGATCACCGGCGACGAAGCCAGACGCATCAACCCGTACCTGTCTGAGGCAGTCACCTGTGCAAGCTGGTGTCCCACGGACGGTCACGCCAACCCGCTGATGGCGACCATGGGCTATTATAAAATGGCACGCCGCCTGGGAGCACATTTCATCTCCGGCGAAAAGGTTGTGGAACTGCGGAAGATCAAGGGTGCGGCAAGACAGGTCGTCACAGCGTCCGGCAATGTCTACGAAGGCGACAAGATTATTCTGGCGGCAGGCTATGAGAGCCGTTTTATTGCCTCTACAGTAGGCATTGACGTGCCCATGCAGCCGGTGCTGCTGGAAACACTGGTCACAGAAGCGGTAGGTCCGATGTTCTGGCAGATGCTGGGTACCGCAGATGCAGACTTCTACGGACACCAGACTGAGCATGGCTCTTTCGTATTCGGCTTGAACTCCGGCTTGGAACCGTATGCAAAGCCGGGCAAGCCGCTGTCGTCCAGCATTGCCGCTTCGGCAGCCTGCCGCGGTATCATGCATTATTTCCCTGATCTGGCAAACATCAAGGTCGTCCGGACGTGGGCTGGCTGGATAGACGCATGTGCCGACCATGTGCCGGTCATCAGCAAGGTCGAGGAAGTGCCGGGACTGATTCTGGCATGCGGCTTTACCGGACATGGTTTCGGCATCTCGCCGGCAGTGGGACTGGTACTGTCACAGCTGGCAATGGAGCAGGAAACAGCAGTGGACTTGTCCGCACTGCGGTACGACCGTTTTCAGTAAGGCAACACCGCAGTATTTTGCAGGTTCTGATTTTTACAATTTTTCAGGTGTGTCATCTGCTATAATAGAGTACAGAAAGACAAAGATGTCGAATTTCGCGGAAATTCGGCATCTTTTCTTTTTTGGGAAATTTTTTGTAATCGTGGGAGGAATTCGTTATGAAATTATCCAGAGTTGAGATCATCACCGGCATTTCCAAGATCGAGCCGCTGAAAAAGGCGTTGGGAAAATTCCACATCACCGGCATGACGGTATATCAGGTGCTGGGCTGCGGTGTGCAGCACGGCACACAGGAATTTGAAGTGGAGGAGAAGAACAAGGAGATCAGCCTGCTGCCGAAAGAGGTTGTCATGATCGTTCTGCCCACCGAGGAACTGGACGGACTGCTGGAATTTGTCAAGAAAGAACTGTACACCGGTCATATCGGCGACGGAAAAATTTTTGTTTCTGATGTGACAAATGTGGTTCGTGTCCGTACCGGCGAGGAGGGCGTTGATGCCCTGCTGTACGGGGAAAAATAAGGGCAATACTGTAAATAAGTGTTTGAAAAGAGTTGAGCGTAATGCAAGAGAAAAAGTTGGGGCTGCCCAGTATTGTGGCAACCGGTGTGGGACTGATTATCGCCACAAGCTGTTTGCTTTCTATCGGGCAGGGAGCATCGACCATTGGTCTGCCGTTTATCATTACAATGGCAATTGCCTGTGCTTTTAACATTCTGACGGCATTTTCAATTTGTGAACTGAATGCCCTGATGCCGAACCTGACCGGCGGCATGGCACAGTATACACTGGCATGTTTCGGACCGTTTGTGTCCATTGTCATTACTGTGGGCGGTTATCTGACATGTCAGACAATCATGAGCAGTTCCGAAGCGGCAATGTTCGGCAATACCTTGAGCAATGTGCTGACAGGTGTGCCGATACCGGGATCTGTGTATTCCATTGTGCTGATCCTGATTCTGTTGGGACTGAACCTGTTCGGCGTGGATATGTTCGCCAAGGTGCAGAACATTGTGGCATACGGGCTGATCGGTTCGCTGCTGTTTCTGGGCATTATGGGAACGATCAAGCTTGGCACCGGTCAGGTCGTGGAACAGCCGGCAGTGCTTTCCTCAAAGCCCGGTGATGTGTTCTCTCTGCTGGGACTGGCATTCTTCCTGTTTATCGGGGTAGAGTTTATCGTGCCGATTTCCACACAGGTGAAGAACCCGCGGAAAAAGGTGCCGCTGGGCATGGTCATCAGTCTGGTTGCCATTCTGGTGATGCAGATCTTCATGGTCATTGGTTTCAGCCACTACACCCCATGGGACGAACTGGGTGTAAGCACTGTGCCGCATATCCTGTACGGTTCACTGCTGTACGGTAAGGTCGGCACGATCTGGATGACGGTGATTTCCCTGCTGGCTGTAATCAGCACGCTGAACACGGCGATGTTTTCCATTGCACAGATTTGTTCTGGTATGGCAAAGATCCAGCTGCTGCCTTCTGTTTTCATGCGGAAGAACAAGCGTGGAACACCTTATGTAGGACTGCTGCTGGTGGCTGCGGTAATGATTCTCATCAACATCACCGGACTTTCCACCAGCGATCAGCTGACATTCCTGATTCTGACGGGCTGTACTTTCTGGATCTCCTCCTACATCATTCTGCATTTTGATGTGCTGATTCTCCGGAAGCGTCTGCCGAAAGCCCCCAGAACTTTCAAGCTGCCCTTTGGCCCGCTGATTCCGATCATCGGTATTATCGGCAACAGCTTTATGATCTACAATATTGACTCCAGCTGGGAAGTCAAAAAGCGGATCTATTTGATTTTCGTGATTACTGTTGCGATTTTGTCCGTCTACGCTGTGATCTGGATCAAGTGTGTGATGAAGCGACCGATGTTCAAGGCGTATCAGATCAAGGAAGTTATGGCAATGGAATCGGATCTGTACCAAATCAACCACAATCCCTACGTTGCCAAGAAGCTGCATCTGGATGCAAAACCGGAAATCGAAAGCATGCCGGCAGATGTCAACACCGGTACTCGTCCGGAATAATATTGAATAATTTCTAAGGCAGTACCGCACAAAGTCGCCAGACGCTCTTTGAGCGGTATTGCTCTAAAACCGGCTGTCGCAGGGAAAATACTGCGGCAGCCGGTTTTTTGCGGTATTGTCCAAAAAGGTTCACGAAAAAACGCTTTTTCGCCTACTTGCAAAAAAGTCGGTTTTGTATTATAATAGAGAATTGAGGCAATACCGCACAATCTTTGTGCGGTATTGCCTTGAAGAAGCAAGGGCAGTCCCGCACAAGGCATGCCTGTCAAGTCTGCCCGAAAAATGGGAAGTGGACCGCAATGGAACAACAGATTTATATGACACCCAGGCAACCATTTTTTGTGACATCATCGAGAGCATACGCAAAATTTATTTTAAATCGGTACGGCATTGTGCACTTTTATCAGTGCTTTACGGGAACGGAACCCCGCTATGCTGTACCGGACGGCTGTGTGGACATGGTATTTTGCTGTGATCCCAAGCAGCCTTACGCAGAGATCTGCGGCACTGTTCTGGCTCCGCAGGCAGTCCTGCTGCACTCCGATACCTGCTATTTCGGCGTGCGGTTTTTGCCGGGGTACAATCCGGTTCTGGGAAGTTCAGAGATCATGTCCCAGCTGGTGAATCATCAGATTCCGCTGGACGAGTTGATTCAGGATCGCCGCATGCTGGAGGGAATCTGCGGCACAACCGATTTCCGCAAACAGATTCGGGCATTCATGCGTTCCTACATGAACATTTATCGTCGTGCCTGTCCCATGGAACACAGCAACCTGCTGGTGCTCCATTCATCCAACCTGCTGATCCGCTCTGCCGGCAGCATTTCCATTGAACAGCTGGCAGAGGACACCGGCTATACTGCACGGTATATTGACCGCTGCTTCCGCAATGAAACGGGTCTGAGTCCGAAGCAGCTTGCCAAAATTGTACGGTTTCAGGCGGCGGTTTCTGCCCTGAACCAGAATCAGCACAAGGGGCGTTCTCTAACGGAAATTGCTGCAGATCTGGGATATTTTGATCAGTCGCACTTTGTGCATGACTTCAAAGCCTATACCGGTCTGACACCGAAAAAATACCAGAAGCTGCTGCTGCACGATTCCTTTGAGGAAAAACTGCGAATCGTGCAGTGAAAAACGAAAAACAACACCGCATAAATAGTTATGCGGTGTTGCTTTTTATATAGACTTTCCGGAACCTTGCAGTTTTTCCGGATTAGAATCATATAGGATGATATTGATCTCGAACCAGTCTTTTTCCGGAACGATCCACATTTTCCCGTGATGTCGCCGAACGATTTCCTGTACGCTTTTCAGTCCTAGTCCGTGGTTGATCTTGTCCGACTTGTGTGTGCCGTTTTTAGGTACAATATTGCTGTTAAAACGGTTTCCGACCTGTAGTTGCAGGGCACCGAACCGTTCTTTCATTTTCAGTGTGATTTTTTGATTTTCTTTCGGAGTCACCAATGCAGTGGCTTCAATGGCATTGTCCAGCAAGTTGCCCAGCAGTACATTCAAATCAAAAATGGGATATGTCAGCTGATCCGGCAGCTGTACGTCTACTTCCAGTGCAACGCCGTCTGTCCGCAGTGGCAGAAGCTTGTAGTTCAGGATACTGTTGATGGCTTCATGCTGGGTGTAGGTGATGCTCTGGGTCAGATCCAGATTATCCTCCAGATCGTTGATATACGTGTACATTCCCTCCATGTCGTTGGTTTCCAGAAAATGCTTGATCTGGAATAAGTGGTTTTTCATGTCATGCCGTAAAAACCGCAGCCGCATCTGGCTCTGCTGCATGAATTGCAGCTGTTGCTGATAGGCTTTGTTTTGCTTTTCGATCAGCAGTGCGGTGTGATGCTCCTGTATCAGGTGAATCATGCGGTCATAGAGGGAAAAGACACTGACATTGATCAGCAGAAGGACAATGGCAGCCACCAGGGAACGCCATGAAAGTGTGCGGGCAATGTAGTGTGCCAGAAGGATACTGCCCAAGGGAATGAAAATGGCGGTAAAAACATAAAATATGTTTAGCCGCGGAATGACATCGCTTTTGTACAGATGAAAGTGCAGGCTCATGCGTGCAATGATCAGCATGAGAAGTGAGGCAGCGAATCCGCTGGTGAAGAACAGGGTATACTCGCACCAGATCGAGATCGTGGTACAGAGAATATCTGCTGCCATGCTGATGATATAAATGGAAACAGTTGCAAGGATCCGGTGTGCCCATGTGGTCGGATAGAGCAGGGTAATGCAGAAAAACAGGAGAATATTGCTGAGAATATTTATCACAATATTGTGAAACAAGATAAAACAGCCGCTGTTCAGCAAAAAATATCCGATATACGCCAAGATCTCTGTCCGTTTCCGGCTGGGGTCCTTTTGAAACAGCAGCTGAGAAAACTGATAGACTGCGTAAATGTGGAAAATATTAGAAATGATTGTGATATACTGTTTCATGGCACTTAGCCCTTCATGAGCCACTGCTCTACCAGCGGCTGATAGGCTCTGCTAATAGGGAGCTGTTCATGAGAACTGCCCTGCAAAAAGACGGTGTTGGAGGAAATATGGTCGATATAGTCCGGATTGACCAGATAGGACTTGTGGATCTGGATAAATGAACTGAAGCAGGGCTCCTGCTGTACTTCTGACAGCTTTCCGTAAAAGGAGATGCGGGAATCCGTAGTTTGCAGATACACCTTTCTTCCGCAGCTGTTCAGATAGCGAATATGGGACACCTGCACATGCACCAGAGATTTGTTGCTGGTACATTTGAAGATGCGGCGGGAAATGTCCCGATAATACAGCATATCGTCCAGAGCATGGGCAATTTTCTGAAAAGTGACCGGCTTTTGCACAAATGCTGCCGGACGAATGGGAATGGCATGGATGGCATAATTTTCATGAGATGTCACATATATAATGTCAAAATTCTGATGTCCCAGTATGTGTCGCAAGTACGTGCCCAGTGCCAGTCCGTCAGAGCACCGTTCCCGTACAGCATAGCTGTCAGAGAAAAGTCTGGTGATGTTGTTTTCACCGGAAAAGTCAATGTCCATAAAAACAACGTCATAGCGTTTGCCACTCAGATCGGTGTTGTACAGCGTGCGGCAGTCGGTGTAAATGTCCGGTGCATCCATGTCCACGTTTTTTTGTGTACTGTATTGCAAAAGGCATTCTCGAATCTGCTGACAGACATACAGTTCATCGTCTGCAATAGCAATTTTCATTGGAACCATGTGATTGGATAGACCTCCTGTTCTGTGTGCAATACTGTACAGGATCCCGCATGGCGGCTCTGTGCAGTGTTGCTTATGGAATCTCTGAATTTGACAATGGGGCACCTCTAAAAACCCTCTAAAAATACGCTCGAAATGCTCGGCAGGCATAGAA
>OLSF01001485.1_pt1 | contig 20812 bp, 15 predicted proteins | sample 1672301 | NCBI WGS metagenome assembly OLSF01 (sample SAMEA3136669, study PRJEB25190) | human gut metagenome | biome: human gut; feature: human-associated habitat; material: faeces | place: Austria | collected 2013
AGTACATCCGGCGCGTCGGCGTGCGCAGGTTCAACTATATCGGCGTCGGCCTGCAGATCCTCGCATGGCTGCTGTTCTTCTTCGGTGCGGATTCCTATGCGGCGCTTGTCGCCGGAATCGTCGTTGTCGATATCGGCATGCAGTGCATCCAGCTCAGCAATCAGGCCACTCTGTTCGAACTCGATCCCTCGGCTTCGAACCGGATCAACACGATTTTTATGAGCACCTACTTCGCGGGAGGTTCGCTCGGCACGCTGCTGTCGGGAGCCGCATGGTCGCTTTACGGCTGGACGGGAGTCGTCGCGGCGGGAATCCTGCTTTCGTCCGCCTCGCTGCTCGTCACGCTCTGCACGAAAAAATAGCGGTCCGTTCCGCCTGTGCGCGATGTCTGCCTGCGGCGGTCTTTCCCGGAAACAGCGTGTCCTTTGAAGATACGGCAATCCCCGCAACCCATGCAGGTTGCGGGGATTTGTCTGAAGTCCGGGGATGCTTCCTTTTGCCGCTTCCCGCCTGTCCGGCGGAAAGCTTTGCCGGTCGAGACCTGCCGGCAGGCTCCGGCCTATTCGACCACCTCGATCCATTCGCCCTTTTTGAGCGCGCGGACCGAGTTGTCGTACATGGCTTCGCAGTAGATCGACGGCAGGTAGTAGCGGCCCTTGTATGTCGCCGTCAGCTTGACCGGTATCTCCTTGCTTTCGCCCCGTTTCAGGTCGAAGTAGCTCAGCACCCGGTCGTCGCGGATGTCCTGATAGGTGACCGACGAGAGGTCCCGTTCCGAAGTTATCTCCCAGCCCGCCGGAACGATATGTGTCAGCGCCAGATTGGTGTATTTCTCATAGCCGCTGATGTTCGAGACGGTCACCACGGCGTAGAAATCCGTCGAAGCGCGGATCGACTTGGGGTCTACGGCCTTGCCGTCCATGTCCGTATACCGGACGGCGATGCGGATGTTGTCGGCCGCCTCCGTCTCTTCGCCCTTGGCGGGGTTGTAACGCTGGCTGACGACGGCGTACAGACTCTCCTTGCCGTTGTTCGTCACCCCGGTCTCTTCGGTCAGCGGCATGCTGACGAAGGATTTGTCGGTTCGGATGCTCTCTTTGCCCGCTTTGGCGTCGATGCCGGTCTGGCCCGACACGATGAAGTTGGAGAGAGTGCTGAGCATCCACGCCGTAGACTGCGTGCTCAGCCACTTCTCCTTCTTGAGGATGTCGGACATCTTCAGGGCCGTGCGGAACGCCTCTTCCCGCTTGCCGAGCAGCGTCTGCGTCATGAGCACCACGGCCATCTGGCGTTCGCTGCTGTTGTAGGTGTCGTCGTACGGATCGACCTTGCCGGTCTGGCCGCTTCCGCCCTGCGCGGTCAGCTCTTCGGCTACCTTCCGGTTGCCGTCCAGCGCATAGGCCGCCGCCAGCATCCATTTGACGTCGTTCTTCAGGTCGGCGGCTTTCTCCCTCAGCCGGTTCATGGCGCCCCGGTCGGCCATGTTGTTGAGCGCCAGAACGTACTGGGCGTAAGCCTGCGTCAGGAAGCTGTCCGCTTCGTTGCCGCGCAGGTATTTGAGCGCGCGGTCGAGCATCGGGCGGTCGATGGCGTAGCCGTATTTCGCGGCTTCGGTCAGGAAGTGGGCCGCATAGGCCGTTCCCCACTCGGAGCTGTTCGAACCTCCGCTCCAGTAGGCGAACGATCCGTTGTAGAGCTGGTAACCGCCCAGACGCGACAATACGCTCTTGACGTTGCGGTCGATGTCCTGAAGCGTCCGGACGTCGCACTCCATGACGGCGGGCAGGTAGAGCTGCGGGAATGCGCCGGAGGTGATCTGCTCGATGCAGCCGTGGGGGTACCTCACCAGATATTCCATGCGGCGCGTGAGGTCTGCGGACGGGATCGACGAGAGTTCGAGCTTCGCGTTTCCGGTATCCTTCAGGGGCCTGAGGGCGATCGTTTTGCCCGGCTCCAGCATGTAATCCTCCGACGTCGTTACATAGGGGTTGGGTTCGCGTACGTCCAGCTCGATCTCCGAGACGGAGCTGTCGCCGGAGGAGGTCGCCGTGACCCGAACCTTTCCGACGCCCGTCTCCTTGTTGACTTTCAGCCGGAACGTTACGACCTCCTCGCCGCTTTGACTGAGGGCGATCGTCTTGCTGCGCGGTCCGACGGCCGTGAAGAGTTCGTTCGCGGAGACTTTCAGGTCGATCTTGCCGACTCCCTTTTCGAGGGCGAAAACCGTCACCGGCAGCTCCACCTCTTCGTCCGTGGAGACCACGCGCGGCAGTGTGGCCTGCACCAGCAGCGGTTTTTTCACTTCGGCGACCTTCTCCGCGGCGCCGGAAGCCCGTCCGTTCGAAGCCACGACCATCACGCGCACCGACCCGAAATAGGGCGGCAGCGCGATTTTGTGGGTGTTGGTTTTGCCTGCGCCCAGCTTCTGCGCTTCGAGGAACCGCACGACGGGTTTGAACCGCTGCGCCTTCAGTGCGCCGGTGTTCTGCTGCTCCGCGTCGCCGCCGATGGCGAACAACTGTTCGATCCTGCCGCCGTAGGCGCCGATCACGTGGTCGAACATGTCCCACGTCCGTACGCCCAGCGCCTCCGTGGCGTTGAAATGGAGGTAGGGGTTCGGCGTCTTGAAGCGCGTCAGTCCCAGCAGGCCCTCGTCCACCAGCGCCAGCACATAGCTCATCTTCTTGCCGTCCTTTTCCCGGACCTTTATCGTGATCTCCGACTCCGGTCTGACCGTTTCGGGCATGTCGATCACCGGATCGAGCTTCGTGGCGGCGTCTTCGACGTTGAGGCGGACCACGCCGAACAACCTTATCGGCGCGTCGTTGTGCGTATGGTTATGGGGCTGGACGAGCGTCACCGAGGCGTAGACGTTGGGAGCCATTCCCGCTTTGATCGGTATCTCGAACGCGGTCTGTTTGTCGGCGCAGTCGATCCAGAAACTTTCCCGTACGACGCTGCCGCTCTCGACGCTCACCAGCGCCCGCGCTCCCGGCGAAGAGGGGATCGTGATCTTCGCCTTGTCGCCCGGCGCATATTTCTCCTTGTCCTTGGTCACGGCGAGTCGGGTGGCTGCGTCCGTCACCGAGGAGACGTCGCCCCGCCAGTCGGAGGACGATACGCAAACGACCTGAGTCGCAGCGTGTTCATGGCCCGAACCGGTCACGCGGATCATATAATAGCCGTAATCGCCTGCGCTCCAGCGCATCGCGACCTGCCCCGCGCCGTCGGTCAGGGTCGTCTGCAATGTCTTGTAGCAGGTGTTGAGCGCATTTTTCGCATAACGGGCCTGCGAGTCCGACGCGGCGTCCCACCACCAGTAGGAGGTGATCTTGTAGACCGAGACGAGCACCTCTTCCCTGCCGGGCAGGGGACGTCCCTGCGCATCGAGCATGACGATGCGCAGCAGATGTTCTTTTTTGCTGTCGAGGTATTCGTCGCCCCAGTCGCTCGTCTGGGGCGTCACTCCGATTCCGAAATAGGCGTCGTAGGGCGACACGGGGATGATCTGCTGATCGACGCTGAAATCGCCGCTCTTTTCGAAGACCTTCACCGTGAATTTGCCGCTCAGCATGCCGGGGCTGAGCCCCTCCAGCGAAGCGAGTCCGCCGGTCGTCAGCTGCAGCGTTCCCTGCTGGTCCGTGGTGCCGGAGACGATCTCCCGCTCCTCGGTTTCGAAATATTTCGTCGCGTCGTCGAACGAGTACTTCTCATAACCCTTGAAACGCGTCGGAATCTGCCTGAGCTGCGCCTGAAGCGTCACTTTTGCGCCGTCCGCCGGAGCGCCGTGCAGCCATTTGGCCGTCAGGCTGCCCGTGAACTTTCGGGCGTCGATCCGCCTGCCGTCACCGAGCCGCATGTCGATTTTCATCCGGTTGGGCTTGATGGCGTCCACGCGGATCGCTTTTTCGAATACCGCGCCGCCCAGACTTACGCGCGCCAGCCACTGTCCGGTAGGCGCCGCCGGCGTCGTTCCGAGTTTGAACGTGTAGATGCCGTCCGAGGAGCCGTTGCTGACCAGCGTCTGCACCAGCTGCCCGTTGGGGTTGAAGAACTCCACGGACGCCGGATGGTTTTCCGGCAGCGGATTGTCGGACGTGACGATGAAAGTGAGGAAAATGTCGTCTCCGGGCCGCCATACGCCGCGCTCGCCGAACAGAAAACCCTTCGTGCCTTTGGGGTTGGTGGTGCCCCCGACGTCGAAATTGCTCAGTGACAGCGCCGCGCCCCGCTCCACCTTGACGAAGGCGAGCTGTCCGTCGGCTTCGGCCGCTACGATGGAGGGTTCCTCCCTGCATTTCAGCACGGCGCGGCCTTCGGAATCGGTGGACGCTTCCGCCAAGGTCTGGTTCTGCTTGTCGTAAGCCCGTACCTTGCAGCCTCCTTTGGGCCGGGCTGACAGCAGGTCGGTGGTGTAGACGACGTACTCCTCTTCGCCGCTGCTTTTGCAGATGATGCCGATGTCGGACTGCAGAACCAGTTTCGACCGCTCCCGGTAAGTCCGGTAATCTCCGAAATAGTAGTCGTAATCATACTCGTCGGTGGGAACCAGCGGTTCGACGCCCTTGATCTCCAGCAGGTACATTGACTTCCGGCCGTCGGTTATCAGGCGGCTGAGATCCAGCGAATAGGTGTTGGAGAGGTCGAGCTTGGTCGATGCCTTGGCCGAGAGATCGACGGTCGTATCGCGGACGATGCGCGACACGTAGTCCATATCCGAATAGTAGTCGCCGCCGTAGTAGTTCTGCTGGAAGAACTGCAGCAGGTTGTTGGCGAATATTTTCCGCACGCGGACCCGCGCCTTGCGGTAGTTCACCGATTCGAACAGCAGGGACATGTCGTTCGACGAGGGCAGGACGGAGCCTTTGCCCGCGAAGCGGATCGCCGGCACCCGCGACGGCAGGTTGGCCGTGAACGTATAGCTCTCCCTGAGCCGCTGCCCGCTCTTGCTGAGCACGTTCCGGCTTATTTTGATGCCGAAATTCCCCGTGACGTGCGATTCGGGATAGATGTAGAGCCGGTTCTTGTCGACCGAGGTGCGGAATTTCGTGTCGAAGCGGATCAGGTCCTTCAGGTTCTGGCTCTGTTTGAGCGGTTCGGAGAAGGTCACCACCACCGCGAGCGGTTCCGCCGCGACGCTGTGGTCCAGCACCACATACTCGTCCTTCTTGGGCACTTCGACGGTCAGGGTCTTGCTGTCGCCGTAGCCGAAATCGAGCGTCAGCGTGTAACCCGCTCCCTCGCCGGGGGCGATGTTGCCGACGGTATACTGGTGCGTGGTGCCGTTCGCGGAGTGCACCCACGCGACGTCCGGATTCTTCAGTCCGCTTATCTTGAGGTTCTTCTCCACGTAGCCGCTCTCCGCGTAATCGGACGAGACCACCTCGCCGACCAGTACGTAGGAGGTCATGTCGTCGCTTTGCTGCAGCCAGTAGTCGCTGTAGGCGAACCGCAGTTTCGGCGTGGCGAATTCGAATTCCGCGACGCCTTTGAGCTGCCGTCCGGTGAGCTTCGCGGCGTCGATGGTCACCTTGTAGCGGGTGTCGTATTTCAGGGGCGACCGGGGGATGATCCGCAGCATCCGCATTCCCGAAAGGTAGACGTCGAAATCGACGGAGGGCGAGATCGATACGGCCTCCCGGATTCTGTCCTCCTTCGGCTCGACGTTCTCCTTGAACGTCACGAGAATCGGCATTTTGACGCCCGTCACCCCGTTCGGCGACGATTCGATGATATCGGACGGCTGCCTGCCGCATGAGGCGAAGAGCAGGAGAGCCGTTGCAAACAATACGTAGCGGATTGCTTTCATAGTGGTTTTTTTGGTAACTTTGTCAAAGATACATAAAATATGACTGAAAAGCTCAAGCGGAAAACAATATATTTCCTGCTGCTGCCGCTCCTTGCCGCGGCTGCGGCGGGGGATTGTTTCTGCCTGCCCCGGACGCTTTTCGACGAGCCTTTCTCCGCGACCGTCTGGAGCCGCGACGGCCGTCTGATGTCGGCCAAGGTCGCTTCCGACGGGCAGTGGCGCTTTTTCCCCACGGACAGTGTGCCTTACAAATTCCGTGTCGCTATTACTACTTACGAGGACAAACGTTTCTACCGCCATTTCGGGGTCGATCCGCTGGCGCTCGGCCGTGCCGTGCGGCAGAACCTCGCTTCGGGAAGGGTGGCCAGCGGCGCCAGCACGCTTACGATGCAGACGATCCGCCTGAGCCGCGGCCGGAAAGCGAGGACCTTCCGGGAAAAGATCGTCGAGGCGGTGCTGGCGACCCGGCTGGAATTCAGATGCGGCAAGGAGGAGATACTCGCCCTGTACGCCTCCCACGCCCCCTTTGGCGGCAATGTGATCGGGTTGGAGAGCGCCGCATGGTACTATTTCGGCCGTAGCGCCGGCAGCCTCTCGTGGGGCGAGAGCGCCATGCTCGCCGTACTGCCGAATTCGCCCGCGCTCATCCATATCAGGCGCAACCGGGAGCGGCTGCGGCGCAAGCGGGACGACCTGCTGGAACGGATATGGCGCGGCGGGCATATCGACTCCCTGACGTGCGCTCTGGCCCGGCAGGAACCGCTGCCCGACGCTCCCGAACCGATGCCGATGCAGGCGATGCACCTGCTGGGGCGGATGCGCGGGGGATCGCTCCGCTCGACGCTCGACTATGACCTGCAGCGCAGGGTCAACGAGCTGGCGCTGCGGCACAACCGGCGCAACAGGGGCAATAAGATAAATAACCTCGCCGTCGTGGTGATGGATGTGAAGAGCGGCGAAGTGCTGGCCTATGTGGGAAATGTCTACGATCCCGCGGACCGGAGCGAGGGCACCAGCGTCGATGTCGTCCGGGCGCCCCGCAGCAGCGGAAGCGTGCTCAAACCCCTGCTTTACGCCGCGATGCTGGACAACGGGACGGCCCTGCCCACGATGCTGTTTCCGGACGTTCCGACTTATTACAAGGACTTTACGCCCCAGAACTTCAACCACGACTTCAGCGGTGCGGTGCCTGCCAACCGGGTGATCGAACGTTCGCTGAACGTTCCTTCAGTGAAGATGCTCGACAAATACGGGCGCGAGAATTTTCTGTCGCTGGTGCGGAATCTGGGATTCGGTACGATTGACAGGAGCGCCGACCATTACGGCCTTTCGCTGATTCTGGGCGGCGCCGAGATCACGCTCTGGGACCTGACGTCGGTCTATGCGATGCTGGCCGCCAAGCTTGGCGGCGGGCCGGTCCGCATCCCGCACTGCGATCCGGAGGCCGTAAAGGCGGTCAGCGCGGACGACATTCCGCTGTCGAGGGGTGCGATATGGCTTATGTTCAATTCGATAAGCAATGTGGCTCGTCCTGAGGAGGAGGGCGAGTGGCAGTATTTCTCCTCGTCGAAGAAGATCGGCTGGAAGACGGGCACCAGCTACGGCAACCGCGATGCGTGGGCCGTCGGGGCGACGCCCGACTATGCCGTCGGCGTCTGGGTGGGCAACTGTTCGGGCGAAGGCCGTCCGCTGATGACCGGGGTGGGGTATGCCGCGCCGCTGCTCTTCGACGTATTCGGGCTGCTGTCCGGCGGGGAGTGGTTCGCGGAGCCTCACGGCGATCTGGAAGCGGCCGTGGTCTGCCGGCAGAGCGGCTGTCTGGCTTCGCACATATGTCCCGACCGCGATACGCTGATGATTCCCCGCGCGGCTGCCGCCGGCGAAGTCTGTCCCTACCACCGGATCGTGAATCTGAGCCGCGACCTCCGCTACCGGGTGACCGCGGACTGTTACGACCCGGCGCAGATCGTCCGGATGCCGATGTTTATCCTGCCGCCCGCGCAGGAGTGGTATTACAGGAAGCAGCATCCCGACTACCGTCCGCTGCCGCCTTTGCATCCGGGACTTTCGGGCAGCGGGGCGGGCGGCAATCCGATCGACATCGTCTATCCCCAGCCGGGGCGCGTGCTGGTGGCGCCCAAGTCGCTCGAAGGCGAGGCGCAGAGTCTGGTCTTCACGGCCATACACCGTGACCGCAACGCCGTGTTATACTGGCATATCGACGACAATTATATCGGCGCGACGAACCTCGAACACAAGATATCCGTCCGTCCCGCTCCCGGCGCGCACCGGCTGACCGTTATCGACGAACACGGGGCGCGGCAAAGCGTCGCCTTCAGTTGCCGCTAACCGCCGCCTGCGGCTTCTTGCGGGTGCGGAGGGGCTTTCCGCTGGGTGCCGCGCAGTGCTTTCCGGGGGGCTGTTTCGGGTCTATGTGGGGCCTTCCCGATGGGTTCGGACTTCGGCGGGCTGCCCCGGTCGTCGGCTCGTGGCATCCTGAGTCGGCGTGGCGTCGCCGCGGGAAGGCAGTTCGCCGGCAGTATCGCCGCGACGGGGGATTTTGGGCCGGGAAGCATAAAAATACCACAATAATCTGCAAATTTTCCCGAAGATCGGTTGTCAAAAAAGGCGGAACTTTGAGACGAATTCTAATCCTAAAAACTGCTTGATATGAATTGGCGATCTTTTCCCCTGAATATGCTGCTGGCGGCCGTGGTGCTGGGAACCGGTCCGGTCTCGATTTCGGCGGCCGTGCCCCGGACCCGCGAGAGACATGCGGCGGTGCAGCCGCAGCGTTATCCCGTTCCGCTGAACGACGTGCGCATTACGGGCGGTCCGTTTCTGCATGCGCAGGAGATGGACCGCCGCTGGCTCGATGCGATGGACCCCGACCGTTACCTTTCGGGATTCCGCTCCGAGGCGGGACTCGAACCCAAGGCACCCCGCTACGGCGGCTGGGAGAGCGCCGGATGTTCGGGCCACGGGTTCGGGCATTTTCTGTCGGCGGCCGCGATGATGTACGCCGCAACCGGCGATCGGGCGCTGCTCGATAAGATCAATTACTCGATCGACGGCCTTGCCGAGTGTCAGGAGAAGGAGGGCACAGGACTGCTGGCCGGGTTCGAACGCAGCCGCGCGCTCTTCGCCGAGCTGGAGCGGGGCGATATCCGCTCGCAGGGATTCGATCTCAACGGCGGCTGGGTGCCGTTCTACACCCTGCATAAAATGTATGCCGGGCTGGTCGATGTCTGCCGTTATACGCCCAATGCCAAGGCTTTGACCGTGCTGGTGCGCTTTGCCGACTGGCTCGACGGACTGGTGGCGAAGCTTTCGGACGAACAGATGGACCGGATTCTCGTCTGCGAACACGGCGGAATCACCGAATCGCTGGCCGACATCTATATTCTGACCGGGGAGCGGAAATACTTGGAGCTTGCACGACGTTTCGACCACCGCGAGATTCTGTGTCCGCTGGCCGCCGGGGTGGATTCGCTGCCCGGCAGGCATGCCAACACGCAGATACCTAAGATCGTCGGTGCCGTCCGTGAGTACGAGTGTTCCGGGGATGAGCGTTACCGGCGTATCGCCGACTATTTCTGGCACCGCGTGGTCGGATTCCACAGCTATGCGATCGGCGGCAACAGCGAATATGAGCATTTCGGCGCGCCGGGCATGTTGGCCAACCGGCTTTCGGACGGCACCTGCGAGACCTGCAATACCTACAACATGCTCAAGCTGACCAAGCACCTGTATCAGCTCGATCCCACCGTAAAACGGGCCGATTATTACGAGCGGGCACTGTATAACCAGATTCTCGCATCGCAGAATCCCGACGACGGAATGGTATGCTATATGTCGCCCATGGGGTCGGGACACCGCAAGGGGTTCTGCCTGCCCTTCGATTCGTTCTGGTGCTGTGTCGGCTCCGGTATGGAGAATCACGCCCGTTACGGCGAGTTCATTTACTTTACCGACGCGCGCGAAAACCTGTATGTCAATCTTTATATCCCTTCGACGCTCGACTGGAAATCGCACGGGGTGAAGGTCGAACAGCTCACCGACTTTCCCTGTTCGGACGAGGTGCGGCTGCGCGTCGAAATGTCCGGGGCGGAGCGGTTCGTGCTGAATCTGCGTTACCCCGAATGGGCGGCCGAGGGTTACGAACTGACGGTAAACGGCCGGCCGGTGAAACAGAAGGCCAAGCCGGGAAGCTATATCTCCGTAAACCGCAAGTGGCGTTCGGGGGACGAGGTGCGCTTCGTGCTGCACCAGTCGCTTCACTCGGAGCCGATTCCGGGCGACTCCACGCTGCGGGCTTATTTCTACGGTCCCGTCGTGCTCAGCTCCGTGCTCGAAGACAAGGAGGAGATTCCCGTTATCGTTGCCGACGACGTGACCGATGTATCGGCGTTGGTGAAATGCACCGATAAGAAGCGGCTGCGTTTCGAAACGCTGACCGCGCAGCCCGTGCAGAAGGAGCTGATTCCCTATTACGAAGTGGGCGGGCGCCGCATGATGGTTTATTTCCAGCATTTTCCGGAGGCGACGTGGAAAGAACAACTCGCCGACATGCGCCTGCGGGAGCACCGCGAGGAGTGGCTGCGCGAACGCACCGTGTCGCAGTTTACACCCGGCGAGATGCAGCCCGAACGCGACCACAATCTCCGGGGCGAGAAGACCGCGCCCCATGAATTCGAAGGCCGTAAATACCGCGAGACGCTCGGCGGCTGGTTCTCGTTCGACATGGCCGTGGCCCCCGACGTGCCCAACACGCTCTACTGTACCTATTGGGGCAACCGCTTCTACAACCACTCGTTCGACATCGAGATCGACGGCCGGAAGGTCGGTTTCGAGAACATCCATAACTGGGGGCCGCAGTACGTCGAGCGCAGCTACCGGATTCCGGCGGAGCTGACGGCAGGCAAAGAGCAGGTGACCGTGACGCTGCGCGCCATCCGCGACGACGCCGTGGCCGGGCCGCTGTTCGACTGCCGGATTATGAAATAGAGGAGGCTGAACGAAAGAAGCCGGGGATAATCGTTCCCCGGCTTCCTTATGTCTGCAATCCCCGTCAGCGGATGACACGGTATGCGGGCCGTGCGCTGACCGTGCGGCGGCGCTTGGCGGCCGAGTTCAGGTCGGGCTGGTCCACCGTTCCTTTGGTGTGGACCTCGACGATCTCCGGCTCGGTCGTGATTCTGCCGTCGGCGGAGCATCCGTAGGCGAAGACGATGTAGGCCGATGCGGCTTTCAGGCTTACGACGTTATAAGCCGCGTCGCCCGTATAGAAGCAGTCGTCGTCCCCGATCGTCTGTCCCGCTTCCAGTCCCTGCATGCGCCAGTAGAGGTCGTAGGGCGGATATTGCCGCGGCGTGGCGAAATTGTCGCGGTAGGTGTCGCGCTCGTCGATGAACGTGATGTAGCTCGTGTTTTTGTCCGACGGGATCACCTTGATGGCGAGGTCCTGTTGGTCGACGGTTACGTCGATGGTGAAGGTGCACGCTTCGGTCGGCGTGAAGGCTTTGGTATGGAAAAACTTGCGCGAGACGCGGCTGTTCGAGAATTCGCCGTTCTCGTTGCAGCCGAACGCCACGGCGTAATAATCGGTGTCGGATTCCAGCGGGTAGATATCCTCCGAGATATAGAGCGGATCGCGCCGCACGAATCCCGGCGAGGAGAACGCGAGGTCGCCCGTTGCGGTGAAGTCGCTCCAGAGCAGGATGCCGTCGCTCAGCTCGCCGTAATAGGGCCAGAGGTAGCGGTCGTCGATGTAGGTTTGTGCGAAATCGGCGTCGTCATAGGCCATGTCGAAAGTCGATTTCTTGACGAACGTGCAGAAGTATACTATCGGAATATGACCGGATAGGATTTGCTTCGGGCATTTATTATGGAAAATTTCATCAATCCGTGTTGAATTTTGCATCTGTGAATTTGCCGGAATATAAGGAGGTTTTCTTGATCTGCACGCATGGTGGAAGTGCTGCATATCAGTCCATTGAAACAATTATTAAAGATAAACATTGTAATGTTATAGGGAAGTTCTCCTGTAAGGGATATGATACGTTCGGACCTTTTAAGTTGGTTGGTGGGATTGCCAAGGGACATCCGAATGAGAAGGACCTGACGGCTGCGATGGAGTTTTATCAGTCTTTATGACATCATAAAACGGGGTAAGCTTGGGAACTTTCGTTTTTCTAGGAAGAAAGCTGGTGTGAGTGATTTTCATTATGCATCCTGTATCTCAAACAGATCCTCTACCGTCATATCAAGATATTTCGCCAGACTCAGGCAGGTATCAATATTCGGAATTACATTATTATGCTCTATATTAAAGATGCTCTTGCGGCACACGCCGAGTGCGACCGCAAGGTCATCCTGGATGAGATGTTTTTCTTTGCGTATTTCCGAAATATTGTTTGTTACCATATTGTGCCCTCCATACTGATTATACGTGGAAATCATTTCCACAAAATGGTGCTGAGCCGGGGAAGAAGAAAGAACGGACTCAGATACTGTCATAATTATATTCTATATGTTGTCCGATAAACAGGACTATTAGCATACTACTTTTCCAAAAATCTTAAAGCTATTTTTTTTCGTAATCTGGATCGGATCATATTTTTGATTCAGGGAGACAAGGAAGGTTCCCGCTCTGCTGCTATCAGATGACAAAAATTTTAATAAATTAGTATCGGTCATAAAACGGGTATTTGAGAATATGATGGATAAACCAAGCATACCGGTGAACAATTCAGAAAAGAATAATGGTAATAATAAAAAGGTATTAACGATGCAGGAGAAAATACATATGGCAGAGGAAAGTTATAGTAAATTTGAGAAACCAAAGGACATGAAGATGTATTCCGTATATTTAGATTTAAAAGCAAAATCCAGTGTGAGTGGGATGATTATTGGACAGCTAGGAATGTATTATACAATCAAAGAGAACCCTTAAACCTTATAATTCTGAATTTTGTAGGAGGTAGAGAGATGAGAGATTGGATGGATTTTGATGGCGACGGTGAGGTGGATAGCAGTGAGAGCATGTTTGCTGAAGAAATGCTTTGCACGAGTAAACAAGAGCATGAGGCATTATTTGGAGATGCTGGAGATTTCGATGACGATATGGAAGATGATTTTGAAATTGATGCTATGGTAGCAGGACTTGATGTTGATGAGTTAGAACTTATGGATCCGGATGAGAGGGCAGAGGTGTTAGAAGAAGCCGGCTTAGATCCGGATGACTATGATTTTTACTAGGGTTAAAAAGGAGGCTGATTAATATGAAAAATAATTCTGGTAAAGCGGAGGTGCTATTATGAGCAAAAAATATTTTACGATTACAGGTTTGAATCATTACTATGGAAGTGATTTTTTAAAGAGAGGAATGAAAGTAAAGCTTGAGAAGGAGCCAGATAATAGGTTTGATTCTGAAGCAATTGCGGTTAAAATGAAAGGTTTAGCTAAAATTGGATATGTGGCAAATAGTCCCAATACCGTACTTGGTGATTCTATGAGTGCAGGGAGACTTTATGAGTATATTGGGAAAAAGGCCAAAGGGAGTGTGGTTTATGTATTGTCAAATGGAGTGGTGTGCAAGTTGAAGGAGTAATCCTGCAAACAAATTAATATAAGTTGTTATCCGCCCTCTAAACTGGTATGATAAATTTATCAATAGGAGGACCGTGATTATCATGAGAATACTTATGTTAGGGAACAGTTTTACCTCGGCTAACAATCTCCCCCAATTAATTGCCAAAAGAACCGGTGCGGAGGTTGTAGCACATACAAGAGGTGGTGCAAGGTTAAAAGAACATTTGAATCCTAATACAAAGATGGGAGCAAAAACATTAGCGGCATTGGAAGAAGAACCGTGGGATTTTGTTATTTTGCAGGAAATGAGCAACGGACCGATTACCGCGAAAGAAAGATTTCGCGACAGTGCAGGAGATTTGTGTGATTTGATATGGTCGATAGGTGCAAAACCGGTTTTTTATGCGACGTGGGCTTATCAGAAGGGATGCGGTAAACTTGTAAAACTTGGGCTTTCATATGATGAAATGTATGAGCAGATGCATGAAAGTTATTATGAAGCTGCAAAAGAAAACAACGCACTTATTGCGGATGTAGGGACAGCATTTTATGAAAATTCAAGTGATACACCTATTTACGCAGATGATGGCTGCCATCCGAGTGTTATGGGAAGTGAAATTGCGGCTGATGTTATTTCAGAAATCATCAGAAATAACTATAGGCAATTGGCAGCAAATGATGGAGATGAATTTTGTCCGCGATGTGATGCCAATTTAACATTGCAAAAAGGTTATCGCAACGATTTGCCCTACTGGGTCTGCAAAGGGTGTGGAGAAATGCTGATAAATCCGCGTGTGGAAGCAGACGATGATGTGGCGTGGATTTGCGACCAATGTGAATCTCTGCTGAATGAACAGGATGGTTTTAAAGAAAACTGTGATAGTTGGAAATGCACAGAGTGTGGCTTTGTAAACCGAATTGATAAGAGTATGATTTATTTGTCCGAGGCTGAATATCAGATATCGCTTTCGAATCCTTATAAGGGAATGACAGATGAAGACGTAATTGAACTTATGAGTTATGAAGAAATCCGCAATTTGGATGAAAGAGAGAATGTTGTACTCGTAAAAATGGATGGGAAAAACTATGTAAAGAAAATTCTCAGTACATATAATGAAAGTGTGTATCGGTATCTTGCGTGTCATCCAATTGCCCATATGCCACAGATTTTTAAGGTTTATCGGGGTGACAGGTATTTAGTGGTTGTTGAGGAATACATCGAAGGAAGTTCATTATCGGAATACCTGAAAGAAGGAACTTTTGAGCCATTTGAGGCGGCGCGTATTGTAAGGGATTTATGTTGTATTTTAAATGAATTGCATACACTGGAGTGCCCAATCATTCATCGGGACATCAAACCATCAAATGTTATGCTCACCAAATCGGGAGAAGTGGTGTTACTTGATATGAATGTAGCAAAATGGTATGATTCGGAGGAAAAAGAAGATACAAGACTGCTTGGCACTAAGGACTATGCGGCACCGGAGCAGGCCGGATATGGGATGAAAGCGTCCTCAGATAAAACCGATATTTATGCAGTTGGGATTCTTTTAAATGTAATGCTTACCGGAAAACTTCCAAAAGAGAAACCGGCACAAGGAAAATTGTGGGATATTATAGAACGGTGTATATCTTTGGATGCGGATACCCGGTATAGTGCAGACGAATTAATTGAACGATTGGACAACTATTTAGGGGAGAATACGAATGCAGGAAAAAAGGACAGATGAACTGGATGAACTTTTGGAAACAATGAAGCCGGAGCAATTGGGCGATTATTACAAAGACAACAAAAAATATATGGCAGATGACAAGAAAACATTTTCTTATTATATGAAAGATGTTTTGGCGAATAAGAATTTAATGTGTGCAAATCGAAAAATATGTCTGAAGGATATTTATTCAATTGCCGGCGTCTCTGAATCTTACGGCGAGAAAATTCTAAATATGGAAAAGCATACGAAAAACCGCGATTTGATTCTTCGATTTTGCATAGCGGGACATTTTTTGCTGGATGAAGTGAACCGGGCACTTAAATTATATGGAATGAATCCATTGTATGCGAAGGATAAGAGAGATGCCTGTTTCATTGTCGCAATTAATAATAGAAAATATGAATTGTTTGAAATTGATGATATGCTTGAGAGGCAGGGACTGAAAAAAATATCAAAAGAAGAATAAGCAAAATCCTCACCGTTTTGGTGGGGATTTTCTTTTGAATTCTATGATAGGATTTTCTTACAGATATCTGAAAACTTACGCAGAGTAATCAAAAAGTAATTTGAAATGTACTTGTAGATTTTATATAGTTATATTATGAAAGGGGGCATAGGTTTATGGGGGTGAAAATTAGTCTCGGAAGGTTTATTTCAACGAGACGAAAACAGAAGTTTATGACACAGGAAGAACTGGCAAATAAGATGCATGTATCAAAATCGGCAATTGCTAAATGGGAAACCGATGGCGGAGTTCCGGACCGGGATAATTTATATCGGTTGGCGGAAATTATCGGTGTCTCTGTGGATTCCATGCATCAGATTATAGCCGGGAATGTTTGTGTGAATGAAGAACAATCAGTCAAGCCGAATATAACGCAGGATGTGATTCAATTGTTGGAATCCTATGGGTATCTTGTGGTTCGGCCGGAGGAAAATGAAGGGAAAGGATGATAGTATGTGCCGGAAAAAAGTAGTAAAAAAATTTTTAATTGTAGGATTATTATTAAGTATTATCCTTGTAAATAAAAATGTTGTATATGCAGAAAAACAGCAAGAAGATTGGGAAAATGATTGGGTCAACAGCATTTGCGTAATGCCGAATAAGACGGTTTTAAAAGGAGGTTTTTCTGGATGTCGTATTGGAATGAGGATAATGGGAAAAATATTTTATAGTGATTTTGTGTATTCAAAGGAGGAGCCAAATGAAGAAGGATACGCGGGGGATGTTACAATAACACTTAATTATCCAACAATAGATTTGAATCAAAAAGTGACCGCATGGCTTGAGCGAGATGATTCATTTAAGACAAAGGAGGAACAATTTGAAGTATGTGGAAGAGAATATAATATAACAGCAAAAGCAGGGCCATTGGGAATCACGGGTAATGTAGCACAGTATGGTGATTATAAAGTATATGTGCAAATTGCAAATAAAGAGTATTTGTGTACTAGTACAAAAATACATTCAAGTATAGAAGATTATGGTCCTTATAATTGGGATTCAAGCGAACAATATGAGCCGACGGGATATGACTTTTGTTGTAGTTATTTAAGTCAAAAAATTGGAACAAAAATAAAAGTAATCGTTCGTGATACAGATGGATATGAATATTCAAAGAAATTTAAGATAAAAAATAGGGCGCCTAAGATTCAAATTGATACAGTTGATACGTCCGTGTCGGAGGTGTCGGGAACAACAAGTGAAGATTCGAATATTGTTGTAACGGTCGGAAAGAAGAAGTATAAGTGTAAATCCGATGAGTCAGGTTCATTTTGTGTAAAAATCAAGATGCAAAAACCCGGAACAAAAGTGAAGGTAAGAGTGACTACGAAAGAAGGATATTATAATGAAAAGCAGGCGAAGATAAAGGCAGAACAAGCAGAAATAAGTGTTTCTGGTTATGTGTTAAGAAATTCTAAGAAGATAAAAGTTAAAGTCGAGGATGCAAGAAAAGGTGACTGCTTGAAAGTTTTTATTGGTAAAAAGATTTACAGTTATAAGTTTAAAAAGAATAGGAAAAGTAAAAGTATTAAATTGAAAATCATGAAAAGTAAGGCGGGAACGAAAATAAGAGTACGTTTATATGATAGATTTAAATACCCAAAAGCTATTTGTCGAAGTATGGTTTATTATACAGATAGTATTTATAAGGGGATGAAGTTAAAACATCTTCGGCTTTCTCCATGGAGGAAACCAGATAGACGATATGATTGGGGAAATGGTTCAATGACGTGGGTATACAAATTTTCTGATAGCACGATACGTGCGTTTATTCGAAAAGGTGTTGTGGTTAGAGTGCAGGAGTTTAATTACTGATAAGGGAGGATATCGCAAATGGATGTATGTGATGCGTGCAATAGCAAAAGTTTGATGCCGGATTATTTTGGAGATATTTGCTTATGCAAAAGGTGCAGTATTAAATTGTTGAGTCCAACTTGGAAGAATAAAGAATACAGTACCAATGAAGAAGTTGATAAGCAAGCGGAAAAGATAATTAGTATAGCTTGTAAGTATTCTTATCCGGAAAAACTTATTGAAGGGTTACATGGTTTTTTCGATTCTAAAAGGATAGAAGGATTGTACTGCAAATTAAATGGGGGATGTGGTCAAATAATTACCGTTTGTTGTGATAGGATAGTTATTAATACAAATGAAGATTTTGATGTTAAAGAAATTGGAAAAGCATATAAAAGAATGTGCGAAGGCAAAAGGGGAGCAGTTGGAATTGGAGATTTTGTTTCTGCTGAGCAAGCTGCGGGTATCGTTTCTACAGCAATAGGTGGGATAATTCCTGGAGGCGGATTAATAAAGTCAGGTATAAAGGCTTTAGGAAGAGGAGTTGCGTCAAATGCAATTGCAGCAAATATGTCTCCCAATGTACAAATACAAAGGCCAGCAGTTTTAAATGTGTCATCAGGGGATAGAAAAATATATTTTTCTGAGTATGATATAGTAACATTTATGGGACCTATTGATGAAGAAGAGTATGGATTTATTCGATTTCAAAGCAGCCAATTGTTGAGTGATTCAAGTCTAGATATTGTTTTTTGCTTTATGAATACGAAAAATAAGGTCAATAAAGCTAATGAAATATGTAGTTATATTCAATCAAGAATTACAACTGTTAAAGAAGAGAAGATGGAAGAACTTGAAGCACAGGAAAAGACACAGCAACAAAAGGCAATAACAAAAGAAAAAACGACACTATCAGTACCAGATGAAATTTTAAAATATAAAGAATTATTTGATTTGGGTGCAATAACGGAAGAAGAATTTGTGGCGAAAAAAAAACAGTTGTTAGGATTGTAAAATAGAAAAAAGGGCACTTGCCATCCGATAGGTGTCCTTTGCATATTCGTATTACCAAATTTCGTGCAATGCATTAAAATAGTAATGTGGACATAGTGAGATGGCTTGCAATTTTGTTAATCAACTCTACGTTCCGTAGATTGCCCCTCCCACTTCGTAGGTTTAGAATGAAAATAAAAAAAACAGGAGGGAATCTGATTTATGGACAATATGACGGCGAAAGTAAGTTGTTTTGCAAGGGCCTATCATCACAAAAATAATTCCGTACACATATTTGATGATGGTGCTGCGGAGGCTATTTTGGGAAAGGATTATGAAGAAATTTCGAAAAGCATGATAGATGGACTTCCTTTTTTCTTCCCTGATTTTAAGGGAACAAAAGAGGATGGCTTGAGGCAGATTGTGGATAAGCAATTGGCACCATCGGTTCTTGGGCGAAGTGCATTTTGCGAAAGAAAACTTGCGGATGAAGAGAAAAAATCTGGATACGACAGCCGTGTATGTTCCTTGCAATCTTGCCGAAATCTCATGGAAAAACAAACTAATCAAGGCCGGATATGAGAAGGGGGAAAAAACTTTTGGAAGTTTATTGGGAATCAGTTATTATCTTCAAAAAGAAGATTTTGAAAAACTCCTTATGAACTTAAGTGAAATTATGACAGTGGATTCGGCAGTATGTTTTGATTATCCTTCAATCGAGGAGAGCAGTGAGACAAGAACAAATCAGATGCTGGCAGCTGGAGCGGAAGAACAGATGAAGGCACTGTATTCGAATACGGAAATTGTAACGTTGTTGCAACAGTGTGGATTTGAGTTGGTGGAACATTTGGATTCTGATGAAATGACGAAACAGTATTTTGAAGCATATAATAGGTCAACAAAATATATGCCAATGAAAGCACCAAAAGGAGTTGGCTATGTGTTAGCAAAGAAAGTCCGTTAAAAAACGAAAGGCAAAGCCATTCCGGCTTTGCCTTTTGCTATGTACATTACATAAAATCGTGAAAAAACACATAAAATAGTAATAAGTATTGAAAGAAAGGGGGGATTAGTGGTAAAATTACATTACTAAATTTTGTGCAATGCACAAAAATAAGGAGTGAGAAGTATGGAAATTAAGAGAGACCTATATCTTGAACAGCTAAAAATAAGAAAAAATAATGGAATGATAAAGATTATTACTGGTATACGAAGATGTGGAAAATCATTCTTATTGTTTGTTTTGTATAAGAAATATTTGTTGGAGAATGGCGTAGACAAGGATCATATTATTGAGATTGCATTAGATGGTATTGAATATGAGGAACTTAGGGATCCTAAAAAGTGTTTTCAATATATAAAAAATGAAATAAAAGATGAGCAGATGTACTATCTGCTTTTGGACGAGGTACAATTTATGCCTCGGTTTGAGGAGGTGCTGAACAGCCTGCTTCGTATTCACAACATTGACATGTATGTAACGGGAAGTAATTCAAAATTTTTATCAAGTGATATTGTAACCGAATTTAGAGGAAGGGGAGATGAAATTAGAATCTATCCCTTATCTTTTGCGGAGTTTTATGCGGCTTTCGGGGGAGATTATGATGACGCCTGGAATGAGTATATGATATATGGTGGACTTCCGCAGGTGGCACAATTTTCAGTAGAACGTCAAAAGGCAGAATATTTAAAAAACATATTTACAAATGTTTATATTAAAGATGTGGTTGAGCGTAATAAGATTCATAATGTTGATGAAATAAATACACTGGTTGATATTTTGGCATCTGCAATAGGAGCACCGACTAATCCAACAAAAATATCAAATACTTTTAAAAGTGATCGAGGCATCATTTACAATAATAAAACGATATCGAACCATATTGATTATTTGGTAGAAGCATTTCTGATTTCAAAAGCCAACAGATATGATATAAAAGGAAGAAAGTATGTGGGGGCAAATTTAAAATATTATTTTTCTGATGTTGGACTCAGAAATGCCAGATTGAATTTTAGACAACAGGAGCCGACGCATATTATGGAAAATATTGTGTATAATGAGCTGCTTGTTCGTGAATACAATGTGGATGTTGGCATTGTGGATGTAATGGCAAAAAATGTGGATGGTAAGAGAGTTCGTAAACAGTTAGAAGTTGATTTTGTGGTAAACCAAGGAAGTCAGAGGTATTACATCCAAGTGGCTTATGATATGGCTTCTGAGGAAAAGCAAACGCAGGAACTCAATTCATTAAGGAATATTCCGGATTCATTTAAGAAAATAATTATAATAAATGGAACAAAGAAGCCTTGGAGAAATGATGAAGGATTTGTAATTATGGGAATGAAATATTTTCTTCTTAATGCAGACAGTCTGGAATTTTAAGTCGAAAGTAAGTTATGCAA
>OLSF01001486.1_pt1 | contig 20806 bp, 18 predicted proteins | sample 1672301 | NCBI WGS metagenome assembly OLSF01 (sample SAMEA3136669, study PRJEB25190) | human gut metagenome | biome: human gut; feature: human-associated habitat; material: faeces | place: Austria | collected 2013
AGGACAAGCATATGAGAAAAAATTTAACAGAGATCGTTTTTATCTTAGACCGCAGCGGTTCCATGAGCGGATTGGAACGGGATACCATCGGTGGATTCAATTCCATGATTGAGCAGCAGAAAAAAGCAGAGGGCGAAGCACTGATCTCAACGGTGCTGTTTGACAATGTGAGCGAAGTCCTGCACGACCGTGTAAATGTAAAGGATATCCGACCGATGACTGACCGTGACTACACGGTTCGCGGATGCACAGCACTCTTAGATGCCATGCAAAGAAGTTATTAAAGGCAAAAAATTCGCCTGTTTTGCAGATGAAAAAGAACGATTTGTTAGAGAATCTGAAAAAGCATTCTCGCTACAAAACTATGTTCAAGTTTGAAGAAGATCATATTGTGATTTCTTCACAAAAAGAGGCAGCGGCATTTATTAAAATGTTGAATGATGATATTGTTCGGTCTGAACTCACTGGAAAAGAATATGACAGCTCCAGCAAAATGCTTTTGGGCCCAGTGGGAGCAAGTCACTGACTGACCAATGCTAGGAAAATATAGATGAGTGATAGAAGAAAAAAAGGATTCTATGTCACAGGTACTGTCAGATATAAAGCCCCATATGACGAAAAAGTTCATGACGGCTCATTGTATTAATGAGCAAGATATTCAGTCTATCAGTCCAATCTTCCTGCCCAGATATAAGAATGTGTAGCTCATGCAGGGATTGACCAACAACAAGCTGGATTTCAGAATTCAGGTAAAAGGTGTGTTCGGGACAGAAAGAAACTAACGAAGGCTAAGTGGAAAGAAACACAGCTCTGGATTTTTTCTTCACCGTCATGAGGCTCTTTTTCGGAGCTGTCTACGATTGCGAAGAAAATCTAAAAGGCATTCGCTTTTGGACGAGTTGGAAATGAGATGGGAAGATGAACAAAAGCTAAACGGCCTGAGTTCTGTGCATAGCATGGGATTCAGACAGTTTATTTTTTACCTAGCTCATAAAGTTGATTTCATTGCCGAGATATTCCTTTGTACAATGATTTTATTTGGAAATGTAGGTGCTCAACCTGCCGCTTCCTTTTTGCTCAAGTTTGCCAGCTTTGCAAAGTTCCTTAAGCAACCGGAAAGCCTTTGTTGTTTCTGCACCAATCAAATCTTCAACTTCTTTTCTTGTAACACTGCCGTTTTCCAGTGTATATTGAAGAATGAGTAATTTCTGTTCATTCAGTGAAATATCTTTGTTCGCTTTATCAGATATCCGGACATTCGTTTCCGGCTGCTCATTCCTGTTGGGAAGTGTTACGCGGAAAACACCTTTTGCCGTTTCAAACTCTGGCGGGGATGGTCAATTCTTATATGCACATTCAATTTTTTCGATTTCTGTGCCATAACTTTCAATCAATCTCATCCTGGAGAAGACAGCCGCAAGGTTCGGATTTCTCGATTATGAAACACCCAGGAAAATGGATTCCAGTTCCAAACCGGATACAAGACCTCCAAGAGAGACAAATTCGATTCTATCCTCATAGACATTGACCAGATTGCTTCCGCTGAAAGAGTAATCACGGTGAACAATGCTGTTCAGTAAAGATTCTCTGATTGCATCCTCTGGATAATCTCTTCTGTCAGTTCGATCCAGATTTGAAAAGGTTGCCTTTCCTTTCTTTTTCTTTCTTTCTCATTATAAACAAGAAAGAAAGGTCAAGGGGTGTAGAAACAAGCATTTTGTCGACCTGCAACAATTACAAGCCTCGTTGGAAAAGCAATGGGGTGTTTTTTAACCGGTTTTTTGGTGGATTCGTTTTGAGAGCAACTTTGAAATCAAATTTTGTTGCTTCGGCAATGAGCTGTTCTATCATAGAAATCTCTCTGTTGAGGTTGTAGAAGGTCTTTTGAATGAGGAAAATACAGGTTTATAGCGTTAGTGTAAACCACTCTTCTGAAGGTTAGCGATGACTTGTAACTAAAATAGCGACAAAATAAATTAAAAACTAAGATCAGTCTCTAAATAATTGATATTCTATGTGAAAGAGCGTATAATATAAGTACAAGAACAGGAGGCGATTATATGCTGGATGTAAATATGATAATTGCAAACAACATTCAAGCTGAACTGAAAAAAGAAAACAAAAAGCAAGTTGATCTGGCAGAAGGAATTGGAGTCTCCAAGCAGACAATGAGCAAAATCATGAATGGTGCAAGAGCAATCAACGCGATTGAACTTCATAAAATTTCTGAATACCTTCATGTGTCGATGGATTCTCTGATGAAGATGCCAGAAAAGCCGATGGACACAAATGTAATCCATGCGTTTATGGGGCGTGTTAAAACTGAGGAAGCAAGAAAGGGAATCCGGCTTGCGGATGAACTGTCCGATATGATTCTGTTCCATACTAGGGTGTGCGAGAATGGCAAAAGGATGGAGCAGCCATGGGAGGATAAGTGATGAGCAATGTTCTGGAAGATAGCCTCTTTGTAAGCCAAAACAAGAAATTTGATGAAATCCAATCCATCGTCAGACAGTTCTCGGCAGAGTATGTCGGCAATTCCATTATCAAGGACAATATCTTTGCTGTCATACAGAACTATGCCAGAAAGAAAGAGATCGCGCTGGAAATGCTTCGTTATCCGATCCATGACGATGAATTATGGGCGTTGACTTTTTTGAAGCAGGATACGATTTTTGTGTGCGTAAATACAGCACTTCCGCTTTGTAAGCAGTTTTTTGCTGCGGCGCATGAACTGTATCATATCTACTGCTATGTGGAAAATGCAGACCAGAGCTATATAAAAAATGGTTCTATGCTGGATTCGGCAACTGGTGATGAAACAGGAAGAACGCAGGAGGACTTGGAAGCAAACGCCTTTGCAGGACTCCTTCTGATGCCGGATCAACTGCTCCACGAGCAGATTCTGCTGTACGGACTTGATAAAGATTTGGTTACGGTAGATTCTGTCCTGATGCTTATGGATATGTTTGCTATGCCCTATAAGGCAGTTGTACTGCGTTTGTTTGAAAGCGGGAACATATCTCATCAGCAGGCTGAAAAGCTGCTGGAGGTAGGCTCTGCGGACGTAATGGAAAGAGTATCGCTGACAGGTAAGGCAAAACGCTGGCAGCTCGATGGCAAAGGTACAGAATCTTTTGGCACACTCCTTGAGAAAGTTGAGTACAACAGACAGCATGAGTATCTGACAGAATCCAGAGAAAAAGAAGATGTGGCCTACCTTACTCAACTGAAAAAAGAGTACGGCTTGGATTGAGGGAGGTCAGATCGAAGTGAAAAGATACGCACTGCTGGATACTGACTTCATTTCCAAAACGCACTCTGTTCAAGATGATGGCGGCAATCATTTGATTGATCGGGTCATGGAATTGCCGGGGTATGAGTTCTTTTGTCATGCGCAAATTGTAACGGAACTCAATCGGTATAATGCTGATGCGCCAATCTGGTTGAGCGAGAAGATTGGAGCGCAAAAGATAAAAAGCTACACGGATCAGGAAATCCTTGAAAGCCTGTCACTTGTGCGAGGGCCGCTGGCGTGTGCGACTTATACGCAGATGTTAAAATTGGCCTGCGATGCCTTTTCTAAGGATTACTTTTCGGAACATTATCGGGCATTGGAAGAGGCTGATTACACGGTAATATCGAGAGAGGACTATTTGAAAGAGCTTGAACGACTCGATATAGAAGTTGGTAAGAAAAATAACCTTGGGGAAATCAAGTCGTTTGTGTTATTGCAGGTTTTGTCGGTGATGCTTGGTGAGCAGATCTATGTGTTCTGCTCCGATGATAAAAATGCTCGGAATGGAGCTACAAATTTTGAAGATGTTCGGTGCATCAGTCTGGTATCGCTATTCTCCCGTTTGAAAGAAGAATCAAATTGGACGATTGCCGATGCCGAGCCGTACATTGAATCACTCATTGCGTTTTATCAGGATCATCACCAAACCACTTTCCGCGTAATGGAAGCGTCTGAGGTCAGAAGATTGCAACGGATACCATGCAGGCAGGTGCTGCAGGAAATCTTTGACGGAAAATTTATTGAACTAAAAAATGGTATGCTGCGGTATAAGCAGTAAATGAAACGAATAGCCAGCGTATTGTGTGGAATGCACCACATGATACGCTGGCTATTTTTGCTTTTAGGTGACTTTGAAAGTGGGTTAGAGAGATTGCTCATATTTCCGAGTGCGCTGCTGTTCGTGCTGCTGCACTTCTTGTTCTGTGCCGAGGATGCTGTCTACATTGGCACACACGGTCTGGAGTTCTTTGTGATAATCCTTGAAATAATGGTAAGTATCGTATTGGGCGTCCTTCTGAATCGTAAGCTGTTCTTTTTCTGCTCGAAGGTCTTTCATGGTAGGAAACTTCCCATCAGGCGAGTGCTGCTTCAGAATTTGAAGTGCTTCCTCATATTGGGCAAGTTCGTCCGAGTGGGCTTGACGGAAAATCTTCTTATTCGGAGCTTTTAGAAATTCTCCGTAAATGGATTTTGTGGAGAGATACTGACCAAGGTAATGAATCTGCTCGTTTGTTTTTCGCAGCTTGCTTTCAGTGAGCTTTGCATCGCCGCGCGCTTTTGCCATTTTGGTATAGATGGTATCCGCAGTTTCGGAAATCTTCTCACGAGAATCATATCCATGCTCCTGCACATAGGCAACGGTTCGGGCCATCTGCTGCAGATTGGAAATTTTTACTTTCTGTGCATAAGCGCGGCTCTGCTGGGCTTTTACACAGGTCTGCAAGTCAACCACAAGGCGCAGATCAGACTTGATGAACAAGATAGCCATAGGGTCATCTGCTGCCCAATGAGGATTGTTCTGCTCTGCGGTCCTTGCATTTTCTGCAAAAATTCGGAGAAGTCTGTCGCGGTCATAATTGGAACCCAGCGCACGGGCAGAGATATACTTCTGTCGGTCAGCAGGCAGATAGCTGAATCGTCCACGATGGTCTTTTACTGAAATTCCGTATTCTGCTTTCAGCAGTCTCTGAAATTCTTCAAAAGATGTGGCACGTTCTGCAATGTCCGAAATGGCGTTGCGGATTTTTTCTTTGCCCGTTTCAAAAGTGGTGTGCATGGGAGTGATGCCCTCAATCATAAGCTCCATGTTGGCAATGTCCAGATTTTGCTGACCGCGCTGTTTGGCGTAATACTCCTGCGGCGAAATTCTGTCAGGGGCAGGGGAGAGCAGATCGACCTGATGCAGTCCCTCCCGTCGGCAAATATCCATCAAGGATTTCTGAAGGTGCTTCAAATAGTCTTTGGTAAGGTGGTGCTTGTAGCCAGCCCTGCAGTCGATAGGACGTTCGGTGAATGGCTGCGGGTCAACATCAAATTTGCGCAGGCTGTTGATTATAATATGGGTGTGAATGTTGCCTGTGCCGTTTTTACCATCGGTGTGAGTACAGACCAAAGCCTGATGCCCCGGAAAATTGGCCTTTGCATATTCCATGCCGATGGCCTGCGCCCACTCACCAGTCAGGTTGTGGTCAGTGTTGTCTTTCGGGTCGTGGCTAATAATGTAGTGGTGGCTTTTGATTTCATCGTAAGTGCTGTTCTTGTTATACTCCTGATTCAACAGTTCGCATTCAAGGTCGAATGTTTCAGGATCACAGTTCAATCCCTCAAGATAAAATTCATCCCGGAGCATCATATTCCCGTTTTCATCAAGGACGGGAACCAGATGAAATTCATCATGCTGGTATTTCAGATAGTCGATGGCACTCCCATAATTGGCATTTTTACTTGCGATGTGTTTTAGAATTGCCACGATACGCACCTCCAAGCTGAACGATTTCCTGCCGCAGTTCACGGATTTCCGCAATACACTTTTTCAGTTCTTCCAACATTCCGCGTGAAGCCAGACCGCCGCCGTGGAAATAGCGGGCAATCTGGTTCAGGTTATTCCCGATGCCAGCGGCCTGAGCAGTCAACTTCTGAATTTCACCAATATCGGCAACGATGTAGTAGTTGACAGTCACTTTTTCAGATAGAGCTTGCTTGCGCACAAAAGTGGAGATGGGATAACCAGCATCTTTTGCATATCCGGCCACCAGTTCATATTCAATGTTGCTGAAACGAACCATTACATTGCTTGTGCGTCTGATGCTTTCTTCCTTTTTTGGTCGTGCCATAGTGTGATCCTCCTGCGTTTTTATAGTTGCAAAGCAACTCCCGACAAGCCGTAGGCGTTCGGCTGCGAACACATTCGTGTGGAGCCAGACAGCAAAAATCTGAGATTTTGTGCGTACCGTGGGAATGGGGAACGGAATCCCCATCAAGATTGCCAGGAACGAAAAATCACGGAAGTGAGTTTTGAGTTACTATGGGCGAATCTTGCGCTAAGAGAGAAAAGCCCCAGCGTTTTGCCGTATTCCGCAGGCCCATCAAAAAAGATGCTTCTATAAATATGAATCCGAAGCCCCGATGCAGGATACACTTTTCAAAATTTTCTGTAATTTTTTCAAACACTGTATCCCCCAATGCCTTTCTGAATTCATATTAGTAAAGGGGGATTGATTTCCATGAAGCAGAAAGAACGATTTGACGAAAAGCCCAAGCAGGAGCATACGGAGCCTAAGTATCACAGAAAAGCCGTCATCAAGGGCATTACCGTATATGAATCATTTCGGTCAGAAGGCAGCGAACTGTGGGATTGTCTGTTGCAGAGCATGGGAAAGCACTGAACAAGAACAATTGTTACTGTTCACTGGTAGTTCCGGCGTTGGTTAGATCGCTGAAATTTAAATTTTTATTTTTAACTGTTTTTTCTGATCCGGAAGGTTGTTTGTGGACAGCCTATCCGGAACAATTTTTGAAATTCTGAAAAAATGTGCGCAGCAGCTTGATTTTTGTGCGGCAGCTTGGTAAAATACAGACGGGTTAAGTGAATAGTGCAATCAAAAGCCATTAACTTTCTGGATTTTACCATGCAATATGCGTGGAGACGGGAGGTTTAATGGCTTTGTTTTTTTACAAGGAAAAGAATAAAGGCATACGGGCAGCGGCCTATCTGAGATTGTCCATCGAGGATGGCGACAAGGCTGAGAGCAACAGCATCGGCAATCAGAGAGAACTGATTCGAGATTTTGCTGCAGAACGGCCAGGACTGCATTTGGTCGAAGAGTACGCTGATGATGGCTACACAGGAACCAACTTTGAACGTCCGGGCTTTAAGCGGATGATGGAGGATATTAAATCCGGCAAAATCAACTGCATCATCGTCAAGGACTTATCCCGACTTGGCCGTAACTACATCGAGATGGGAAAGTATCTGGAACAGATTTTCCCGATGATGGGGATTCGCTTCATCGCTATCAATGACAACTATGACAATGCAAATTCCGAGAGCAGTGATTCGGACAGTATAGTAGTTCCGTTCAAGAATCTTCTGAATGATTCCTACTGCCGGGATATTTCCATCAAGGTGCGCAGCCAGTTGGACATGAAACGGCGCAAAGGAGAGTTCATCGGTGGCTATGCAATCTACGGCTACTGCAAAGATGAACGGAACAAAAACCGTCTGGTGGTAGACGAGTATGCAGCAGATATTGTCCGTTCTATCTACCGCAGAAAACTGGAAGGTATGAGCGCACAGGCGATTGCCGAACAGCTGAACAGCGAGAATGTGCTGGCCCCCAGCGAGTACAAACGGCTGTGCGGTTTGAATTACCATAGTGGGTTCAAAGCTGGCACTCATGCAAAGTGGCAGGCGATTCAGGTGCTTCGGATTCTGAAAAATGAAGTCTACACAGGGACGATGGTGCAGGGCCGACGTCAGAAAATCAATTACAAAATCAAGAAAATTCGGGATGTGGAAGAATCCGGCTGGATCAGAGTTCCCAATATGCACGAAGCAATCATTCCGCAAAAGCTGTTCGATACGGTGCAGGAAGTTTTGAAGCTGGACACCTGCGCATCGAAAGGCCAGCAGACTGTAAATCTATTTTCGGGCATCGTTCGCTGCGGCGGCTGTGGACAGAACATGGTGCGGCGTACCGTATCAAAAAACGGAAAGAAATATATTTATCTGCACTGCGTCACAAACCACAACGGTCTGGGCTGTTCCTCGCATCTTATCAGCGAAAGTAAGTTGGAAGAGGTGGTGCTGGCCGCATTGCAGGGAAAAATCCAGCAGATCAGTGGACTGGAACATCGTCTGGATGAAATCAATGAGATTCCCAAGAATGAACGCAGACTGAAATCTGTGGAAGAGCATTTGAAAATGCTGGAGCAGGAAGAACAAAAATATCAGACCTTGCGCCGCCAGCTTTATGAGGATATGAGCAATGGCATCGTCAGCCAGGAGGAGTACAAAGAGTTCAGCCATTCCTTTAATGAAAAGGTTGAAACTATCCGTAAGGCCAAAGCAGAAATGAACCGCCAGAGGGATTGCCTGAACAATCTGGATGTGGAGCATCTGCCGTGGATTGAAGATTTCAAGTCCTACCAAAATCTGACGAGCCTGAACCGCCGCGTTCTGGTGGAACTGGTAGAGAGCATCACCGTCTATGATAAGGAACACATTCATATCCAGTACCGCTTCGATCAGGAAATTCGCAATGTGCTGGAATATTGCAGTAGTGTTCAAACGGAAGGAAATGCAGTATGAAGTGTGTAAGCTATACCCGGACGCTTCCATGGAAGAACCATCAAGGTGAACTGGCGATTGCCGAGCAGAATCAGCGTATTGCGGCATATCTGGCGGAACATAAAGAACTGGATTTGCTGAAAAAGTATTCTGACCGCAAGAACGATGAAAAGGCGCGCACCGCGTTTGATCAAATGACCGATGATGGCGTAGAGCGAAAATTTGATTGCATTATTGTGGCATCCATGTACTACTGTGGGCCGGATTTCCCGGCGGCACGACAGGCAATCAAGGAAACGCTCTATGCGACGGGCATCGACCTGATCGTGCTGGAGGAGAATTTGGACACCAGAACAGCCAGCCGAAAAGAAGTCGAGGACTATTTTGAAGCAAAACGCTGTGAGATGCACGCAGAAATCATGTTTGCGTGGAGAAGGAAACAAGGCGCAGGATTCCGGCTGACAAACTCTGTTCCATTTGGCTATATCCGCAGGAATGGCGAAAGCAACATGATAAAGGATGAAGAAGTCGCTCCTTATTTAAGCGAGGCTTTTTCCAGATATGCGTCCGGTCAGAAAATGCGTGACATTGCAAAGTGGTTAAATGAGCAGGGTGTTGAACCCCCAATGAGACACAAAAAGAGAATTTTGGGAAAGCCTTATGATGCAGAACCAGACCAGTGGACAACGGATATGTTGAGGTGCTTATTCCGAAACCCGACTTATACGGGTGCGGCGGCAAATGGAAGCCGCCAGATCATTGCAGAAAACTGCCACGAACCATACATAACCAAAGAACAGTTTCAGGCGTTCCCGTGCAATATGCGCGAGGACGAAAACAAAATCTCCATTCGGAAAAGCTACAAAAAACCGAACCCACTGGCAAAGCACATTGTCTGCACCTGTGGACGCGCACTCTGCTGGCACAAGGATAAGAAAACAGGGGAAGAACTTTTCTATTGCCGTTACTGCCGCGCACACAAGGAAAACGGAAAGAATCTGAAAGTTCCGGCAGCTACCATTTTTAAAAATGTGATGGATGCTCTGGAACTGGAACTTCTGGAAGAAGAAAAGCTGACTGCAGCGATTCAGCAGGGAGCAGGCAGGAAAGCAATCGAGGTAGTCCGAGCTGAAAAGTCGGTGCAGATGAAGTCCATTCTGGCCGAACTGAATATGGAACAGTTTCGCCGTGTGCCGCTGTATGAAAGTTATATGGCAAATGAAATCACCGAAGAACAGTACCATGCGGAACTGATGGACTATGAAGAAGCGCATCGGAAACTGAATGAGCGGCTTACGGCAATTATGGAAGATACGCTGGTATGGGAACGGGCGTTGAGCCTGCGCAATCCATGGATTCAGCAGATGGCACAGTATAAGACCCCGGAGGAACTTGACCGTAATTTTGTCAAAAAGTATATCGAGCAGGTCACGGTTACATTACTGGACGATGGACAGGCAGAAATCAGCCTGACCATGAAAACGGATGAATGGAAACAGATGCTTAGTCGGATAGAAGTGGAGGGTACAGACAGTGGCACGAAAGAGTAGAAAAAATCTCCCGCAGCCGGAACAGGCGGCAGTTTCTGTGCTGCTCCCGGAACTGGAAGAAGCAAAAATGCCTGCGGCAATCTATGGGCGGCTTTCTGTTGAGGATGAAGAAAAAGAAGAAAGCATGGAAACGCAGATCGCGCTGGTGCAGGATTATATCAATCGCAGCAGTGAACTGAGTTATGTGGACACCTACTTCGACAATGGTTTTACGGGAACGAATTTTAAGCGGCCTGCATTTACCCGCCTGATGAACGATGTGCGGCAGAAGAAAATCAAGTGCATTGTGGTGAAGGACCTCTCGCGCTTTGGTCGCAACTATCTGGAAGCAGGATACTATATCGAAACGGTGTTCCCATTTTTGGGGATTCGATTGATTGCTGTTACAGATAATTTTGACAGTACGCGCAAAGAGGACATGGAAAGTCTGGCTCTCCCGATTCGGAATATGGTCAACGCAATGTACGCGAAAGACATATCCAAAAAGATATGGACTTCTTTGCAGCGTAAGAAAGAAGCAGGCTATGCTGTTGGAAACGATGCTCCGTATGGCTATATTCGGAACCCCATGACAAAGCGAAATGAAATTGACCCGGAAGCTGCATTTTATGTGCAGTTGATTTTCCAGTGGGAACTGATGGGCGTACCGATTTTTGAAATCGCCCGACGAATGACATTGCTGCAGGTTCCGACTCCACGGGAGTGGCATAGAAAAATGGTTGAGGGAAAAGAAGTGCTTACCTGTAAAAAGTGGGGCGTAACCACGATCCGGCATATTCTGGAAAATCAAACCTATGTGGGCGATACCATCAACAATAAGAGTACACAGAAGTTATTCGCAGGACAGGACAGGCACGACCTTCCCAAAGAACAGTGGTATGTGGCAAAGAACACACATCCGGCCATCATCGCAAGGGATGATTTTGAAAAGGTGCAAAAAATCTTGAACAAGAATCGAGCAGTATTCCAGACAGTAAGAGCAAAGTCGGAGCAGATTCGGGCAGAATATCAGAATGACCTTGCCGGAATGGTATTTTGTGCAGACTGCGGCAGACCGATGGAGTTTGAACGACTGCCGCATGGAGCGGAAGAAAGTAAAAAGGTCTGCTATTACATCTGCAAGGCAAGACAGGCTGACGATAAGTGCATTGGCCATCAGATTCCGGAAAAACTGCTGAAAGCCCTGATAATGGATCAGCTGCATCTGTTCATTGTCCAGCTGAGCGATAAACGGAAGGTGCTGGAAGAATTGCAGAAATTCGAGGATGTGCAGAATCCCGTCTACCGGGCAAAGGGTGAAATTATGAGCCTGACCGATAAAGTCAGCCAGATGGCCAAGAAGCGGGAACAGCTTTATGCGGACTATGTGGCTGGTGTGGTGGATTCCGAAGATTACCAACTGATTCGGGAAGATTATTCCAGACAATACGATGGCCTGCGAGCTGCGCTGCAGGAAGCGGAAAGCAAAAAAACGGAAGTGGAACGGCAAATCGAAGAATACCTGAATATGACTTCTCATTTGGAAGAACATCTGGACAACTTTGAATTTGACATTCAGTTGGTAAAATCCCTTGTGCAGAAAATCGAAGTGAGTGCGGATAAGCGGATTCGGATTGTTTTTGGATTTCAGGATGTGTTTACAGAACTTGGAAAGGAGAGTGCAGAAACATGATTGCAGCGTATCAGCGCATTTCAAGGGCTGATGGCGATCTGGGCAAAGATGGCAAGGATAAGAGCAACAGCATTGAGAACCAGAAAGAACTGATCCTGCGGTATATCTCCTGCAAAGAAAGCCTGCAAAATGTGCCTGTGATGGATTTTGTGGATGACGGCTACACAGGCAGCAATTTTGACAGACCTGGATTCCAGCAGATGATGGACGGTGTGCGCAATGGCAAGATTGATACCATCATCGTGAAGGACCTTTCCCGGTTTGGCCGTGATTATGTCGGTGTGGGCGAATACATGGAGCAGATTTTCCCCCTGCTGGGGGTCCGGCTCATTGCCATCAATGACAACTATGACAGCAATAATTATAAAGGTACAACGCTGGGGATGGATGTGGTCGTCAGTAATTTGGTAAATACAATGTACTGCCGGGATGCAGGAAAGAAACTGCGGACTGCAAATCAGGTCAAGTGGCGTAAAGGCATCACAACTGCATCTGCGGCACCGTTCGGCTATCAGTTCGACCCGGACAAAAAGGGCGCATTTATCATCGACCCGCCAGCAGCAAAAATCGTGCGGCGTATTTTCGACCTTGCGATTCTGGGGTTAGGTACAAGAGAGATAGCAATGATGCTCAATGACGAAAATGTTCCTGTGCCGAGCGTATATAACAAAGAAAATAAGGCGTATGGCAAGGAAACGACCTATACTATAGCTCCTGTGATCTTATGGGATAGTTCTCGCGTTTGGAAAATCCTCACGGCGTATGTGTACACCGGGGCGATGGTTTTGGGCAAAACCAAAACACTGATTTCCGGCAAAAGCATTATCCGAACGGTTCCCAAAGGGCAGCGGTACATTACAGAGGGAACCCATGAAGCAATCGTAAGTCGTGAAGAGTTTGAAAAAGCGCAGCTTGTCATAAAGAGCAACAGCCATAAAGTGCTGATGGGCAGCGTGGACTTCCCGCTAAAAGGAAAAGTCCGCTGCGGAAATTGCAGACGAGTGATGGCGCACAATTTCAAACAGGCTGTTCCAACATTTTGGTGCAGAGAAGGTCTGGAACTTGTGGGGCAAACTCAGTGTACCTCCGAAGTCTTTCAGGTCAGTGATATTGAAAATGCTGTCTTTCAGGCACTGAAAAAGGAACTTTCTTTGCTGGATTCCCTTTATGGTGATATTCAAAAGGAAGAACAGGATTTAAAAGATGCCCACAAAAAGGCAAACCGCCGAAAAACTCTGATGGAGCAGGAACTTAAAAATCTGAAAGGTGAGAAGATGCGGATGTATGAAGAATATGCAGCCGGAACACTCCCACTTGATACCTACAAGCAGAAAAAACAGGAATGTGATAGACGAATTTCAGAGATGCAAGAGCAAATTGAACAATTCAAAGCGGAAGAATCTGTCCAGAGCGTTGTGCCGGGAACGGTACGCGCAGCAGCGGAGCAGGCAGAAAATTTCCTGCACGGGACGAGGCTCACAGCAGGTATGGTGTCGGCCTTTATCGAAAATGTCTTTGTGCATGATGGAGGGCGCATCGTGGTTCGGTTCAAATATGAGCAGAGCATACAGGATACTGTAAAAGCACTGCATACATGCTGAATTTGAGAAAGGACTGGGTTTGCCCATGTTGGAACATCAAAGCGTGTGCTATAACATGGGCAACAGACCAGCCGGAAAGAGGACATTATGAAAGCGATTCGATGGCTGTTAAAATTGGTGCTGGTGATGATAACCCTGCCGCTGCTCCTTGCGGTGTGGCTGGCAAAGTGGTTTGTGGTATTTCTGCATCACTGTTCTGCATGGTTTTTCTATCTGCTAGGCAGTGTGTTATTAGCAACGGCGGTGCTTTCGTACCTTCTGCAGCAGTCGCAGGGGATGGAAGCACTTCAAATGCTGATCGGTGGATTTGTGATTTTTATGGTCCCGCAGGTGGTTGGCAGCATGGTGATTCTTCTGGAATTGGTGGCAGTAATGCTTCGGCAGGTGTGGTACATATAAGATGACCGCCCCGGATAGCCTGCCTTTGAAACTGCACGAAAAAACAACGCCCGTCTGGGTGAGGGGATTTGTGAATCTTCTCGACCAGGCGGGTGTTTCATTCCGTAGGAATGTGATAGTTATAGAGTGAGCGTTTCTACCTATATATAATGGAATGCCGTCACAGCCACCGACTATACGGTACTATGACGGCATTATTTTTTATCGTCTGGAATGAACTGCACGACATCATTGGGAGTGCAATCGAGCATCTGACAGAGTTTTTCCAATGTGGATAGTGTAATATTCCGATTCTTTTTCAGAGTGTCCAGCGTTTTGTTGTCCAAGCCGTTTTTGAGAAGCTGGTACTGTGTTACCTGCTTGCGGCGCATAGTTTCCCACAGAGGAGTAAAATCAATCAAAGCTGTCACCACTTTTGCTTGTAAAAAAACGTTCTGTACGTTTCATTATACGGGTTGGGTATGCAAATGGATATTGTGGAGATACCCACAATGCGGTATAATAAGTAAGATAGAGAGTCTGCAAATAGTGTTTGCCCATGTTATGACATTAATGATAATGCTATAACATGGGCAACTTTGTAATAGGAAGAAAAAGTGGAAGGAGGGAGAAATGTGGCAAGCGATAGTCATGCTAAAAGGCCAATTGTGGTAGAACGACGTAAGGAAAAGGGAAGAAAAAAGACACCTCGCCTGACAAAGACCTATGATGTGAAAATAATTCCTGCAACAGTGGGTGTCGTGGCGGAAACAGAAGAACCACCTAAAAAGCGTGTCGCTGCATACTGTCGTGTCAGCACAGATCAGGAGGCGCAGGAAACCAGTCTGGAAGAGCAAATGGCACATTTCAACACTGTTATAGCGGAGCATCCAGACTGGGAGCTGGCAGGCATTTATGCGGATGAAGGAATCTCTGGTACACAAGTTAAGCATCGAGTGCAGTTTCAGCAGATGATAGAGGATGCAAAGGCTAAGAAAATTGATCTGATTCTTACGAAGTCTATCAGTCGTTTTGCTCGTAATGTAGTGGACTGCCTGACTAATATTCGATTGCTGCGGAACCTCCGGCCACCTGTCAGTGTGTATTTTGACAAGGAACGCTTGGATAGTCTGGATGAAAAGGCAGAAGTATTTCTGACGATGCTGGCTTCTTTCGCACAGGAGGAATCCCGAAGCATCTCCACTAATATCAAGTGGGCAACTCGAAGCCGGATGAAAGCCGGAACGCAAAAAATCAGTACGACGAGTCTGCTGGGCTATGATACGGACGATGATGGCGAAATGGTGATCGTTACCAACGAAGCTGAAATTGTTCGTACAATCTATATGAGCTTTGATAAAGGAATGCACCCGGCAGAAATTGCAGAAAAGCTCAATGCGTTGGAAATCAGAACGATCAAAAATAACCCGTGGACGGGTGAATCGGTCAAGAATATCCTGCGGAATGAAAAATACTGCGGCGACGTTCTGATGCAGAAAACCTATACGGTAGATTGTTTGACCCACAAGACCAAGAAAAACGAAGGCGAGGTGGAGCAGTATTTTATACCAGACCATCATCCCGCAATCGTAGAACGAGAGATCTGGGATAAGGCACAGGTACGGCTGGAACAGATTGCAGGCAAGCGGAGGCGTATTCGCCCAAAGCAGCAAAGGCTGGTTCCTTTACGAAAAGGAGTGCTGTTAGGGTTCGTTCCCATCAGACCTACATGGAAGGCTGTTTCCTTCAAGAGATTGGAAACGGCAACAGAAAAGGTGATGGCACTGGTTGATGCAAAGCCAGAGCAGATACACATAGAATATGAAAGCGAGGAATGTGAAATGGAAATTTTGAAAGGATTTGAGGTAATCAATCTAAAGCAACCGAAAGGCGAGTCTGTTATGACGGTGACTTCAAACAGCCTGAAATTCAATAAGGCAACAGCTGTAGAGTTAAACTACGCGCCTTACATCAAGGTGCTGCTCAACGCAAAGACCAGGCAGATTGCGATTCAGCCTTGTTCAGAAAAAGATCCGAATGCGGTCAAGTTCAGTAATGAGGAAAGCAAGCAGACTTATGCAATCAGCATTAAGGTGCCGGCTATCCAGGTAGAGTTTCGGAGAATGCTGCCTTTCGAAGATGACAACGGTGGTAAACTTAGCTATACCTTGAATGGAACCTTGTACCCTGATGAGCAAGTTGTCATTTATGATATTGGGGATGTGAAACCGGAAACAGAAAAGAAACGCCGGGGCAGAAGAAAAAAATCTGAAATTGAAGCAGAACAAAAAGGGAACTAAGAATAATATTTGAAGATTTGGTAGTGGCTCCCACTTGTGATTCAAAGGAAACTTTGAGTTGCAGGTGGGAGCTTTTTTATTGTGAAAAAGGCTATCTTTCTGACAAACCAGATGAATCTTTGCCGGACTTTTAACGAATGTTTATTTTTTAACAAAAAACATGATGGAGATGGAAAAGTGTATCGCTTGCTCGAAAATTAAAAATCTTAGTCTTTTTTAACAAAAATCTCAGGGCATTTTTGACACCTATCTTTTCGGGCTGTTGATGGCATGTTGAATCGAATTTCTGCTTTTGATGGAAAAACCAGAGATAAGCAGGATTTTTGGAAAAGATTGATATGGAATCCTGTAAAGATATGACGCAGCACAGAAAAAGATTAAACAAGGAATCTTTTATGATTGAAAAAGGTGAAGAACCTAGATCATCATCGGTAAAAATGAAGAACGGGGCAAAAAAATAGACCGCCACAGTGAAAAATGGCGGAATATCAAGGAAAATCAAGGGTTTGCTACAGTAACGGGGAGGAGTTCTTAAAAAGAAATTTGTGAAAAATGTTGTCCAAGACTTGACATCGGGCGGCGGGTATTGCCTGCCCAAGGACACCAAGCAGCTGCTGGCAAACTATGCCGATGTGCCGGAGAATCTGATTGAAGCAAGAGTATATTAGGTTAACCGTTTTCTCGCTTCGCAACTGCGTACATTATAAATATGATGCACTGGAGGGTGCGGGGCATCACATTGAGGAAGAGGAATTTGATGAATACGAGTGGCACATCCGGCTGGTTCTGGAAGGAGAGGATCGTATTTTCATGAATTACGAAATCATTCAGGGAAAATGGATGCCATCCCGTGAGGACAGGGAGTATAGGGAAGAAATCCTAGAGGGAGTCGATGAAGCAGTGAGTACACTGGAAAGAATGATAAGTGAGGAAAGAGTGGAAGAGCTGCTCTCTACTTTGACTGATTTGCAGAGAAAGGTCGTCCACACTCATCTGTTTCATGGTCTGTCTTTCACAGAGGCAGCGAAACACCTTGGCATGACCCGCCAGAATCTTACCGGAATTTATAACGCAGCAATTTACAAGATACAGAAAAAGCACTTCCGGGCATTGTGCAGTTGATAACCTATACATAATCAAAAGATGAGCCGTCCAATCACAGAAAACACTCTGAATTGGGCGGCTCAAAAATTTTTTTGAATTTTTTTAAAACACCTTGCGAAATAGCCCTTCTCCGATTCTAGGAGTGAGAGGACACAAAAAATCTCCATCCAAATCGGAAAGTTCATGAAAAGTTCAAAAACTTTTTTGAAAACACCTTGCGAAATGACCTTTCTCCGATTCTAAGGATGAGAGGACAATACAAAACCTCTCACATGAACCTTGAAAATTGAATAAGCCATCCCAGAGAGATACTTCTGATATTGAATGTGCATCCTGCGTGTCTTGTCAGAGAAAACGCCGCTGAAATATGGGGCAGGAACGGGCTGGGGCAGAATGGCAAAGCTCAAATAACAGTAGATACAATGCGGCGGAGCGTCGGAAGATGCTCCGTCGTAGGAATGTACTGTTATTTATAATAGTGCAAATCTACCAGAGGGGAGGTGATGAATCTACATGAAATACCCGTATTTCAGAGGTCTGGAAGCAGACCGATATAGTTTTTACCGTGTGCCGAAAGCGCTCATCAAGGTAGACCTGTTTGAAAAGATGTCCGGCGATGCAAAGCTGCTCTATGCGGTCTTGCGGGATCGGATGAATCTTTCGCTTAAAAATGGCTGGCAGGACGAGAATGGAAATGCCTACATCATCTGTACGATAGATGAGATCATGGATTCGATTCGATGTGCCAGACAAAAGGCGGTCAAACTGCTGGATGAGCTGGAACACGAATATCAGCTTATTGAGCGGCGCAGGCAGGGCTTGGGAAAGCCGAACCTGCTCTATGTGAAAGACCTCTATGCGGGACTTTCACAATCGAACTACTGGAAGTATGAAAATCAAACTTCTGGTGGTTTGAAAAGCGAACTTCCGGGAGTATGGAAATCAAACGGAAGTAAGACTGATATAAATAATACTGATAGTAGTGAAACTGATCTTATCTATTCCGCACCGTATGGGGAAAACACAGCGAAAGAGATGCGGGAAGATGAAAGGTATCGCCTCTATTTTCAAGACAAGCTGGAAATCCCAATCTTAGAGAAGAACTTCCCGCATGACCGGGAAATCCTGATGGAGATTCTGGAACTGCTTGTGGAAACCGTGACCAGCAGAAAGAAATTCCTGCGCATTTGCGGGGAAGAAAAGCCGAAAGAGGTGGTCAAAAGCCGCCTGATGAAGCTGGATTCCATGCACATTCAGTATGTGATGGAATGCCTGAAAAGCAATACCACACAGGTACGAAACATCAAACAATATCTGCTCGCCACACTGTATAATGCGCCGACCACGATTGACAGCTATTACGCTGCACAGGTCAGGCATGATTTCGGATGGGGCGGCAGAAGCAGTTAAGGAGGACAATGCAATGAGCGTGTTTTTTATAGATTTCGATATGGCTCCCTCGGTGATCTGGGCGAGAGACCTGTACGACCAGATGCAGATTCAGAGTGACTTCCGCAAGTGGTTCCCCCGGATGTGCCAGTACGGATTTGTGGAGGGCCGGGACTATGAGTTCGTTCCCCGTGTCCGCCCGCAGGATGAGGGCGGGCGCACAGTGCAGCGGTATGTGAAAGACTACCGGATCACGCTGGAGATGGCGAAGCAGTTGTACAAGCTCCATCACTTTCACAAGAATGGCTGCTTCCACAGCTGCGAAGGACAGCACTGTATGGGAACGGATCACTGGATGCAGGCAATCATTGAACTGCTGCATCAGCATAAGTGTAAGAGCCACGCGCCGCCGAAGTGTTTTTACGAATCACAGCCGCCCGATTCGCTGGTGACAACGACACAGATCGCAAAAGAGTACGGCTGCGGTGCAAAGGTGTTCAATCGTCTGCTCCATCTGCACGGTATCCAGTACCGGGCCAATAACCAGTGGGTGCTGTATGCAAAGCATCAGGATAAGGGATATACCGCAAACCTTGTTTTCCGGCTCCATCGGAGTGATGGCAGTGTTGTGGAAAAGCTACATACGGCATGGACGCACAAAGGCAGGAAGTTTCTGTACCACGAACTGAAACGGCATGGGATTCTTCCGATGGCAGAACAGGAGGGTTGAGCCGATGAACTTTACGAATAGCCCGTTTGAACGTATGATGCGCCAGCGTCCGGGAACGGACAGTGACCATCCCTGCATTTCCTGCCGGCACCGCAGGGAGTGCGGCTACATGATGCACCAGTGCAGAAAGAAATTCCGCTCGGTCTTTGGTGATACGGCTCCTCCGGCATCAGGCACGGTCGGTGTCTGATGTCGTTTGGATAAAACCACAAATCGGAAAGGAGGGAGTAGGTGCAGGATGAAGTAAACGAAAAAACGATGGCATTGTGCATCAAAGGCGGAAAAATCTCGGCGCAGATTCTGAAAGCAGCACTGACAAAGCTGCTGGCAGAGATCGAGAAGAAGAAACAGCAGTCGAAGAAGATGGGAGGGCAGAACCGATGTAAGAGAGGAAAGCAGAGCATCAAGAGCCTGCAACAGAGCGGCGCACAGCTTACCAATATCGTTGTCACGGACAATAACATCAAGTCGTTTGACCGGGTAGCCCGGAAGTACGGCATTGATTATAGTCTGAAAAAGGCAGAAAAAGAGGGTAAAACCGAATATTTGGTCTTTTTCAAGGCGAAAGATGTAGACGTTATGACGGCAGCGTTCAAGGAATACACCGGAGTTTCGCTGAAAAAGGAGCAGCGGCAGTCCATCCGTAAGAAGCTGGAGCAGGCAAAGGAGCGTGTTGCCAAGCACCGGGAAATCACCAAGGAAAAGACGAAAGACAGAGGGCAGGTGCGATGAGCCAGAAAAAGAAAACGACCGCACAGAGCAAACGACCGCGCAAAGCCCCCTCCAACCAGACAGGCGGAACGGCATGGGGAAAGAAAGTAGCGGCGGCAATCAGTGGAAAGATGCAGTCGGCAGATATGAAAAAGCTGATCCTGCTGAATTTTCCTTACATTATCGCCTTTTACATGGTGGAGAAAGCCGCATGGCTGTACCGACACTGTAATGGCGATACCATCGTGGACAGGCTGATGGTTCTTTTTATGAACTTCGGTCTGGCCTACAAGAGTTATCTGCCAAGTGTCCATCCGTTCGACTTGCTGGTGGGTCTGATCGGTGCAGCAGCACTGAAAGCCGTGATCTACTTTAAGGGGAAGAACGCAAAGAAGTATCGTCAGGGAGAGGAATACGGCTCTGCCCGGTGGGGCAATGCCAAGGACATTGAACCTTTTATTGACCCGGTATTCGAGAATAATGTGCTGCTCACCCAGACGGAACGGTTGATGATGAGCGGCAGACCAAAGCATCCGAAGTATGCCAGAAACAAGAATGTCATTGTGATCGGCGGCTCTGGCAGCGGCAAGACACGGTTTTTCGTAAAGCCCAATCTGATGCAGATGCCCGAAAAGGTCAGCTATCTTTGGAACGAAGCCAGAGACCAATGGTTGGTTGACCCCGAAGCCGCCGAGGTGGTCAAGCGCATCTTTGCCATGACGATTGACGGCTACGGTCCGTATCAGATCGCCAGCAAGCTGAAAGAAGAAAAAATCCTCATTC
>OLSF01001491.1_pt1 | contig 20710 bp, 20 predicted proteins | sample 1672301 | NCBI WGS metagenome assembly OLSF01 (sample SAMEA3136669, study PRJEB25190) | human gut metagenome | biome: human gut; feature: human-associated habitat; material: faeces | place: Austria | collected 2013
TCATAACGGATCAGTATCGAATTTCCGCAAAAATACGATTTTTCGGCGGATGAAAAACAGTGGGAAGCGGAAAATTTCCCCGCAATTAATATAGGTATCTGTTTTTTTTGAAAAAATCCCGCCGGAAAATTTGGTTTATTATATAAACTACTTTATATTCGCAATATATTTACGACACAACAAAAGAATCTTAAAAAACCGAACAGCATGGAACTCACGAACACCTCCCCGGACAAACGCCGCCTTTTCGGCCGCTGGTTCGCCCGCCGCATCACCACCTACCTCGTAGTCTGCGCATTCCTCGCCTTCGTCAACTGGCAGACCTCGCCCCATTACTGGTGGGTGGCATGGGTCGCAGCAGGATGGGGGCTGAATCTGGTGCTGTCGCTGGTCTGGTATCTCACCGACTGCGACGACGAAAACAATTACCGCTAAAACCTCCGCAACCATGAAAGCATGGAAACTCGTCCTGACCGTCGTTTTTGCGCTGGCATCCGTTGCCGCCCCGGCCAAAACCCTTGAAATCACCGTAACGGACATCCGCAGCGACAAAGGCAATGTTCTGGCGATGGCGAAAGTCGCCGGACGTGAACAGCCCGTATACGGCATGTCGCCCGCCAAGAGGGGCGAAGTCGTGGTAACGCTCGAAGACCTCGACGCCGAAACGGCCGAGGTATCGCTCCTCCACGACGAGGACGGCAACTACAAAATGAAGACGGGCGAACGCGGCCCGGCCGAAGGCTATGCCGCGAAAAAGTGCACCCTGCCCGCAGAGCGGAACGCCGTGACGATACGCCTCCGCTACCCTGCCGCGGAATAGACCGCCGCCCCGCGTACGGCTGAAACGCCGCAGAAGACGCACAGACATCCGGTGAAAAGCGAGGAACACCCGGAATAAATTCGTAACTTTAACCCCGAAATCCGACAGACATGGAAGACAGAAAGCTGGACGCCGCCGAGAGTTTGGCGCTCATCGGGCGGATGATCGAAAATACCCGCAGCCGCATGGTCCGCAACGCCGGACGGCCGTTTCTGGCGTGGGGCTATGCGACCGCCGCGACATTGATCGCCGTATGGGCCGCAGTGTCCTGCACCGGCGACGTACGCTGGAACTACCTTTGGTTCATGCTGCCCCTCTTGGGCGGCGCGCTGATGTACTTCACGCGCCCCAAGGCGGCCGAAGGCTCGGTGCACACCTACGTAGACCGCGTACTCGACCTCATCTGGAGCGTAATAGGCCCCGCCCCCCTGCTGATAAGCACGCTGGCGATCTGTTTCGTCGTCCGGTTTCCGGTCGCATTCACCGTATTGCTGATGATCGGTCTGGGCACGACCATCAACAACCTGATCATCGGCTTCAAGCCCGGCGTGGCGGGCGGCATCGCCGGAATCGTGCTGGCGTCGGTCTCGCTCGTCGTCACCGGAAACTGGCACGCCGGACTGTTTCTGGCAGCCTTCGTCCTGATGACGATTATTCCGGGACATATCCTCAATTACCGGTACAGACACTCCCGCAGCGACGTGAAACAAGCGGCCGGACCGCGGCCCGGCAAGGCGACGAAAGACAACACTGCGGAGGAAGACGGGGCAGCGACCGAAAACGGCACTGCGGAGGGCGACGCGGCAACGGACAGCACTGCGGCAGATGGCGCGGCAACGGGCAGCACAGCGGCGGACAACACAGCGGCGGACAGGCCGCTGAACGCCGCCGAAAACATCGCACTCGTCGGCCGCATGATCGACAACACCCGCAGCCGCATGGTCCGCAACGCCGGGCGGCCGTTCCTGATATGGGGCTATGCGACCGTCGTCACGACACTCGCCGTATGGGCTGCCTATGCACTCTTTCCGGGTCGGAACTGGTACTACTTATGGCTGCTGCTGCCCGTGTTCGGAACCGCGCTGAGTCTGCTGACGATGCCCAAGGCGGACGGCGGCAGGGTCTACACCTTCATCGACCGCGTAATCGGTCAGGTGTGGCTGGTAATGGGTCTCACGGCATGGTTCGTCAGCCTGCTCTCGGTATTCGGCGACATGCCGGTCCCGATCCTCTTCGTCATCCTGCTGATGATGGGCATGGGAACAGCCATCACGGGGCTTGTCATCCGCTTCGTCCCGGCCGCCGTCGGCGGGGCCGCGGCGATCGTCCTCGCCCCCGTATCGCTCGCCGCGACCGGTTATTGGGTGCCGGCGCTCTTTATCGCCGGATTCGTCGCAATGATGATCGTGCCGGGGCATATCCTCAACTACAAGTCGAATCATCCGAAACAATAGCCGTATGGAAGAACGGAAAATGTCCGAAAAAGAGGCGATGGAGCTGATCGCCCGCTCGCTCGAAGCGCAGCGACGCAAACTGAGTTTCGTGCGGAGCACGCTTTTCTTCGGCGCAGGAGCGCTGGCGCTGGCCGTCACAACGGCGGATTACGTCGTCCGGCGGACGACGGGCCGGGATTTGACGCTGCTGCTGGTCCTCGCCGGAACGGTCGCCGGGCTGGCCGCCCTCTATTTCCATTACAGAAGTCACCGCACGGTCACGGCCAACGACCGGACACTGATGAACGTCTGGGCCTATGCGCTCGGCGTATGTCTCTACACTGCGGGATATGTCGCCACGGGCGACGGACTGCAGCTGCCCGTCATGGGACTGCTGACCATGGGGGCAGCCATTGCGGCGGGCGTCACGGGCGAACTGTTCCGCCGCAGCGAAGCCAACCGGTCGAACCAGAGCGGATCGCTGGCCGGACTGCTTTTCATCAGCATTTCGGGGGCATTTCTCGCCGCATGGATCTTCCGGGCCGCAGCAGCAGGAGAGACCGTCTCCCAATTCATACTCACCCTTGCGGCAGCCGTCATCCTCTTCTTCGGAACGGGAATCGTGCTGCGCTACAACGAACGCCGGAACCGTGTTTAAAGAACTCAACCCCCTGCTGCATTCCGAACTGCGTCTGGCCGTGATGTCGATCCTCATCGGGGTCGAAAGCGCCGATTTCGTCTTTATCCGGCAGCAGACCGGAGCCACGGCGGGCAACCTTTCGGTACAGCTGGACAAGCTGGCGAAAGCGAATTACATCGAAATCGAAAAGACCTTCCGGGGCAAGATGCCCTGCACCGTCTGCCGCATCACCGACACGGGACGCGACGCCTTCGCCGAATACGTCGCGGCGTTGCAGACCTATATCCGGAAATAAAGCGCCCACAGGAAACAAGAGGCCCGCAAAGACAAGAGGTCCCCGGCCGAAACCGGAATTACCGCACGCACGGACTCCCGGACTCGGCAGCAGCCCCGCAGTCCGATTCCCCGCACGTCCGGACTCGGACCGGATTCGACCTTATCTCCCTGCTCCGGCGGGGATTTTTATTGCGGCCAACAATTACAGCGTACAGAAAAACGTCACCAGAAACGGAACGCTGAAATCGAGCGTGCAGCCGTGGAAAATCGAAACCACGGCATAGGGTTTTCCGGCCGCCTGCGTGATGACGGGGAGCGTGGTGTCGAAGGTGGTCGCACCGCCGATCGAGACGGCCGCCAACGGTCCGCACCAACGGGCGACCAGCGGAGCGGCCAGCAGCGTGAAGATCTCGCGCATGACATTGCATAGCAGAGCGACGGTTCCCAGCTCCGCGCCCCGGAAATCAGCGATAAAGATGCTCGACAGCGAATAATAGCCGAAACCCGAACCGACGGCCAGCGTATCGGTCACGGCCAGCGGCGGCAGAAGCGGCGTCGCGAGAGCCGCGCCCGCCAGCGTTCCGACGGCAGTCATCACGGGCAGCAGCGCCAGCCGCGGATCGAGCCGCCGGACACGTCCCGCAAGGGTTTCATCATGGCCCAGCGTCACGCCGACACAAAACATCAGCGCATAGAGAACATACGTGCTGACACGCGCCCCGGCGACATCGAACGGCACAAGAGCGAAAAGTCCCGCAACGCATCCGGCGACGAAGAAGGCGACGATCACCAGACTCCCTTTCAGAGCACCCCACATCGACAGCGGTTTTTCCGGCTCGGAGGCCGGAGAAGCAGGCGCGGGCGTCGGCTCGCACGTCGCCGAAGAAGATTGGGGAGAACACGGCGCGCAAAACAATGCCGGCTCCGAAGGTTCGGGCAAGCATGACGCGCCACACGCTGCTGAATCCGAAGATTCGGGCGAACATGACGCGCCACACGCCGCCGGATTGGGGAGCGCTTCGGAAGATTGATCCGCAACACTCCCGGAAAAGCCATTCGCACCGCAGCCCCCGCCTCCGGCCCCAAATCCGCGGCCCGCAACAGAGCCGGCAGATGCCGGATTTGCCGCGGCGCCCTCCGTCCCGGAAGCAGTGCGGCCCCGGATACGCCGCCACAACAGCCACGAAGCCCCGATGCTTCCCGCGACCGAGAAGACGAAGATTACGAAGGCGGTACGCCCCAGCGTCGCCATGCCGCCCACGACGGCGGGATCGGAACCGACTTCCAGTCCGAGCAGGAACAACAATGCCCAGATGATGACGGCGATCAGCCGGGAGACGAACGCGAGGCGCCGGCTTTGCAGCAGGCGCCCCGTGACGATTCCTCCGAGAATGACGGCGAAAAGAACAAGCATTCCCTACTCCTGCTTCGCCGTGAGTTTTTCGATCTGTCTTTCAGCTTCGGCGCTGAGTTTGTCAGCCTGTTTCTTGGCCTCCTCGACCAGCTTGTCGCCCGCTTTCTCGGCCGCCAGCTTCGCCAAAGCACCCTTCTCCTTGGCGCCGTCCACAAGTTTCGTGCGCTGCGCTTCGGCGGCTTCGACCAGCTTGTCGCCGGCACGTTTGGCCTCCTTGCGCAGGTTGTCGGCCTGCTTCTGAATCTCCTCGCCGAGCGATTCGCTGCCCGTGAGCTTCTGGATCTGCTGGTCGATGACGTTCTTCACGGCCTGCTCGGCCGCTTCCTTCACGCCGAGCGTAATCTTGGGCGAGGTGAACGTACCGCCTATGCCGACATTGACCGACTCCAAGATCCCGCCCGCAGAACCCGCAGGCAGGGCCACCTTGGCCGTATAGTCGATGGTCTGGTCGAGTCCCGTCGAACCGGACATGTTGATCTTTATGTCGCCCATCTTCAGGTCGAAGGGCTGGGTCGTAATCCGGCCGTCCCTGATCGAGAAACGGACGGCGACGTCCTTGGCTTCGATTTTCCGCAGTTTGTCGTTGTCGAGCGCCTTGGCCAGCGCATCGAACGCTTCGAGGTTCTGGATACGGATGTTCGCCGACTTGATTTCGCCCGTGGCGTCGAGCGACTGCAGGTCGGGTTCCATATTCGGATCGAGCGCGGTCGTCATGTCGAGCGACAACGAATAATCGCCGCCCGTTTTGGCGAACAGCGGCACGAGTTTCTGCACCATCTCCAGCTCGTCGAACGTCTTGGAGAACGAAGCGCCCGCAAGTCCCAATGCCAGCTTCAGCGCCGGACGCTGCGGATCGGCCGCCGTCGAATAGCTGCCCAAAGCGGTCGCCGAACCGCCGAAGAGCTGCATGCGCAGCCGTTCGAGCGAAAGGGCGCCGCCGGCTACGCGCATCTCGCCCGATATACCGGAGACGGTCATTTTCTGGAAGAGCACCTTCTGCAGTTCGGTATTGAGCGAGAGATTCAGGTTGCGCGGCACTTCGAGCGCCTGCGCCGGTTCGGCGGAAGTCCCGGCCGACGACGTCTCCGGGGTCTCTTCCGGTGCGGAATCGGGCATGACGTTCATCATTTCGTTCAGGTCCAGCAGGTCGGACTTCACATAGAGACGTCCCGAAAGCATGTCGCCCCGCAGCAGGTAGCCGATGTAGCCTGACAGCTGGCCGTTGGCCGCCAGATCGCTCCGGCCTATCGTAAGGCCGAGTTCGCCGAGCGTCATGGCCGCGGGCGTAATGGTCGCGGCGGCACGGCGGATATGGACCGCAGGCAGTTCGGGCATGGTCAGGCCCAGCCGCTCGACGACGAACGTTCCCGACGCGCCGATCCGCTCGTAGCGGCTCTTTTCGATGTCGGACATACGGCCCGAAACCTTCACGTCGGCGGTAATCAGACCGCTCAGCTCCATCCCCTTTTCGAGCGGATACACCTCTCTGACGGCCCCCAAATCGACACGGCCGTCCACCGCGGCACGGAACGTCGGGTCGCTGACCAGATTGGTCGCATAGGCCGACGCCGAAAGCGAATTCCCGGCCATCCGGAGCGTGAATTTCGAGAGGTCGAGTTCGGTCTTATCCGCCACGCCGCCGGGATTGGCGATCCGGACGTCGATGTTGATGCCGTCCACCGCCTTGGGCAGCGACGAGTATTGGAAGCTGCCGTTGCGCACCTCCGTCCTGAGTTCGAACGCCGGAAGCGCCGCGCCGCGCATTTCGCCGCGCGCCCAGAGCGCCATCGAAAGTTCGCCGCCGGCCGCAAGATTGCGGAAGTCGCGGGTATAGAAAGCCGGAACGAGCGAAAGCACGTCCTTGAACTGCACCTTGTCGCAGCCGGCCTTGAGGTCCATGGCCACGGCGTCGCCGTCCAGTTCGACCCAGCCGTCGAGACCGACCGAAATGGCGTTCAGACGCAGCGTATTGCGCGAGAAGGTGAAGCGGTTGTTCGCAAGGTCGGCGTCGATCACGGCGACAAGCTCCGCCTCGGCGTCGCTCAACAGCGGAATGCCGCCCGACACGAAACGCATGGCGGCGGCCGTCAGCCGCAGGTCGAGGTCGGTGCGGTCGGCCGACATGTTGCCCCGGAGACGCAGCGAGAGGGGCGCGGTCGAGAACCGCATGTTCGTCGAATCGTCCTCGTAGCGGATCGCCGCATCGGAAATGCGGAAGTCGCGGACCGAAAGCCGGAACGACGACGGCGCGGGCTCCTCTGCGGGAACCTCCTCCGCGGGAGCCTCCGAGGGTTTCATCACGTCCCAGCTGACAGCTCCGTCGGCGAGTTTGTGCGCATGCACCGCCGGCGAGGCGAGGATGACCTTCGTCACCTCGAATCCGCTGTCGCCGAAAAGCGACATCAGATTGACGACCACAGAAATACGCCGTGCGGCGACGATCGTGTCGCCTTCGAAACGGTCGACGCCCACCAGCGTCAGCCCCTTCAGTTCCACCGAAGCGTTGGGGAAATGGCGCAGCAGGCTGATGTCGAGTTTCTCGAAATCCAGCCGGGCGGCGAGCATGGCATTGGCCTCGCGCTTCACAATGTCGGCGATCTTGCCCCGGAGCGCGGCCGGAGCGATCAGGGCGATAGCCAGGATAACGACCACGGCTATAACCGCGATCTTCACGATTTTTTTCATTCCGTATCTGTTTTACAGGCAAAAACCGTGGTTTCCGCCTCCTTGAATCCCATTTTTGCGTACAGTCTGCGCGCAGCCCCGCGCGAAGGGTTGGAGGTGAGCATCACCTTCCCGGCGCCGACCGCGGCGGCATGCGCCTGCGCCGCGCGCACGAGCGCCTCGCCCGCCCCGAATCCCCGGGCCGCGGCGTCGACCACCACATCCTCGATCCACGCCTTGCGCCCCGACGGCACGTCGTACCACACCAGGGTCAGCGCCCCGACGACAGCGCCGCCGGACTCCGCGGTGAAAAGCGCCGCCGAAGGGTTCGCCGCCACTGCCCGCAGCCGCTCCCCGGAAGGGGCCTCCAGCCGCGGCGAAAGCTGCGGCATCAGCCGCCCGAACGCTTCGAGCAGCGAATCGGTGACCTCGGTCACCTGTCGCACCTCAAGTTTCATTTCAGCACAAAGATAACCTTTTTAACGGAAACGTTGCGGCAGTCTGCGGAAAAAAGCGTACTTTTACCTCGCAACGGCCCGCGCCCTGAAACAGCGCACAAAATAGCCGCGATTTGCAAAATAATATTATCTTTGTAATTCCAAAAGATACGACATCCGCCATGCGCAAACTGGTAATCATTCCGACCTATAACGAAAAAGAGAACATTTCGGCGATGATCGACAAGGTCTTCTCGCTGCCCGAACCCTTCGAGATGCTCGTCATCGACGACGGTTCGCCCGACGGCACGGCCGCGATCGTCAAGGAGCGCCGGAAGGAGTTCCCGGAGAGGCTCCACCTCATGGAACGGGCCGGGAAACTGGGCCTGGGCACGGCCTACCTCGCGGGATTCCGCTGGGGACTGGAGAACGGATTCGACTACATCTGCGAGATGGACTGCGACTTTTCGCACAACCCCGACGATCTGGTGCGCCTCTACCGCGCCGCCGCCGAGGGCAACGACGTGGTGGTCGGTTCGCGCTACGTGCAGGGCGTCAACGTGGTCAACTGGCCCATGTCGCGCCTTCTGATGTCCTACTTCGCCTCGATGTACGTGCGCATCGTCACGCGCATGCCGCTGCGCGACGCCACCGCCGGATTCGTCTGCTACTCGCGCCGGGCGCTGGAGACGATCGACCTCGACGCCGTCCGCATGAAGGGCTACGGGTTCCAGATCGAGATGAAATACTCGGCCTGGCGGCTGGGAATGCGGCTCAAGGAGGTGTCGATCATCTTCGTCGAACGCCGCGAGGGAACGTCGAAGATGTCGGGAGGAATCTTCGGGGAGGCGTTCTTCGGGGTGCTGAAACTCCCCTTCCGCCGTATCCGCAAACGCAAATGATGCGGGGCCGGAAAGACAGCCCGGTCAGAAGGTGAAGAAATAATTCATAAAGAAATTCCAGAACGTCACCACGCCGATGGCAAAGAGTTTCGCCAGGTAGAAATTCAGGCGGAAACGGCCGTGCAGGACGTAGATGGTGGCATTGTTGATCACCAGCCCGACAGCCGCGATGCCCAGGAACCGAAGGTACTGGCCCGTGATGTCGGGATTTTCGTTCTGGAACGTCCAGATGCGGTTGAGAATGTAGTTCGAAGTCGAGGCGCAGAGGAACCCCAGCGAATTGGCCACATATTTGTTCAGCTTCAGCCACTCCTTGCAGAGATAGGTGACGCCGAAATCGACGAAGACGCCCGAGCCGCCGACGACGCAGAATTTGAAAAACTGTTCTATCATAAATTTCCGACCTCCGTCGGGACGGATTTTCCGTTAAACCAATTCGTATAACCCTCCCGGCGCAGCGCGAACCCCACGTCGAAAGTCTCGCCGGCCAGCTGCGGCAGAACGGTGAAGGTCACCCCGCGCGTCAGTTCGCTGTCGGCCGGAATCGTGAAGGTCTCGCCGGTGGGGAACTCGTCGACCCGGAAACGCCCGTGTTTCCACAGCATCACCAGCTGCGTGTCGTCCGCACCCACGCAGATCGCATAGGGATAGGGATTCGTGATGCGCAGTTCGAGGCGCAGCGTCTCGCCCGCGGCCACCCGCCCGGGCAGGCCCGTAAAGGCGATGTCCACCAACCGTACGGGGTGGAAAGCCGGATCGACGAACCAGGTGAAACTCCGGCCGTTGGCCATCGTGAGGGTCCGCACCTGCCGGGTGCTGTCCGAGACGGTCCCGTCCGGGCATTCGACGAGCACTTCGCGGCCGATGAACTGCGAATCGTCGTCGCGGAACTGCCACTGATGCGTACGGTAACGGATATTGGGCTGGCAGTAGGCCTCGCCGCCCGTATAGAACGCATATTTGGCCGCAACGGCGTAACCGTAGCGGAAAACCACCGGACGGCCGTCGGCCTCGGCGGCGATGGCGGCGTAACTCTCCGGATTGTTGAACACCTCGAAACGGATGCCCAGCGGGTTGAAGATCATCACCAGTCGCACCAGGACGATCAGTCCGACGGTCACGCCCCCGGCCCGCATCACGTAACGGCGCGTGCGGGGATGCCGCCGCGCATAGGCGAACAACACGCAGACCAGTCCGAAGCAGGAGACGATCACCCACTGGGGCTGGACGTAACCGCGCAGCGACGAGAGCATGAAAAAGACAATAAAGGCCACGGGCAGGAGCTTCAGCGCCCGCCCGACGGGGGTCTGCGGCTTCACCTTCCGCCAAGCCTGCACGTAAAGCGGCACGAAGAAGGGGTTGAAGACCACCAGCATGTTGGCCAGGAATTCGACGACGTAGCCGGGTCTGAAGACCGAGTTGCGGCCCGAAAGATGGTAGGCGAACGACGCCCAGTCGTGCTCGTACTGCCACACGAGGTGCGGCACGAGCAGCAGCAACGCCACCGCGCCGCTTGAATACAGGGCAGGGCGCAGCAGCTGCCGCGGGTTGGCGGCCAGCGCGAAAAGAACCACCAGCGCGCCGTGGTATTTGCTGTAAGCCATCAGCGCCATGGCAATACCCATCCACAGCCACGCCCGGCGGCGGTTTTCGGAAAACCATTTGAAAGTCAGCAGAAACAACGCCGTGGTGAACATCAGCGGCCCGTCGGGCACGGCGATGAAGCCGTAGAGCTGGAGCATCAGCGTCGCGGCCGACACCACGACGAACAGCGCGGCGTCACGGCGGCCGGCATCCGCCGGGCGGATCAGACGCCACAGAATCCAGAGGTAGAGGGGTTGCAGCACGGTGAAGAAAAACCGCACGCCCAGCTCCCCGCCGAAGAGACGCTCTCCGGCCCAGACCAGCAGCGCCGTCACGGGCGGATGGTCGAAATACCCCCATGCGAGCCGTTCGGCGAACATATGGTAGTAGGCCTCGTCGTTGGCAAGCTCCGTAAAGCCGGCCTGCACGAGGTTTGCGATCCACCACACCCCGAGCCACAGAAGGACCAGCCTGTCGGCCCCCAGCGAGGCGTATGACTTTTTGAAAGATGCTTCCATACCGGGAAGCAAAGGTAGAAAAATTTATCCGTTCCGCCTAAAAAAGCCCCGCTTTGTCTCCGAAACCATCCGGCAGCCCCGCAGCGAGGGGGCGGACAGCGACGCAGGCCGGCCGCAAAATCACGCGCCGGGCAAATTTTTCAGGCCCGGAGACGGGCCGTTTGGAGGAAATGAACTATTTTTGCAGCCGTTATGAAAACCAGACAAGAACTGACCGAAATCCTCGATTTCATTGCGGACTACGCGACCTACCTGCTCGCATCCGGCGTCCACACCTCGCGTGTGATCCGCAATTCGCAGCGTATCGGACAGTCGCAGGGAGTCGACATTCAGCTGTCGAGTTTCCAGAAAAGCACGATCCTCACGGTCCGCGACGACGCGACGGGCGAAGCCGTCACCCGCGTGGTGAAGATTCCCGCCCTGCCGATCAGTTTCGAACGCAACTCCGACCTGAGCGCCCTGAGCTGGGACGCCCTCGACGACCGGCTCCCCCTGGACGAAATCCGCCGGCGCTACGGGGAGCTGATCGACAAACCGCGCATCGACCCGATCTTCGTGCTGGTGACCGTCGGACTGGCCAACGCCTCGTTCTGCCGTCTTTTCGGCGGCGACTGGACAGCCGCGGGCATCGTCTTCACCGCCACGCTCGTGGGGTTCGCCGCCCGGCAGCGGATGCAGGCGCACGGCGTCAACCACTTCCTGATCTTCATCATCTCGGCCTTCATGGCCTCGCTGTGCGCCTCGGCGGCCCTGCGCTTCGACTGCACGGCGGAGACGGCCCTCGCCACGAGCGTACTGTACCTCGTGCCGGGCGTGCCGCTGATCAACGGCGTGATCGACATCGTCGAAGGCCACATCCTGATCGGATTCAGCCGGCTGATCAACGCCCTGCTGCTGATCATCTGCATCGCCATCGGGCTTTCGGCGACTTTGCTAATGGTTAAAAACAGCCTGCTATGATCGCTGCGGACATTCTTCTCGACGGGTTTTTCGCAGCCGTGGCGGCCGTCGGCTTCGGCGCCGTCTCCGATCCCCCGATGCGCGCCTTCCCGCGCATCGCCCTGCTGGCCGCCGTGGGACACGCCCTGCGGTTCTGCCTGATGAACTGCGCCGGCATGGACATCGCCACGGCGTCGCTCTGCGCCGCAACGGCCATCGGCTTCGGAAGCCTCTGGCTGGGCAAGGCCATCCGCTGCCCGATGACGGCGCTTTACATCCCGGCGCTGCTGCCGATGGTTCCGGGCATCTACGCCTACAAGACGGTCTTCTCGCTCATCATGTTCCTCCAGTCGCTCAACGACCCGGGCCAGGGCATGCAGTACATGCAGCTGTTCTTCCTCAACGCCACCGTGTCGTTGAGCGTCATCGCCCTGCTGGCCGCCGGAGCCACGCTGCCGATCTTCGTCTTCAACCGCCGGGCGTTCTCGCTCACGCGGCGCAGAAAAAACGTGAAATAAACCTTCCGCATGGAGACTTTCTGGAATACCATCGCTTCCTACAACGCCGCGACATGGCCCGCACAGCTCGCGCTGACGCTGGCGGCCGTCGTCCTGACCCTGCTGCTCTACTTCCGCCCCTCGCCCGCCGTGCGGATCGCGATGAAGGTGTTCATGGCGCTCCTGAACTTCTGGATCGCCGGGGTCTATTACCTCGTCTGCTGCGAGCCGCGCGAACACCACGACCTGCTGGCGCTGTTCTGGGCCATCATGGGGTGCATCTGGGTCTACGACCTGGCGGTCGGGCACGCCTCGCTGCAACGCACGGGCAACCACAAGGCGTTCGCCGCGCTGCTGTTCGCCATGCCGCTCGTCTACCCGCTGTTCTCGCTCCTGCTGGGCCGCACCTTCCCGATGATCACCTCGCCGGTGATGCCCTGCTCGGTGGCGGTCTTCACGATCGGGCTGATGCTGGCCTTTTCGGAGAGAGTCAACATCGTGCTGGCGATGTTCCTCTGCCACTGGGCGCTGATCGGACTTTCGAAGGTCTACTTCTTCGGCATTCCGGAGGATTACCTGCTGGCATGCAGCATCGTCCCGGCGCTGTACCTCTTCTTCCGCGAATACATCCGCGACAACGCCGGGCGGCCCACGAAACCCTCGCCGCGGGTGCTCAACGCGCTGCTCGCGGTGATGTGCCTGATCATCGGGTGCTTCTTCGCCTTCACGCTGCTGCACCAGCTCAATCTCTTCACCGACTGCTGACACGCCGCACACACGCAAAAAAAGCGCCCGGCCAACCGGACGCTTCTTTTTTTTGCGGCAGACACCGCCTATTCGTTGCGGCGCAGGTCCCACTTGTTGTTGGCGCCGATGACGGCCTCCACCAGGTCGTCGCCGTAAACCGCCATGTTCGAATAGGTCTGGCCGTAGGTCATCGTGGCGTTCGAAGCCCCCGCGAAATCCATCAGCACGATGCCGGCGTTTCCGCGGAAATCGGGCCGGTTCAGCTTGTCCGCCGTATAGCGGTTGTAGCGGTTGGCGCAATAGTCATAGTCGCCCAAAGCCCCGAGGATGCCAAGCCCCGTCACGCTGCAATGGTCTCTGTCATAGCAGCTCACGTAGTTCATGCACCAGCGCGCGACGTCCGTCGCATTGTAGGTGTAGGCGATGCACTCGTCGATGGCCGCATACTTGCTCACGCCGTCCGAAGCCCCGTTCTTGATGTTGTAGAGGTCGTTGACCTTGATCGGAGCCGCCTCGCCGGTGTTGCCGTGGAGCGTGGTCTCGAAGACCAGCTTATCGTTCGTCCAGTTCAGATAGGCCCCGAGATACTCCCCGCCATTGTCCGATTTATAATCCTCGCGGATGACGAACAGGATCTTGCCCCGGGCGTCGGCGAGCGTCATCCGCGGCGTGAAGTCGGCGATACGGCCGTTGCAACGGGACTTGATGTAGCTCACAACACTCTTGTTCCACCCTCTTTTATTGGCGTTGGTGGAGGTGTTCTCATATTTCATATGCACGAGCAGCGTCTCGCCCGGATGCTCCTCCAGGAAACGCACGAAGCGGTCGAGCACCTGCGAAAGCAGGAAGGGCGACAGCTCCTGCCGACCGGACGCGCCCGGCGTATAGCCGCCGCGGGCCGGATCGCCCAGCACGGAGATGCCGTGATGAATCGGAAGGTCCTTTACGGAAGCCGAAGACGCGCAGGGACGCAGGTCGAACATGCGGACGCCCGCCGCCAGCTGCTCCTCGATGGAAAGTTCCTGCGCCTTGGTGACTTTCGTTATGTTGGTGTTGCCTAACCAGGAAAGCAGCCATTTGAAATGGTATCTCTCTTGCGGCATACCGCTCTTATATTCGTAGTGCGAGCCGTAGATCGCGCAGGCGTCGTGCGATCCGGGAATGGAGATCTGCGAGAGGAAAGCGTTATCGGGCAGGTATTTCATCCAGTCGGACCGGTCCGAGGCAATGTGCTGGGCCTGGGCCGGCATGTCGCCGACCGAGAACGAATAGCGGTGTCCGGCCCGGAGCGTCGCCGGGGTGGTGTAGCTGTAAGTCCGCCCTTGGGTCGTAACGGCCGTCAGCGTCAGGCCGCGGATGTCCTGCGGCAGCATAAAGGCCGTCACCACGATTTTCGAGCCGGCATTGATCCGGATATAGGGCGCATCGCCCGTCGTCAGATGGAGCGCCAGCACGTTGGAACGCCTGTCGGGATCGACCGTGCTGACGTTGGCGGCGATGTCGTGGGTAAACTGTCCGGCCACAGCGTCGTTCGCGCTCGAAAGGACGAGTTTCTGCACCTCGACCGTCTCGGAAAATCCCACCGACACGACCACCGTGGTCATCAGCGGACGGAATGCAAACGACACCAGCTCACCTTGGGCCACATCCTCGGCGCAGGCCGACATGCAGGCATACTGCATGTTGCACTCCCCGTTGTTGCAGGTCTGGACGGCAGGGACCGCCGCCACGACGATCGAACCGGCATTGGCCCGGATCGCCCCGGAGGGATAGAAGGCGTAAAAATCGTGCAGCCCTTCGCCCCAGACCATCCCGGTATCGCTCAAATCGGCCTCGCTTTCGGTCGCCCCGGAGACGCGGACCTCGACCGTCGCCCGCTGCGGAGTCGTCTGCGGAGAGATGACCTCCACCCGATCGCCGCTGCGCCAGTAGATCGGCCAGGAGCCGTTCGTCAGCGGGCCGTATGCCGTACGGGTTTCAGCCTCCGGCGACTCGTCGCCGTCGTCGATCGAAAGGCGGCAAACGACGGGATTTCCCGCCGCTGCCGGTTCTTCGGGACGGGTCCATGCCGTCGTTCCGGCATCGTCCTCCCCGCATCCCGTCAACAGAAGCGCCAGCAGCGACAAGCGGAAAACAGAACTGTATTTCATATTTTTTGATTTTCAATAAGTTAAATCCCCGTTATCCGAATAGTCCTCCGAAGTCGGACCCAACTCACCCCCGTCAGGCTGCGAGATTGCAAACCCGGCTTCCACCGCAACTGCGAAGACCTCCAGTTCCGGTTTTGTATAAACTGCTTTCATACTTGGATATGGTTATATATAAATCGGGACGGCTGTTGCATCCGTCCCGATCGTATGTATTTTGCCGTGCCGAGATCTATTCGACCGTATAAGTAAAGTCGGCGAGTTCCAAATGACAAGGGGTACCGCCGCCGCTGGAGTAAACCTTCATCATAATCCGCTGACCGTTGGTGACCGTAAAGGTATGGGTCCGGGATACGGAACCGCTATGTTTCCACGGGCACTCTCCCTCCAGGCTCGACTGAATATTGTCAAAACTCCGGAGGAAGTCCTCCGAAATATCAGCGCCATTGTTTGTCACGCCGATTCGGTATTGAACCGAGCCAACTAACTTATTGGTGGCCGCCGTAAAAGACACCGTCACGGTCTTGGTTCCGTCGCACTGAATCGGAGGCGTTACAAACGCACCGTTCTGCGCCCTGTTGGTGCCAAGGCTGACAGCCTGCAACTGGATACGATTTCTGTTCTTGAGTACGTCACCGTCGGCAGCGTCCTTGTCGCTCTTGATCTCGGAGCGGAGGAAATGCCAGCCATCAAAAATACTTTCCGGATCATACTGCGGTTCTACCTGGAAGAATCCGTTATCCCCATAGGTGCCCGTACCGTATTTCGAGTTTACGCCATCGGGAACCGTAAGCATAAAGCGTTTCGTTCGGCAGGGAACATTCATCGTATAGTGGGTATTGCGCTTCAGACCGGCCAGCTGGAACGATTTGTCCGAATAGGTCATGCCGTCGGTGGTCGTAACATGTACGCTCATTTTCGAAGCGACGCCGACGGGCAGCAGGCCCACGGTGAACTCCTTCCGGTCGGTCTCCACGGTGAGCGTGTTGGTCAGGGCCGAAGCGGAGAAAGTTCCGTCGGCATTGACCGTACCGGCCGTCGGCAGCACGTTGTCGTCGGTGGTGAAGGTGACGTATTTCGGGGTCTCGTTGGCGCCCAGAGCGAGCTTCATCCCGATACGGGCCATCAGCGGTCTGAAAGTCAGCGCAATGGGCAGGACCGTCGTTGTCTCGTCGACTACGAACGGGGTCTCGCACACGGTCGAGAACATAAAGTCGTAGGCGGCCAGATCCGTCGAGCAGTAAGCATCGCCCCACGTATGCGTGAAGGTCTTGTTTATGGCGTCGAACGTGGCGGCGCAGAAGGGATAGTGGGCTGCGGCGCACGTGTAGCTGCCGACGGGCACGCTGCCCGAGAAGGTCGTGGTCGCGCCCGTCCTGTCGGCCGTGAATTCGCAGACCTCCGTCGTGGAACCGTTGTAGAGAGATACGGCGACCCTGTCGCCTGCGACCCAGGAGGTCGTCGTGCCGTCAACCGATGTGCGGGTTTCGCCGGAAGCCGCGTTCTCGGAGATGGTCACCTGAACATATTTCCGCAAGTCTTCCGGAGCGGAAACGCCGTCATCCTTGCTGCATGCACCCATGCCGACTGCGGCAAGAGTCGCTATAATCAATAATCTTTTCATCGTGCATTCTCTGTTTTGAATGTTGGTTTTCGGGTATCCGATCTCATCAGTAGGTTTCGTCGTATCCCAGCTCACCGCCGCCTTCTCCCGGCTCGATGTCGCTGCTTACAGCAAACCCCTTTTCGACGCGGACGGAGATCAGAAACAGCTCCGGTGCCTCATAAGGCATTAACAATTTATTCATGGCTTCTTTTTCGTTGAATGTGACTTTTGTATATGATTCGGCTGAATTATTCCACAATGACGGCGCGATTCAGTTCCGGCTCGGCGAACCGGTTGTTCGTATCGCCCTCGGCCTTCCTGACCAGACGCTCCGGAGCGACGCCGTACTTGTTTTTCAACAGGTCGTAGACATACTCCATCCGCTGCTCGCTCAAACGCTGGTTCAGCTCCCGGTTGCCGGTATCCTTGTCGGCCGAGCCGATCAGCGTGAAGGTCTTGTCGCTGTCGAGCTTCATGGCATTCCTGACATAGAATTCGAGGTTCGTCAGCTCCTTGCTGTCGAGCGTGGCCTTGCCGATCCTGAAGAAGAGCACCACGGGCGATGCGGAGACCTTCTGCTCGACGACGACCTTGGCGGGCGCGTTGCGCAGTTTCTCGTTCTCGTCGTTCAGGACGGAATTTTTCGAGGCGAGGTCGGTGTTGTTCTCCTCAAGATTCCGAATCCGGTCGAGATAGGGCGTAACGTCCACCGGCTGCACGTTCGAGGCGCGCACGAAGCCGCGGCGGTTGAACTTGTAAGCCAGGCCGGCCGTCACCGAAAGCATTCCCTCGCCCGTGCGGCCGCCGGTCACACCGTCGAAACGCTGGTTGACGAGCAGGCAGCGGGCTTCGAGCGTCAGGTCGAGCGAGCTGCACAGGCGCACCACGTTCAGCAGGCCGGCATCGAAGCCGATCTCGTTGTCGTGGGCGTCGTTGCCGTAGGAGCGCGCCCAGCCGACACCGACAAAAGGCACGAAATTCCACGTACGGCTCTCCTTGTAGCCGCTCACGGCGTTCGAGAAGTTCCACATGGCGTCGGCGTGCAGGTACATCACGCCGAATTTTTCCCGGAACAGGCTGCCGTCTGCGCTCTTGGCGTAGAGCGTTCCGGCAGAGGTCCAGCCTTTGGCCTGCAAGCCCGCGTAGCCGACGCGCGCACCGATCGAAGGCGTGAACCATTTGCCGACATGGATGTCCATCGCCGGAGCCAGGCGCTTCCCGAATTTTCCTTCGGAGTCGTTCTCACCGAAATAAAGGTTCACACCTCCGGCCACTCCGACGAAAATATTATCGAAAAAGCGATTGGTTTCATAAGGCCCCCGTACGATGCGGTTCTGCGCATCCCGGTTCCCGTTTTCCTGGGCAGAAGCAAATCCGCCCGCGAAAACGAACAATGCAATAATGTAGAGACGTTTCATTTTTCGGGTTATTAATTAAGTGTGTTGTTCCGCATGTTCTGTCGTTTGTAAATTCATATGGGGCAATTTGGCCCTGCTCCGTTCGGACAGCGCCGGGGAGTCGAGTTCGTCGACGTAGATGCTCGAGAGATATTCGCGCGTCAGCGCGTCGTACCGTTTGTTCACCTTGTACAAAGGCTGCATCGTGTAGGTGTTCTCGTACGACCAGAAAGCATTCGATGTCTCGTGGATGCCGCCCTCCAGCCGGATGACCAGATCGTACAGGCTCGGGCGGACATCGGGATTCCACTCGTAGGTGGTCCGGCTCGACTGGATGTCGCAGGTCACAAAGTCGGTCTTGGCAACCAACTCCCGCAGGGCGCGGCGATACATATAGGTATCCGCATGCGGAGCCACGCAAGCCGCCAGCAATTCGGGGCTTTTCATGGGAGGAACCCCGGCTTCCGCCGCCTTGCGCAATGTGAGCAGAATCTTCACCGCCCACAAAATCTTAAGAGAGAGTGTCAACTTGTAATCTGTTTTAATACAACCGGTTACACCATTCTCCCGAGTCCCATTACTGTAAATAATGGGTCTTGTTTACATAAAGCAATGACAGTCAGCTAAAAAAGACATATTTGGACACGATGCAGAGCCAAAAACCGGATTTTATGTCCGCAACCCGGTCCGAAAAATGAGATGGATATGCAAAACACGAATAATCAGATTATTATCGGATTATTTACATTTTTTTAATGTAAAATATTTGGTTATAATCAGAAATAACCTTACCTTCGCAGACGATGGGAATTGTTTAAATAGCAATCATTTATGTCCCGAAGACACATTATTTACAGTAATGGGCCTTGTTTCCGTCATCCGCACCGTTTTTTCCTTGTATTCATTTGATCCGAATATCGCCTGAATCGGTCCGATCTTCACAGATTGATGATTTTCCGATTGGCTTTGTCGATGACGCTGCGGTCGAGCTGCGCAAGATAGACGCGCGTCGTCCGCTCGGAGGTATGCCCCATGCCGGCGCTGATCACCGTCAGCGGCGTGCCGCAGTCGCGGGCCAGCGTCGCCCACGAGTGCCGGGCCACGTAAAAGGTCAGCGGCTCGGAGATTCCCAGCAGCTCGCCGATTTTACGGATGAATTTGTTCAGCTCGCGCTGCTGCTGGCGATAGGCGCGGTAGCTGTCGTCGGCGGTCAGGACGGGCAGCACGTAGGGAGAATCGCTGTCGTAGCGGTCGATGATTTTTTGCAGGGGCGCTTCGACGCGCAGGGAGAGCGTCTGGCCTGTTTTTTTGCGCCGGTAGGTCAGCACTCCGTCACGGACATCGCTTTTGCGCAGGTAGATCATGTCGACGAACGACATGCCCCGGGTGTAGAAACTGAACATGAAAAGATCGCGCGCCAGCGCATATTTGGGATGCAAGGCCGAAAGGTCGGCACCGCCGATCCGCCGGAGCGTCTCGCGCGGCAGGGCGCGCTTGCGGGTCGCCACCTGTTTGATGAGCCTGCGGCGAAAAGGATTGCTGCCCGCAGCGGGGAAAAGCCCCTGTTCGACGGCCCGGTTGTAAACGGCCCGCAGGGAGCGCATGTGGAATACGACGGAATTGGTCCCGAGCCCCCGCGCCAGGAGCCACCGCTCGTAACGTTCGAGCCATTCGGCGGTGAACTGTTCCGGAGGCAGCTTGCCTCCGCCCGCATACCGGACGAGCATACGGTAGGCCATCCGGTAGTTTGCGGTCGAACCGTTCCGCCCCGTCCGTTCGCACTCCCCGACGTGGCGTGCGAAACAGGAGATAAAATCAGGGAGGGTTTTGTTGCGGGTCGCGCCCGCAAATACGGCCTGCCCCATGTAGTTAAGGCAGGACATGCCGGTTAAATCTGGTAAGTGCATCATAGAATAAAATTTAGTGAAACTGCGTTGCAAGATAGGAAGCCGCAAATCAAAGACCGCCTGAAGTCACCTAAAGATTCGCAGAAACGGCGGAAGCCCCGACCTCCGGGCACAGTTTCGAGAGCCGAAAGGAGCATAGGAGGGTCCGGCCATGCGCTTGCAGAGGAAGCATGACGTACAAAACAGAGGAAAACGGGAACAGCGCACGACGCGGAACAAGAATACGGTTATTCACGGAGTCAGGATCGCCGCCATCCGGAACCGAAGGGCGACATGGCGGGGCACATGCCGCTCACCAACGGCGCAACAGCCGCGAAGGAAGCCGGATACCGTACCGGGAAGAGCAAGAAAAACCCGGAAATGGCGACGGATGCAGCCGACACGTCTGCCGGGCGATCGCCGAAGCGGCGGGCGGCGAAGTCGGATTCCCGTCCGAACCGGATGCGGCCGGCAGGAAAACGAAAGTCCCCATCCGCAATGCCATCCGGCATTTTTCACGCCTCATGCACACCCCGGCAAAAGCAAAACGTCGCCTGATCAATTGACCAAGCGACGTTTTCAGTACCCGGAGCCGCATTTGAATATACTAAATTCTATTAAACCTAAATAGAAGTCAAAATAGATGACTTTGCATTTATTTTATTTATTATCAATAGTATATAAACATTCAATAATTTTACCTGACAAATTCCGATTGAACATTTTTTAGCAGACGTGGGGAAAATACGGGGAATTTTTCGTATTTTTGCTCTGTCAATCCGGAATCTGGGTACTATGAAAAT
>OLSF01001498.1_pt1 | contig 20621 bp, 16 predicted proteins | sample 1672301 | NCBI WGS metagenome assembly OLSF01 (sample SAMEA3136669, study PRJEB25190) | human gut metagenome | biome: human gut; feature: human-associated habitat; material: faeces | place: Austria | collected 2013
AGAGGACGTTTAGACGCAAGAAGGACGCTGAAGAGCTTAGTTGCGGATTTGAGGCATAATAAAAGAGAATTGGGTCTTGCAGCTTCCTTGAGTACCCTTTAGTTTAAACCACGAAGCGTGGAACTGCAATATATGATATTCGGGAAGTCGAATAAAGGCTAAAATGAAAAAAAGAGCTAAACATCTGCAAATATAACCGTTGATATACTGTATTTTATGCGGTATCAGATTCGGGAACGACTTTTTAATTTCTCTTAATCCGTTGCAAGTTTCTTCGGGATATACGGGAACATATACGGGAATTTATTTACCTTTGCGGTGTGAATCAAAAAGCGATGCCGATGAAAGTTTCCGTCTATCTGAAAAAGTGCTCCCCCGAGACCTCGAACATCTGTTTCCGGGTCAGGGAGAAGAGTGTGGACATAAAAGTGGTCTCTCCCCTTGAGGTACAGGACAGGTATTGGGATTCTGATACCCTCAGTTACAGGCGCACGACGGCTGTCCCTGCCGCCGAGCAGAAACGCCTACCGGAACAGATCGCCGCCATCATCGAGCGGGCGGAGAAGACCTTCTCGGACAAGGCGGACGGCAGGTGGATGAGGCAGGTCATCGAGGATGTGCTGTACCCGGCCCACGCCTTCGAGCGCAACCACCCGAACCTGCTCGCCCGTGTCCATGAGTATCTGGAAAAGTTTGACGGCGCGGAAAGGACCAAGGAACACATCATACGCTTCGAGCGCAGGATGTCGCGCTACCATGACTACCGGCGGGAGATACTGGGCGAGACGGACTTCACCCTCTTCGTGGAGACCGTCACGCTGGAGCAGATGAACGATTTCAGGGATTATGTCGTAAACGAGTACAGGCTGCGGCAGGAGCATCCAGACTTCTATGCATCCCGCACGCTCATCAACCACAGGCCGAGGCCGCTTTCCGGCACGACCGTCATCAACACCATGAACCTGTTCTGCACCTTCCTGCACTGGTGCAAGAAGATGAAGTATTCCGACAACGAGGTCTATGCCCTCTACGGCTGCAAGGAGCCCACCTATGGCGACCCTTTCTTTCTTACTTCGGAAGAGAGGAACATCCTCTACGATGCGGACCTGAGTGACTGCCCGAAGCTGGCCGTCATCCGGGACATCTTCGTGTTCCACTGCTATGTCGGCTGCCGAGTGGGTGACCTTTACAGGCTCACGAGAGCAAACATCAAGGACGGCTTCCTGGAATACATGCCGCAGAAGACGAAGAAGTGCCAGGCGAAAACCGTCAGAGTGCCGCTGCACGAGAAGGCGTTGAAGATACTGGAACGTTACGATGCCAATGCCGACAGACTGTTCCCGTTCAAGCAGATACACACCTACAACCTCGGCATACGGGAACTGCTGAAGCGTTGCGGAATAGACCGGACGGTGACCATCCTCGACACGCACAGCTACAACACCGTGCAGAAGCCCCTGTACGAGGTGGCCACCAGCCATACGGCACGCAAGACCTTCGTGGGTAACCTATACAGGCAGGTGCCCGACCCAAACCTGATAGCCTCCATGTCGGGACACGTGGAGGGCAGCAGGGCGTTCAACCGCTACCGCACGATAGACGATGACATGAAGCGAAGGCTTGTGGACATGATAGATTAGACAGAAAGGAGGACATACATATGAAAGTGACCGCATTCATCCGAAAGACCGCCGCCAAGAACAACATAACAGACCAGGCACGGGTCTATTTCCGTGTCCGGGACATCGGCGGAGTGGACATCAAGGCCGCGAGCGAACTGTCCATCAATCCCAACCACTGGAGCCCGGAACGGCAGGGCTACAAGCCCCGCGTGGCTCTGGTGTCGGAGGAGAAGAAGATGGCCTTCGACAAGGACGTGCAGCAGATCACCCACCTCATAACGAAAGAGTACCACCGGGGCGTGGACGGCAACTGGCTCAAAAGCCTGATAGAGGAATACCACCATCCCAACATCAACGCAAGGGGCGGCAACAAAGCCGACGAGTACCTGCTCTCGTACCAGATACGGAAATACATCGAGGAAACACCGCTCGCGGACGAAAGCCGGAAACACCATCTCGACAATCTCAACAAGGTGCTGCGCTACGAGCGTTTCCGCCACGAAGTGCTGCACCAGCGGGGCTTCCACCTCTGCATCGACACCATTACGGCGGACGACATCAGGGACTTCAAACTGTGGATGCAGGAGGAACACAAGTACGTGGACATGTACCCCGTATTCTACCGGAATGAGGTACGCCGCAACGTCGAACAGAAGCGTTCCGAGAACAGCATGTCGGGCTCCCTCTACCGCATCCGCACCGTCATCAAGTGGTGCGTCAAGCGCGGGCTGACAAGGAACAATCCCTTTGACCAGTACCAGATTGCCCGGCCGATGTACGGCGACCCGTTCTACCTGACGCTCGAAGAGCGGGACAAGGTGTACTATGCCGACCTGAGCGGCATGGGGGTAACCTATCCGGTCTATCGTGACATCTTCATGTTCCAGTGCCTGATAGGGTGCCGTGTCAGCGACCTGAACAGGCTGACCAAGGCCAATATCGTGGACGGTTTCGTGGAGTACATCCCGCAGAAGACGAAGATGGAACATGCCAATACAGTGCGCGTGCCGCTCAACCAGAAGGCATTGGACATACTGGAACGCTACAAGGATCTGGAGGACGCCCTGCTCCCCCGGTTCTCGCACTTCGGCTACAACAAGAAGATAAAGGAGATACTCAAGTACGTGGGCATCGACCGCAATGTCATAGTCCTCGACCCCAAGACAAGGGAGGATGTGGCAAGACCTTTATACGAGGTCGCATCTACCCATACGGCACGCAAGACCTTCATCGGCAACCTCTACAGGCAGGTCAAGGACCCGAACCTGATAGCCTCCATGTCGGGACATTCGGAGGGCAGCCGTGCCTTTGCCCGGTATCGCAAGATTGACGACGAGATGAAGAAGGAACTGGTAAACCTTCTGGACTGATAATTTCCCTGTTTTCCCCCCCCCTCCACAGACAATGCAATATGAATATGGACGAGCAGAAACAGACATACGAACAGTTCAAGGCGGACATCCTCCAGTGGAAGGACGCACACAGGGAGGAATACACCCGCTTCGCGAAAATGATGGCGGACGGGAACGAGGTGCAGTACCTTGCCGTCTGCCGCGCCATCTTCAAGCAACTGCCCGGAATCAGGCGGGAATGGCAACAGTCATGGTGTGACGACAGCACGGACGGCTTCAGGAACATAGGCCTCCATTTCAAGGAGAACGCGGTGCCTGGGCAAATCGTGGAGCTGTACAGGAAACAGAGGGAAGAAGACACTGCCCCGCCTCCGACCACTTTCTGGGGCAGGATGAAATACATTTTCAGACAGAGCGTGAGAAAACACCGCGTGACATTGTCTGCCCCTCTCGTGCTGAGCTGGCTGTACTACGGCAAGAGTTTCGAGGCGATGGTTGACATGGTCAGCAGGCAGGCGGGACATCCCAAGGCAGGAAACGCCGAAAGGATGGGCTGCTCCATTGTCGTCAAACAGATTATTGAAGTGTCCATAAAGAACGGTTTCCGAACGCAGGAGGACTGGGACAAACATTTCGCCATGAAAGACGCCATCGAGAAAGGCAGCATCGGCGAATGGGCTTTGCAGTCCTTAAAGGACGGGATGAGATGCAGTGATACCGAAGGCAGCCCGGCAGCAACGGAGTCCGTCAGCGGTACGGTGCCACAGGCGCAGCGGACGGCCGGAAAGAAGAAGATACAGGAGGGGCCGCTTGCGGATTATCTCAAGTGCGGAAACAGGGAGGAAGTCCTGCAATGCATCCGCCGTTTCGTCTCCATAAACACGAGCGCGGTCCACCAGGCACTGCCGTTCTATGTGCTGAAAGAACTGGGGCTGGTTACAGGCATGCACGCCGCCAAGGAGTATAGCGTGGGGATGGCACTGCAATTCCCCGACCTGCCCTCGCTGAAAAGCGAGAGCGCCATACGGCAGGCGGTCGGCTTCCTGAAGACGGCAAAGCATATCATCAAAGACGGGAAAGACCAGATGGCTCCTCTTATCGAGAGTGACGAGAACAGGGAACTGTTCCGGTCACTGGTACAGGAAATCAAGGAAATCATCGCTGATGATGAAGCAGAAACTACTACCGGATAAGGCAAAATGAGCCGTTTTACATGGTCACACAGACTTGAATTGTCATGACAATTTAAGACAAGGCATTATATATCAATCCGTTTTAATCTGCATATACTTTTGCACCGTCAATCCTCTTCCCGGGGATAGGCGGTGCTTCTCTTTTACAAGCCATCGGAAGGGAGGCGTCAGGGAACTAATGCAGATGGTCATCACAAAATTCAAAACTTGATATTTATGATCACCATAGAAAGTCTGGTCGAACAGGGCGCGAACGTGAAACTGGAAGTCACGCCCGCCGACCTGAAGATGTTTGCCGAGTCCATCGTGCAGCGCACCATCATGGCGCAGCAGGAGGAACGGGCGGCTGCAATGCAGCGTGAGGCGGAAGAGACTTGGCTCAATACGAAACAGGTCCGTGAGTTGTTGAACGTGTGCGATGGCACACTCAACCTGTGGGCGAAGCGCGGCTACCTCGTCCCCGTCAAGGTGGGCAACAAGAACATGTATGCCAGGTCGGATGTCCGGCGTGTGCAGACGGGAGGGAAATCCGAGAGTGTGACATCCTATTGCAAGAAGAGAAATGGCTGACATGACACACACCCGACTTGAACTGTGCAACATGATCCGCATGGAGGCGGAACATATCTGTGATACCGGTTTCCCCCTGGATGCCTTTCCGCAGGCCGTGCAGTCCGTTATCCTCGACATGGCCCGGTACGAGAACTACAAGACAGAGTTCATAGCGACTGCCATGATTTCGGCTGTATCTGCGGCATTGGGCGGCACCTACCGTATCCGCATCAAAGGCGAATGGCAGAGCAATGCCGCCCTCTATATCATCCTCGTGGGCAGGCCGGGACTGGGCAAGACACCGCCGCTGGAGGCGGCATACCGCCCCATACGGAAGCACGACTATGCCCTGTTCAAGGCGTATGAGTCGGAATTGGAGGTATGGAAAGCCGCCGGGGAAAACGGGAAGAAGCCCGTGCTGCGGCGTACCGTCGTGTCCGACTTCACCCCCGAATCACTCCTGCTGACGCACAACAACAATCCCCGTAGCGTGGTCATCCTCGTGGACGAGATCATGGGGATGTTCAACTCCGCCAACCGCTATACCAACGGACAGCTCATAGAGCAGCTGCTCACGGCATGGAGCGGCGGGGCTTTGGACGTGACAAGGGTGAGCAGTACGATACCTGTCCACATAGAACAGCCGTGCATCAATATCGTCGGAACCACACAGACCAAGCGTGTGCATGAACTGCTCACGAAAGGATTCGAGGATAACGGACTGCTTGACCGCTTCCTGTTCGTGTTGCCCAAGTCCTGGAAAATGTCAAAATGGACTGATTGGGATGATGGCGGGGAGGACAGGGCATCTCTGGCAGCGGCACGCTGGGAGCAGATACTTGGCAAGGTACTCGCCCTGGACTATGACACGGGAGAGGAAGAAAGGAGGCCCCATGTGCTGTCTATGGACAAGGAGGCAAAAGAGTATTTCTTCTCATGGTGGAACAGGAAAGTGGAACGCATCAACCGGATAGAGGACGACGCCCAAGTGGAAAGCCGCGAGATGAAGCATCCGGCGCAGGTGGCACGGCTGGCCCTGCTCATGCAGGTACTGCGGTATGCATCCGACGAGAGCCATCTGCAGTTTGTGGATCTGGCTTCCGTCAAAGCCGCCATCCAGCTGAACAGCTATTTCGAGGACTCGTACCGCCGCATCCGCTCGTTCGTGGCGGAAGACATGTGCGAGGAACCGCCCAAGGTACTGCTGTCATTGCTGCCGGACACTTTCGACACGAAGACGGCCATCGCCACAGGCAGGGAACAACAGAATGTCAGCGAACGCACGGTGATGAACTACCTCAGGGAACTGTGCAGGAGCGGGCTGTTGCGGAAGTCAAAAGCCGGGCATTACGAGAAAGTCATATATGATAAATCTGGTAAACCTAATGAAAATGACAATGAACCGCCAGCCCAAAACTGCAACGGATGACCCCTTGTTGCAGCCTGCAGTCTTTGCAGTTTTGCAGTCTCGAAGTGACGGAAAAGTAGAATTCCTGCAAGACTGCAAGAATTGCAAACTGCAAATGGAGGTTTTCACTTGCAGAAATCTACAAAAGAGAGTATCATGACCGAACACAGATTCCATCTACAGAAATACCGTCCGGGCAGCAAGACCGTCTGTCCGGAGTGCGGCAGGAAGTCCTGCTTCACCCATTATATCGACGAGGAGGGAGAGATTGCCTTCCCTGACCATGTGGGCATCTGCGAACACATCAACAGTTGCGGCTACCACTATACTCCGAAAGAATACTTCCGGGACAATCCGACTGTCAAAGAAAAATTGAATGAACAGGAAAGGAACGGCGGCACACCGATAGTTGCAAAAGCGTTGGCAAAGCCACAGCCCGAACAGAAGCCACAAATATCCTTTCTTCCCTCTGATTGGGTGGAGCAGTCCATGCGCAGGTACGACATCAACCCCTTATACTGCTACTTCACTAAGGTGGCCGGCAAGGAGAATACGGACAGGTTGTTCCGTCTCTACAGGGTAGGCACGTCAAGGATGTGGGGCGGAGCAGCCGTATTCTGGCAGACAGACCGGGACGGCAATGTGCGTGCGGGCAAGATCATGGGCTATGACGCTGAAACGGGACACCGGGTTAAGGAGCCTTTCAACCAAGTCAGCTGGGTACATTCAGTAAGGAAGATACCGGACTTCAGGATGAAGCAGTGCTTGTTCGGTGAGCACCTGCTGTCGGACACTTTCGCCGCCATGTCCGCCAAGCCCGTAGCCGTTGTCGAGAGCGAGAAGACGGCACTTGTCGCCGCCCATTTCATCCCCGACTTCGTTTGGCTTGCCACCGGAGGGATGCATGGGTGTTTCAACAGCGAGACCATGCAGATATTGGGCGGTCGGGAGGTGATTCTTTTCCCCGACCTTAAGGCAACGGAGGAATGGAGGCAGCGGCTGCCCATGCTGGAACCCGTATGCAGGCGTGCCACATGCTCCGACCTGTTGGAAAGAATAGCGACCGACGTACAGCGTAGTCAGGGACTGGACATCGCCGACTTCCTGCTGATGGAGGACACGCCGCAGATGATTCTCGCAAAGATGATAGAACGCAACCCCATGTTGCAGACCTTCATCGACACCTTCGGGCTTGAACTGGTGGATGCAGGGAGGGTGGAATGACATATAGTATCAGATACCTTTCCGCCATCCGCCCCTGCCAGTCCGATTCATCTCCGGGCTTGCCCGTGTGCCAGTAATAAATCAGTCGGGTAGCCTAATACCCCACTCGCCTTTCGGCGGCGGGATGCGTGCCACTTGAAACAGCAAGCTGGGCACAAGAAATCGCAAAAAAATGTTGGATTACGAACTGCAATTTAATGCGATTAGAAATATTCGTAGTATTTCTTTATGGTTTTAAAATTGCACAAATATTGTGTTTTTCATTCGAATTATCCTTATATATTATGAGTTATTGAATAGCATAAACGCTTTATCAATTCAATAAAATCTTTTCCATTCCTGATTTCGCATTCCCAAACGATGATTACCTTCCATCCTGATTCTTCAAGTTTGCGTTTTGTCGCTGCATCCCGTTTCTGATTGCCTGATATTTTGTTAATCCAGAATTCCGTGTTGCTTTTGGGAGTATATGCATATTTGCAGCCGGGATGTCCATGCCAGAAACATCCATGAACGAAAATGACTGTCTTGTATCGAGGCAGAACGATGTCCGGTTTCCCGGGAAGAGTCCCGACATTGACGCGATAGCGAAAGCCGTGGGCAAAAAGAGCTTTACGAAGCGTAACTTCCGGCTTCGTACCCTTGCTTTTGATCCGAGACATGACCTCCGATCTTTTTTCGCTGCTCCAGATATCCATGGCACTTGTCAATTGGGGAATCCAGCCTTCTTAAGTTTTTGCAGATTGAAGTAGAAGGCATATTTCATCCTGTCTGTCAGCGGCTTCATTCCATCGGCGACATCTTTCATGGCCTTCCATTTCCAGTCTTCGAGGATTCGTCGTCGTTTGTCCCAGCTTACCATAGCTTGTACAAGCTCTAATGTAATCTCGTCTTGACCGTCTGCCGAAGACATGGAACTGGATGCCTCGTTTGCTCTTTTCCGATCTTGTTCAGCCAGACTGTCGGCTTCTTCAAGAAGTTCCTGGTTGTATTGCCAGACATTCTCGTAAATTCGATACCCTCTGGAGATGTCACTATCGTTCAATTTTCTCTTGTTCTTGATTTTGTATGCGATGTCGCTGGCCAAGGAGGTCAAGGTTGGCGGCAATATTCCCGTGTCGCGCCCCCACGTCTCTATCTTTTTCCAAAGAGAGAACGGAATTGCCCGTATGATACACTCCTTGTGTCGTCTGTCCGACTCTTCATCGCCAACATCGCTTTTATGGTTACGTTTGGGAGGATTCTTTTCATCAATAAAATCTTGGCGAATCTCATCGAGATTATAAGACCATTCATTTGAGCGGACTTTTAACCAGCACTCTTCCTTTTTGGCCCATTCGATATAGTGCGAGACGGGAGATTCTTCGAGAATAAATTTGTTGACCTGCTTCATCAGATCGTATATAAAATCCGACAAGGCCGATGATATTGCCTGGTTTTTCCAGATTCGATACAAATCCAGTCGCCCTTCTGTAATGATATTCAGAAGAGACAATGTATATGGAACGACAACCTGTTTCAATTCACCGATATGATCTCCCGTGAGTTTGGTCCCGTATCGTTTGTCGGCAGCCTTGAAAAGAATGGCTTTGGCAATCGTGTCCTCAAACCAGGCAACGTCGATATGTTTGATGTCTGGGAGATTGTAGTTTATGAAACGAGCGTAGTTCTTTTCATTTCCTCGCACCACGATGTGAGGTCCGATAGCCAAACTCCGGCCATAGTATGTTTCTTGCCAGGCATTAACATATTTGGCAAGTTCCACTTTCGTAACGACCTGCTTCTTTGGGTATTTCAGATCAAAGGCCTTTTGCCGTGATTTCGTGAATCCTTCCTTGGCCCGCAAGGTCTTGTATTGTCCACGAGCTCGTTCAAAGAACCATGCTGTCTGCAGATTGTTGGTCGGAGTCGCGGGTGCAAATATGTATCTTGAGATTCGCTCGATTTCTACAAGAGCCGGATTATTGGCCGAGAAGTCGGCATCATTGACCTTGTTCTGGGTATTGGCATAGCGTGATATGCGTGAAACTATTTCCGCATATTGATCTTTGTCCTTGATGACTGACAGCTTCACCTGAACAAGAATATCTGAAATGTCGACTTTATCCTTTTTGGCCGTATTGTAGATGGAGGCCGTAGTCTGACCTCCATTTACAATCTGGAGGTTGCTGATATGTCTTATGAAATGCTTTGTCTCATCTAGTTCGATGTGATCGGCTGTTGCAGCAATACCGTTGTTGTATGCCAAGAACATGTGAGGCTCACTCTTGATGGTTTCCCGTATACCCTTGTTAATCTTTCCCGTGAACTGAAGGAATGAACGCACATTCTGTTCCAACAGACGGGATCCATAGCATTCATAAAGTTTTGCCAGACATTCTCCTGATATAATGGCAACATATGCTTCGTAATCGGGATTGCTTAAATTGGCGGCAAGGCATGGAATTTCATATTTATGTCCGTCAAGATTCTCAAAATCCAGCTCTATGGGAACTCCGGCCTGTTCGGAAATCTTGTAAAGATACTCCACATCTATAACCTTGTAGTAGATGTTGTAGCCGCAGATGACCTGACTGGTAGGCAGTTCGCCCTTGTATGTGCCGTTTGTCAGGATGAAGGCATTTACGCGAATCAGATTGTCGCGCAGTTCGGCATAATTGGCCAGCGTATTTGCGAATTCAAAGATTTCGGAAGATTCTGCAATCTCATTGACATAATCATTGTATATGGCCCGATGAAAAAAATTTGTAATCATTTTGGCAGCCGTATCAATCTCCCCTTTGAAAACCGTGCGAGCCTCCGTGGTGTTCGCGTAAAGGGTGATAAAAAGATCAACGGTCTCATAGTTGTCTGAAATCGCATATCCGTTTATTTTGTGTTGGCCCTTTTTCTTCAAATCGCGTTCGTCGTAGGCAACCGATACGTTCTCCGTTTCGGCTGCATCGGACAGCATGTCCAGACAGATTCGGGTAAATATCTGTTCCTGGGTATTGCCATCTTCGTCACTCGACTGCATGACAACAACATCCTGCATAAGGGATTGGTAGAATTTTTCAATCTCTTTCATGATCAACTGTCGATTTGAAAAGTTCTGTGTCAGTCACTGCGTATTCTTCGCAGGCAGACGTGTTGATGGTGTATGTGACATTGCTGACTCCATTGCGTAAATCCCGTTCCATGATACGGGGGAAATTCCCCGATATGCGATAGGTCTGTTCCCTGCGAATCTTGTAGCAGCGATCTTGGTACATGGGCGCGTGTTCATCGAAATATCCCGCATGAATCAGGCCGGTATTGAACCGGTGCAGCGCAATCGTGTCAGCCGCCAATGCTTTTCGCATTTCTTCGATTGCACGGTTCAGGGTCTGTCCGTTTTTCCGGGATACTTCCACGGAAAGATGATATAGGAAAAGCCTGTCAAGCAACGCATCATCCAATTGTCGTTCTCCGTTTATCATAAGTCGATCTGAACCGTTTGTCGCAGTTGCCTTTACTTCGATGGCCCAGTCCTCACCCTGAAAGTCTCTCACGGCCTTGTCGCAGCCAACCCAATATCCGACCGCTTCCGCCATGTTGGAGGAATTTCGACGTATCATGCGAGATAACAAATGAAGCTCGCCATACAAACCTTGTTGTTCGGCCGGAGAAAGTCCGGCCGCAAGGCCTCGATCGAAAAGAGTTCTCCACTTTTCAAGCTGATTCAGGACAATGCGAAGTGCGGAATTTTCAGAGGATTCACAGGTTACGGCACTTGTCAAATCTAAGCATAAGGTAGCGAACACGCCGAGACAGTCCGTGTGATGCAGCTGTATCAGCAACAAGTTTCTGTGTTCGAAGCTCGTGTCCGGCATTTGCAGGATTCCAAGTTCCTTCAGACTTTTGAATTGGTCAACCGGAATAATCAGGCTACTGTCATATGAGAAAGCAATACCATACAAGTTGTCCGGATATCGGTATGTTCCGTATATGTACAAGGGTGACTCAACCGGAATCCTGCGTTTGGTGAGTCCGACTTCCTCTGCCGAGGCCAGATTGTTCCATATGTCCGTTATCAAGTTATTATTCATCATAAGTGTTGTCGTTGGTGCTGTCGAAATTCTCCTCGGTAATTGCAAAGTCGGCTACTTGGTTGGCTACATAAGAGACGGCCTTGTTGGTATCGCTGTGCGGAAATGCGATGGCAAATCCGATGAACGGCTCATCGTCTTTCGTATAGGAAACAGCATCTTTTACTTCAGACATGTTGGAATATTCGGGATTCAGCGGATAAATCATAAGCAGGGGAGTCTGTTTAGACCGGAACTCCTGTCTGACGAGCTGCGGTGAAGGGTATTCGTGTTTCCACTCTTCTTTAACCGTAGTCTTTCGGACTCTGGTCTCATCAAGAGCTTTCGACAGAATGTCGTCAGGAAGGTCAATAAATTCATCGGTCGGATTACCCACGATATGGTTCTTGCGGATATAGTATGTTCCGGCATTTTGTGCATCCTGAGCCTGTCTGCGGATGAAGCATCCTACCTGTACGCCATTCGAAAAGGTATGGACGCATGTGTTACCATCTGCAATCTTGCTCATCAGTGCGATGTTCCATGAAACAAGTTCTCCCACGTCGTTCAATTCCCGGACATAATCGCATATAAGGTCGAGATTGACCTTGGTCAGGGATTCAGGCAGTTGGAATCTAGACAAGTAGTCGCATACAGTGTCGGAAGATATGCCAGTCCACAGATAATCGCTTTTGATTCTGTATGGAGTCCCGAGTTCCGAAAGCAGGCTGTCCGTTGCCGCCAGATTGTTTCGTTTGGAGGCCTGATCTCGGAGCAACTGGTAGGTCTCTACCAGACGACCGGCCCACGAGACCTGAATATTTTTCGTGTGACGCATCTTGGATATGGATGTTATCTGCAACTGCCCGGGATGAGTGCGAACCTTCAAGGCATAGTTCTCCGGCGTTCCTCCTGATTCCGCCAAATATCGGAACTCTTCGCGTAGTTCGTCACTGGCAAGAGTTATGTGACGATACCATTCGTTCAGTTCGTTGCTGGTAAAGAGCCGACAAAGATCCACGTATCCGGGGCGATATCCGAACCATCGTCCCATTTGCATAAGCGTGTCGTACATTTTCGATGCGCGCAGGAAATAGCTCACGGACAACCCCTCGAGTGTAAGTCCTCGAGATAGCTTGTCACCGCCGATGGCAATGACCGAAATGCCGTTCTTTTCGTTCTCGTAATAGGTCAAACTGTCCCCGGAGGTCCCGTTGATGGACTTGACGTCTATCTTTTGTACTGCCCGGTAGAGCAGAGGCCTGATTTCCTCCCATGTGTGGTGTCGTATTCTGTTGTCGATGCGGGAAAGAACCGGCGAATTCATAATTTCTCCGGTAATGGTACGGTATGAACGGTAGTCGGGAGTATCTTCCTCGAAAATCTGCCGAAGTTCTTCCAGCATTGTTGGATCATTCGCCTCGATTTCGCTCTTGTAGTATTTGAACAGCCGGTCGATAATCTCCTTGAGGTGATTTTGCCATGCCTGAAAACGGGAGATGTGAATCAGCATGGAGTTGTGTTTGTTCTCCTGACCACGGGCAATGCGAATGGCACAAGTAACAATAAAACACTTAATGGCTGTTCTCAACGATTCCGGGATATTGTCTATCGTTGGCTTCGGATCATCTCTCTTGTGACCAACTGGCACAAAGGTGTCACTGTCCGCAACGGGGAAAACAATGGGTAAAAGATCTTCTTTCCCGTCAGGATTTGCTGAAGTCCCGAAGACCTTTTCGGGGCCGACGTAGTTGTCCGGAGCCGGAAGGTTGATGATAAAATCCTTTGGGAAAAGATCGTCCTTGTCAAGTGGAATAAAGATGTTGGCAAACGGAGTAGCAGTATAACCGACATAGGCGGACCGGTTGAACAACTTAATGATTTTGCAGATATTCCCGTTTATCGCTGTCGGGTCATCTCCGGAACGACTGGTATTTATGGAAGCATTGTCCGCTTCGTCGTCAACAAGCAGTAGAGACTTGTTGGCTATAACATCGTGCGTGGACTGAGATTTCAACCAACTGTACAGCCGCTTGAGTACAGAAACGTTTTTTTTAATCACGAGAATGATCGGCTGTGGATTGTTGAAGTTGAAACCGGCCGTATTTGCCGCTTGTTTAGTAAAATCGCCGTATTCAGCGCTGGTTGTGTAGGAGTTAGCAATGGCTTTGTCAAAACCGGGAATTAACCCGACTCCGATTCGAATGGTTCTGTTCATGTCGTACGCTCTCGTATTTTGCGTGTCGAATCCCAGAAAACCTTCATCGATGCGGGTCTGTGTCTGACTCCTTAAATTATTGTGTATGCCAGCCAGAATGATGATCAAGTTGAACCCGGCATCAGCCGCTTTGCAAATCAAACCCGTATAGTTGGCCGTTTTGCCGGACTGTACCTGTCCTACGACAAGTCCTTTCTTATTGATGATGATGTCGTGGCGCTGAGGATTGAAGAGTTTGTCCAATATACGGTCAGTCAAATCGTCCAATTGAAAGATGACTTCTGGGGCGAAATGTTTTTGTTCGGCCAGATATTTCTTGTACCGAGTCCAGAACAGCCATTCCGAACGACGTTCCGCCTTGAATTCCTTTAACCATGGAATGCGAGCATCACGTCCTTCCAAAATCTGGTAGGTATTTACTTTTACATTATAAATGGACAGCAAACTTTTCTTCAGCTCAATTTTGTCCAATCCAGCAAACATGGGTAAGCTCGTGACAGTGGAAATGGCTGTGTCTATATCGCTGTCAGTTACTCCAGGCTTGAATCCGATCATAGCCTGGCACATGTTGAGTGCCTTTTCGTTCAGTTCATTCATTGTAATTCTTCTATCAAGTTTTCGTATTCATTGAAGGGTTCCATTTGTTTCAGCGCCAGCCTTGACTGTTCAGGTGTCAGACCTTGGGCGAGTTGTCCTTCGTAAATTCTCCGTACCATCGTGCGGAGTAGTCCGGGATCCATATCCGAGTAGGGCTGTTTCTGACTGTCATCATCGTTTGCCTCCCGCACATAAATGGTTTTGGCTGGTATGGATTCCTCCACGAATCTCAGCAGCATGTCAATGGCCTTGTCCGGGTTCTCTCTGGCAAGTTCTCGAATATTACGGACAAGCGCATGTTCCCGATTGACTACGAAAGACCATTTGTTGTCTTTTTTCTTTTCCAACCATATGCTTTGAAATTCCAGTCCGGCCCGTTGTCTGAGGATACGTCCGCGGTGTCTGTAAACTTCAGCTCCTTTGTTGCAGGCCTGTCTTGCGTAGGATTCAAGTTGCTGTCTGCATCCGACAGGAGGAGATGCCTTGGCCTTTCGGATGTCTATTTGCCAGTCTGAATCCACGCTATTGGGCAGATTGATCTGTATTCGAACCAGTTTATAAGCCTCTTCTTTGCGGAACAGACCCAACCAGTCTCCGGCCAGTAGCAGACGGTCTCCGCGATAGACATAGAATCCCTGGTGTGCGGAGAATCCGAAGATTCCCTCGGCCTGTCTGTATGCAGTCTCCGAAGAGAAGTTGTTTTTGTGTGGCAAGATGTATCCCTTTACGGTTACCTGTTCTCCGATTTGTTCGGACGGCATGATCTGTACCTTGCTCTCCTTTGGACAGAAGGGATTCCACGGGTCAATTTCATGCCCGCACCAATGTATTGCGACGGATTTCGCTTCAAGGAATCGATGAAAGGTCATTGAAAGATGTTTCTTGACCCGATCGAATGCTTCCGAGAACTTTCGTTTGGCATTCTCGTTCTCGGCTTTTGTCGCGGCCGGGATAATCCGGTCCGGATCCGTCCAAATAACTATAGTACCGGAAGCAAGATTATCCAGTTCATGCTCGAAGCCTCCCGGAAGCCAATGAACCAGTTCCCAACGGTCGCATCGAGCAACATGATCCAGACTCCATGTCCAGAATTCGGGAGATTGTCCCTGAATTTTACTCATAACGGTCAGTGTCCGACATTGAGAGAAGGATGCGGTTTTCAGACCGAGACCAAAACGTCCCAGATCCGTCGCCGATCGTTCTTCCAGAGGATTCTGCGCCCCGGGGCGCATGGCTTGGATTATCTCTTCACCGGACATGCCGTGTCCATCGTCCTTGATTGTTATGACGGATTCTCCTCCCTTCCAGATTCGATTGATCCATACATTTTTGGCCAATGCAGATATTGAGTTATCAACGATATCTGCAACAGCCGTTTCCAAACTGTAGCCGATGGCTCGAAACGTTTCAATCATTGCTGCTGCTCTTGGAATGGCTGAAGCTGTTTTTATATATGTGAAATTATCATACATATCTGGTTATTTATAACATCTTTTTAATAGCTTCAGCAATCTTCTGAGCTAATACGACTGGTACGGCATTGCCAATCTGTTTAAAGGCGGATGTACGGCTACCTTCAAAGTAATAATCATCAGGAAATGACTGAAGACGCGCCGCCTCTCGAACCGTAATGGAGCGTACCGTTTCCAATGTCGGATTTAATGTCGGATAAATATAGTAATGTCCGTCCATGGCAATGTGTGCAACTACCGTGTGACTGCATCCGTAAGGATCGACGACATTGAAACGGTTGAGAAAGGTCTCCTTGTTTCGATGAGTCTGCAATTCGACCGGCAGTTGTGCATAGTTCAACCGATGGTGTTCATTCAACCACTTTTCGACGGCTATCTTGTATATTTTACGATCGTTTTCGTTGGTCGGTCTGGCTACATGTTGAGTTGTAAAATCCAACTCGCCGCGTATCCCGGACTGATTGAGATATGGCATCTCGGACAGATGTTTGACATACGATACGGTTTCGCAAAATTTTCCTTCTCCCGCTTTTCGTGCTGGCAAATCCGAGAACAGATCCCTTAGAACTTGATATGGACACTCCTCCACTGGTAGTTCCGGGTAATGGTATGGGCTTTTCAAGCCTTTTACAGCGCGCTTCCAGCCTACGATAATAACTCTCTGCCTATTTTGCAATACCCCGTGTTGGGATGCAATCTGAACTTTGCAGTCCATATCATAGCCGAGCTTGTCAACCAGTCGTTTGAGATCAGCAAAGGGTTCTCCCCGTTTGGCAGTCAATAGACCCAATACGTTTTCAAATACGAACATCTCAGGGTCATAGTGCTCGATAAATTGTACGTAGTATTTGTACAGTTCGTTTCGAGGATCCTTCTCGACCTCTTTGCCCATACGCGCTCTGCCTGCGACGGAATAGGCCTGACAGGGAGGACCTCCGATGATGATATCCACCTTGCGTTTGCCTTTGAGTTCATCCACGTTCTTGAAAATATCATCAATCGTATTTTCTCCTATTGTCGCGCAAATCGTGGTATTGATTACGCTTTTCGGAACCTGACTCCAAAGTTTTCGCCCGTCTGTCCCTTCTTCCTTATGCTTGAGGTAATCTTCATAGATTGGAAGCATCCCATTTTTCTGAAGATAATGAAATGCCGATCGTGTTTTCAGCGTGTTACAGGCGTCCTTGTTCATCTCGATATGCGCAATTGGCGTATACCCGGCTCTGATGAAGCCTTCAGAAAGTCCTCCTGCTCCGGCAAACAAATCTATGAATGTATATGTTTTTTTCATCAACTGTTGTATTTACAATATTCAAGTTAATACTTTATTGCTGATTTTCATCCCTATATTGTTCTATAAAAAATCGCTTCTGTTGTTCTATCTCATTTCGTAATTCTTCCTCGGTTGGCATATAGGTCATATACTTTGTAGCGTAGAGCTGCTCATTGTCATGAAGTACCGAATATCGTGCAATAGTGTTGTCCGTATCCGTACAAAGTAGAACACCTATGGTCGGCGCATCATCCGTGTCTTTTACCAAATCGTCATACATACGAACATACATATCCAATTGTCCTATATCCTGATGCGTCAGTTTGTGTGTTTTCAATTCAAAAAGCACGAATCTCTTCATCTTAAAATTATAAAAGACCAAGTCGATATAGAAATCGGCAGTATCTGTAACAACATGTTGCTGCCTTTCTACAAATGCAAAACCTCGTCCTAATTCAAGAATGAATTTTTCAAGGTTATCAACAAGAGCCTGCTCTAATTGAGATTCTGAATAATTGTTATCTCGATGGAATCCCATAAATTCAGCAACCATTGGATTTTTAATATATTCCATTGGATCTGAACTCTTTTGTAGTATAGGGACAGATATTTCTTCGCGTTGTGCAGCAAGTCTTCGCTCATAATATTGTGTGGCAATATTACGGTCAAGGGTTTTGACGCTCCACATATCATCTGCCGCAGTTTTAAGATACCATTCTCGGGCATCAGGATTGCTAACGGAAAGAATGCGACGAATATGCGACCAATTGAGATTTTGCACACGTGTGTGCAAAATCTCCCAATCGCTGAACATTAAGTAGAATTTACGATAATACGCCAAGTTACGCCGACCATACCCTGGGCCATATTCAATAGCAAGTTTGTCCGCGAGAGCGGGAATAAGCCCTTTGCCATAGCTAGCACGAGAGTTACCTTGTTGTTCTTCCTCTACAATACGACGTCCCACATTCCAATAAGTCATAATGGCTGTTTGCCCGGCTACGGCAAAAGCATGTCGACGTCCTTTTTCGATAATACTACGTACATCAGCAATTAACGAATCAGAGATAATGATGCGACTCTTTTCTTTCATGCTCCAAATATTTTTTGCTATTCCATTCTCAATAGGTCATCCACAGATACATTCAGAACCTTTGCAATTTGAATCAACATTTCCACATTAGGTTGTGTCGTATTTGTAACCCATTTGGAAATTATAGCTGGATCTTTATCCAATTGTTCGGAGAGCCATTTATTGCTCTTGTTTTTCTCTGCAAGAACTACTTTGATACGATTCAGTAATTTGCGTTCCATATTATATCTCTATTACTTGGTTACAAAGATAAGGATATTTAGAGAATATAATTGACCAAGAAGGTTAAATGTTGCAATTCACCACAAAAAAGTGAGCAATACCGCAATTTTATTCTACGAAATATATACCTTTGTACAAATTATTTGGATTTATGTCAACAGGAAAACTCATAGTGAAAAAAGAAGACTTTGAATTACTATTAAAGTCTCAAATTGAAAGTGGTTATAATTTACTTAATCGTGAAATTAGTGAAGACAAAACAACTTTCATACAGCCAAGAAGAATTATACGAATAAAAGAATATGATGAGTCCGAGAAGGAATTGTTCCTTGCAGATTACAAAAAATGGGATTCGTTTAATCTTGAGTTAATAAGTCGTTCTTTTGATGAAAACGATTCGCCGTATTCTTATTTTATGTCATATAATCGTATTGGAGATTGCTCGAAATTATTTGGTGAGGATACTATAAGAGAGGCTAAACAGCAAATAAATGAAAAAATTATCAATCTAGAAAGCATAATGAATCAATTGCCTTTGATTCCACACTTTGCAACAAACAACAATCATGATAAAGATGTAAAAATAGATTTGGAAAATAAAAATGTTTTTATTGTTCACGGTCATGATAATGGATTAAAAAATGAGGTTGCACGGTTTATCACGGATATGGGGTATAATCCTATTATTCTGCACGAACAGCCCAATAGAGGTAAGACCATAATTGAAAAAATCGAAGCCTTTTCTAAGGTCTGCTTTGCAATAATCTTATATACTCCATGTGACAAAGGAGCATCTAAAGATAGCCATGACTTATTACCGAGAGCAAGGCAGAATGTGGTTTTCGAACACGGATATCTTGTGGGTAAACTTGGACGAGAAAGAGTTTGTGCCTTAGTTAAAGAGGAGGTGGAAAAGCCTGGTGATGTTGATGGTGTCGTCTATATTATGTATGATGATAGGGGCGCATGGAAAAAAGATATTGCTAAAGAGTTCAATACATTAGGATTGCATTTTGACGCAAATGCGCTATTACGTTAGTTTTACATTATTATTTGTTTTTGCTTGACGCATCGCTTATGTATAAGACTATTCCAAATGGTAATCTGATCCTATATAAGTAGGTTTCCAAACTATTAGTGTTGAGTGTAATTTACAGAGCGGCTTGTATCTATAGGGAACTTTATGGTCACAAATTATAGTGAATACCGATTAAACGATTTGATAATCAATTAAATGTTGATTATATTTTGGTTCAAGAGTGGAACTGCAAATGCCCACGTCCTAAGTTAGAGGTCCTGAGAAAACCTTGTAGTACAGATATGGTGATAGCAGCCCACGCTATAGCGTGAGAACCACTATGCTATCCTTGTACTACGTTCGAAGTTTCTCAGGTTTCTAACTTACAAGATAAGCATAACGCTTCTTCAAAATTCTAATATGTCTGGACAGAGTTACCTCCATCCGCTTGCAAAGATAGTCAATTTTATTGAAATCCAATCAAATACTATCAGATTACATTCTGAATCCTTTGGATTTTTGTTCTTTCTGCACTGAGTTACGCAGATGCTGCTGTAACTTCTCCCATTGTTCCTTGAACCATTCGCTGATTGGCTGTTGGTTTATAGTCAGCATCAATTTATTCTTATTGATCGGGCTTCGTTCAATTTTGAAAATTACATTTTTTGTTTCAAATCTCTGTCTATATTCTTCGGAATAGATTTTTCCACTACATCTGAGAGCTTCCCTTTTGTATAAAAGAGAATCAACCATCCCCTTGGTAAAACCAGTGACATAGCATAATTTTTCCATTCTCAGCATTTCTTTGAGCAATGGGAACCAGCATAATGCTTTTTCGAGAATGGTATTCAATCGTGATATTTTCTTGTCTTTAGCTTCAAGCTCTTGATTATGTATTCCCTGTATATTACGAATCTGTTTGCCGTGCTGTTCCTGCATTTGCTGCATCTTGGCTTTTAATTCATCAATGCTCTTGTCACGTTTGGCAATTTCATGACGTAAATTCTCGTTAGATTGTTCCAAATCTTTTAATTTACCGCTTCCGAAAAGAGAACCTACACTGCTGGTTATGGCTGTGGCTACATCGGTAGCTGCACTTTTGAGTTTGTCCGTACGTATCTCTGCTTTTACCTGTTTGAGTTCCTGCTCGGCGAGGCTTACCTGTTGCTCCTTGTGTCGCTTGGTTTCCTCTATACGTTGCAGTTCGGCTTTTTGTTTTTTTATGATGAAATCGTTCCGTTCCAGATGCTCTTTACCAGTGACCGCTTTTGCCTGCCCACGTTCCATCAGGAGAATATCGGAAGCAAGGGTCTGCATGGTTGCCATATCCT